>ENA-OPJL01000219-OPJL01000219.1-human-gut-metagenome-genome-assembly--contig:-NODE-219-length-20499-cov-3.048327_pt1 | contig 20499 bp, 10 predicted proteins | sample MGYA00241415_ERZ501659 | MGnify/ENA primary metagenome ERZ501659 (study PRJEB25962, sample SAMEA1965033) | human gut metagenome | biome: human gut; feature: human-associated habitat; material: faeces...
ATGATAATATTATTTCTCAATAAATTTAAAACAGCTTCTAAAAAAAGTATGCCCAAAAGTATTTAACTTTCGAGCATACCCCGCAATATTCCATTGGATCTCTTTTATTTCGTCGTCTTTTTCCGGGCCGGTTTCTTTTTGGCAGGAGCCTTGTCGGCATCCTCGACAATCTTCATGCAATCGGCGAACGTGAGCGATGCCGGTTCGGAACCTTTGGGTAATTTATAATTCTTCTTTTTATAAGCGATATACGGACCGAAACGACCGTTAAGCAGTTCGAGTTCATCATCTTCATCGAACTTCTTGATAAAGCGTTGACTTTCCTGCTCACGCTTTTGCTGAATCAACATTATCGCATCCTCTAACGAAACACCCTGTGGGGTGAACTCTTTGGGCAACGATACATATTTGCCGTCGTGACGAATATACGGACCGAAACGGCCAATACCCACGACAACGGTTTTACCTTCGAAATCGCCTAAGGTTCGGGGCAAATCGAACAGTTTCAAAGCCTCTTCCAGTGTAATCGTGCTCATCGATTGTCCTTTGAGCAACGAGGCAAACAACGGCTTCTCCGTATCTTCGGGAGTACCGATTTGTACCAACGGACCGAAACGGCCTATCTTCACCGATACGGGACGACCGCTTTTCGGGTCCGTACCCAATACCCGTTCGCCCACTTTATGCTCCAACCGCAAAGCGAGAGCGCTCTCTACCACCGGGTGAAAGAGTTTGTAAAAATGATCTATCTCATCGTTCCACACGGTTTTTCCCTCGGCAATATCGTCGAATTGCTGCTCGACATTCGCCGTAAAGTTATAATTGAGAATATCGGGGAAATACTCCGTCAAGAAATCGTTGACGACAACTCCTATATCGGTGGGAAGCAGTTTGCCTTTATCGGCTCCTGTGAGCTCGGTTTTCTCTCCCGATTCGATTTTCCCATCGTGCAGCGTCAACATACGATATTTCCGCTCCGTTCCTTTCCGATCGCCCTTCTCGACATATTCGCGTTGCTGTATGGTCGAAATGGTTGGTGCATAGGTAGAAGGCCGACCGATACCCAGCTCTTCCAATTTACGAACCAGACTGGCCTCGGTATAGCGGGCGGGAGCTTGCGAGAAACGTTCCGTTGCCGTGACCGACGACAATGTCAGCACATCGCCTTTCGCCAATGCAGGTAACATCTTGTCGTTTCCTTCTGTATCGCCTTCGTCATCGGTAGACTCCATATACACTTTCAGGAAACCGTCGAATTTCAAGACCTCGCCCACGGCGACGAAGTGTTCTTTCCTTCCCGAAACGGCGATGGTCGCAGTCGTCTTTTCCAACTCGGCATCGCTCATTTGCGAAGCGATCGTACGTTTCCAAATCAATTCATACAATCGTTTTTCCTGAGAGGAAGCATTGATTTCGTGATGGCTGATGTACGTGGGACGTATTGCCTCGTGCGCTTCCTGTGCTCCTTTGGTATGCGTATGGTAATTTCGAATATGCAGATATCTCTCGCCCAAAGTTTTCACAATCTCGTCTTTGGTCGTATTTATAGCCAGCGATGACAAATTCACCGAGTCGGTACGCATATAGGTGATATGTCCAGCCTCATAAAGCCGTTGAGCCACCATCATGGTTTGAGCCACGGAGAAGCCCAATTTCCGGGCAGCTTCCTGTTGCAATGTGGAAGTGGTGAACGGAGCCGCAGGCGATTTCTTTGCAGGTTTCACCGTCACGTCTCCGATAGAGAACTGTGCGGTCTTGCAGGCTTCGAGCAAAGCCTTCGCCTCGTCTTCGGTTTTCAATCGTTGGCTCAATTCGGCCTTTAACAATTCCCCTCCGGGTAACAAAAATTCCCCAATCACCCGATAGGCTGCTTCGGGCTTGAACGCCGAGATTTCTCGCTCCCGTTCTACAATCAAGCGCACTGCGACCGATTGTACACGACCGGCCGACAAAGCGGGCTTCACCTTTTTCCACAGAACAGGCGAAAGTTCAAATCCCACGATACGGTCGAGTACCCTGCGAGCCTGCTGGGCATCTACCCGATTCAAATCTATATCCCGGGGATTCTCAATAGCATGAAGTATGGCATCTTTGGTAATCTCATGGAATACAATCCGTTTCGTTTTCTCCGGTTTCAATTTCAACACTTCGAACAAGTGCCATGCGATAGCCTCTCCCTCACGGTCCTCATCGGAAGCCAGCCAAACCATATCCGCTTTGTCTGCCTCCTGTTTCAGCGTTTCCACCAACTTTTTTTTGTCGGCGGGGATTTCATAAATAGGTTTATAGTTATGCTCGATATCCACACTGAAATCCTTTTTTTTGAGATCACGGATATGCCCGTAGCTCGAAAGGACTTCGAAATCCTTTCCCAAAAACTTTTCAATGGTTTTAGCCTTTGCCGGAGACTCTACGATTACCAAATTTTTTGCCATATGCGCAATGTTCGTTCAAATTTTGCGCAAAATTAGAAAAACAGATTGTAATACAGAGCTTTTTTCTACTTTTTTATTAAATAATGTATATCGCACACATTTTGAATCGTTCCTACCATGTAGAGTTTTTGTCGCATATCCTCCCCAACGCCATTCTCCTATACTATTCCCTCCGAAAAAGCTGACGAGATAAATCCTGTTTTTAAACTACCCACTCGTCCCATGAGTACTCCCGACACGGTGGGAGAGGTTAAATCCTTCTTCTCCCCTACCGTGTCCCGTAGCATTACGGGGAGTTGCATTAGCGGTATAGGAGAGACACCGAAGAAACGGTAGTTTCTGAGGAGGGGGCTAAAAAAGACAGCGTATAGGATTTTTTTTGTAAAGCTAACCCCTCCGTCCTATGGACACCTCCCCTATATTTTGCATAACAAAACACAGGGGAGGAGGGTGGTACTTTTTATTTTATAGTTTGGCATTTTTGTGCAGCAAGTCGAAACTATCCAATCTTCTCCCCTGCCGCGTCCCGTAGTATTGCGGGGTGTGGCGTTAGTCATATAGGGGAGGTGGCACACATAGTGATGGAAGGGTTAAAAATGTCGAGAACAGACCTCTTACCCTCAAAATTTCAAATCGACCCCGAACATGAAATTGATGCCTTGTGCCGGCATACCGTAAAGAATATCGTATTTCCGGTTCAGCACATTGTCGGTAAGTCCGTAAAGCGAAAACCAAGAAGTGAAAGCATACGAGGCTTTCAAGTGAACGAGATGTATATCGGAGAGCTTTCCGAGATTTGAATACTCCCGACCCGCAGCAAACTCATATCCGGCTTCGAGCGTGAACGGGCGAACAGGCATATAACGGATATTCACTCCTCCTTCCCACTGCGGACGGTTATACGAAATCGTCTCCCCCCCATCGGCGGTCTTCCATCGGTGATACCCGACCTTCGCCGAAGCCTCCAATTTCGTACCGTAACGATAAGATACATCGAGCTCTGCTTTCAAAGCATTGGCATCGATACCCCAAAAACGCGACACACCTGTAAACTCTCCGTTCAAATCTTCGGGCAAAAGGAACAACGCCTTTTTACAAATTTCATAACCGCCCGAAAGCCCTACGGAAAATCCGGGCAATGCGTTAATACGTATTCCCAATGAGGCATCCAACGGCACATACGTATTATCTACCTGTGTCGACGGATTGAAGTAGAGCGTATAGGCCGAAACACTTCGCCACGTATTCAGTTTCTTCCCGCCCGTAAAAGCCGTATAAAACTGTACATCGGGAACTATCGTCCAATCGAATCGAACATCGGGAGAGAATCGCAAAATAGTTCCGTTGTTGAAAGAAACATCGGCCTTGACACCCATAGCAAAAGCCACGTGTTCATTCCGCCAGTCATACCGGGGATTCAATGAAATCATACCGTAATTCGCTGCCGACTGCAACCGGCTGTAACCCACATAATCGAAAGAACCGTCCAAAGAAATAGAGCTACGTCTGTCGATCGGCGCAGACAGTGTAAAGTCTGCATTTACTAAATTCTCGGCAGCCCCTTTTTCACCTTGTAAATATCCCCGGTGATACCCGTACCGGTAATATGCCAATGAAACTTTATAAAGTAGGTCCGACTCTCCGGCAGTCGAGGCTATATGGCTTTTCAAGAAGAACCGGTTTATCTCTTGGTTAGGCGAAGATATTCCCGTCAAACCGGAGTATCGCAATCCGTAATAGTTGAAGGAGTCGTAACGATAACCGCCGCTTATTCCCAAATCCAGCTTCCCGAAGGAGTGAAGATAATTGGCGACCACTCGCTCTTCGAGCCGGTGCATCTTCTTCGAGTCGGGATAGTCCTCCGTTAACGATTGATTGTAATCCACCGTTCCGCAAGTAGAGCGATGTTGCAACCACACACCCAACTTGTCTTTGTCATTCTGCAAAATACGATAACCGGCATTCCCGACCATATTCAGGTAATTGCCTATCCCGAAATCCACGTATCCCCTCGATTGGTTTTCTTCGGTTTTTTCTCCGAAACCGCCGGGAGCCAACAAGACAGCGCAAGGTTCGAGGGGAGCCGGAACCGTCCAGTCGCTATACCGTATAGATTGTTTGGTTACCGTCGGTGCTTCCACTTCGGGCAATGTATTGATTTTAGACGCATCGCGCACGATAGGTGTAAAATCTTTTTCTATGGTTACTTCCCGCCGCAACGAATCGGAACGTACCTGTGCCGACAGGAAGAATGGGAAAACCGATATGATTAAAAAAGAAAACCGTTTCATAAGCCATACATATTGTATCGTTCAACTACTCTGTTTGTCCCAGCTTGCTCAACTTCTTGTCTATCCGGGAAATAATATCGTCGTCGCTGGCCGGATAGTTATTCCGCAAACTTTGCAAATATTGACGGGCTTGGAAAGTCTCGCCCCGTTTTTCATAAATGTCGGCCATGAGCAAGAATGCCCGAGCCAACCAATAATTGTGGGGAGTACCTTTGTCGATAAAAGTATTCAGCGTCTTTTCGGCCGTATCGATCGCTTTGTTGTCGAATTGATATTGGGCCAATAAATAGGCACTTTGCGCCCCGTAAATCGAACGGGTATCTTTCGAAAGCTCCCGCCAGTCATCGGCCGCATTTTCTCCCTTTCCCGTATGGAAATAGGCATCGGCACGAGCAAACAAAATCTCTTGCCGCAAATCGGGAGAAAGTTTGCTTTCGCTCAACAACTTGTCGGCAACCGTTACCACCTCGCCATATTGCCGCTTATTCCGGGCAATACGAAGCATACCCAACCGGGCGGCCTGTTTGTTCTCGCCGACAGTCGCTTTCTTCTCCAACTCCTTGAATCCGGCAAAAGCCTCGTCATAACGAGCTTTCAAATAAAGTATCTCGCATTTGCGGGCCAATGCTTCTTCGGCAAACTCGCCGTCGGGACTGTTCGTCACCACATAGTCGAACGCTGGAAGAGCTTTGTCGTAGTCTTTCGCTGCAAACGATACTTTCCCGATATAGTAATTAGCCGGAATCAAAAACGCGCCCGACGGATAATTTCGTACATACTTCTCCAACGAAGCGATACCTTTCCCCGTCATATAAGTGCGCTCGGCTGCCATATACGACAAAGAATCCAATTCGCTCACAGGGGCCTGCTCCGACCGTCCCACGCTATTCAGATAGTTAGCGTAGGCATCGACTGCATCTTTCTCTACATATACCGATTTGAGGTCGGCGACCGCTATGCGAGCCTCCTCGCTGGTCGGATAACGCTCTATCACTTGCTGGTAAGCAGCCACCGATTTGTCTGTCTGCCCGTTATTGAAATAGACCATACCCAACTGCAAACCTCCCTTGCGGGCAATCGCGCTCTGGGGATAATCGGCGATTAACTGTTTGTAACATACGATAGCATCGTTATTCCTATTCAATATCGTATAAGCCTGTCCCTTTTCGAACCATGCGTTCGCCAGATACCCCGAACGGGGATAATCTACAATCAATTTGTCCAACAACTCTATTTTGCGTTCGTGATTCCTCTGCAATCCCGCCATGAAAGCTTTTTGAAAAAGGGCATAATCTCCGTTCGCGACATCGGTCTCTTGGGCCCGGGCATAATACTGCTCGGCATCGGCGAACCGACGGGCGTAATAATAGCAATCGCCTATCCGGGAATAGGCATCGGCAAGCATGCTTCGATTTCCTCCGGTCTGTACAGAGACATACCGGGAAAAACCGTCGAGGGCTTGCGAGAAGTTATGCTGTTTGAATTGACAGTAGGCCCAATCGTACCAAGCCAGCGAATACATTTCGCTCCGCTTGTCCTTGCTGGAAGAAAGATATGCCGAATAATTCCGGGCAGCGATGTCGTATTGTTCCCGACGATATTGGCACTCGGCGAGCCAAAACGCAGCCTTACCCCGTATATCGGTATCATAGTTTCCCACAGCGATCGCCCGGCTAAACAAACTTTCGGCATCGGCGATACGGGCATTGGTGAAAGCCTCCGTCCCCAACTGGAAAAGAATGCGCTGCTTGGCGGCGAGTATTTTCCCGTCGGGCTTCCGTATTTTATCGATAGACGCCAGTGCCGACCGATAATTACGGGTCGTCATGTAAACTTCTACCAAATAGTCGTTAATCTTGTCGGCATAGCGAGAACCGGGAAACTCGTTCAAGAAACGTTCGAACACACCCACCGAGTTATCGAAAGGCGAAGCCGTGCGATCATACAGGCAGAGCGCATAGTTGTAAAGCGCCGTTTCCCGAACCTGACGGTCGTAATTCCCTTGTGAAGCCATCTCGAACGCCATGCGGGCATTATTTTTATCTCCCGCTCGCAAATAGGCTTGCCCGATATAAAGATAAGCATTTTGAGAAAGAGCATCGTCCACGCCGGTCACACGCCCCAAATAATCGATCGCCTCGCTATCTTCTCCCCGGCGATAGGCCATGACACCCATGACATAAAGAGAAGAGCGTTCGGGTTTGCGACATCGTTGCAAATACCTTTCCAAATATTCCGTCGCCGCTTTATCGTCTCCTTCTTGATAAGCGCTTTCGCCGAGCAACCGAAGAAGCTCGGTGTATAAGTCGGCATCAGAAGACGGACGGGACAACAACGCTTTACCCTCGGACAATACCTGTGCGAAACGTTTTTGCCCGAAATAAATCTGCAACATGTGCAGCCGTGCGGCATATCCGAAACTCCTGTCGTCCGCCACTTTCGAAAATCCGCTTAAAGCGGCTCTATCGTCTCCCTCGTTCATCTGTATATACGAAAGGTAGAACGTGGCTCCTGTCCGAAATCTCTCTTTCCCGATTAGAAGCTGAAACAGCGGTTTCGCCGCATCGGGATTACCGGTCTTCAACAAAGAACATGCCGTGCGATATCCCCACCGGTCCTCCTCGTCGCCGGTCAACAGACTCACATTTACCGTCTGATAGGTTTTCAAGGCTTTTGCATAATCTTGGCTGTCGTAATAATAATCGGCCAATGCCAACCGAGCCTGCAAAGTATGTTTAGAATCCGGATAATTTCGCAAAAAATCCGTTAACCGCCGTACAGCCTGCGGCGAATAATTGCGGGCTTCCGAAAGAGCGATATACCAGTCGGCCGTTTCCCGCTGCTCAGGCGACAAATCGCCTTCACAAGCCTCTTTCATCACATCGGCACAACCCGCGTAGTTCTTCTCTTGAAAGAGAAAGATTCCCCTATCTATCAAAGCCCTGTCATCGTTATAAGCCGGGATTCCCGGCTTGGCGGCCAAAAGCTGTCCGGTGCATACGATTCCACAAAGTATAACTATCGCCCGTTTCATGAACATCTTTATTTTGTATTAAGTTCCGAACTATCCACCCATTTAAATAATTTATCCGACGGTCGTATCTTCTCATCGATACGCATCGAGAACCGCTCTCCTTTTACCGTCTTTTGTACCGGTTTCAAATCGACTCGTATCTCTTCCACCTTGCGGATAAGCGCACCGGTCGTCGGGCCGGTGACGAGTATCTCGTCTCCCACGCTCAACGAACCGCTCTCCATGAGAAATTCGGCCACACCGAGGTTGGAAAAATACTTCACACCCTTGCCTATATATATCTTTCGTTTCGTGGCTCCCGAGCCATAATTATGAGTCCATTCGCCCAAGCGCTGACCTAAATAATATCCGTTCCAGAACCCTCGATTAAAGACGGTAGCGAGTCGTTCGTCCCACAGTGCAATCTTCTCGTCGGTAAAGTCGTCGTTCAAATAAGACTCGATGGCCTCGTTGTAACACGAAACGACCGTACGCACATATTCCGGTCCCCTTGCGCGACCCTCGATTTTAAATACCCGCACCCCCGAATCGATCAGTTTGTTCAGGAAATGTATCGTTTTCAAGTCCTTCGGCGACATGATGTAAGCGTTGTCCACTTCCAACTCGTTACCGGTCTCCTTGTCTTTCACTTCGTATGAACGGCGGCAAATCTGCATACAAGCCCCCCGATTCGCCGAAGCATTCATTTCGTGAAGGCTCAAATAACATTTGCCGGACACAGCCATGCACAATGCCCCGTGACAGAACATCTCTATACGTACCGGTTCTCCGCCCGGCCCCACGATACGATCCCGCAAAATAGCTTCGTGAATACGGGTTACCTGTTCCATATTCAACTCCCGGGCCAGCACCACCACATCGGCAAAACGGGCATAGAATCGCAACGCCTCGGTATTGGAAATATTCAGCTGGGTCGACAAATGCACCTCTACCCCTATCTCGCGGGCATAGGTCATAGCCGCCACATCGCTGGCGATAATAGCCGAGAGCCCGGCCTCCTTCGCCGCATCGATAATACGATGTAACAGAGGTATATCTTCGTCGTAGATAACGGTATTGACCGTCAGATAACTCTTTATGTGATGCTCGTTACAAATACGCACGATCTCGTGTAAATCGTCTATCGTAAAATTATTCGACGAACGGGCTCGCATATTCAGCCCCTCGATACCGAAGTACACCGAATCGGCCCCTCCCTGTATAGCCGCCGTCAAAGAATCGTACGAACCCACCGGCGCCATAATTTCAAAATCGCTTCTCTTCATCATAAACAAACCGTTCTATTTCCCGGTGATTATTTTTCGTATTTCGTTCAGTTTATTCAATGCTTCTACCGGTGTAAGGTTATTGATATCGACCTGTAAAATTTCGTCCCGAACCTGTGAAAGCACAGGATCGTCCAGTTGGAAAAAACTCAACTGCATGCCGCCTCTCGACGAAGCGATTTCGGCGGTAGGCTTGGCGATACCGTTCTGGCGGTTCTCCGACTCCAACTGTTTCAAAATCTGGTTGGCCCGCTTGACGATGCTCTGGGGCATACCGGCCAGCTTCGCCACATGGATACCGAAACTGTGCTCACTCCCGCCGCGTACCAATTTCCGCAAGAATATCACCTTGTTGTCGACCTCTTTTACCGAAACGTTATAATTGACAATGCGTTTATAAGTACGTTCCATTTCGTTCAGCTCGTGATAATGGGTAGCGAACAATGTTTTGGCACGAGCTTTGGGGTGTTCGTGTATGTGCTCGACAATAGCCCACGCGATAGATATACCGTCGTAAGTACTCGTTCCCCGTCCCAACTCGTCGAACAGAACCAAACTCCGCTCCGACAGATTGTTGAGAATATCGGCTGCCTCGGTCATCTCGACCATAAAGGTAGATTCGCCGAGCGAGATATTGTCCGATGCCCCTACACGAGTGAAAATCTTGTCCACAATCCCTATCTTAGCGGCCTCGGCCGGAACGAAACTTCCTATCTGAGCCATCAGAACAATCAAAGCGGTCTGGCGCAACAACGCCGATTTACCGGCCATGTTGGGTCCCGTTATCATCATGATTTGCTGCTTGTCGTTGTCGAGCTCGACACTGTTGCTGATGTAGGGTTCGCCCGGTGGCAACTGTTTCTCGATAACCGGGTGACGTCCTTCCTTGATGTCGATAACCAGCGAATCGTTTACTTCGGGACGAATATACCGGTTTTCCACGGCCGACTTCACGAACGACAACAAGCAGTCGAGCCGCGCAATGAGATTGGAATCGAGTTGTATGGCAGGAATATACTCCGTCAATGCAAGAATCAAATCATTGAACAACTGCGTTTCCAATGAAAGAATCTTCTCTTCTGCCCCCAAAATCTTCTCCTCGTATTCTTTCAACTCTTGGGTGATATAACGCTCTGCGCTCACCAACGTCTGCTTTCTGATCCAATCGGAAGGAACCTTGTCCTTGTGAGTATTGCGCACTTCGATGTAATACCCGAATACGTTGTTATACCCGATTTTCAAGCTGGGAATACCCGTTTTCTCACTCTCGCGCTGCTGCACGTGCAACAAATAGTCTTTCCCCGAATAGGAAATTTCTCGCAACTCGTCGAGTTCGTCGTTCACCCCCTTGCGGATAATTCCTCCCCGATTCACCAAATTGGGCGCATCGGGATTAATTTCATGCTCGATTCGGTCCCTGATGATCGTACAGCAATTCAGTTGCTCCCCGATACGTTGCAATACAGGTTCATCGCTCTGCTCGCAAACAGCCTTGATAGGCTCTATCGCCGACAATGCCACCTTCAACTGAACCACCTCGCGAGGCGAAATACGCCCCACCGCTACTTTCGAAATGAGGCGTTCCATATCGCCTATCGTATCGAGTTGCGGATCGATAACCTCCCTAACTTCGGGGTGACGGAAAAAGAACTCCACTCCGTTCAACCGATCCTCGATAGGCTTCACATCTTTCAACGGAAAGACAACCCACCGTTTGAGCATACGTGCCCCCATCGGGGTGACAGTCCGGTCTATCACGTCGAGCAGGCTCTTTCCCCCTTCGTTCATCGGAGAAAGCAATTCGAGACTCCGCACCGTGAATTTATCCAATCGCACATACCGCTCCTCCTCGATACGAGACAGCGATGTAATGTGCGAAATCTGCGTATGCTGCGTAATATCCAAATAATGAAGCAGAGACCCCGCGGCGATAATGGCGTTGGGCATATTGTGAATTCCGAAACCTTTGAGATTTTTCGTCTCGAAGTGACGTAATAAGCGATCCGAAGCGGCATCCTCGGTATAAACCCAATCGTCCAACTCGAAAGTAAAAAAACGGGAACCGAAATGCTCCTCGAACAATTTCCGTTTCGTGCGTTCGAACAGCACCTCTTTCGGAGAGAAATTGCCCAACAACTTGTCCACATAGTCGAAATCTCCCTCGGCGGTCAAGAACTCACCCGTCGATATATCGAGAAAAGCCACACCCACTTTGTTACCTTTCCCGAAATGAACACCCGCCAAGAAATTATTCTCTCGGTGATCGAGAATATTGTCGTTAATCGACACACCCGGTGTTACCAATTCCGTAATGCCGCGCTTGACCAATTTTTTTGTCAGTTTCGGGTCTTCCAGCTGTTCGCAAATAGCCACCCGTTTTCCGGCACGCACCAATTTGGGAAGGTAAGTATCGAGAGCATGATGGGGAAAACCGGCCAACTCCACATACTGGGCGGCTCCATTTGCCCGGCGAGTCAATGTAATCCCCAATATTTCCGATGCCACCAAAGCATCGTCCGAAAACGTTTCATAAAAGTCTCCCACCCTGAAAAGCAATATCGCATCGGGATGCTTGGCTTTCATCTCGATATACTGTTTCATCAGCGGAGTTTCGACAATTTCCTTGGCCACGATATATTTCTTTTATATTCGTATGAATAATCCTGTTTAAGAGAAACAAAGATAACATTTTCGACCGGAATTGTGAAATTAAAAAAATGTAAGAAACCGTTTTTATTTTTTTTCTATTCCCCTCTTCATCGCTGCCACTCCCCGTTTCCTCCTCTCCCCTGCGTTTCGAAAAACAAAAAGTCAGCTCTTAAAACGACGAGTAAGATTTATGCTTCTCTATTGAAACAGCCCTCCCGCCAGACCTTGTAACATTCGAAACATTTCGCTCCTCCCCTTGCCGTGTCCCATAGCATTACGGGGTGTTTTACAACGCAAAATATAGGGGAGGTGGCACGTAGGGACGGAGGGGGTTAAAGAAATACCAGCAATAAGAGCAACAGAGGCAAGGCTCCTCTCCCCCGCTCATCGTAGATGAGATGGGACGAATACTCACAGGACAGAAGGACTGAAAAAACAGTAGAGCGATACCATCGAAAGATTCCTACACTCCTCCCCTGCGTTTTGTTGACAAACAAAATATAGGGGAGGTGGCCGTAGGACGGAGGGGTTAAAGAAATACCAGCAAGAGCAGAGGCAGGGCTCCTCCCCCTGCTCATCGTAAATAAGATGGGACGAATGCCCACAGGACAGAAGGATTGAAAAAACAGTAGAGCGATGCCATCGAAAGATTCCTATACTCCTCCCCTTGCCGTGTCCCGTAGCATTACGGGGTGTTTTGCAACACAAAATATAGCGTAGGACGGAGGAGTTAAAGAAATACCAGCAGTAAAAGCAACAGAGACAAGACTTCTCCCCCCCCCTGCTCATCGTAGATGAGATGGAACGAGTTCACCACCGACAAACTATACTTTCAGGAAAATATTTTTCCGATACAGAAAATAAAGGAAGAACCAGCAACAAGCGACATATCCTGCACGAAGGACGACCGCACCGGCAGGCTCACCGGCACATTCTCCCACCCATTGGGATATACCTCCGAACAAAAACTTATTCATGTGAGAAAATCCTACCACCTGCTGCGCCAGATAAATCGTTATCGAATTTAGTCCTATCACTCGGAAAAAGAGAGTCCACGATTTCCACCCTTTCACATCGACGATATAATAGAACAAAGCGAACAACAAGAACGAAAGTCCTCCCACGAAACAGGTAAACGAACTGCTCCAAAGCATTTTGTTAATCGGGAATACGGTATTCCAAACCAGCCCTATGGCGACCAACACAACCCCGATTCCCGACAACAGCAAACTCTTTCTCTCTCCGCTTCCCAAGCGGGTGGAACGGACGATTTCCCCCGCATAAATTCCCAATAATGCCGTGACTATCGCCGGAAGCGTGCTCAGTAAACCCTCCGGGTCGAAATTACCGTATATCAATTTCCCCGGCAAACAATGCCGATCGATATATCCGACCAGATTCCCTTCGATAGAAAGAGGGGAAGCCCCCGCAGCATCGGGAGCCGGCACAAAAGCCAACAGCAACCAATAACCCACCAAGATAAAGACAATCAAACCATATTGTACCGACTTTTTCAAACTCATGTAAATGAAAGCCCCGAACATCCACGCCAGCCCGATACGCCCCAAAACGCTTGCCAAACGCACATCGGGGAAATTCAACTGTAAGAATCCGTTATACAAGAATCCCAGCAAAACGAGGGTGACACCCCGGCGGAGAACCCTCAGGTAAATGTGTTTGTCGCTCGATCCGCTCCCCCTTTGCTTGGCCAATGAAAACGGGAAAGATATACCTGCGATAAACAAGAACAGAGGGAATATCATATCGTGTTGGGTAAACCCGTCCCACGGGACGTGCCGCATGTGCCCCGCTATGACATCGCCCACCGCCGTCGGGTGCAAGGCATTCAAGGCGACTACCAACGGGGCGAAACCCATAATAAAAAGCATATCGAATCCCCGAAGGGTATCCAATGACAACAAACGTGTGTTTTTCTTTGTTTCCATATCCGAATTCTATTTTTCTGTATAGTATACAAGCGACTCGGCTCGTTTATCCAATGATGCGTTATACTCCCTAATCCGCACCCGCAGCGATCCCGACCGAATGTATGTCTCTGCCTATTTCGACAACAGCTTTTTTATCCGTTCCACATCGTCTTCCCGTTCCGGGGGAATAATTCCCCGTTGATAGAAATCTTCGAAATCCGAGAGAAAGTCCTCTTTTAGCTCTTCCTTGTATCGCAGGTATATCTCTTCCGCCTCGGCATATCGACCTTGAAAAAGAAGGGATGCCGCAAGATTTGTATAAATGGTATGATGAGTAGAATCATATTTTGCTCCCTCACGGGCATACCGTTCAGCTTCTTCAAAATTACCCTGAGCGAGAAATAAGAATGAAAGGTTATTGCATGCTCGTACTAAATACGGCTCGTACACTTGTGGATCCGCTACCGTGAGCCGTTGATAAACCTTCAAGGCAGAGAGATACATCTCCCCACTCTCCTCATAACGTTGGATATTGTAATACAAACAACCTAAGTTATACTGAGTATCTGCCAAATCCGGCTCGTAGACCTGTGGATTCGCCACTGCAAGTCGTCGTCGGATTTCCATGGCGGAAAGATACATCTTCTCGCTCTCCTCATAACGTCGGGTATCGCTGTACAAACAGCCTAAGTTATATTGTGTCCTTGCCAAGCCCGGCTCGTAAACCTGTGGATTAGCCACAGCAAGTCGTCGTCGAATCTCCATGGCAGAGAGATACATCTCCTCGCTTTCCTCATAACGCCGGGTATCGCTGTACAAAATACCTAAATCATTTTGAGTCTCCGCCAAATCCGGCTCGTAGACTTGTGGATTCGCCGCTGCGAGTCGTCTATAAATCTCCACGGCGGAGAGGTGCATCTTCTCGCTATCCTCATAACGTTGGATATCGCTGTACAAAAGACCTAAATTATTTTGAACCATTGCCAAATCCGGTTCGTAAACCTGTGGATTCGCTACGGATAACCGTTGATAAATCTCCACGGCGGAGAGATACATCTCTTCGCTCTCCCCATAACGTTGAGTATCTCTATACAAATTACCTAAGTTATTTCGAGTCCTCGCCAAATCCGGCTCGTAGGCCTGTGGATTAGCCACCGTAAGCTCTCGAAAAATCTCCATGGCGGAGAGATACATCTCTTCGCTCTCCCCATAACGTTGGGTATCGCTGTACAAAAGACCTAAATTATTTTGAGCCCTCGCCAAATCCGGCTCGTATACCTGTGGATTCACTACGGATAACCGTTGATAAATCTCCACGGCAGAGAGATACATCTCTTCGCTCTCCCCATAACATTGAGTATCGCTGTACAAAAGACCTAAATTATTTTGTGTCGTTGCCAAGCCCGGCTCGTAGGCCTGTGGACTAATGACCTCAAGTCGTTGGTAGATGTCTAAATTTTCTCGATAACGAGCTTCCGCCAAATCGTATCGTTTGTTTGTCTGTAAAAAATGACCATACTCAAACAAACTTTTTGCCAACTCTTCCTCCGAAAGGTTGGCTCGGATTAGCTCGATACCCTGCTCATAGGCATGGCAAGCCAATTCGAAGCGACGAGGCTCTGCATAGTCTGTCATCAAAGCCTTTGCCCGCAAAACATACTCCTCGGCCAACGATCGTGTCTTTTGAAGTCCCGCCTCGATAAGCGACCGACCGGAATCGACCAGTAGTTTCCCTTGCTCTATCTCCTTGCGGGCCTGAGCGGCATCGGCGGCGATATCTTTTTCATTCAAAATTTCCACGACCCCTTTGCTGTTCCCTCGCTCGAACATCTCTATCGCCAACCGTTTGCGCTCGCTCACCGGCGTTCCGCTCCCGATCAGCTTGTTGATGGACAGAGCGAGATCGAACAGCTGGCTCTCCAATCGGTTGAGACTTTCCCGTTTCTTGTATAGTTCCGCTTGTTTCTCATCAATTATCGGTTGAAGCTCGGCGACACCGGTCGCTCTCAGTCGGGCGATCTCTGTATTCAATCGGGCAATGGACTCTTTCAACGAAAGGTATTCCGGATTCTCAGCGGCAAAAGAGAGATTGTCCAGTTCGGCTATCTTGTGGCCGTAAAGCGAAACGACTCCGTTCTCTATCTTAAAGTGGTTACCCTCGGTTACGGAAGCGTTGCCCGATACCGATGGAATGATCCGCTCCAACTGCATGACAAAATGCAACTTCATGGCATCGTCGGTGGCATAGTTGCACCAATAATGCCCCACCCGATCGAACAAATCTTCCTTGAATCGTTTCAATGCCTCGTCTTCCATTTCACCTTCTATCAAGGCTCGAATATAGACAAATGTCTTGGGGTGACTCTGATTCTTCACATATTCGTCTAAGGCTTGATTGAACTCCTCTATGGTGTATTCTCCCGCTTTGCGGTGAAACATACAGATACAAATATCGCTGGCACGTACTATGCGGTTGTAGTCGTCCTGAGTACGGGTTCCAGTGCAAAATGCCGAAAAATCTTCCCAACGTCTGCACCTTATGCGATATCCCCGAGGCTCGAAAATTTCGTCCAAAGAAGCCACCAACGAATGGAAACTGTTACGGTCGTTTTTCAACTCGTCGCTGGATGCCAAAAATACGGTTATGTTCTTCATATCGTTACATCTGAGTTTCACTATACTTTAATATAGGTCTGCAAGATAAACAATTTCTACCTATCTCCCCAATTCTCCCGGTCGAGATTTCGGTAATTCACCGCTTCGTTGATGTGTTGCACCTGTACCCCTTCGCTACCTTCCAAATCGGCGATGGTACGAGCCACTTTCAAAATACGGTCGTAGGCCCGTGCCGACAGGTGGAAACGGTTCATCGCATCTTTCAGCCGTTTCAATCCCGCCTCATCGGGGACAGCGAACCGGTTCAATAACCGGGTAGTCATTTGGGCATTGCAATAGATGCCGGGATAGTCGGCGAAGCGTGCGGCTTGAATTTCTCTTGCGGCAATGACTCGTTGACGAATCGACTCGCTCGACTCCGCCGGACGGGTGTCGGAGATTTTCTCGAACGGGACGGGAACGATCTCCACTTGTATGTCTATGCGATCGAGCAGAGGGCCCGAGATTTTTCCCAAATAACGTTGTATCGTCCCCGGACTGCATATACACTCTTTCTCCGGGTGGTTATAATATCCGCAAGGACAAGGATTCATCGAAGCGACCAACATCACCCCGGCGGGATATTCTATCGAGTATTTCGCACGTGCTATCGTTATCTTGCGGTCTTCGAGCGGTTGGCGCATTACTTCGAGTACTTGACGTGAAAACTCGGGCAACTCGTCGAGAAAAAGCACCCCGTTGTGTGCTAATGAAATTTCACCCGGCTGGGGAAAAGCCCCGCCGCCCACCAACGCTACCGACGATATGGTATGATGCGGCGACCGGAACGGCCGTTGCGACAACAGCGAACTACCCCGCTCCATACGTCCGGCGACCGAATGTATCTTGGTAGTTTCGAGTGCTTCCTGCAATGTGAGAGGCGGAAGTATAGAAGGCAACCGCTTCGCCATCATCGATTTTCCGGCGCCCGGAGGCCCTATGAGTATGATGTTATGTCCGCCGGCTGCCGCTACTTCGAAAGCCCTCTTGACACTCTCCTGACCTTTGACATCGCTGAAATCCAAATCGAAATGGGTATATTCCTTGAAAAATTCCGCACGAGTATCGATCACCGTCGGTTCCAGCTCGATCTCCCCGTTCAGGAAACGAATCACCTCGGTGATATTCTCTACGCCATACACATCGAGATGATTGACTACCGCGGCCTCGCGAACATTGGCTTTGGGAATAATCAACCCCTTAAAGCCCTCCTCCCTTGCCTTGATAGCTATGGGCAACGCCCCCTTGATAGGAAGAATGGAACCGTCGAGAGACAACTCCCCCATCAACATATACTCGCTCAATTTACCCGTTTCTATCTTCTCGTCGCTCGCCAAAATCCCCACAGCCAAAGGCAAATCATACGCCGCTCCTTCTTTGCGTATATCGGCAGGCGACATGTTCACGATTACCTGTTTCCTCGGAAATCTGTAACCGTTATGTTCCACGGCCGAGACAATCCGCTCGTGGCTCTCTTTCACGGCTGCATCGGGCAATCCCACCATAAAGAAACGGATACCCTGCGAACAGTTCACCTCGATAGTCACTACAAGAGCATCGATACCCTGCACGGCTGCGCCAAAAACTTTCACCAACATAGTAATAGATTTTGCAGTAATAGGTTATGGTGTTACTAAACGTTCGATATAAACTCTCGAAGAGTCGGGCGAAAGCCCTCTGGCGACAATCCGCCCCAAAGAATCGGCGACCAACAGATAAGGTATGCTTTGGATATGAAGCTCTTTCACCCCCGGATAAAGATAACCGCCTTTCGCCCACCGCCGGGCCCATACGGCCGAATCGGCCTCGATTCGCTCCTTCCATACGGCGCTGTCCCTATCCAGCGAAATTTCCACGACCCGCACCAACGAATCGTATCGTTCTGCTATCTCCCTTAAAAAGCCGCTGTACCTCTGTGTTCCGGGTGTCTCGGCAGCCCAAAAACAAAGCAGGGTCGCTTGGGCTTCTCGGGGATTCAGCAATTCGGTCGTATCGGCCACCGTAGTCAATGATAAATAAGGCAATACGGTGTCACTCTTCTGTATGGTTTCAAATTGTCGATACATTTCCAATGCTGTGGCCGGCGGAGCCGACAGTACACGGTCGTCCAACAAACCGATCAACGAATCGCAAAACGCATCGCTCACCCTTCCCAATACATAATCATCTAACAAAATAGCGCTCACGGGCGAATCTTTATGTTCGCCTACATACTTTGCCACAACGCCTTGCAGCTCCTTGCTCAACTGCTCGTATCGCCGGGTTCTCATTCCCGATGCCGAAATGTTCCTTTCTGCCGACCAAGACTGCAACAACTCTTTATTCTCTTGATTGAACTTAAACAAATCCTTATTTAGAGAACTTCCTTTCACTCTCAACCCGAAAGGATCCTGCCCGTCGCCCGACAATTCTATCCGGTCGCCGTTCTGCACATATATCTTGGTCAAGGACGTTTTATCGAAATAATAAAACTGTATGGGAATAAGTTCCGAAGCCGAGTTTTTGAATGTGATAAAACCATTCTGCGGACGGAGAGTATCTACGACAATGCCGTTTTCAAGACTATAAACGGCATAAATAGGGCGTCCTCCTAAATTATTGATAGTTCCCTCCACGACAAACTCGTTATCCTTGCCGCCGCAACCCGACAGCAAAAGGACACAAATACACAGTACCGCACCTATTTTATTCATGCAAAAAACATTTTCATTTCTTGCAAATGTACTGGATTTTACGGGAGGAGCAAAACAATATCCGGGCAAAACAAAGTATAAAACCCGACAACAATGGAAAAACCGGCGAAAAAGAACGACCTTTTTACCTATAAAATAAAGCCGATATAGCATATATTTGCACAATTATCTATATCGGAATGTATCGGATATAGATGCGGTTCGAAATAAAAAAATGAACAAGTTCATTTTTCATTTCTACCACCATTTGTTATATTTGTATATGAAACGATTGTTTATCTTACTGCTGATAGTTCTGCTCTGCATTCCGGGTTTTACCCAAATCCGAAACGATGTTCCCCGATACAATCCCGACAGCGTGCGCAAAGAGCTGGACAAAAGACCTTATTTTTCACTATACAAAGACAACTACTTCATCGGGGGTACGACCATCGGGAGCAAACCGACCAATAAAAATTCCGATGTAAAATTCCAACTAAGCATCAGCCAGAGACTTACAAAAAGTAAACTTCCATTCGACACCTACCTCTTTATAACCTATACGCAAAAAGCATTTTGGAATGTCTTTCAAGAATCTCTCCCGATGTACGATCTCAACTTCAATCCCGGCATAGGGCTATCGCATCTGGTCATACATCGAAATAGACTTATCGGACAAGTCTCGCTCCTGATCGAACATGAATCGAACGGGAAAGACAGCATTTGGTCTCGCAGTTGGAATAAAATCTCGTTTATGGGTGCGCTCGCCGTAGATCGCAATGTAGAACTTCAATTCAAAACATGGATACCTATCATCGACAGCGGGAACAACCGGGATATCCTCAAATACTGCGGTATTTTTCAATTAGCAGGCAGTTACATAAGCGACAATCGTCGGTTCGGGGCTACCGTTATTCTCACCAAGCGGAGCGGCTGGAATTTCAATTTCAACACCGTTATCGAACTGAATGCCCGCTTATTCCCCAACGAAAACCAATATTTCTTTATACAATATTACAACGGTTACGGCGAAGGACTGCTCGACTATAACAAATTCCATTCTCGCCTGAGAGTAGGGTTCGTCATCAAACCCCAGAATTTCAGCAATTACTGATTCCTCCTTCACACATAGTTTTTTCAGTTCAGTAGAAAATCCGTAGGGTAGGCATGAATTTTAGCGATGAACCACTTGTCAACAAACACATTCCGGACTTTTCGGTGAAAAGTTGATTCTTGCTTAAATTTCTGTACAAAGCGTACTACTCCTCCCCTGCCGTGTCCCATAGTATTACGGGGTACTATGTTAGCCATATAGAGGAGACACCGAAGAAACAATAGTTTCTAAGGAGAAGGGTTGAAAAAGATCATTTGGTTGTAGAGTTCAACCCCCTCGCCCTGCGGGCACTCCCCCTATCTCATCTACGATGAGCAGAGGGAGAGGATTGAAAGTATCACATTAACAGTTTTTACCCCTTCGGAGATTTATGGGGATTCACCTCCTCCCCTGTGTTTTGCGCAGCAAAATATAGGGGAGGTGTCCGAAGGACGGAGGGGTTGAAAACGCCATCTC
>ENA-OPJL01000233-OPJL01000233.1-human-gut-metagenome-genome-assembly--contig:-NODE-233-length-19843-cov-3.567465_pt1 | contig 19843 bp, 16 predicted proteins | sample MGYA00241415_ERZ501659 | MGnify/ENA primary metagenome ERZ501659 (study PRJEB25962, sample SAMEA1965033) | human gut metagenome | biome: human gut; feature: human-associated habitat; material: faeces...
CTCCTTAGCCGGTCCAATTGTTCGTCGTAGCCGCTCTTCACTGAGTCTGCTGTAACCCAAATTAGGATCATGCATCTTATCCCGTTGGCAAAGGCCAATCGTGCGCTCCGCCAGACACTCGAAAGTCAGGTAATCAATGTTTCCATTTCGAATCAAGATTTCGCCGGCATCCAAACGATCACCAGCATATCCGGCTCCGTTGGCAATTCTAACTTTTTTCATACTTACACTCTTTTCATAAGAAATATGGGTATCTGATACTTACATTATGCACAGAATAGGACCGGGCAGATATATTAAATACTGTCTTGGAATTTAGGATAACTGTCCTCTTAATAGGGATCAAAAAGAATATTCCGGTAGGCCAAATGGCCTTCTTTAAGTGTCAGCATTGGCACAAAGGTTTCCTCCAGATGCACTGTTTCACCGAATTTATCCGTAATATCCAAGGGATTTTTTTGAATCTTGGTCACAAATATATCCGCTTTGGTGCCGGGGCGCAATGTGCCGATTTTGCCCTGAAGATTCATAACCTCTGCGGGAGTAGCAGTGACCGCGCGGACCAAATCGGGCAGAGGCATTCCCATGCCGTAGTACTGTGACATGACGGAAAGGAGGGAATGTATCTTTGGCCCATAGATACTAAAGCCAATAATGTCCGTACTGATAATATCCGGCCAGAATCCCTCCGCAAAGGCTGCACGCATGATGCGGTTGCTGTAATTGACGCGACCGCAGGCACAGTCCAGCAAAATTCCTTTCTCCCGTCCAGCATAGACGAAATCAGCTACATGGCTTTTCCCACTCAGGATATTATGGTTGTTATCCCCCTGGAAAATATGGCATACTACATCGCCTTTCCGCATAATGCGGAAAATTTCGTCATAACCGGCATCCAGATTGGTCGCGTGAAGGCAGACGCGGCAGTTGAATTTTTCGCCCAATTCCACCGCCCGCTTTAAAGGCTCCAGATTCAAATCACCTGAGGTATTGTGCCCGGCGCGGACCTTGAAGCCCAGCAGCACATCCCGGTATCGGTCGAAAAGCAGCTCCATTTTCTTTTCGTCAAAGCGGGTAGGGTCCAGATTTTCCAGATATCTCTCCGTAATAATCCCAGTTGCAGCGACGTTCAAAAAACAACGAATCATAATCATTGCTTTTGAGAACACATTTTGATACATACCTTCAAAGTTCGCTGTGCCGCCGGAACCGGCATCTACTGCGGCGGTGATCCCGTTTGGAAGAGTATAGAGATCCGGGTTCAAGCCAAAATCACTGAGTTGATAGCCAAGGTGTGTGTGAAAATCGATTAGGCCTGGCAGGACCAAACAACCGGAAGCATCGATCACTGTACCTGATTCCGTACCGTCATTTACCGGCGGGTTCGCGATTCGATTGTTATATACGTATATATCGGCGATGCCGTCTACTCCAGCCGCCGGATCAATCACCCGGCCATTTTTGATTACATAATCGTATTCCATCCAGCAGAAGCCCTCCGATATTAAAGTGAATGCGATGTTCTCTTGATGATACTGTTCTGCATTTCTTTTGACAGTGTGACAAAATATGCCGACAGGCCACCCATACGTACCCGCAAGTTACGATATTTTTCCGGCTCCCGCTGCGCGGCCAGCAGCTTTTCGCGGTTTGTCCCTGTAATGGTAAGAATCAGCCCTCCATGCTCTTTAAAGCCCTTGATCAATGCCACCATGCGGTTGAGTCCTTGCTCACCCTTTACATCTTCTGGATTGATCTCAATATCCAAAGGCGCGCCCATCATATAGGCTCGTAAATCTGCAGCGGTAATTGACCGGATCGTTGCAGTCGGGCCCATTGCGTCCGCACCATGAGCGGGAGAGAAATTCGATGCCACTGGTTCCTGTGATTTCCGGCCATCTGCAGAAGCTCCAACGTCATGACCCCACTTGGCAAAGAACTCAAAAGTAGCGATGCCTTCTCCAAGAATAAGGCCCTTTGCTTCTGTTGTTCTCAGCCTCTCAATGATGGATGTGAAATCATCCAGCAAGCGAACGGCAATGCTGTCCACATACCCGTTATCGTTTCCAAATTTCGGAACGCGGTTCATGGCATATTGGCGCAGTTGTTCATTGCCTTCGAAATTGGTGCGTGTGACCTCTGCAATCTGCTCCAGCGTATAGAGCTTGTCTTCAAAGACCAGTTTTTTGATAACTGCCAAAGAGTCCACGCAGTTAGCAAAGCCCGTCAGGTATGTACCGAACATATGATAACGTGCCCCGCCCACGGAGTACTCTTCGCCACGTTCCACACAATCGTCCATAAATGCGGACAGAAGGGGAGAGGGCGCAATGGCGGCCCGATGCTCAATAGTCATCAATCGGGTTCGGATTTCCTTGATAACCGTTGCTTCCAAAAGTTTCAGGAAATACGCATAGAAATCATCAAAGGTATTCCACACGGATAGCGGCGGGATATCCGGAACTTCCACCGTACCCCGGACCAGGCTCTTACCGCCCTGGAGCATATATTCCAATAGCTGTAGCACTTGGAGCATACAGAAGCCAAAGTTTGTTCTGCCGGGAATCAGTGCCTCCCAACAGCCGTCGTTGCTGTAATCATTGGCATCACGCTCAGAGATGCCCGCCTTGCGCAGTGCTTCAATAAAGACCTCATCGTTATAGAGGGCGGGTTCGCTAGCACCGTTGCGGAGAATATCCGCACAAAGGCGATAGAATTTCTCGGGGGTCTTTTTACTAAGGCGGACAGACATCACTGGTGCGACCAGTTCCAGATAGGCCCACTGTTCCAGAATGATATAGGACAGTTCATTGGTGGCATCCTCACCATCCGGAGTGACGCCTCCCAAAATCATGTTGCACAGCCAATGATTAGCGGAGGTCCCGAAATTATAGCTTTCATCATTGGAATAGGTGCCGGCTGTTGTCGTAAAATTGGGGTCTTTGCCGTTGTACTGGGTATCTTCATCCCGCATATGCATTTCCCAATCGCTCATGTTCATGTGAACACGTTCGCTGAACTTGGCCAGGAAGCTGGCGATAATCTCTTCTGCCTCCTGCTTGCTGATGCGTCCTTCCTCCATGTCCTTTTTATAGAAGGGATAAAGGTACTGGTCCGTGCGTCCCACAGGAATAAATTCCATAGTGCTGTGACACAGCATAAACACGAACCAAACAGCCTGCGCAGCCTCCTGCAGCGTTTCTGGCGTATTCTCCGGAACACGGGAACACACTTTCGCCATCTGCAACAGTTCTGCCCGGCGGGCAGCGTCCTGTTCCTTCTCAGCCTCAGTCAGAAGAAGGTCGGTATATCGCTGTGCCAATATGCGCAATGCGTCCAAACTAATCAACACGGAACGGTAGAAGGTTGTCTTTTCTTCAAATTTCTCATCGACTGTCAGTTCGGATAGCTTTCTCATTACGTCTTCTCTGACACCACAAAGCCCTTTTTGCACAACCGTCTCATAGTTGAGCAGATGATGGCCAAATACAGATTTGGGAGTAAAGCCCCACCGGGCACCCTCTTCCAATTCCTCGGGCAGAGCATACTCGGGAAAGCATTTACCAAACCCAACTGAGGCCATAGTAGGTATGCCGACGATCAACTCATCCGGCTTGATTTCAATGTGCATATGCTCAGCCATATGTTTGATTGCCAGCGCTTTCCGCACGATCAAAGGAAGCTGCCGGATTTCTTCAGAAACCAAAATGGTTTCTTCATCACCCCACCATTCCTGTTTGGCCAAAAACTCTTTGTTGAATAGGCGATCCTTGATTCGTTCTCTTCTGTTCATAAAATCACCCTCTCCTTTACTCTCCATAGCCGCCGACATTTACCGGCAGTTCGGAAGCCTGTTCCAATATTGATTTAGCGTGCACGATACACATTTCATCCGGCTCGGCCTGCTCCTTAAACCTGTAATTTCTGCCCAATGCGTACCACTTTCCCTGCCCCAGTTGATGAAAAGGCAGAATATGGATCTCAGATGCATTGACTTCTTTGGCTAGGAGCGCAGTTGATTTTAGATTATCATCATCGTGATTTACTCCCGGAATCAAAGGTATACGAATGATAAGTCTTTTGCCCATTCTTCCGATCCGACGGATGTTTTCCAGAATCAGCTCGTTTGACACGCCAGTAGCTACCTTGTGTTTCGCAGGATTCATGTGCTTGATATCGTACAGGATAACGTCAGAGGCACAGACGATCGGTTCAAAATCCATCCAAGCACAGAACCCGCAAGTTTCGATTGCGGTACTGATACCTAACGCTTTCGCCTGTTCGAGAACAGCTTTTGCAAAGCGCGGCTGCGCAGTGGGTTCGCCGCCGCTAAGCGTCAACCCGCCGCCTGATATTTCATAAAATATTTGGTCACGCTGCACCTCCTGAATGATTTCCTCTACGGACTTTTCTTCACCAATTATCATTCTGGCTTTTGTGCAACAGACATCCGCACACTTGCCGCAGGTAATGCACAGGTCGCTTTGCAGCGTTCCGTCTGAAAGAATGGCCCCGTGCGGACAGGTCTGAACGCAGGCTCCGCAACCAATGCACTTATCACGATAATAAGCCATCTCCCGGCAGGGACGGTTGGTCTCCGGATTGTGACACCATTTACAGCGAAGGGGACAGCCCTTCAAGAACACAATGGTGCGGATTCCGGTACCGTCGTGGACCGAAAATCTTTGAATATCGGAGACAATTCCAGTAACTATTGACTTTTGAGTATCCTGGTAGTTTAACATAGGACAGTCCTTTTAAGCATAAAGCGTAATACACAACGTGTTATAAAAGATTGCTGCTCGCACAAAGAACCAGCACGGGCAGCAATCTCATTACAATGTTCAGATTGAATTTGATTTTCTGCTTTTTAGGATGTATTTTTGCCCAGGACAATAATCGAGGAATCGTTCTGGATGTGCGAGTAGGGGCTTTACATCCTCAGGGTTGCAGTTGCACCATGAGTAGTCTGGGGCATAAAACGTACCCCAGTGGAACATAATTAAATCCGTGTCTGGCATACTATCAGCTAATCGGATAGCTTGAGGACGGCCGAAATGATATGTGCTAACAGGATCATGACTGTCGTCTCCAAAATCAATGAACATCAAATCTACATCTTTATTATCAAAATGCTCATCAAGAAGGAGTGAATCACCCGGATCCCAAACAACGCCGTCAGGAGTATAAAACTTATACCCAGTACAGTCCTCCAGTTTGTACAGATAATTGTTAAATTCCTGCTGATCCTGCTGCCACGGATGATACGCAGCAGTCATCTGAACCTCAACACATCCTATTTTGAATCTGTCTTTAGGCGGATGCTTGCACACTCGGTTAGAGGGTACGCCTAGTCTGACTAAGTCGTTACAAACATAATTTGTGCCATGAAAGATACACCCAGAAGGAAGCAAATTGATAACAGATTTAATCCCTAAGTGATCAAGGTCCGCATGCGTAATCAGAACGGCATCCAATTTTCGGACATCAGTCCCCATGATAGGCGGCATTGTGAGCTGTTCCATACCCTGGACCTCACTGATGGGCGGATTCTCGGACATCAGTGCGATATTGGGGTCTACCATGATGGTCGTGCCGTGGCAGTTGATAAAAACTCCGGCAGAGGACAGCCAGTAGACGGCAGTTTCACGATTGTCCTGGAAATCCGCGTCCGTCAAAGGGTAGATGGTTTTTGGAGTTGCCTGAAATTTGCGTATATGGTTCATTTTACACCTCGTATGAATACCGTTTAATCACGTTTTCCCTTATTTGTCCACGTATCCGCTGCGACAGCAAAGAAAATGATTAGACCCATTACTACAGTCTGAATATACGAACCCACATTCATGAGATTTAAAATATTGGAGAGAACTGCTACGATTAGGGTGCCTACCACAGTGCCCAGTACCCGCCCGGAACCGCCGGACATGGATGTTCCGCCGATAATGGCGGCCGTAATAGCATCCATCTCATAGTTAGTTCCGATGGTGGGCTCAATGGAACTCTTCAGGCGTGCAACCAATAGAATAGAACCGATGGCGACCATGATTCCAGAGTACGCATAGACAAACATTTTCTGCTTACAGATATTGATACCGCTCAGCCTGGCAGTTTCTTCGCTACCGCCTATAGCATATGTAGCGCGGCCAAATGCGGTTTTTTGCAGGATAAACGCAGTGATAAGAGCAAAAACGATGTAGATTAGCCCGGTGTAGGAAATACCCAGAATGCTTCCGGTTCCAAGCTCTGCAAGAAATTCGCTGTTGCCTCTTACAGAGCGCCCATCGGATGCCAGCAGGCAGATGCCGCGCACGGTCTGTTGCATGGCCAGAGTCATAATAAAAGGCGGCATTCCTCTAAAGATGCTGTAGCCGTTTAAGATGCCGATGAGCGCTGCCATGATAATGGTGATTATCATGGCAGGGAAGACTCCGATGATTTTTGTCAACTGAATCAGAGTCATCGCCACAGCGCAGACGGTAGCTCCCATGGAAAGATCAATGCCGCCACTGATAATCACGACTGTCATTCCCAAGGAGAGCATGCCTGTTGTGGGGATTTTTTTGAGAAGGTTCTGGATGTTAATCGGGCTGAGGAAATTCGGGGCACATATGCTACCAATGATTACAAGGAAAAATAAAACCAAATAGATTAATTAAAAATGGATCTGCAGTAATTGCATTATATTGGGCTGAACAGATGTTTTCTATATGAATTATTGTTTTTCAATTTATTTTTTGTGCTATTTGCAAAAAGAAGTTCGTTAAAAAACAAAAAACTATGAAATATTATTTTGTGCTTATCGGCTTAACGCAGTCGGGCAGAAAGTAGATGCAAGAGTCCGCAGTATTGGACAGCAGAAGTGCTACAATGATCTCAGAAAACGCGGGAGGTCATTGGCATGGCACGAGCAGAGAGCATCACGTTTGAAGAATTTCGCACTCGATTCAGCACGGAAGAGAGCTGCCGGGCGGAATTATTCCGGCTTCGGTTTCCAAACGGCTTCGTCTGTCCGAAATGCGGCTGTACGGAATATTACCCGGTTCGCGGTCGGAACACGTTCCAGTGCCGTGCCTGTCGACACCAGACCTCTGTCACGGCCGGGACGGATATGCATCGCACACATCTGCCGTTGACGGTTTGGTTTTGGGCGATCTATCTCTGTGCCACAGACAAACGCGGCATTTCTGCCGTCCAGCTGAGCCGTACGCTGGGTATCTGCTATGAGTCGGCGTGGTATCTTTTGCGCAGAATTCGCTCCGCTATGCGTCAGAGAGACGAAAAGTACAAACTTTCTGGCATTGTCGAGATGGACGACGGCTACGTGGGCGGAGCAACGCGCAACGGCAAACGTGATCGCGAGACGGACAAGGCGAAGATCGTGGTGGCGCTGTCAAAAACGGAAAATGGCGCGGCTTTGTTCACGCGGATGCAGGTTGTCGAAGATGTCACCAGCGGCACGCTCCAGCAGGTCGTTGACGAAACTATTGCGCCGGGCTCAAAAATCGAATGCGACGGCTATAAGAGCTATCGGAACTTGTCTGGCGTTGCGTTGGACGCGAAAAAGTATGAATCTGGCGACCTGCATTGGCTGCACAAAACCATCAGCAACCTGAAAGCATTCCTGCTGGGAACCTATCACGGTCGCTGCCAACAGCTTCAGGCGTACCTGGATGAGTTCTGCTTCCGCTTCAATCGCAGAAAAACCGGAGATCAGATCTTTATTCGCATGACAAGGGCCGTAGCTACATCTTGTGTTCTGCTGTGTTAAGCCGATAAGCACAATATTATATTTATGACAGAAAAACAAAAAAGAAGGCAAGATAATAGATGTTGGTTCATGGCAGAATTGTCTAAAATTGATATACCATACTGAAAGGGAGGACGGTTTGCTATGATCGTAAATCTAAGGAAACATTATTTTACAGAAAAGGAACATCTATTTTTTCAAGAAAATGATATTAAGGTCTATTTGTTCCGCTACGAATCCGGCGTTGAAGCAATAAGGATTGAAAATAGCCGTGGATATATTGTCGTATTACCTTACAAGGGCCAGATGATCTGGGAGGCCTTTTTTAATGGAAGGTATCTGAATATGTTCCACATACAGAAGTCAGAGGCAAAGAATGTTAATTATTTTTTAGATTCGTACGGCAGCTTTTTTCCACTGCGGTGCGCTCAGGATGGGATGTCCAACCGAGGCAGATAATCACCCTCTGCATGGCGAACTCCCCTATGCCCCATACGACAAGGCATGGCTATACTCAGGCGAGAATAAAAGAGGGGCTTATATCGCAGTTTCCGGGTCTTATCTGTATAACCGTGGTTTTGGTCCTTGCTATTCGTCCGTGCCTTATGTGAAAGTGTACAGTGGCAGTTCTTTGCTTGAAATATCTGTGACCATCGAAAACCTAGCCAATGATTCTATGGAACTGATGTATCAGGCACATTTGAATTGGAGCCCCATTGATTATGGTCGTATTGTGCAGTCGTACGGGTGGACACCAGAAGATATGGAACTCCGAATGAGTGTCCCAAGACATTTCGAAGTGGCGCCTGAGTATAGATCTTTTCAAGAAAAGCTGAAGAAAGACCCAGGATTAACGCAGGTCCTGCGCCCAGAAGATGCGTATTGCCCCGAGGTTTGCTTCTATATGCATAATCCAAAAACTGATAGTGATGGTCAGGTGCATATTATGCAGGTACATCCTGACGGCTGCGCAGACCTGCTTTTGTACAAGCCGAGTGAATGCGAGTATGGTATCCGCTGGATCTCAAAAACACCAAATCAAAACGGCCTGGGGTTGTCCTTCCCATCAACTTGTTATCCGGAAGGGTATACTGTTGAAAAGAATGCCGGCAGAGTAAAGATACTTTGTCCAGGAGGAAAGTTCTCATGCACATTGACTGCAGGGGCACTTACACCCGCAGAGGCTACCAGGGAGGAAGAGATTATCAAAGCATTGTGAGCATATCAGCCTCTTTCCAATATAAGACAAATAGCGTTTAACTTGGATTTGGAGGGAGATTTCTTCCCACCACAGCATGATTTTACTCCGGGTCCTCTTTCTTGCCGTTTTTTCGATATTCTTTTGGCGAAAACTCAGTAATTCTCTTGAATACCTGACTGAAATAGACGGGGTCATCATAGCCACATTCTGTGGCAATCTGAGCAATTGGCATATCACTCGTGCTTAGCAGGTGCTTCGCATGGGCAATTCGTTTATTGATTAGATACTGGATTGGAGAAACGCCCATTTCTGCTTTAAAAATATGAGATATATAGGTCTGACTGATGTACACAGCGCTGGAAAGCTGACTCAGATTCAGATCTGATGTGAAGTTTTGGTCTATGTATTCTTTAATGCGGATGCTGTGGGAAGATATGGTACTCACTTGTGTGGATTCTCCGTCCATAATCCGTAGCGTCATCGCCAAAATGCAGGAACATATCGCTTCAGAGATTAGTTGAAAATGTTCTTTCCGATAGAGGGTCTCTTTAATCAATTCTACAAAAAAAGTGTCAAACTGTTCTTTATAGTTTAAAGTTTTTTGCACAGGGTAATGCTTTTCGTCCATTACGGTATTGGGAGGAAGCCCGTTTATCTGGAAGTCTGTTAATCCAACGAAGGAAAACTCTAACGGACTATTTAGATCCGATGACTCGTGATGGGGTGTATTGGGGTTATGGATGATCAGATCACCAGGTTCAATTTCATAATCCTGATTATAAATCGTAGTACGGCCATGCCCACCAGTACAAAAAATTAGTTCTACGAAGTCGTGAACATGAGGGGCGCTAGACCAATCGGGATCATCCATCAAGTATCCAGATGCAACTAACCTTGGATTTTTCATCAATACACTTGAATGATTGTCACTATCAAAATAATTTTTGAGATTTTTAACCTCTGGATTCAAAGAGTTCTCAAATTTCATCGATGCCCTCCGTATATCTTAATCAGACTGTTTTCATATAACATATGTCTTTCATGTGGATGGTTTGTGCATAATTAACAAAAATACTTGCGGTGTGGAAATTATCTGAATGCGAGTAACCTAAAATTTTGGCATCATCCATGGCATATTTTTAACATTTGGATCTGACTTTAGCTTACAGTATATCACAACTTGCAGTATATCACAAAGGAAAAACTTTCTTTCTAAAACACCAAGGATGTTCTTGTATTTATTGCTCCAAGCGCAAAGACCACTTAGTAAGATGCTTGGTGGTTGCGATAGAATGTTTTATCTGTGGTAAAGAACGGTTTATTTGCTTTGAACAGCAGCTAAGTGCAATTTACAGGCAGATATGACCATACCCATGTTTAATGGATACTTCTGGTCATGGAAGCCCCAGTTGGATTTATTACAAAGGAAAAATCTGAAATAACAGTGCAAATCCAAGTCAAGATTTGCGCCGAGGGAAACAAAGAAGATCCCCCATTGACACAGGGTAATACAGCAAGCAATAATTCCCCAATTTCCTTGGCCTTGTGAGCCGCTGTGTGGCCTCAGCGTGGAATGGGTGGTGTGTACACCCCAGAGTCGTTTCTGGAACACCGTAAACGATTTGTGAGAGAAGTCGCCCTGCCGCAAAATATTTCTACTATCAGGTGGTTGAGAATTACATCAATAAGGCGAAGTAAAGCCAGTTAAAAGCTCAACCATCAAATTACCCTCATGAAAAGAGCAATGGGTACGGGAAATAATTCCGTCCTGTTCAATCTCGCAGGTCACCGTTGTGCGGGCTTTGCGGGAAACACCGGAAAGAGACACCGGCCAGGGCTGTGGAGCAGATTTACTCTACTTTCCAAAGGCTTACGAGGGACGAAAAGGATAGCAGGAAAAACCTGATCTTACATCTTTCCGCAGTGCGAACAGAGGGGGATTTTCCCGAAAATCCAACGTCTCCGATCAGAGCGTTTACCCACCCTTGGGTGGGGCAAGCAGAGCGTTTGGCTTGCAGCAAGCGGCAGCCAAACGCATTTTGCAGGCAGAAGCCCACACCCACTTTCTGTAGCCGAAGGGCTAGGGGGCAAGGAGAAAAGCCGTTTAAAATGATATGCTGTTGACAAAGATGAGTGAGATACGGCCAAGCCCGGAAAACGAGTGGGCCAGAGAAGGAATCCGCGGCTTTGTTCCCACCTGTAAGGCGCTGTGTGCCCTCCTTTCGGCAAAAGAGGGTAAACACCCATCCCCCGGTACCAAAACGCGGTGTACAGGCCTTTGTGGCCAATATTCAAAAACATCTGTGAGTTCAGTAAAATTGATAATTTTCTGATAACTCCCACAAAACCATATGCTTTCCGTCGGAAACTCTGGTATGGTGTTGCTCCGCCAAACAGGCGGGCAGCACCATACCAGAGTTTTATGCAAAGGAGGCTACTCAAATGGGGGACAGGAAAAGAGAGGAAGTCATCGCCTTCCGGGAGATTCTGCTTGATCTGGAAAACAAGAACGGTAAGGAAAACCACAGCGAAGAAGATTTACGCAGCCGAATCGATTATCTTTTCGAAACTGGTGTCATTACTACCGAGGCCATGAACTTCATGCGCGGCCGTTCCATTACGGATACCTGGCTCATCATCGACGAGGCCCAGAGCCTCAGTCCCCGCCAGGTAAAAGGCATTATCACGCGGGTCGGCAGAGGAACTAATACTAAAGTCTAATTAAAACAATTGATTATCCAACTACGCCGTGTAATGCTCTTTATCGTATCAGAGGTCAAGGTGCAAATGATATCGCAAAGCCGATCTACTACCTTCTCCAAAGAAGCAAACACTTCATTGTGGAAGCCCGTGATTCGAAGTTCTTTCCATATCTGCTCGATGGGATTCATCTCAGGCGTATACGGTGGAATGTAAAACAACTCTATGTTTTCCGGGATATGAAGCTTGTTAGACTTGTGCCATGCTGCACCATCACAACACAGCAGGATCAGATCATCCGGGTATTGCTTGGACAGTTCCTCGAGAAATATGTTCATACAAGTAGAATTGCAATACGGCATAACAAGAAAACAGGAGCTTCCCGTTACTGGTTCAACAGCTCCGTATGCATACCGATATTCGCGAATGTGATGGCAAGGTACCGACGGACGAATGCCCTTTTCACACCAGCAGTATTTGGGCTTATTGATTCGTCCGAATCCTGCTTCATCCTGGAACATAAGTCGTACTTCTTGATGTGGATGACCAGACTTGTTTACATAATCCTTTAGTTCGCCGATTCGCTTGTTAATTTTTTTGAGGTCTCGATGACCTCATCACTGGCTTTCTTCGGATGCTTGCTCCTTGGCATGACTTTCCTCCAACCGTGGCGGTGGAGGACGTAATAGATCTGTGATGTCCCTATGGAATGGCCTACAGCTTCCCGATATGCAGTCTCAATATCATGCACCGATACCGTTTTTCCTGCATTTGAAGCCTGACGAAACGGCTCCAGGAGCGCTTCCTCTTCTGCATAACTCAGGTTCCGGTGGTTTCCGTGATAGTGGCTTTCTGTGATACTTGCAAGACCGTTGGCTTTATATCGGGAAACCAGCACGGTAATATATTGCGTGTGGAAGCCGGTTTTTTCACGAATTTCCTTGTTCTGCTTCCCTTCTGCTCTCATCTCAAGTGCTGCCAGTCTTTTTTCAACATTCTTGTCTCGATTCTTTTTCCTCGCAGCCTTGATTTCCTGCGTTTCCTCAAGCGTGAAAGTGTATCTTTTCATTTCTCATCACCATCTTCATTATACAACAACGGCCGATAAATTATCAATCTTTTTAAAAAGATATTAGTATAAAGTCATTTTACTGGGGGACCCTGCGCAAATTGACCATCCGCTGTTGGATATACGAAGTAATGGCCTGAGCTATGCATCCGACCGCATGAAGGGCAGCCCCCTATGTGTCCAAATCACCATGCAGCCAGATGAATGTGAGCGATCAGAACTTGCTTTGAATGCAGCTGTGCGAATGTGATTGCTGATACGCAGCACCTATAACCCTTTCCGTTTTCGACTGCGAGAATGGTGAATACAGCATCTAAGGAGATGCAGGGTGGGCACACAATATGCTGATAACCTTTCGAGCAAGTGGACCGCATCCATATGAATGCGGTCCACTTGTGCTAATGGTTGTGTTATTCGCCGGTGTTAGCGTTCGCCAGGAAAACCACTGAGAGCTTAACTGAAATCGCTAATTAAAGCTCAGATGGAAAAACCAAACAACCCAGATTGGCAAATAAATATTATTCTTGCTGGTCAGCCATCGGCTCAATGGCCTTTACTTTGCCGGTCTGTACAGAAACTGTATCCAATTTCTTCCCGCGGAAGCTCTCGCCGCGCAGCTTGAATACCGTAGCTTCATCAAAGATGCGGTCCAGCGCACACAGAAGTGTAGAGTCCTCATCAAAGTCCTCACGCCAGAGAGCCGGATTCTTGTTGCTGGTGAAAAGGTTGAACCATTGTAATCTAAGTACTATTCCGAAAAAGGCGCACAAACCCAAGCCCCCTAAAAGCGGGCGAAAAAAGAAGATGTTCTAAAAAACTAAGTGGTAGAAGGGGCAGCCACAAGGTAGCCTTGTCTCTGGAGGATGAAGATAGCTTCTTCCACGGAAACTTCCCGATGTGCCGGTGTCCGGTCGTCCTTGCGGTAGAGTTCAGGGTTGTACGGCTCATTCTTCTTGAGCATATTGTAGATGGCCGTGAGCAGCATCCTGGCAATGGCGATAATGGCTTTCTTGTGGCCCCGGCGTTTTCTGAGCGCCAGATAACGATTGCGGATTTCCGGGAATTGCTTGGCACGAATCGCACTGAGGGCGCATTGAACCAGCAACGGTTTGATATAGGCCCCAGCCCGGCTGATTCTGGTGGTTTTCTTCTTTCCAGCACTCTCGTTGTTCTGCGGCATAAGCCCGGCCCAAGAGCAAAGATGCTTCGAGGTGGGGAACACGGACATATCCACTCCGATTTCAGAGATAATGCCAATCGCGGCAAAGGATTGGATACCCGGCACCGTCATAACAAGACCCAGTTGGGGAAGATACTTCTCGGCGGTTGTCAGAATCAGCGATTCCAGATTTGCTTTGCACAGTTCAAGGTTGTCCATGTGGGAGCGGATGATGCGGAGCTTTTCAGCCTGTTCTTCACACATCTCTCCGTCCACAGCGGCAAGCACCTGTTCATTGGTTGCTTTCATACCTTTGGTTCGGAAGCAGGAAACATCCGTGATTTTCTCTGCTGGGTTCTCCAAAATTCTGTCTGTAATCGCAGACGCTGCTTTCCCAAACACATCCGAGAACACATCGTCCAGTTTGAAGTTGGAAACCGTCAGACAGTTTTGTGCCCGGTTTTTCTCGCCGGTAGTGAAATTTGTGAGTTTCCATCGATAACGCACCAAATCCCGGAGTTGGCGAATATCTGCTGGAGGGATAAAGCTCCCAGCGACAAGGTCGTGCTTGAAGATGTCGGCAATCCACTTAGCGTCCCGCTTATCCGTTTTCTTCCCTCGAATTGCTTTCACATACTTGGGGTGAGCAAGGACAATATTGCAGGTGGACTCCAAGATGTTGTAAACGGGAATCCAATATTTCCTAGTTGATTCCATACGCACATCCTTGCAGTTGTTCTCAGAAAGCCAATCTGCACACTGGTGTAAATCGCCTGTGAAGGTGGAGAACCGCTTGCTTTTGTAGGTGGTTACACCCTGCTCATTGGTAGAAGCGATACAGGCAACAACAAAGGACTTGTGGACATCCATCCCACAGCAGATGGGGTAAACGATTTTGAGCATAACACATCCCCTCGAAACAATATTTGAGAGAACAGGCAGGGACTGGACGCTCACTGAAAGATTGAAGTAGTCCGTCTCTCCAAAGATAAGGTTATAGGGTGTGATGCCCTATTTATTGGTGCTTGAAAGAGCGCCCAGCACACATAACCATTCAGTCCAGCACAAGGCTGCGCCTATTCACCTCCACGTGCTCTGTAGTGTGCCTGCTTCCTCAAGTACAATTCTAACAAATTACAGATAGTTGCGTTAGAGGCACTGGGTTTCATTCACTTTGGTGCCTTGGAGCGCAGCGGAAAGGAATGGTCATAACCATGTTAAAATTGCCTTCCTTGTTGTAGCGGCGGTCGATCAGATCAAAGAACAGCCGCGTATTCTCTTTATCGAATTCGCAATGGGCGATCTCATCAATGATCAAGCAGGATGGGCGAACTAAACTCTTGAGGCAGGAATCCGTTTTCCCCGCGCGTCTGGCGGCTGTAAAGCGGTCACGCAGCTCGGAAGCCTTGATGAAATAGGCCCGCATACCATGCTGGCAGCAGGCATAGCCAAATGCCTGCGCCAAATGCGTTTTTCCTGTTCCAGGCGGTCCAATAAAGGCCAGGTTGCGGTGCGAATAAACTGCGCCCAAGGAGGGCAAAGCCCGGCTCCGATCCAGGTCTCTGCTTTTCAGCAGAGAAAAGTCAAAGTTTTCAAAGGTTTTCGGCGCCTTTTTCGGCAGTCGGCTCAGTTTGAGCAGTGTTTGGACGGTGGTCTGCTGTTTCTTCTCACTGATGTAGGAAAAGACAGTTTGTACCGCCGCAATGGCTTCTTCTGAAAGTTCCTGGTCATCAGCAAAAGTGGCGAATTCTTCGGTTGCGAAGTCCAGCTTCAGCACCGAGATCGCGGTCTTCATCTTTTCAAAAACGGTCTGCGTCATGCTGGTTCCTCCCCGTCAAAATCAAATTTGGCAAAAGAGAGTTTGCCAGATGGCTTTGGAAGTTGGCGAATCCGCGTCATTACTGGAGCAATCGGCAGTTCCTCAGGCTGCTCAAGTGCCTCGTACTGCCCTTCGCAGAAGCTGTCTCTGCGGCTCCTGGTCACATCATGGGTCGTCAAAAGAGAATTCAGATCCGCAGAGTAAATGTAGAGTGTATCTCCGCTGCGCATGATCCGAGCTGTTGCGCCCGGATAGCTATAAGGAACACCAAACCGTCGGCCCTCGTAGTTTACGAACCCGTCAAAAGAGATTTTTCGTTCCGGGCAGAGATAAAAGCGCACCGCGTCCAATTCCGGAAGCGGCCGAAGCAGTTCGCCGCATGCCTCCATGTGGAGCCGCTGAGGCACACCGTCCACGGCACGATGGTAGGTTCCGTTCTGTGAATTGCACCATTCCAGTGCGTTCCAGTTTAGATCGGTAATGTTGTAAAAAACTCTGTCGGCGAGGAAATTCTCTTTCACGAACCGCACCAGCCGTTCTACTTGGCCCTTGGTAAACGGATGCCGCGGCTTGCAGAGTTTTGTTTCAAACCCAATGGTTTTCATGAAGGTCTCGTAATCCTTCTGCCATACAGGGTGTCCTTCCAAGTCACGATGGAGAATGACGCTTTTCATGTTGTCGGTAAGAATGAACCTGGGGATCCCCATGTATTGGAAGGCATGGATCATACCGATGAATAGATTTTCCTGCTTGGCATTGGGGAAAAACTCAATGTAACATTCTCTGCAGTGATGGCAGATCATGGCGAAGCAAGCCACTCGGTAAACCTGTTCGTTGTAATCCAGGACATCCGTGAAACCCCAGTCCATCTGGTAGGTTTCACCGGGACCGGTCGTATAGCGGCGCCCGCGGTTGCCCTGCGGTGCGATCTGCTGTCGCTTGGCGGGGATGAGATACTTGTGGGAGGCAATGTACCGTTTCACTGTGCTTCGGCTTCCAGAAAAGCCAATTGCTTGCAGCCGTCCCAGACAAACAGTTGAATTACTGACTCCGTTTCTCAGTAAGTTGTCCAAAACCGAACTGTATCCATCCAGCAAATGTTCCTTTGGCTGACCTATGAGGCCATGCGGAGTCTCACAAAATCCATTAGTTTTTAGTCGGCGCAGCTTTGCCCGAGAGATTCCGGTCCTGTACCCCAGTTCTGCAAGATTGATTTCGTTTATACTTGCAAACTCACCATGGAGTTCTTCCATTTCTGCAATGGCTTGTGCTATAATTGGCAGGAAGCCATTACTCTGAATTCCTTTCATATCATTCCTTTCTACTGGGTTGTTTGGTCACTATTCAGTATAAAGGATTTGAAGGAATTCCGTAATGGCTTTTTCTTTTGATCCGCAATTAGCTTTTCCTGCCGGGCCCTTGGGGGTTATTTCAGCCGGACGCCAATACCGGACGGGTTCCGGGAAATTCATCTTGAGAATCTAGCTATTATTGCGCAAAAAAGCGTTAAACGGTTGATTCTTTATTGTCCTTATGCAGGGTAGCCCTTAGCGCGGGGGATTTTATATATTGACATTACCGTTTCAGCCACTGCGTAAATTCCTTCTGTGAGATCTCGCCGTTCTCACACTTCTCCTTTTCCCTCTGCGCTTCCTTGCTCCAAGCCGAGAACGCTTCCTGAGAGATTTTGCCCGCACGGATCCATGCGAAGCGGCGCTTGTACTCGCGGCGATAAATTTTCAGCAGTTCGTCCTGCGCGTGGCTTTGCAGATACTGCCGCATTGCACCGACTTCCTTGCAGGTGCGCCCGCGGTTGTCGAACACGCGGCTACAATACTCTGTGCTGCCATGAACCGTGAGCGCAAAATATTTGCCGCAGTTTTTACAGGTGCGCATCATGATTTTTTCCTGAACGCACTTGCGCAGGGAAAAATCGATCAGATCATACATACCTTGCGGATAAAGCACTTCGGTGAACTGCTTTTCTTCCACGAACTCAAACGAAATCTTCATCGGCTGGAAGTCAAATTTCTGCAAGGATGGAGCCTGCTCATACGCCTGCACTCGAATAGAAAAGTCCACGTCTGTGATGCTTGCGTCCAGCACCGTCTGGAACAGGCGCAGAATTTGCTGCTGCATGGTCGCAAGGTTGCTTGGGACGTGCGCCAGTTCTTTGTGCGGCAACAGCTTTGTCGGATTTTTGCAGTCCGGTGTTGCCTGTTTTAATCTATTGCTCCAATCCAGCCACAGGTAGAAGAAATAAGGATGCCCGTCCTTAAAATCGTCCAGAAGTTTTTGCACCGGCTTCAGGCATTTTGCATCACGCGACTGATAAAACTCCATCAATGCGCGGTCAGCTTCATGGAAACGCGGCTCCCACGAATTGATATCATAATACACGAACGACAGCAGGCTGTCCGGAAACGGGCGGTCTGCTTTTTTTGCGACATACTCTGCATTACCATCTTTGCACTCCAGCGTTTCCGCGCCGTCCAGAAGATAAAATTTGCACTGAAAATCAGACATGACTGCACCTCAAAATAGATTTATAGAAATTTAAATTATAAATTAGTCTTGACAATAGTTTGAAGTTATGTTAGTCTAAAATAGAAAACAAATCTATTGGCTAATTATAAGTCTAAAACATGTGACGCAGAATGTCAATAGCAAACGGAAAGGAAGTGAAAAAATGACCAAACTGGAAACCATCACAGCAGAAGATCTGCAAAACAGGACATACGAACCGACGCACTTTCTGGTGGACGAACTCATTCCGGAGGGCTTGCACATCCTCGCGGGTGCACCGAAAATCGGCAAGTCTTGGCTGGCCTTGTGGCTTTGCTTGTGCGTCGCGCAGGGACAGGCGCTCTGGAATTTCGCAACAACGCAGGGCGAAGCGCTGTATCTCAGTCTCGAAGATTCGTTCCAGCGTATTCAGATGCGGCTCTTTGACCTGACGGAAGATGCCCCGCCAACGCTGCACTTTGCGATCATGGCCGACACGCTCAAACACGGTCTGGATCAGCAGATCGAGCAGTTTTTGACAGAGCATCCTGACACAAAACTCGTTGTGATTGATACCTTGCAGCGCGTTCGAGGCACTGGCAGCGACAGCAATTTGTACGCAAATGACTATCAGGACATCGGGATTTTGAAACAGCTTGCAGACAGGCGGCACATCGCAATTTTGCTGATTCACCATCTGCGGAAGCTGCACGATGACGATCCGATGAATATGATCTCCGGGTCAACGGGTCTCAGCGGCGCGGCAGATTCAACCTTCGTCCTGCAAAAAAACTCTCGCCTTGCCAACATTGCTTCGCTGCATTGCACCGGTCGTGATATCCCTGACCGGACTTTGAAACTCGAATTTGGTGAGGACGACCACGTCCGGAAGCTGCTTGAAGACAGCAAAACTTGCAGCGGCGCTTCTAAGATTTCGACGCTTCAACTCGTGCATCTTTTCTCTGCGCTGCTCAGTGCCGATCCTACATACAGCGGCACGCCATCGGCACTGTCCGCAAAGATCGACCCTGACGGCAAGCTTGGAATCACGCCGAAAAAAGTGACCCGTCTGGTGCTGGAAAGCGTTGAGACTCTAAGGGAAAACGGAGTTCTGGTCAAGACCTACCGCAGCAATGGAAAGCGGCTGATCTCGCTCCGAAATGCCGAAAGTGCCGATCTTCCCACCGTGGAGAAAATCGACCCTATCGACCCTGCGGGTGTGTCGAACGCCCGGAGCGCAACGTGAGGCGCGTGTCGCCGCTGTGTGCGGTTTTTTGCCCAGACTGCGAGTGTGTGCGCAGGAGTGCCGCAAAGCCCCACGTTGCGCCGACGTGCGGGCAACGCCAAAAAACGCAGGCACAATATTCCAGCCCAACGCAGAGAAGCCCCGCCGCAGCGGGAAAAATCCTCCCGTTCGGGAGGAGCCAGCATCGCATTTGGCTAGTCGCCGGTCCACCGGCTCCCTGCCAAATGCCTCAAATCGGGCAGAAGCCCATACCCACTTCAATGAAAACGGAGGAAACATGAAAAAAGACAAGCAATTCAGCATTCGGATCTCGGAACAGGATTTAGAGACAATCCGCCGAAAAGCAGCACAAGCCCATATGAGCCAGAGCGACTATGTGACCGCGTGTTGTCTC
>ENA-OPJL01000234-OPJL01000234.1-human-gut-metagenome-genome-assembly--contig:-NODE-234-length-19832-cov-7.580270_pt1 | contig 19832 bp, 22 predicted proteins | sample MGYA00241415_ERZ501659 | MGnify/ENA primary metagenome ERZ501659 (study PRJEB25962, sample SAMEA1965033) | human gut metagenome | biome: human gut; feature: human-associated habitat; material: faeces...
GACTAAGGAGCCTTTTCTCAAGTTCTGAAACATCTTGGTTAATGATTTGTGAAAGGTAGGGGAGAAGGAGCCCTCCTCCCCGTCTTTCGGTTTTTACTTCGTTGCTTTTGCCGCTGCCGGCGCCGCTGCGTCGCTATTTGCCTGTGCGGTTCCTGCTGTGGACTTTACCCCAAGCAAACGGAAGATTCCCGCACACTTGTTAAAGTACACCAGGTGCTCCGTATAGGCACTCGTCTCGCCTGCCGCCGTCTGGTTTGTGATGTCGCTGCCCACGGTTTGCGTCCCTTTGTTATCCACTACAGGAACTTTGGCAGTCCCGGTAGTGGTGTTGGGGGATGTTACCGTGCTTCTCGCCGACCCGGAGGTCGGAACCACGACATTTACGGCATATCCACTCTCGGCTTCCGTGACCGGGTGGCGCACTTTCCATAGAAGGATTCCCTCATTGGGCAGTGCACGCCAGGCGCAGGGGTTGAACCCGTAGTCCACGGTTTCGGCCTCTGCGGAAGCCTTTCCGGTCGTGGCGAGCGTGTATATGCCTCCGATGTCGAGGCGAGGTACGAATTGCGGAACAACGACTTTTATGTCAGCTTGTAAAGGATACATACTTGCCTCCTTTCCTTGCTAAAATAAAGTGCCTGCACACGCCGGGGCGGCAGTCACGGCCACAGTGGGCGTCGTGCAACAGTTGGGGTTCTGCACGATGTATGCAGGAACCGGTGCCGGAGCACGGAGCTGACTGACGATGTTGGCCGTCTGTGCCTGCTGCGAAGCGGCCAGGGCAAGGTTGCTGTTCTCCTGGCGGAGCGTGTCGATCTTGTTTTGCATCTCGCGCATCTCCAGTTGGCAGAACCGGTCGTTGATGATCTGCGTCTGCGCGTCGATCTTGGCACCCAGAATGTTGAACTGCGTGTTTGCCGAAGATTGCAGCGTGTTGGTCTGGTTGACCGTTGCGAGCTGGCTCTCGTATCCCATCTTGGTGATGGATTCCCTGAGATCGCAGCAGCACGAGGCGATCTGGTTGCCGATTTGGCATCCCATCGACTGTACAGCGTTGATGATCTGCTGGCTTGACATGCCGAGGGTGCCCTGGATGTTGCACAGCGTGTTCTGAATCTGCTGCGTAGAGCAGTTGAGCAACGATGCCAGCTGATTGATGGCTGCGCCGTTCCCTTGGATTGCGTTCATAAGAAGTTCCCGTCCGGCGTCACCGTTGAGCTGCGCAGGAAGGCCATTGGCGTTGTTACCGCCGAAGCCGTTGCCACCAAAGCCGCCCCAGCAGAAGAACAGCAGGATGATCCAGATCCACCAGCACCCGTCACCGCCCCATGCACCACGGTTGTTGTTACCGTTCATGAGTGCCGCTACGAGGTTGGGATCCATGCCCTTGTTGCCCATCATTGACGAGACGAGAGCCGCGATGTCAAGGCCGCCACCCGAGCCGCCTCCATCGAAAATATAAGTTTTATCCGAACCCATTTTTAATAATTATTGAATGATTGCCGCCCCTGTCAAGGCCGGGCGTTCACCTGTTGCAACATTGCAAAGGTGGCTGCGGGCGGCAGGCATATCAATTCATTGGGGCGCAGATGGGAGGCAACTTCTTCGCAATAAGTTCGCACTGTATTTCGAATATAGGGTGGCTGTATCGCTTGCGTTCATCGAACCCGGCGACCATCTTCTCTATGGCGCGTCGGGAGAACCGCATCATCCGGGCGATGTCGGTGGTGTACATGCCGTTTTTATGGCAGAAGTGTACGAGCATGTAGCGCGCATCGACCACATCTTGAAATTTATCCTTCGAAAGGATTTGTTCCTTAGCTATTTCAGTTTCAAATGCAACACATTCGAGTATTTGTGCAAAAAGCTCTGATTTACGCATATACTTTCCCGATTTTTTATTATAAATTTGTTATACCACTATACAAAAAGCCAACACACCGATTCAAGGAATAAGTCCTCAATGTGGTGCGTTGGCACAATCGTATAGTGGTATATGCGGGAAAGCGTTGGGGACTTTTTTATGCCCGTACCCCAAGGCCCGTTATTCGGTTACAACCGATGGGAAGTCATCCCAGTATATGTAAATCATCTCTTCCATTGCGCGTAGTGTTTTCGTATTTCAAGGTATTCAGGGTTATCTTCATGGGCATATGCTTCCTGTTCGAAAGTTATCCTTCGGTACTTGAAGCCGTGAAATACCCAATCCAATAGGTAGACGATGTAGAAGGGCACATATAACAGTTCTCTCATCTGTGCGGTGTGTATCGCTTCGTGGTTTTTATTTTTATCCGACAACGGGCGGGCGGACTTGCGGGCAAATACGATCCCGAACAGATTGATAGCCTTGTATCCCTTGAAGGGGATGATGTCGTTATAAATTATCTTCATACCTGTCAGAATTGCCATAAAATAACACCTACTCCTACGCCGACCGTAGGCTGGAACCCTTGCGGCGTGTACGCCGCCCCGATCCCGGCAGTCAGGGCGAAGCGGCTCCGCCGGGTGACTACCTGCTGTCGGGTGGTAGTGCAGTTGTATGTTTCTATCCAGTCGAGCGTCGGCCGCAGGTTGCCGATCCGGGGCCCGCTGACCTGTGCCCGGTAGGTGCTGTCCGAGTAGGGGCGTGTTTCCATTGCCACCTTCATCTGCACGCTGTCTGCCCCGACTTTCACAACGACGGTCTCCGTTACCGTGTCGGGCGGCGCGAAGAGCAGCACCGGCACCGAGATGTCGGCGAAGCGGTACGTGCCGGGCAGCGGTTCCGGTCTCGGGTAGAACACCGTGTCGATACGCGTCGTTTCTTCGACAACCACCGACGCGGCGCCCCTGCGGTATCCCCAGCCGAAGAGCAGGGCCCCGGCCGAAAGGGTGGCGAGCAGGTAGAGAATCAGGCGTTTCATGCTTTTACAAACAACTCCCACCCGGCCTGCACGTCGAGCATCTTGGCCTCGACGCCGTTCTCTACGAACGACATGGCCGCAACGATGGGAACCATCACGTCGCGGTTGGTCGTGGTGATCCGGCTGTCGGCGGGCACCCCCGATCTTTCCGCCACGGTGCGGACATAGGCGTCCGTGTGGTTCTCCTCCGACGGGGCCCAGCGGCCGATCATCTTGCGGATCGTGTCCAGCCCGTAGTTACGCTGGTAGTTGTTCAACAGCTTGAAGGCAGCTCGATAGCCGTATGCCACCGTCGTAAACTGCGCGAAACGCTTGTCTTTCGACGGCACGACCTCGCCCTGCCAGGGATTGCCGCCCCGTGTCTTCTCGATGTTGAGCGGGTTGTTGTTTCTGAGCCCTCGTGTCATTGCGCGATGTGTTTAGTGTACAGGATATGCCCGACCCATCCGGCCATAGCACAAACAACCCCCACGAGGATGTAACGCGGGAATACGATTCCGAGCACTACGGCCACGGCCGCAACGATGCTCCATACGATCCATTTCTTTTTCATTTGTCCTTTTGTTTTTGTTTGTAGTTTTCCAAATAGGGAATCTTTTTAATCATCTCGAACGAGAGCACATAGTACAGGAAGTCGATGTATCGGTTCTTCGGGAATATGCGGTTCAGGTTCTTGAGGATGTTGACCCCGTAGAAATATATCAGGGCATATACTGCGAGCGAGATCGCCGACATCGCCCCGTCGTGGTTGTCGATGTTGTCCCCGACGAGCAGTATCATGGCCATCAGTCCCGATATTACCGCAGCCTCGGATATGCACTTGAAAGCCTTGCGGAATATGAATCCTTCGTGCTGCACGAGCACGCCGGCGAACAGGCCCGTGAAAAAGTTCGCGGCGAATATAATCATGCAGGCCGTCAGTATGTCGTGTATCGGGGCTATGGCGTTAAACATGTACACCAGGGCGCCTATCGACACCTGCCATACTTTCTCGCATAACCTTTCTATAAACCTCCACAATTCCTCCATAGGATATATTCTATTGTTCGGTCAGCACGTCTGCCTGCGCCTCGGGCGCCGCTTCCGACTTCTCCAATTCTGCGATCCTCTGTTCAAGCCGTTGCAGCACCGCGGCTAAAGTTTCCCCTTCGGAAACAAGCACGGCTTCGGCTACGGTTACGGGATAGAACGGCTCGCCGTTGGGCTTGTTGGTCATATACATCTTCATTGCTCAATATTTTGAAAGTCCATAACCGTTTCTTCGGCGGCCAGCTCTTCGGCACGCCGGGCTTTGAGCTCCGCAAGGGTCTTTTCGTTCGCGTTGTACTCCGCGTTGGCCGCTTCGTACTCCTCATAATCCAGGGGATAGGTAGCCCGGAAGTCAAGGCCGGACTTGATGCATTTGGCCGCCCTATCGTCGGACTTGGCCATGACTGCCCGTAATTCGAGCTGCCGTGATTCGAGGGTGTCGATCTGTCGTTGTGTTTCCATGGTTCAGATAATTATAAGGCGCAGACCGGGCGGGACGAGAATTTATAACACTTGCCTGTATAGCCCAGATAGCCGGCCCTTCCGTTATAAATGTAGATGTAACTCTCCTGCATCTCGCATGAAGTATGGACATAATAATAATAACCATAGCACGTGGTAGCTTTCAAGCGTAAGAGCGTACGGTTTACAGGGTCTTTTTCCACGTCAGCGGCGAAACACACCCTGTCGTGCATCAGCAGGTAGACCTCTTCCGACGACGGCAGCCACCATGCCCCCGCCTCCAGCCCCGTCGTCATTCCGTCCACGGTGATGCCGAAGTCGAGGGCTGCGGCGGCAGCCGGGTAGCGGTACTGTGTTTTGCCGTAAATATCCTCGAAGGTAAGCCGCCCGATCAGGTTCGTGTTGGTCTTGCCATCCTGCAACATCGTCCCGAACTCCGTAGGATATTGTACCATGTGCTCGGCGAACAGGTAGTCCTTGTAGGTGGGATACACGGCAACCAGATCGGGGTTGTCGACTTCGGTGAAAACGCTTTCCTGAATGATTATGTCGCTTCCCGGCTTCTGCCCCGTGGCTTTCTGGCCTCTCTCCGAATAATATTCCGCGAACTGGTCGAGGACACCACCCGCCGCAGTCCCTTTCGCACCATTCTTGCGGCGGATGTAATACTCCGCTTCACCCGTGTCCAGGATTAGGATACTTTGGTAATCCACATCCACGGCGCGGCGCGTCAACGTGCAGCCTGTTGCCGAAATCTTTTTGTGCCCCTCTATCGTAGACCATGCATCACATGTCATGACAACCGCGGAAAGCTCTTCGGAGGCCGAGGCCACCCAGGAGTATGTAGCTTTGAGTTCCGGTTTAGAATTTATAAGTGCGGCAATGTCTGCCAATGTCGAACCCGCAGGGTACGTAAACGAGAATTCGCGGATATAAATGTTCAGCGTGAATTCACCGCCCGCGGCGAGGTTGAAGCCCGACAATGCCACCTCATAGCTATATGCCCATCTAACTTCGGATGCCGCGTTGCGGAGCGACACGATCAGCACCCGCTCGCCCTGCCGGGCATAGACCACGGCCACCGGGACAAGCTGCGGCGGCAGCTGCTCTGCAACAAGCGTCGCACCCTTGACGAAGCGGATAGTTCCCGTGGTCTTGTCGAAGACCGCAAGGTCACCAACCCCGGCGGCCGGCTTGTCCACTACGACGTTCACGCCGTCGTAGATGAGCGCCCCGTCGTCCTCGATGTAGGATACCGCCGACTGTGTGTCCTTGCGATTCTTGTCGGCCGTGTAACCCGCCTTGTTGGCGTATTTGTTGACTTGTGACATGTTGTATGTAGTTTAAGCGTTCTTCCAGTCCGACACCGCGCCGTTACCCACGGAGTGGTAGACCGCGTTGTTCTTCGTATCGACATAGAACTGCCCTGCGCGGTCGGGGGCTTTCGTCGGCGCACCCTCGCCCGTGACGACGAGGTTGTTGTCGCCCCAGACGCCCAGCTTCTTCACCTGCAATTCCGGGATCAGCACTTTGCCCGAGAGCACTCCCACGAGTAGCCCTTCGAGGTGCGTCACGCGCGCTTCGAGCGTGCAGTCCGAGTGCGCGATAACCGAAATTTCGCTGAACGAAGCATCCGACCACGGCGTGAGCTTGTGCCTGGACAAGAAGTCGGCATCGGTGATCTCCGGCCCCGTCGTGTAGTAGGTGTTGCCCAGCAGCGTGACGTCGACCTGTGTGAAGGGAGCGCCGCCCTCCACGTCGGGCATGTAGAGCGATTTGGTTCCGTCGAGCGACAGCAGGCGGCAGCCGATGATCTCGACGGCCATATTTTTCGCCGCAGCATCGGTGCTTGCGTGGATGGTGGCCGCGCCCGTCGAAGTGCCTACGTGCGTGTCGCTGACGCACTCGCAGCCGTCTAACCGAATGGTCTGGTTGTCGGCAAGGCCCGCGCCGACGGGTGAATGGCACGTACTGAAGAGTTTGCAGTTCCGTACCGTCGTGAAATATCGCTCAGATGCGGCAAAGACCGAATCGATATGTATGCAGTAGCAGGCTTGGTGACCGCCGGCGCTGGCGTCCGTATAACTCTCGTCGTTCAGGCAGTTGACGGTCATGTTGGCGATGGTGCATTCGCCGCCCGCCTCGATGATCTTGGCGCGGTTCACGGAGTTGTTCTCATACGAGACGATGACGCCGTCGCGGCTCTCGCCGATAAGCGATATGCGGTTCGCCCCCTTGTTGATGATCGCATACGGGTAACCCATCGCCACATTCTTCGGGGCCTCGTGATCGTAAAGGCCGTTGCGGATAAACACCGTAACCGCGTTGTTCACGACATCGAAGGCGTCCCTTGCGAAGTCGCACGCCTGCGCGACCGAGAAGAAATGCCCCGTCCCGCCCTCGTCCACGGTGAAGGAGTCCGTGTCGAAGTTTTTCAGCGTGGCCCGGCTCTCGGCATCGCACCATGCGTCATAGTTATTAAGCGTGACGATCAAATCCTCGATGGTGACCTTCTGGCCGATATTGGTGGCTGCGGGTATGCTGGTGCCCACATTCAGCCCTCCCGCTACCGACGCCGCCTTGCCGCGGTAGTAGATTTCGTAGGTGCGGTCTGCCTTGAGGACGAACCAGCGGCCCCGCTGGTCGAGATTGTCCGAATAGGTAATGATCCGCAAAGAGCACTCTTTGTCCACGCGCAGCTTCATGCGCACGAAAATAAAGTCCGAAGCTGCGACCGGGATGCGGCTGGTCAGGGAGAAGTTCGACGTCACGCCTGACTGCGTAGGCGTAACGACCATGCTCCGATCCGTGATGTCCGAGCCCGTATTGTTATAATAGCTCTTCGTAAAGTCCTTGAGGATGTAGGCTACGTGGTCTTTGTAGCCTAATTCAGTATTCAATTCTTCCGAAGTCACATATCCGGAATCATTTTCCAGTTCGGACAGTTTCGTGGGAAGCTCCGTGCGGTCGGCCTTGCCCTGGATCATCTCCTGCAATGCCAGTGTCAACTTGTCCCAGGATACGGTGTTGTTGAGCAGGGAGGCGCGGATTTCGGAGCCTTCGACCGTAACCTGTATCTCGGAACCGATAGAGCCGACATATACTTTCACGAAGTCAGAAACCGGGATGGAGGATATGGAGCCGTCGGCATTTACGAACTCGATAGATTGGGTATCCTCGTTGTAATGCAGCCCCATCATCTCGATAGGCAGGTCGATGATGAACTTGGCACCGCCCTTTGTCGTGAAGGTCAGCTCGTAGGTTTTGTCGTTGAACTCCGGCAGTCCTACGCAGGTGTTGAGCAGCTCCCGGATGTCGGGATGCGCCGTGGGGGAGGTGTTGTGCCGCTCGATCTGGCCGCTGACGTCCGGGGTGGGAATTTCTGAGATCGCCTTGTCCGTATAGTTTTTGGCCTCGGTCAGTGTCTGCGCATCCCCGCCGGATATGTTGCTGTTGAGCTCCTCGGACGTGGCGTCAAACACATCGCTGACATTATTCCATAGTTCTGTTGTCTTGGTGTCCGTGTACGACTTTGCTTCAGCCAGTGCGCCCGCCGCAGCCTCCGTCAGCTCCTTTTTGGACACCTTGTCGGACAACTCCTTCCTTATCTCCGTGTCGTCGTAGTTGGAGAGCCCGGCCAGCTTCTCCTTCTCCTGGTCAGTGTAGTCGTTCGTCGAAAGCCCTTTCCCTTCTTCCTTGTCGACCTTTTCGGCAAGGAGTTTGTCAATATCCCCTACCTTATTTACAGCGTCATTTGCCGCTTTTGCCGCTTCGTTCGCGGCGTTTGCAGCGTTAATAGGGGCTTCGGCATATTCTTCCTCCGTAAGTTCGGAATTCGGGTTGTATTTCTTGAATGCCTCGTAAGCACTCTCGCCGGGCAATCCGATAACAAGGCTTGACGCCTCAAGGTTGACAGTTTCCGTTGTAAGGTTGCTTTCGTCTTCGCCACCTTCCAAAAGTGTCGTAGGAACCAATTCGAAGGCCTTGCAGTAGTCGACCGCCGTTTGCCCTCTCTTCTGCAAATTCTCCCACATGGTGAGACGGTACACCCCGATGGATTTTTGCATTGCTCCGCTGATGGTGAAAATCGCGGTGTTGCCTTCGGTGGTGAAATCGACGGGAATGTCCATATGCGAAGGCAAATGGACGAAGAGTCTCAGGTCGCGCCCTTCGAGTGCTACCTGCTGCCCATTGGTGAGTATCGGCCAATGTATCTCTATGTCCTTGCCTATCCGGATGCGTTTCATATTCCTTTCGAGCGTTTATTCTTTTTTGAGAGCGGACATGATACTGTCGTAGAAGACCGCCTTGCACATCTTTGCGGTATCAACGATAATCAATTCCTCCTCGTCGGAAACTTCGATGCCGCCTTCGCTGTGGAGGATGCGGAATGCCAGGTCATGCGCTACGATGCCGTTCATGCCCATGTATATGGCGTTGGCAAACTCTTTCCGGGCGTCGACGACAATATGCCCGGCGCGGGAAATATCGGTGAACAGTTTAAATTCTTTTAAATTCAATGCTTTCATATATCCTGTTTTTGTGTTAATATTGGCACCAGTTGGCCGTCCACATACTGTTCACATGATCCCACAATATGATCCACAGCTTACCCCAATCCAAGGTAATTTCAGTGTTGTTTTGAGAGTTGGAATTGGTGCATATCCTGTGCTGGGTATTCCCGCGCGTCAACTTGACATTGCCGCTGCCGACCTTTCGGATGAAATAAATCTGCCCTTGTTTTGGTGAAGACGGTAAAGTCAGCGTAATCTTGCTTGTAGCCGTACTGAACACCACGCTGTCCATGTCGGTCAGGGTTCTATTGGAAGAGGTTCGCACATTCCTCAGCCTGAAACCCGTTATGAACCCCTCTGGGATATATAAGGCATGGTTTCCGGACTGACGTGCAGCGGTAGTGGTTCCATCCGATAATGCTGCTCCGGTGACATTTATATACACTCCGTAATTGCCTGCCGTGCCGCCGGCTGCGCTGCGGCTTACTTCTGCTCTTATAGGCCCATAGAGGGCACCACCCGTTGATGCCGGCCAGGTGTCGACTCCAAGATAAAGATTAGTCTTACTGCCTGTAAACTTAATCAGATTGGAAGATAGAAGCATATCACCGAAGCTGTCTGTGGATTTTAATGCTCCTTCGTCAATTGTAAAGTTGCCTATCGTTCCGCTCGATGCGTTGATAGTCCCTGTAATATCGGCTTTGGTGGCCACGAATGACCCGTCCTTAGCAACCCTGAACGGCGCATTCGACGGTGTACTGTTCCCGACGAACAGTGGAATATCGCCACCCACGAGCCCTGCGATGATAGTATTCACGGAAATGTCTGTCTTGGAGTTGTGCACCACGAACTCCATACCTTGCAGGAAGTTGATGACGGCATTCTCTGCGAACAACAGGGGCGTATATATCGGCACCATGTCGTTGAGTTGTTGCCAATATGCCGACGCGGATCCCGCCGCCGGTTTGTTGGAAGCAGACGAAGTGTGCGTCTGGCTGCACTGGAATTTCAGCTGTTTGTTGTTCGCATAGATCGTAACTATGTCTATGTATCTGGGGCCATTGGAGACAAGGTCGAGGTCATTGCGGTATTCCACTCCCGATGCCCATTCCGTGAGGCGGATTATGCAACCCTGCAAGCCATCCTTGCCGGGAGCGCCGTCTTCGCCGGGGGCGCCGTCATCACCTTTAGGGCCCTGCTCTCCCGATATGCGTACCGGAGTTGCCCAGCCTACCGTCGGGTGCAACAGACTATTGTTGGCGTCTATTTCTGCCTGGGTCATCCACAGATATTCACCCGAAGAGAGCGACGGCGGGGTGTCGCTCCAACCTGCGGGGGTGCGATCCGTTTTGACCAGCGCCGGCGCCGTGGTGGTGCTGTTATTCTTGGCGTATTTGAAGTCAGTATGCGGCCCCGGCTCCCCATCCTCGCCCGTTACGCGGATAGGCGTCGACCACGCCCCGGCCTTTCCGGTCGATGCGTCTATCGTAGCCTTGGACATCCACCATATACCGACACCAGTGGGCGCGTCACTCCATCCGGACGGAATGGGGTCGGAGGAAGTAGGCTTTGCTGGCTCCGTATCGCTATTTTTAAATACATAGGATGTCCAGTTTCCCGGTTGTCCGTCGTAAGAATACCGCGCCCAAATCGAGGGCGAGGAAAATGCGCCCCAAACACCTTCCACCTTGTTGCGCTTCGACACCCATTCGTAGCGATATGTGGCGTCTACTCCCGTAGGGTCATCCGTCCATGGAGCCGGGGGATTATCGTATTCCGCAACATCGGGAACATCCGGAACGGTGCCCGGATCCTCGGTTTCCGTACGCGTGAATATGTATTCTACACCTTCACCATCCACACCATCCGCGCCGTCGAATGACCACTTCGCCCATAAGGACGCTGCTGAATATCCGCTCCAGTGTCCGCCTGTCTTATAGCGTACGCAAGTCCATTCGTAGGGGCGCTCGGAATTCGGGCCCGTGGGGTTGTTCGTCCAACCGCTCGGAACATATCCGTCCTCGTCGCTGGTAGACGGCGTATTCGGGGCCGTGTTGGAACTTGTGCGTTTGAATATCCATTCTACATCGGTTCCGTCGACACCCGGCGCTCCGTCGAACGAAAATTTTGCCCAAAGCGCAGGGTCGGTGAATTTGCCCCACATGCCATTTACCTTCACGCGCTTGCTGGCCCACTCGTAAGGAGTGTCGCTATCGGGCCCGACGGCATCGTCCGTCCACACCTGCCCGTCCGAGGTTTCGGAGGGCGAGGGAACGTAATCGTCCTGCTGTGAGGTGGGCGGTTGTGCAGGGGCTTTGTATTCCGATGTGCGTGCGAAGATCCACTCGTAATCCTTACCATCCTTCCCATCGGATCCCGGTTCGCCCGATACGCGCTGAGGAGCAGACCATGATTTAACCTCTCCGTCGACAACGGTGCCGGTACACATCCATGTAGGACGTTGATCCGACATCGGGAGCGTCTCCGTAGTCCAACCTTCGGGCGGTATTTTAAGCTCCGTAGGTTTCGCCGGTTCGCTCTCCGATTTTTTGAATATGCTGACCGTTTCGAGCATCCCGTATCCGCCTAAGTATACCCACTCCTCGGCATCCTTGCCGGGCTCGGTCTTGGTGCCGTCGACCAGACAGCGCCAGTGCCCGTTGTTCCAATATACGTCGTCGTTGCGGTTGTATGTTTCCGTGGCGCTCCACACTCCGCGGTCTATGATCGTGGGCACCTCTTCGCCGCCGGGCGTGAACTGATGAATGACGCCCGACATGTAGATGTTGTTCAGGTATGCCGAATATCCCGTCATGTTTATCCCGAATACGGACAGGTTTGACAGGTCGCCATATTGCGCGGCGATATTGGACGCAGTGAACTCCCAATCGGAAACTCCCGTTAAATAACGCTGGTATGTCCGGGTTTCGTAGCGGGAGGTCTGCCGATCCTCATTCGAGAAGGAGCCATAGCCCACGAAGGTCATCGACGCCGCCGGATGATATTGGGTGGGGTAAGCTCCCGATACCGGGCGTAGTTGATACTTGAAGGTCTTGTAAGTTGTAGTGTCCAGCTCCTCGGTGATGCGGAAATAGCAGGTGGCGAACCCGGCAAAGCGCCTGTTGCCACGTCCGTCGTCATAATCCGCGGTTGCATTCTCCGAAGTGTTCAAATTGTGGAAGATGCCCATACATATATCCCCGACCCGAGGACTTCCGATCTCGCCTTCTTCGAGCTTGAGGGTGATGGTTTGGGCTTCGGTGTCGACGCTTTCGATGATCCCGGCACTTGGAGCATACCACGTATCGCCCATGGATATTTCGACACGGTTGTAGCGGAGTTCCGGTACCTCCAGGAATCCCCGAAGTTTCAGGCTCTGCATCTCTGCGTTCCCTTTCTTGTCGATTATGCCGCCAAAGCCAGTCATGCCGGATGCGAACCCCCCGAACTGGGCACCGTCGTCAAAGGTCATTTTACCTTTGAATGTGTCCGGGAACTGTTTGTTGGCGAATTCCCATAGTGCACGCTTGGCGGAATAGGCATTGTAGTCTGCGGCGGCAGTGGAATCGTAGCGGGTGATAAGGTAGATTGAGGCTCCCGATTCGGTAACGCCTATGCGCTGTGCGTACAGGTTTGCCTTCACCTCCGATTCTATGTTGCCGATACGAGAATATGCCGTATTGTCGCCTACCGTATATGTGGCGATATATTCGTTATATAGTTTTTTTTCGTATCCCTGGATGCGTGATAATCGGCCGCTTTCTCCGAAGCGTGGATCCACAAGGCGAACCGCTTGCCCGGCATCGTAATTCTTCTTGTTTTCTTGGCAGTATACGGGATTAGTTTCGCAGTCGTATACGTCCGTGTCGCTGCTGTGTTTCGCGGCATATGATTCCCCGGCCTTCAAGAGCTCCTTTTCAGCCTCCTCGATCCTTTCTTTAGGTAGTTTTACGCCTGTTATGACAAACGTATCTCCAGGCTCGGGATGCAGGCTTTCGTTGGGGATGATAAGTTGGCTTTCACCGGATGATTCTACTTGCGCGATGATCTCGAACTTCTTATCAAATCCATCCTCCGGTTTCCACGTCTCCGGTTTGTAGTTTATACTTAGCTCAAAATTCCATCCTTCAAGGCTACCGCTCGTAAAAGTTGCGCCCAGGGTTTCGTCTTTAATCATGTCCGAAGGCAGGAACGGCGTGTCTTTGCAGTACATGACATACGCCTTATCCGTTTGCCCTTCGATGATCTCCCGGTCTACGGTCTCAATGCTGGTGACCGTCTCCGTATTCTTGGGGTATATGTCATCGAAGAACACGACCTGCTCCACAATGTCGCTTCCCGAAAGACCAGGTATTGCGTCGATATACCGCTGTCCGTCCGGCAGGCGAAGCCGAATTTCAGATACATGATTCGTTTCACCTCCTTGCGGAGCTTGCCCATAGTCGCTTGTAAGATTGCGAGTAGAGCCAAAGACGTAGAACCGGGTGCCGTAGCTCGAATCATCCCCTTTCTTTGCGGGAATGTTTTTCACTACATTCCCCTGTCTGAACTCTTCGGGGGATCCGAAGTCCAGTTTGCCAAAGCATAACGATACGAGGTCGCCGTTTTCCTCTGTCCACCATTCCGTCTCAAAGGTCTCGGCAATCGTATTGAGGATGTCCCAGCACTTATCGCCATTGAACGATACAAGCTTCGTAGCTTTAGGATTGTCAACGGTGATCGTGCCTACCTGCCAGTTTTCGCCTCCGAGCTGCTTGTTCATGTTGGCGACGATCAACGCCGCGAAAGATTCGAGGTCTGTGGTGTTGTGAAATACGGCTTCGGGATTGTCCCCACCCAGCCAGAAGCATACGAAACGCTTCATGTGGTTTTGCTGAGCCTCGAATTTGAGAGTGTATTTATAGCCGCCGGTCTTGTTGTCGAACTCCGGGCGCACCGTGGACATAATCTCGAACTTGCGGCCTTTATATGTGATGTAGGAACCACGAGCAAATGTCGTTGGTTCAAGGAGATTAAAGGGCAGCTCGATATAGTAGTCTCCCATGAGGACATATTTGATGATAGCCTCTTTGGTGACTGGCGCGTCCAATATTTCTGTTCCTGTCGGAGAGTAAATAATCATTTGCATCAAGGGCTCGGCGATTCCTCAAGCCTCTGTGCAAATGTGTGACTGTGCATTTTAATAACAATGGGGAGCTGTAAAAATATCAATAAAAAAGCAGGGATTTCTCCCTACTTTAGTCATAATACAATGGCAGTATTAAATTACGTATGATTTTACGGTTTTAACCATGTGCTCTGAGGCTTAACAATTAATCGGGCATTATTATAAGCCATTTTAAGCGTCAGACATGTGCGTGCGGTATATGTGTTATTTTCAATTTTATGTACAACCAATGCTAAATCAGGATTGGGGGAGTTGGGAGTTAAACATAGTGGCAACAATAGTTGAATCCTATTGCCATAGAATTGGGGCACCGCAGTTTTATAGTTCGTTCTCACTTTTTTACGAGCTTCATCAATAGCCCCTTCCAACCGGCGACGAATTTCAGCATCACCACTCCCTTGCATAGCAGCTGGGAAACGACTTAGGTTATCTTGGATGATATGATCTATATCGGGAATAAGTTCGCAGTTGGGATTAAAAAGTAAGTCTTCGGGTTTTTGAAAAAAATCTGCTATCTTGGGCAAAGATGATTTAAATGTTCGCAATAATGCACCATCGCTTTTTTTGCAAAAACATTTAAAAACATAGGGCGGAACTCCTTCACCTTGATTTTTATTTTTGAAGAAGAAGGCAAATATTTCTTCCAGGTTTTTAGTGACAAGCCCAGTATTGAAGCAGCAATACTCGTTATTGGCTGTAAAGCAGATTTTGTTTTCTGCTCTCAATTTTCGGAAGATGTGTTCTAAATAATTTTTCAGTATAGAGTGACTTTTTCTCTTGTCATCTGAAAAGTCCCACTCCTCTGGGTCGGCAAGATTTGTAGCCAAATCATCAATGCAACTTTGATATTTTGGGAAAATGGAGAATTTAAAAAGCTCTTGCTGGAAAAATTTATTTGCAGCCATAAATTTAGTGTAGTTAGTAGCTAAAAAAATTGAGCCCTAAAATAACTATTTAGGGCTCTATACAGTTGTTTTCATTTACACATTATACGGATAGACCCGTACGTCTATATCTTATTCGTGCTGCAAATATAATGCACGTATTAGCAAAATGCAAATTTTTCTCTGACTTTTTTACCCTCCTACACTACACCGTTAGGATGTAGTTAACTACACTTTGTAGTGAGGTTGGAAGGAAGGGAATAAAAACGCCCCGCATTTCTGCGAGGCGCCCCCAACGTGGTGTGGAAATAGTGGTATACGGGGGTTACTTTATCGGTGCCATCTTCTTTGGCGTTTGGACTACTTCGAATTGTCTTGCGAGGAAATCCAACCCTTTCTGCGTCACGAGGACTTTTATAACCGTGAACGATTCGTGGTTGTTGCGATCTATTAACTTCTCCTTTAACTCGAAATAACCACGGTTAATATACTCTTGCTTAGGCTCATTGCGATTGCAGAAGAATATGCCGCGTTCACGGAGCCGTTGAAAGAGCGTGTTGCGGCCGAAGGGAAGGTTCAAAATCTTTGCCGCCTGCCCGACGTCGATCTTCTGGTCTGTGTCCAGTACTTTATCCATTAGTTCGGCTTTCGGGGCGAGCGCTGCGACCTGCTTGTGTGCCTGCTCCAACTGTTGCTTCTGGCGGGCTATAGTGTCATTGGCTACCAGCACGGCACGTGCCATTATCATTTCGGGCGTATCCGTCTCTTTGGCTGACATATATCCGCCAGTCTTGCGGATCGCGGGGAGAACTTCATCGCATACCCAGTCCTGGAACTGTTCGGCCTGCGGGAGCTTCGACCGCATGACAAGACGGTAAACGTCGGATTCGGGGATGTATTTCACCCTTTGAATGCCGCCATCGGTAGGGGTGTCCATTTCGGACACCCCTTTGCAATGGGTGCGTATTGCCTTTTGATATTCTATATATCCTAATGATCTCGCTACATCATTCGCAAGAAACATAGGCTTATTTTCGTCGGACATAATAATACGTACGCGCCCGAACCTCTCGTTATTGAATATTTGCAGATTGTTCATGACTAACAGTATTTGGTTGTTGCCGATTGGAAATACTTGGACTTGTTTAAATAAGCATTCAGCGCATCCGTTTCAAGAGCGTGGATGTACTTTCGCAGTTGGAGCGTTTCACGCATGGAATCGTTAAGCCGCAACATAGCATGTGCATACAATGCTTTGTAGTCGGGTTCTGAATTCTTTTTCTTCATGGCTCGGCTATTTACATTGTGCGACATCAGAGTTGCCGCCCATTTTCATAAGGATGAAGGGGTCGACAGGGCGTTTGAGTGAGGTGGAAGTAAATGCTGCGATCTCACGGTCAGTTTCCGCGATGTGTTTGTCAACCATATCGCAGTAACGGTCGAGAAGGTCAAAATAAGCCTTCTTGTACTGCATGGCCTCGTTGTAGAGTTGTTGATAGTCGGGTGTCCCCGGAAGTGATGGTGTTTTCATAGGCATTGATATTTAAATTGTGATTATTTGTCCAGTATTGCCAATATGCGTTCTATACAAGCGTTTTGCTCTGCGAGTAAGGTTGCAAGACGATCCGCTGATTCAATTATGTCGTTCATGGTCGTATTTTATTTGAGTTAGTCGCCGTAGTACGTTCTGCTGTTTCCGTAGTAGTCCGCAGGAACTGCCAGTAGCTGCGGGCGGTATTCGGCGGCCTTCGGCTGCTCCATCGGTCGGTTCTCGACACGCCTTGTCATCATCGCCAACTTCTCGTTGCGCCAAGCCTTCTTGAGGCTGGCTGAGAACGACATAGACGGCTGCACCTTTTTCAGATACCAAGCATTGCGCATGATCTTCGTTTTGTTGTAGGTTGCTTTCATGATTTATTATAGTTATTGTTTTTTATTCTCAATGCAAACATAACAATAATTATAATATTTGCCAAATGTTTAAGTATGAAAATTACACTTATTATTATTTTTTATCTGGTTTATATAATTTTATGGCAAATTATTCTATCTTTGCAACTGGTGTGGAAATTAAACTTATTGTTTATGGCAAAATTTAGGATCAAAGAGATTTGCCGAGATAAAGGCATAACTCAAAAAGAATTAGCAGAAAAAATTGGAATAACGGCCGTTGGGCTTGCAAAGGCTATTGCAGGAAATACGACAATCGGTACGCTTGAAAAAGTTGCCGACGCTCTCGGGGTAGATGTTGTTGAACTATTTGCGGAGAAAGAAGACTTTGTTGCCTTCGTTCGCGATAAAGGCCAGATATATGTATTTAATACAATAAAGGCATTAAAAGAATTTACGGATACCGCGAATAAATGCGCTAATAGTATGCGACAAATTGGGGTAGCCGTCGAATGTATAAAAGAGGGAGAATAAAGGTACTACAAGCCTATAAACACAAAGGCGACGAGTGGTTTTTACCATTCCTCGCCTTTTTTCTTGGATATTTCAATAGAGAATTGTAAATTTGGAATACCTATTAAAATGCGAAAATACAATGCTTCTCTTAGTCATTATCCTAATTATAATAATTGTTATTATTCTTTTTAAGATTAAGAAAAAAAACACTCGTCCGTGTGAAAATGAAATTGAAAATTATGACGAGGGAGAGTTGTATCTAGATGAGGAGCAAGAAGGCGACGAGGATGCGCATTATATAATGAATGCATCTGCATATCCGGTCGATTCTTATTTAAATATGACACATCATATTGCACAAAAAGTGATGCATTCTTTTATTGTAATGGATTATGCTTTTTTTGCGGAAACTGTATATTACGAATTCGATGAGATTAAAAATATTCTATCATCTATTGATGTAAAAGATGATAATAATAGCTTGTTAAATCATGGTATATGTTTATCTGAATTTTTGTCGTCTGCGGAAAAAAGGTATAATGAATGTATATTGAGGGCTATTAAAAGGCAGTATGAAGGGTACCAACTTGTAGTGGTATTCTTACAATCTCATGCAGAAATAATAGAATATACGACTGATATGTATACTCAAATAAATAGAGCTAAAAAAATCTTACAACCCATTGACAATAAAGATGAAATTAGTAATGAACTAGATAAAATATATTATCAAGTAGAAGAATTTTGTTCCCCATTTTTGTCTGTTCCGGATAAAGAATGCTTAATTAATGCAAAGAATTTGAAAAATTATTGTGTTGGCTTGATGATGTTATCCGAAAAGCAATTCAATGATGATGAGAGTGATAACGCAATACGTGCATTAGATGAAGCTGCCAGATATGGGTGGTATCCTGCAAATAAAGAGTTGCTCTATAATTATACAAACACTCAAAGACTTGATAATTATAAATTTATGGAAGACCACGCCTTGTATCGTCTCTGTATAATGGGTGCAGTTCATGGATATAGACATGCTCAAGAGTCAATATTGAAAGCGCCAGAATATAAAGATATAATAATCAAGGCAATGTCGTACGGGACTTCGGTATGCAAGAGCCTATGTAATGATAAGGTGATACTGTATGGTTCTGTGCGCGATCTTCATGACTTTATGATTAATAATTATATAGAACTATCAACAGGAAGTGTAGAGGATTTTTCATATTATGATAAGCCTTCTATTAATCTTTGACTGATGATATGTAAAAGACAAGAGATGGCTAAAATCACTCCTCGCTTTTTTTGGATATTCCAATGTGAAATTGTAAATTTGGGTTACTAACCCAATAATATTTTTATTGATATGAAAAGAATACCTATTCTATTTGTATTTGTTGCTGCAATGTCGCTTTTTAGTTGCAGCAAAGGCGACGATTCTACCCCTAAATTAGAACTAAAAGAAACAAATTATAATCTAATTGTTAATGAAGAGGTGCAATTAGAATTGGTGAATACTGATATTGATATTTCGGATTGCGATATTAAATCCGAAGACGACTTCGTAGTACAAAGCTATGGACGCAGGGTATCTGCGCTTCATGTTGGAACGACTCAATTAACAATTAATTATAAGGGAGCATCCACATCTTGTACTGTAAATGTTGAGTCTGTAAATAATTATGTAATAGATCCGTATCTGAATTTTGAACAAGCTACAAATATAAATGATATTTCCAGCTATCACAAAGAAGAGCCAATTAGTATGGATACATCTAATATAGATAGCGATGTTTCATTAATTAAGTATCAACCAGGGAATGGGATTTATTATATTACCTACGCATACTCACGTACTCTAAAACGCATATTGGCGGTAACAGAAGAGATTGGTACTTATACGAATAAAATGATAGAAATAAACAGTTCATTAATGGACCGATGCAAACTTTTAAGTACGGGTGGGGATATCTGGTATGTTCGACCAAACAAATATTATGTCCGAGTTACTCAAGGAAGAACTTCGTATTTAATTAAGTATGCAGCCAGTCAAAGTGATGTAGAAAAGAGTTGGTAAAATATTTAAGGGGATGCTTGCAATATTGTTAGCAACCCCTTAAATTTTACAATACAACGACAGTTCCATCCTTATTTACCGAATACTCCCCGCTGATATTTACGATATTCAGCACGGCATAGTCTTTTGCATTGATCTGGGCTCGTGCGCCGTGCATCAATATGATTGTATGTGTGAATTTAGCCCCGGAAGCCTCGATAGTGGCCTTCGTATCACCGACCAGGCATACATATTCTTTGCCCTTTAGCGTGATGTCGCCAGCGTCGACATATACTTCCAATCCTTGAAGATTGCTTCGGTTTTCCCTGAACACTTCGACTGCGGGGAAGTTGTGATCCTGGCAGAACTCGATCCCTTGTGGGGTAAACATCAGTTTGATTAGCTCGGGGAAGT
>ENA-OPJL01000280-OPJL01000280.1-human-gut-metagenome-genome-assembly--contig:-NODE-280-length-18035-cov-5.295273_pt1 | contig 18035 bp, 18 predicted proteins | sample MGYA00241415_ERZ501659 | MGnify/ENA primary metagenome ERZ501659 (study PRJEB25962, sample SAMEA1965033) | human gut metagenome | biome: human gut; feature: human-associated habitat; material: faeces...
ATTTTGCAAAAACTTGTGGATTTAAAAATAAAAAAGAATTATTAAAATATACAAAGGCGGTATTTGAACTAGCTGACAAAGAAAAATAGAAATGATTTTTTCAATCAATTTATATAATAGTTCTATAATTTTATAGAGGCGTCAAAATGTCGCCTCTATATTTTTTGAGTATCCTGCTAAAAGCCACGCTTTTAGGCTCTTATTGGGATTCGGGGCGACTCCCTGTTCCTGCAAAATTATCCAATGGATAATTTTGACAGGATAAATGAGTTTGTGGTATTATATGAATTAGAAAAATAGAAATTTGTTGAAATGAAGGATTGATTATGAAAAAAATAAAAACAGGAATATTATTAATTATATTAGGAAACTTATTATATAAAGAGGTGTAAATATGAGTGATTCAAAAGAAAATGTTGATGTATTAAAAATGTATGGAGAAGACAGTACTACACAAAGAGATGAATTTTTAAAAAAGCATAACTTAAATGAAAAGGGGCTTACTAGTAAACAAGCTGAAATTAATATTAAAAAATTTGGTCTTAACGAAACAAAAAAAGCTAAACCTAAGAAGTGGTATAATTATTTACTACAAGGTTTAATAACACCTTTTAACTGCATTTTAATTGGTATTTCAATTATCTTAATATATACAGATATATATTTAGCAATAGAACCAAGCTATGCAAATATAATAGTCATAGCAATTTTAGTTACTGCAAGTACTTTATTAGATTTTTTTGAGTCATATAGATCTAATAAGGCAGCAGAAAAATTAAGGGAAATAGTTGAAACAACTACTACAGTTATTAGAGATAACAAAGAAATAAATATACCAGTTAAAAATGTAACCTTAGGAGACATTGTTTTATTGTCTGCTGGAAGTATTATACCAGCTGATTTAAGAATAATCGAATCAAAAGACCTATATGTAGGACAGGCTTCATTAACTGGAGAATCTGATAATATAAAGAAAACCGTTGAATTAGAAAACAATCAAGAAGAATTAGACAGTATATCGGATTTTGATAATATCTGTTTTATGGGTACAAATGTTGTATCTGGTTCAGCAAAAGGTGTTGTAATAAAAATTGGAGATTCAACATATTTTGGGGAAATAGCAAATACCGTAACTTCTGGAAAGGAAAAAACAGCATTTCAAAAAGGAATTGAAAGTATAAGTAAATTATTAATTAGAATTATGATTTTTATGATTCCAATAGTATTTTTAATAAATGTGGAAAAACATGATATTATTCTAGCATTTACTTTTGCTGTTGCAATAGCCATTTGCATAACACCACTATTGCTACCTGTTATTTTATCTTCAAGTTTATCTAAAGGTGCTGTAAGAATGTCAAAAAAGAAGACTATTGTTAAGAAGCTAGATTCAATTCAGAACTTTGGAGCAATGAACATATTCTGCACAGATAAGACGGGAACATTAACAGAAGACAAGATTGTTCTAGAAAAATACTTAAATGTAAATGGAGAAGAAGACTCCAACATTTTAAAATATGCCTTTTTAAATGCCTATTTGCAAACAGGACTAAAAAGCAATATAGACGAGGCAGTAGTAGCTAAAGCTAAAACTGTTGGAATTGAAAATAGTTTAAAAAAATATAAAAAAATAGATGAGATTCCTTTTGACTTTTCTCGTAGGTGTTTATCTGTAGCAGTAGAAACTGATAATAAAGATGAATTAATAACAAAAGGTGCTGTTGAAGAAATTCTAAATATTTGTACAACATTTGAATATAAGGGACAAACGGAAAAGCTTACAAATGAAAAAATAGAAAACATGAGAAAAATTTGTAAAAACTTAAATGAGGAAGGCTTTAGGGTTGTTGCCATTTGTAAAAAAATTATAACTAATAATAAAAAAGATTTTAATAGTACTGATGAAAAAGACATGACTTTACTAGGTTTTATTGGTTTTCTTGATCCACCAAAAGAAAGTGCAAAAGAAGCAATAGAAGGTTTAAACAATGCTGGAATAAGAGTTATGGTTCTTACAGGTGATAATGTTGAAGTTACAAGATGCGTTTGCAATAAATCAGGGATAAATTCAAAAGAAATCGTAACTGGAAATAAAATAGATACATTATCAGATGTAGCACTATCAAGATTATTAAAAAGAAATAATATATTTGCGAAACTTTCTCCAATACAAAAAGCAAGGATTGTTAGAGTTTTAAAACAAAATGGAAATGTTGTAGGATATATGGGAGATGGAATAAACGATAGTCCAGCGTTAACAAATTCCGATGTTGGAATTTCTGTTGATACTGCAGTTGATATAGCAAAAGAAACTGCAGATATTATATTACTTGAAAAAGACCTTAATGTACTATTAGATGGTGTAATGGAACGGAAGAAAAACATATGTAAATTTAATGAAATATATAAAAATGGCAACAAGCTTCAACTTTGGGGAAGTAGTTTCAGTAATTATTGCAAGCATTGTACTACCATTTTTACCTGAAACACCAATTCAACTATTAGTAGAAGGATTATTATATGACTTTGGTCAAATGACAATTCCGTTTGACAATGTAGATAATGAATTGATTAGAAAGCCAAAAAAATTAAATATAAAAAGCTTAAAAAGTTTTATGTTTTTTATGGGTCCTGTAAGTTCACTATTTGATATAGTTGTATTTTTACTATTATGGTTTGTTTTCACAGTTAGAGATGTTACACACTTTCAAACAATATGGTTCACTTACAGTATAGTATCAAATTTAATAGGAATGCACATTATAAGAACGGCAAAAACACCATTTATACAAAGTAATGCACATAAGGCTGTTTATATATCTTCAATTCTGTTAATTATAATAGGAATTTTAGTACCATTTACGCCTCTAGGAACTGCGATAGGCTTAGCACCAATTGCATTAAAATATATTTTCATGATATTTGGAGTCACATTCTTATATTGTATTGTAGCAAGTTATGCAAAGAAAATTTATATAAAGAAATATAAGGAATGGATATAGAAATAATAGAAGATAAGAGATGATTCGAATGAATCAATTAAAAATAGGAACATTTCATTTTAGCTATTGAATTTGTAGTACGATTTTTGACAAGGATAGGTAAAAAATAATTGCAAATTACACAATTTAGTAATTAATTGGAAAAATAGTAATTTATAGAGGAGGAATATGTATGCAATTAACAATATATTCATTTATTGTTTGTGTGGGAATTTTTTTGCTACAACTTTTTTTCATAACAAGAAAAAACAAAATAGTATATAATGATATTCAAAAAAAAGATAAAAAACATTGGAAATTAGTTATAAAAATATTAGTAGCATTGATAATATCAATAATTGTAGGAGTTTTATCCTCTTACATGTTATGGATATATGTTTTAATAGGCTTAAATGCAGGACTCTAAAAGATTTATACAAATTACAATATGGAAGTGAGATGAGTTAATGAATATTCACTTTGGATTTTCATATATAGGTTTAATATTTTTACTAATGTTGATGTTACCAAATATTATATGGAGTAAAAATAAGCCTAAAGGCTATGATAAATATGTAAAAAATGAAAATAAAGTATTACTACTATTGGAGTGGCTTGGAGAAATGCTAGTAACCTGTCTGTCATTGATATTTAGTGATTTTAATATAAATAAAATATCAAACTGGTCTAGTATATTGTTAATTGCCTTTATTATAATGATTTTATACGAAATATATTGGATAAGATATTTTAAAAGTAATAAAACAATGAAAGATATGTATAGTAGCTTGTTAGGAATACCAGTTGCAGGAGCTACTTTGCCAGTAGTTGCATTTCTGTTACTAGGTATATATGGTAGAAATATATTTCTTATTATATCAACAATAGTATTAGGAATAGGACATATAGGAATACACTTAAATCATAAAAAAGAATTAGAATAAGAAATTACAATTTTATAGTTATTGATTTATAGTAATTTACCGAAAAGATTGTCAGTAATGACAGTCTTTTTTGTACGACAAGCAGTTATACAAATAGATTAGTTCAGTGCAACTAATCTATTTTTTATAAGAATTATAAACGAATTAAATGCAATTATTTTTTTATTATTTATTGACATTTAATTATAACTACTATAAAATATAATAGTATAGTTTGTAGTAGAAAGAAGGGCTTAAATATATGAAAAATTATGACAACTATTTTCTTCCTGTAGATAATATGGAAGAAGCAAAAAGATATTATGAGGAAATATTGGGGTTAAAAAAGAAATTTGATTTTTCTGATAAGGGAATGGTTGCTTATAATATTGGAAATGAAGAACCTGCAATAATTTTAAAAGACAAAAATAAATTTGAGAATTTAAAGCCTACAATATGGTTTGAAGTAGAAGATGTTGCAATCTTCTATAAAGAAATGTTGAATAATGGTATAAAATTTTTGAGTGAGCCTTTTAAAATTGGAACTGGTAATGCAGTCGAGTTTGAAGATCCATTTGGAAATAGACTTGGCGTTACAGATTATATTAAGTAAGGAGTAGAGATTATGTCAAATATAGATTTGGTATTATTAGGACTTATTAAGCAAAAATCACAAAGTGCTTATGATATTAAAAAAAATATAGAATATCGTAATATACCAAGATGGGTAAAAATTAGTGAACAGTCCATTTATAAGAAAGTATTACAACTAGAATCAAAAGAATATATTATTAGCCATAAAGAGAAAGAGGGAAATATGCCAGATAAAGCAGTATATACTATTACTGACAAAGGTAATGATTATTTTAATAAACTTATGAATGATATTTCAAATTATGATGTTAGTTTATATTTGGATTTTAATGTTATTATCACTAATTTAGATTTAGTAGATGATGAACAAAAAAAGATTCTTGTTTCTAATATAAAATCAAAGATATTAGAATTAAAAGAATTACTAAATGAAAGACAAACTCATAGACAACATATTCCTAATGTTGGAAAACAAATGTTCAAACAACAATTAGCATTAGTAGAAACATTAGAAAAGTGGATAATTGATTTTGAGAATAGTTTAAAAGAACAAAATTAGCAAATATTGATTTTAAGTTAAAAGATAAATTTGTAGGGAGGGAAATTCCATGAAAACAATCAACATTGGTATTCTTGCTCATGTAGATGCAGGAAAGACGACCTTAACGGAAAGTCTGCTTTATACAAGTGGAGCGATTTTAGAATTAGGCAGTGTAGATAAGGGAACAACAAGGACAGATACTATGTTTTTAGAGCGTCAGCGTGGAATCACAATTCAATCAGCAGTTACTTCTTTTAATTGGAATGACTACAAAATCAATATTGTAGATACTCCTGGACATACAGATTTTATTACAGAAGTGTATCGTTCCTTATCTGTTCTTGATGGAGCTATTTTAGTAATTTCTGCTAAAGATGGTGTACAAGCACAAACCCGAATACTATTCCATGCACTTCAAAAAATGAATATACCAACAATTATTTTTATAAATAAAATAGATCAGGATGGAATTAACTTAAATAATATTTATCAAAATATCAAAGAAAAACTTTCAAATGATATTATTGTTATGCAAAATGTAACATTAACTCCAGAAATATCGATTAAAAATATCGTTGATTTAGATGAATGGGATCCTGTAATTTCCAAAAATGATAAACTTTTAGAAAAATATATTGCAGGAGAAAAATTGACTATACAGGAATTAACGCAGGAAGAATATAGGTGTGTTAAAAAAGGTTCGTTGTTTCCTATATACCATGGAAGTGCTAAAAATAATATAGGAACTCAACAACTCATTGAAGCTATTTCAAATCTTTTTTGTCCTGAAATGAATGCGAATGATTCAGAACTATGTGGAAGAGTTTTTAAAATTGAATATACAGACCATAAGCAAAGATTAGTTTATTTGCGTCTTTACAGTGGAACATTACACTTACGAGATACAATTGTATTGTCAGAAAAAAAGAAAGTGAAACTTACAGAAATATATATTCCTTCAAATGGAGAAATGATACAGACAGAAATAGTTTGTTCTGGAGATATTTTTATAATACCTAACAATACATTAAGATTGAACGATATTATAGGAAATGAAAAGATTTTGCCATGCAATGTATGGAATGACAAGCCTGTACCAATGCTACGAACAAGAATTGAACCGATAAAAATAGAAGAGAGAGAAAAATTATTGGATGCTCTTACAGAAATTGCAGATACTGATCCTCTTTTACGTTATTGTGTTGATACGATAACACATGAAATCGTCATTTCTTTTTTAGGAACAGTGCAGTTAGAAGTTATCTGTTCTCTGTTGATTGAAAAATATCACATAAACATAAGAATCGAAGATCCAACCGTAATTTATTTGGAAAAGCCATTACAAAAGGCAGATTATACTATTCATATTGAAGTACCACCAAATCCATTTTGGGCATCAATTGGATTATCAATAACTCCACTTCCAATTGGCAGTGGAATACAGTACGAAAGCAAAGTTTCACTCGGTTATTTAAATCAAAGTTTCCAAAATGCAGTAAGAGAAGGTATTAATTATGGACTGGAGCAAGGTTTGTATGGCTGGGAAGTAACAGATTGTAAAATATGTTTTGAATATGGTGTTTATTATAGCCCTGTTAGTACTCCCTCGGATTTTCGTTTTCTTGCCCCAATTGTACTTGAACAAACATTGAAAAAAGCGGGAACGCAATTATTAGAGCCATATCTTTCGTTTATACTTTTTACACCACAGGGATACCTTTCTCGTGCATATAATGATGCACAAAAACATTGTGCAATAATTGAAACTAGTCAATCAAAAAATGATGAAATTATTTTTACAGGACATATTCCTGTACGTTGTATTAATGAATATCGTAATACTTTAACTCTATATACAAATGGGCAAGCAGTTTTTTTGACAGAATTAAAAGGTTATCAAATTGCTACTTGTGAACCAGTTATTCAATCACGTAGACCAAATAATCGAATAGATAAAGTACGCCATATGTTTAATAAAAAAGAAAATTAAGTTACTATTCGCTAAATTACAATAAATGTGTGAGATTAATAGTAATTTGTCATTTAGCAAGATGTTCGTAACATAAGTAATTTTCCGAACGAGGTAATAAATAAAAAGTGATAGAAATTTTAAGAATTCTATTGCTTTTTTTTATTTTTACAAAGTATAATAAGTAGGAAAAGTATAACAAGTATAATTAAGGAGGCTAAAATGTAAAGAGATAAATTTGTAGGAATAAGTAAAGTTGGAGAAAAAGGACAAATTGTAATTCCAAAAGAAGCAAGAGATATGTTTGATATAAAGCCAGGAGATTCTATTATTGTACTTTGCGACAAAGAAAAAGGAATAGCTTTATTGAAGGCAGATGCAATAGAAGATTTAACAGATAAAGTATTTCCAAAAGGAGGAAATAAATAATGCTATCTATTGAAACAAAGAATTTAACAAAGAAATTCAAAGAAAAAACAGTTGTAAATGGAATTGAATTAAGGATAAATGAAGGAGAACTATTTGCTTTACTTGGTACAAATGGTGCAGGTAAAACAACAACTATAAAAATGCTATCAACACTAATTTTACCAACAGATGGAGAAATTAAAATAAATGGTTTAGATATAATTAAGGATAGACAAAAAATAAAAGAAATCATAAATGTATCTCCTCAAGAAACAGCCATTGCTCCAAATCTTTCTGTAAAAGAAAATCTAGAATTTATGGCAGGAGTATATCAAATACCTAATAAAGAAGAAAAGATTAATGAGCTTGTAAAAATGTTTAAATTAGAAGAAGTTTTAAATCAAAAAGCAAAGACATTATCAGGAGGATGGCAAAGAAAAGTATCTATTGCAATAGCTCTAATAAATGAGCCTAAAATATTATTTTTAGATGAGCCAACACTAGGTCTTGATGTAATTGAAAGAAAAGAATTATGGAATGTAATAGAAAAACTTAAAGGCAAAATTACAATTATTTTAACTACTCATTATATGGAAGAGGCAGAAAGTTTATCAGATATAATAGGAATTATGGCAAAAGGAAATTTAGTAGATGTGGGAACTGCTAAAGAACTTATAAAAAGAGCAGGTACAAAAAATTTTGAAGATGCATTCGTAAAAATTGCAACTGGAGGTGAATTATAATGAGAACACTAAATTTTGCAAAAAGAAATTTTAAGGAAATAATAAGAGATCCATTAAGTATAATATTTTCTGTATTGTTACCACTATTTTTATTATTTATATTTAAACAAATAAATATTCCAAACGAAAGTTATGAGTTACACAATTTTACTCCAGGAATTGTAGTGTTTGGATTTTCATTTATAACTTTATTTACAGCAATGCTTGTAAGCAAAGATAGAACATCATCATTACTTATTAGATTAGGTATAAGTCCGATGAAACCAATAGGATATATATTAGGCTATATGTTATCAATTATTCCACTTATACTAATTCAAAATGTATTGTTCTTTATACTTGCTATTGCTTTAGGATTAAGTTTTAGCATTAATATTATTTGGGCTATACTTATTTCAATAGTTGTTGCTATTCTTTTTATAGCAATAGGTATAATATTGGGAAGTCTGTTTTCAGAAAAGGCATCATCAGGAATATCAAGTATTGTAGTTCAACTTGTTTGCTTTACAAGTGGAATGTATTTTCCTAGAGAATTATTAGGAGATGTGTTTTCAAGGATATGTGAATATTTACCTTTTGAATCTTGTGTAACTATTATTAAAGGTGTAATGAATGCTAATTTAGAAAGTATAACAATAAGAAATATAATTGTTTTTAGTATATATACTATACTAGCTTTAATTATTTCTATTCTTATTTTTAAGGAGAAAATGATAAGTGACAATAAGTAAAACATAACAAGAAATTATAATTTCTAGGACTGATAATATGTTGATATTATCAGTCTTTTGTTATATAATAAGAGCAATTAATTACGTTTTTGTAGTATTAAAGGTGATGTTATATATGTCAGATAGATTAATTGATAATAAAGAATTAATGAAAGAATGGAATCAAGAAAAAAACATTTTATATAATCCAGCTGATTTGACTTCAGGTAGTAGTAAGAAAGTCTGGTGGAAATGTAAAAATGGTCATGAATGGGAAGCTGTAATTCATACTAGGGTTAAAGGTGTCGGATGTCCTTATTGCATGGGTAAAAAAGCAATTCAAGGAGTAAATGATTTTGCAACTTTGTATCCAGAAATGTTAAAAGAATGGGATTATGAAGAAAACGATAAATTAGGTATTAAACCAAACGAATTATAAGTAGGTTCAATAAAAAAAGTATATTGGATATGTAGCAAAGGTCATAAATATGATAGAAGTATTTATGATAGATTACATGGTCGTGGAAATTGCCCATATTGTGGAAATAGAAAAGTTTCGCAGGGCTATAATGATTTAGCAACTACCAACCCTGAATTACTAAAAGATTGGGACTATGAAGAAAATGACAAATTAGGCATTAAACCAAATGAAATTACTAATGGTGGCAAAGAAAAAGTATGGTGGAAATGTGAAAAAGGTCATAAATGGAATTCTATTATTAGAAGTAGAATCACAGGAAGTGGTTGCCCATACTGTTCAAATAATCTTGTAAAAAAAGGCTATAATGATATAGCAACTACTAATCCCGAATTATTAGAAGAATGGGATTATGAAAAAAATGATAAATTAGGTATTTTTCCATCCAATCTAAGTCATGGATCTACAAAATTAGTGTGGTGGAAATGTAAAAAAGGTCATGAATATCAAATATCAGTAGCACAAAAAACAAATAGAAATGTTAATTGCCCTATTTGTGCTAATCAGCAATTATTAAAAGGCTATAATGATTTTGCAACCAAACACCCAGAATTATTAAAAGAATGGAACTATGAAAAAAATGATAAGCTTGATATAAAACCAGATGAAATTATTTTAGGTGGTAAAGTCAAATTTTGGTGGAAATGTGAAAAAGGTCATGAATGGCAATCTAGTATACCAGCAAGAATAAGAAATGATAAGCTTTATAATCGTTGCCCTATTTGCTCTAGTTATTTAAGAACATCCATACCTGAAAAGATTATTTTTTACTATGTTCATAAAAAATTTTCTAAAACTATAGCAAATTATAAACCTGAATGGTTAAAACCAAAAGAAATAGATATTTTTATACCAGAGCTAAATGTTGGTATAGAGTATGATGGATACTATTATCATAAAGACATAAAGCATGATATAGAAAAAGATGATTTATGCTCAAAAAACAATGTGAGAATAATTAGAATTAGAGAAAAGAAATCAAAACCTATTAACTCAAGTGCTATCATATACAATATAAAAATAGATAATAACACAGATTATACATATGTAGAAGATGCTTTATCTTTCCTAAATAGTTATCTCAACATAGATTTAGACTTTGATATTAGGCGTGATTTAGATGATATTATTAAAATGATTAACTTTATGGAAAAAGAGAACTGTATATCCAAAACAAATCCAGAGGTTTTACAAGAATGGAATTACGAAAAAAATGATAAACTAGGAATTACTCCAGATAATATAAGTAGTGGAAGTGCATTAAAAATATGGTGGAAATGTGAAAAAGGTCATAACTATCAAGCTATTGTTTCAAACAAAGTAAATCAACAAACCAAATGTCCATATTGTGCCAATAAGAAGATTATCATAGGATTTAATGATTTGGCAACAACTAATCCTGAATTATTAGAAGAATGGGACTATGAAAAAAATGATAAGTTAGGAATCAAACCAGAAAATGTTGTTCTCAATTCAACTAAAATGATTCATTGGAAATGTAAGAATGGTCATGAATGGACAACAACATTAAACAATAGAGCTAGAGGTTCTAATTGTCCGTACTGCTCTGGAAGATATGCTATAAGTGGAGAGAATGATATTGCCACATTATTTCCAGAATTATTAAAAGAATGGGATTACGAAAAAAACGACCAATTAGGAATTAAACCACAGAATGTAAAGAAAAATACAGATAAAAAAGTCTGGTGGAAATGCGAAAAAGGTCATGAATATAAATCTTCAATTGTTAATAGAACAAAATCAAAAGGAACTTGTTGCCCATATTGTTCTGGAAATAAAGTTCTTAAAGGATTTAATGATATAGCATCAACAAATCCAGAATTATTGAAAGAATGGGATTATAGTAAGAATACCATTAAACCTGATGAAGTAACTAAAGGAACTCATAAAAAAATCTGGTGGATTTGTAGTAACAATCATAGCTATGAAGCTACTATTCCAGCTCGAAGACGTGGTACAGGGTGTCCGTATTGTTCTGGAAACAAGATATTAGTTGGTTTTAATGATTTAGCAACGACGAATCCTGAATTATTGGAAAAATGGAATTATGAAAAGAATAATAAATTAGGAATTACGCCTAAATCAATTAGTAAAAGTTATAGTAAAAAAGTTTGGTGGAAATGCAAAAATGGTCATGAATATCAAAGACATGTTTATAACGAAAGAAAAGGCAGTGGCAGATGTCCTATTTGCAAAAAATTAAAACTATAATTCAGTTATAGAGTGGTTTATAAAATATCACTCTATATTTTCTTCTTAAATACTTGATTTTTATAAAATAATTTGGTAATATATTTATAACTTGAATGACTATTTAGTCATTCGTCAAGAGAGCTAACGAGTTGTAAATGTCTACGTCGTTGGCACCAAAAATCAACCTTTAGGGTTGATTTTTTTGTTTTAAAAATTTAAAATTTATCGTATCATTTTATAAAGGAATAAAATAAGGAAATATATAAATAAGCTAAAAGAGAAATTTAAAGAGCTTTATGTAAAAAACTTGAAATTAACATAAAATCATGATGTACTATAGCAGTTGTTAGAAAGAACAATTAGCATCCTCAGCAAAAATTTTTTTAAGGAGGAAACACAAATTTTCCTACCAATTTTTTATTGACAAAAAGCTATTTTGAATGTATAATTTATACAGTTTTATGTAATATATAAATGTCTTCGATATATGATGAAGAAATTATCTAAGTAGTTATTTAGAGTTCTATACAGGGAATTATGGTCAACAGACTGAGAGCCATACTAGAGAAGCTATATAATGAATTTCAATAATGGAGTCAATATCGTTAAGAAAATTATTTTAATAAGTGCTAAGAAATTAGAAAAAAGGTGGTACCGCGGATTAAAAGATTCGTCCTTTAGTTTGGTATCACTATTTTTGTTTTTTAGGGAAAGGAAATGCTATTATGGAAGAAAAGTTAGAAAAAATCAAAAACGATGGACTTGAAAAACTAGAAAATGCAAAAACAGTAGAAGAATTGCAAAATATTGCAAAAGAACTAACTGGTAAAAAAAGCGAATTAGGTGAAGTTTTAAAATCTATAAGTACATTATCTAATGAAGAAAAAAAGGTTGTTGGAATGAAAACAACTGAAATTAAACAATTATTTGGAGATAAAATAAAACAAAAAGAAGATGAACTTATAAGTGCTAAAAGTGTTGTTGATAAACCTTTAGACCTTACATTACCAGGAACAGCTATAAGTAAAGGAGCATTACATCCTATTACTCAAATGTGTTATGACCTAAATGAAGCCTTTTTATCATTAGGTTTTGAAGTATATAGTGAAGATGATATTAGTAGTGAAAAATATGCTTTTGATAACTTAAATTTCCCTTCTGACCATCCAGCACGTCAATCTATGGATACATTCTGGTTAGATGGAACAGAGGAAAAATTAGGAAATGAGCGTTTATGTTTAAGACCTCATTTAACAGGTGGATCAGTTAGATATTTATTAAAACATGGTGCTCCTGCGAGATTTGTTTACCCAGGTAGAGTATATAGAAACGAAAATACTGATGCAAGACATGAAAGAGCATTCTTCCAATATGAAGCTCTTATAGTTGATAAAAATATTTCATTCTCATCTGGAATGGTAATGATTCAAACTATTCTTGAAAAAGTATTTGGTAGAAAAATCAATGTACGTATGAGAGAAGGATTTTTCCCATTTACTGAACCAGGTTATGAAATAGACATGGAATGCTTAGTATGTGATGGAAAAGGCTGTAGTGTATGTAACCACAATGGCTGGATTGAAGTAATGCCAGGTGGCGTAATTCATCCTAATGTTTTAAAATCTGCTGGACTTGATCCAGAAGAATGGACAGGATTTTATATTAACATTGGATTAGACAGATTAGTTATGATGCGTTATGGAGTGGATGATGTAAGATTATTCCATAGTGCAGATTTAAGATTTTTAGAGCAATTTAAATAAGGAGGTAAACAAAATGAAAGTATCATTAAATTGGGTTAAAAAATATGTTGATTTACCAAAAGAAATAACAAACAAACAAATAGCTTATGATTTAACATTAAGAACAGTTGAAGTAGAGTCTGTTGAAAATACTAGTGATAAATTTCACGACATAGTAGTAGGAAAAATATTAGAAGTAAAAGAACATCCTAATGCAGACTCATTAAGAATATGTATGGTAGATATAGGTGAATCAGAACCAGTACAAATTGTATGTGGTGGATCAAACTTATATGTAGGTGAATATGTAGTTATAGCTAAACCAGGTGCTGAAGTATATTGGCATGGAGAACCAGATTTAGTTAAAATAAAGAAAACAAATATGCGTGGCGAATCATCTTATGGTATGATTTGTGGAGCAGAAGAAGTATATTTAGAGAACATTTTCCCAGCTAAAAGTGAAGATGAAATAGTTGACTTAAAAGGTATTGAATGTAAACCAGGTCAAAATATAGCTGAATTAATATGCATGGATGATGTTGTACTTGAAATAGATAATAAATCATTAACAAACAGACCAGATTTATGGGGACATTATGGAATAGCAAGAGAGCTATCAGCAATTTATAATGTACCTTTAAAAGAATTACCAAGTATAGAAATTGATAAAAATCTTCCAAAATACAATGTTGAAATACAAGTACCTGAAAAATGTAATAGATATGCTGCAATTGAAATAGAAAATGTATATGATAAAGAATCTCCAATGTGGATGAAAGCAGCTTTAATAAATGCAGGTATGAGACCAATAAGTGCTATTGTAGATATTACAAATTATGTTATGATGGCTGTAGGTCAACCTTTACATGCTTTTGATAGAACACATGTAAATGGTGAAAAAATAATTGTTAGAAATGCTAAAAAAGATGAAGAATTATTACTTCTAGATAATAACACAATTATCCTAACTGAAGACGATTTAGTAATATGTGATGACACAGATGCAATGGCATTAGCAGGAATACGTGGAGGTAAAAAAGATTCAATTCTTCCAGAAACAACAGGGGTTGTTGTAGAAGTTGCTAATTTCATAGCTTCTACAATTAGAAAAACAGGAAAAAGATTTGACGAAAAAACAGATGCTTCTATAAGATATGAAAAAAATCTTGATACTGAAAGAGTTAGCCAAGGAATTGCATTAGCATTGCAATTATTTAAAGAAATATTCCCAGAAAGCAAAGTTGTAGCATTCAATGATGTTTATCCTATAAAAACACAAAGAGAAGTAATAGATGTATCAGAAGAATTCCTTAATGTTAGATTAGGAAAAGTTTTACCTAGAGAAACAATTGAAAAAGTATTAAAAGCTTTAGGATATGATGTAGAATATAAAGATAAAGTTTACCATGTTGTTGTTCCAGTATGGCGTTCAACAGGAGATGTATCTTTAAAAGATGATGTAATGGGAGATATAGCTAGATTACTAAGCTTTGAAAGTTTTGAAGCTAAACCACTAACTGTTAAATTTGAACATGCTGTTTTACAAAACAAAGTATTATTAGAGCAAAGATTAAAACAATATTTAGCTTTTAGATGTGGATTTAATGAGATATTTACATATCCTTGGATAGACGAAAAATATATAGATGCAGCTGGAGTGGATAAGGAAAATTCAGTTAAACTAGCCACACCTCCATCACCAAGTGAAGCATATTTAAGAATTTCACTTATACCAGGAATGTTAGAGGCGATTTCTAAAAACTTAAGATACTTTGATGAATTCAAATTATTTGAAGTTGCCCAAGCATTTGAAAAAGGTGAATATCATGAATCATCAGAAGATGAGACATTACCAGTTCATAAAAAATTATTGACAGCAAGTATTGTTGGAAAAGATGCTAGTAAGTTATTTTATGAATTAAAAGGTGTAATAGAAAATATGTCTGAATACTGCCACATGGAAAAAATAACTTTGGAACAAGGTGAAAAACCTTCTTGGGCAGATGTAAATGTATATTTAGATATTATGTTAGATGACAAAGTAATAGGTAAGTTAGGATTATTATCAATAAAAACTATGAGCTCTGCTAAAATAAAAAGAGCTAATGTTGCAATTTTTGAATTAAATGTTGATGAGTTAGTACCTTATGCTTCTAGGGATAATAAGTTTGTTCATATTCCTTTATTGCCATTAGTTGAAAAAGATTTATCAATTTTAGTTGATGAATCTGTAACATGGAAAGAAATTTCTGGCTCAATCAAAGGCAAATTAAAAGATGTAAAATTTGTTGAGGAATATAGAGGAAACCAAGTTCCAGAAGGTAAAAAATCAATAATGTTAAGAATTGTAATTGATAATGGTAATACAACTATGACATCAGAAGAAATAAATGCTAAAATGGAAAGTATATTAAAAACTCTTAACAAGAGATGTGGAGCAGTTCTAAGAGAAGAATAACATAAATATGTAGTACACACAATAGAAACAGCAGCTGAAATTGGAGTAGGAAACAGAGATTATAAATTAGAGACAATACAATAAACTTTTAAAAGCGATAGGGCAAAACTATCGCTTTTTGTATTTTTATGATATAATCTGTAAGAAGATGAAAGGAGATAAATTTTATGAAAATAATACTAGCATCAGCTTCACCAAGAAGAAAAGAGTTATTAGGATATATCACAAAAAATTTTGAAGTGATTGTAAGCAATGCAGATGAAAGCTTTAAAGAAGGCTTAACAATTCAGGAACAATCAAAAAGAATAGCTTATTTAAAAGCAAAAGAAGTATTTGATAAAACTACAGGAGACAGAATTGTAATAGGTTCAGATACTTTAGTATTAAAAAATGGTAAACATTATGGAAAGCCAAAAGACAAACAAGAAGCTTTTAAAATGATTTCAGAATTACAAAATGATGTACATGAAGTTATTACAAGTTTGTGTGTAATAATTGAAAAAGATGGTAAACAAGATGTTATTACAGATTATGATATAACAAGAGTATATTTATCTAAAATAGATGAGAAAGAAATAAACGAGTGGATTGAATCAGGAGAAGCAATGGATAAAGCAGGAGCTTATGCAATACAAGGACAATTTTCCAAGTTTATAGTTAAATTTGAAGGAAGTTATAATTCAGTTGTTGGGCTACCAGTACAGAAGTTGTATCAAATTATAAAAAAATATATAGAAGTTGAAAAATAATTAGAATAATTCTTTTCCAACTAAATCTAAACTTCAACGGAGGAACGAAAAAAGTGGAAATACCAGTAAAGAAAAATGAAGAATATATTGTAGATATTATAGATAACGGATATGAAGGAGAAGGCATAGCTAAAATAAATGACTATATAATATTTATACCACAAGCAATAAAAGGTGAAAAATGTAAAATACTAATATTAAAAACTACTGCCTCTCATGGATTTGGTAAAATATTAGAGATATTACAAACCGCTTCAAGCAGAGAAAAAGTAGATTGTAGCACATACACAAGATGTGGAGGATGCAATTTAAGACATATAAATTATCAAGCAACATTAAAGATGAAACAGGAAGTAGTTCAAAATTTAGTAAACAAAACATTAAAACAAAAAATTGGAGTACAAAATACAATAGGAATGAAAAATCCATACAACTATAGAAACAAAGCCCAATACCCATTAGGCTATACAAAGAATGGAGAAGTAGTTACAGGAATATTTGCAGCTAGAACACATGAAGTAATTCCAATGAAAGAATGTAAAATTCAAAGCCATATATCAGAACAAATTGCAACAACAATTGTAGAATTCTTAAATCAAAACAAAATATCTGTATATAATGAAAAGACAGGAAAAGGTTTGTTTAGACATATTGTAATAAAAGTTGGCGTAAAAACTAAAGAGATAATGTGCGTATTAGTTATAAATGGAGAAAATATACCAAAAGAAAAAGAACTAGTAGAATGTATAATAGATGGTTTAAAACAAAGTGAATTCAAACTAAAAACAGTTGTAAAAAATATAAACACTAAAAATACAAATGTAATACTAGGAAATAAAAATATTACTATATATGGTGATGGCTATATTTATGACAAACTAGGAGACTATACATTTAAAATTTCACCAATGTCATTTTATCAAACCAACCCTGTGCAAACAGAGGTTTTATACAATAAAGCAATTGAAGGAGCAAACTTAAAAGCAGATGACATTTTACTTGATCTATATTGTGGAATAGGAACAATAGGAATATATGCTTCAAAGTTTGTAAAAAGGGTATATGGAATTGAAATTGTAGAACAAGCAATTGAAGATGCAAAAGAAAATGCAAAAATAAATAATATAGAAAATATAGAATTTACTTGTGGAGATGTAGAAAAAGTTTTGGAAAACTTATTACATGAAAAACATATAACTCCAAATGTTGTATTTGTAGATCCACCAAGAAGAGGCTTAGATGATACCACAATAAATAACATATTAAAATTAAGCCCAGAAAAATTAGTATATATAAGTTGCAATCCAGCAACAATGGTAAGAGATTTATCAAAGCTAGAAGAAAAATACAACATAAAAGAAATACAACCAGTAGATATGTTTCCTTTCACGTCGCATATTGAGTGTGTTTCAGTACTACATCGAAAAAGCTTTGAAAAATAAAGCTTTTTGTTTTTAGACGAAACTAAAAAGGTGATATTTTAATAAAAAATTCAAAAATATTCAAAAGGTTGTTTGAGTATGAT
>ENA-OPJL01000329-OPJL01000329.1-human-gut-metagenome-genome-assembly--contig:-NODE-329-length-16305-cov-1.939200_pt1 | contig 16305 bp, 15 predicted proteins | sample MGYA00241415_ERZ501659 | MGnify/ENA primary metagenome ERZ501659 (study PRJEB25962, sample SAMEA1965033) | human gut metagenome | biome: human gut; feature: human-associated habitat; material: faeces...
CCGTCGTGAAGCGGCTGGCCGCCGCCGCCCGCGCAGCCGCCGGGGCAGGCCATGACCTCAACGAAGTCATACTGCACGTGGCCGGAGGCAATCGCCTCCATGAGCTTCCTGGTGTTGCCGAGTCCACTGACCACCGCCGTGCGGACCGTGCCTGCACCGGGAACGTCGAAATTCGCTTCCTTCCAGCCCTGCATGCCGCGCACAGCGGTAAAGGCATCGGGGTCCGGATTTTCACCGGTCACAAGATAGTACGCGCTGCGAAGCGCCGCGTCCATGACGCCGCCGGTCGCGCCGAAGATCACCGCCGCGCCCGTACCGGAGCCGAGCGGCGAATCGAAGCTGCCCTCCTCCAAGGCCGCCGGGTCGATCATCGAGCAGCGGAGCATCCGCACGAGCTCGCGCGTGGTGATGACCACGTCGACATCCGCGTCGCCGCAGGCATCTTTCATCGTGGGAAGCGCCGCCTCCGCCTTTTTGGACGTGCACGGCATGACAGAGATGACACGGAGATTTTTGGGATCGATGCCGATTTTTTCGGCAAAATAGCTCTTAGCCACCGCACCGAACATCTGCTGCGGCGATTTGGCTGTGGACAGATTCTTCGCGAACTGCGGGAACTGCCCCTTCACGAACCGCACCCAGCCGGGACAGCAGGAGGTAAACATCGGCCAGGAATATGCATCCTTATGCGTAAAGCGCTCGATGAACTCGCTGCCCTCTTCCATGATGGTGAGGTCGGCGCTGAAATTGGTGTCAAATACATAATCAAAGCCCAGCTCCCGCAGTGCGGAAGCCAGAACGCCCGGCGCGGCCTGCCCGGATGAGAGGGCAAAATACTCTGTCCACGCCGCGCGGACGGCAGGTGCAACCTGTACGACGGTCGTGAGGGTGGGATCGGCGAGCATGCGGTAGACGTGGTCGGTATCGTCGCGCTCCTCCAATGCGCCGACCGGACAGTGGGTCACACACTGTCCGCAATAGGTGCAGAGGGACTGGGAAAGGCTGTCCGCCTTTGCCGTTCCGACGGTCGTCCGGGAGCCGGTGCCGACCAGATCCCAGATATGCACGCCCTGCACCTTATCGCACACCTGCACGCAGCGCATACACTTGACGCAGCGGTTTTCAAAGCGCAAAATGGGCGCGGAGTAGTCGACCGGCGCCGGACGCAGCTTTTTTTGATAGGGCGCGCCGAGCAGATTATAGTCGTTGGCGAGCTTCTGCAGCTTGCAGTTGCCGCTACGCGTACACTTGACGCAGTTTACCTCGTGCTGGCTGAGAAGAAGCTGGAGATTCACGCGCCGCGTCATGCGCACCTTCTGAGAATTCGTGTGGACGACCATACCCTCGTGAACCTCATTGTCGCACGCGGCAACAAGCGTATCCTGTCCCTCGACCTCGACCATGCAGATGCGGCAGGCGCCGATCTCGTTGAGGTCCTTGAGATAGCAGAGCGTTGGAATGTCAATATTGGCCGCGCGTGCCGCTTCCAGAATGCTGGTCCCCTCCGGCACGCAGACGGGTTTGCCGTTAATGATCAAGCTTACCATCGTTCGATCCTCCCTCCCTTGAAGATGCCGTAGCCGAAGTGGTCGCAGCGCAGGCAGCGGCCGCTTTCCGCGCAGGCTTCCTCATGCGTCATGCCGCATTCGATGTCTTCAAAATCGCATTTGCGCTGGGCTGCCTCGCGCTCTTTGGTGTTGACGCGCCCGCGTGCGGGACAGACATCCAGATGCGGCGCTGGAATTTCCACATCGGTGCGAATTTCATGGTGGAAGCCGAGCTGCTCGTCGATGTTGGCTGCCGCGACCTTGCCCGCCGCAATTGCACGGATGGCGGTAGCAGGGCCGGTCACGCAGTCGCCGCCGGCAAAGACGTTTTCCATGTTGTCGATCTGGCTGGAGCTTTCAGCCATAAACGTTCCCCTTTTGATGGGGATACCGGCCTGCTCAAAGCCCGCGATCTCCACGCCCTGCCCGATGGCGACGACGATGATGTCAGCCGGAATGCGTTCTTTGGGCTGGTCTGCCGCGTCCGGGCGGGGTCTGCCGGACTTGTCGGCAAGGCCGATGATCTGCGGCTGCACCCAGAGGGCGGCAGCCTCGCCCGCTTCGTTTGCCTCGATGCGCACCGGCGCAGAAAGCTCGCGGATCTCCGCACCCTCGGCAATTGCGCCCTGCACCTCGTCGGGAAGCGCAGTCATGTCCGCAATTCTGCGGCGATAGACGCAGGTGACGCTGGCAGCGCCCAGACGCACGGAGCTTCTTGTCACGTCCATCGCCACGTTGCCGCCGCCGATGACCACGACGCGCTTGCCGGCGAAGTCCGGCATGATGTCGTCGCCGATGGCGCGCAGCATTTCGACGGCAGACATGACGTTTTTGCTGTCCTCGCCGGGAATGCCGGTTTTCTTGTCCGTATGCGCGCCGATGGCGACATACAGGCAGTCGTAATCCTTGTGCAGCTGTTCAAAGGAGATGTCTTTTCCGACCGTCACTTCGGTATGTACCTCCACGCCGGTGGACAGAATGGAGGCAATTTCCGCGTCCAGCTTTTCGCGCGGGAAGCGGTAGGCCGGGATGCCGTAGCGGAGCATGCCGCCGAGCCGCTTCTTTTCTTCAAAAATCGTCACGCTGTGGCCCATAAGGCGCAGATAATACGCGCAGGAAAGCCCGCTCGGGCCGCCGCCGATGATGGCGACGCGTTTGCCGGTCGCCTCCCCGCAGGCAGGATTCGGGACATTGCCCGCATGATCGACTGCATAGCGCTTGAGGCCCCGGATATTGATGGGCGCGTCGACCATGTTGCGGCGGCAGCGCGCCTCGCACGGGTGCTCGCAGATATACGCACAGGCGGTCGGCATGGGGTTATCCTTGCGGATCAGGCGCACCGCGTCGGCGTACCGTCCCTCGCGCACCAGCGCGACATAGCCCGGCACATCCACGCCCGCAGGACAGAGCGACACGCAGGGCACGGGGTTCTGAAGCGAGGCGAGGCACCGGTGGTGCTGCACATGGTTCACATAGTCGTCCCGGAAGCCCTCAAAGCCGCTCAGGACCAGCTGCGCTGCGTCGCGTCCGATGGCGCAGTCAGCAGAGGCGACGATGGCCCGCGCCGTTTTTTCGATGGTGTCGATGGTCAGCATGGTGCCTGTTCCGTCGAGCACCTGCCCCATCAGCGCGGCAAGCTGGCCGAGCCCAATGCGGCAGGGCACACATTTGCCGCACGACTGCGCGTGGCACAGCTGCAAAAATGTCAGCGACATATCGATCGGACACAGGCCCGGGGGGCTGGACGCGATCCTGCGTTCCATGTCCTTGTAGAGGCGTTCGACGACCGTCTGGGCCTTGCTTGCGGTTTTGATATCCAATCTGCTCAAGGCTGGCTCACTCCTTCTGCTTTTCTGATCTTTTTATTCTATTTTTTGATATAAATAGCATTTTTTAATCCAAAAGAATCATAGCATATCCACCGGATACCGGTCAATACTTATCGATAAATTCTTATCAAACCGTTCATTCTTCTTTTGCGGACCGTCTATTCGTAATTTGATATGTCCCATTTCAAAAGCCGGAGGCAGCCCTAATGCGCGCCGGAGCAGCGGCGTTGTTTTGCGCCGCTGCTCGTTTTGTTTATTCAGCCTGTACGTTTTGCTCGGTATAGATCTTTGTGTCATCCTTATGAACTGTGTTCAGTTTGGGCGCCGCCGCCTTCTGCCCAGGAATAAAAATGGGTCGAGTGCGTATCCGATGCCAGCGGTGCAGGGTCGAGGCGGAAGCCGGAGATCCCGAGCGCCTCTTCCGGGCGAACCCAGGGTTTTCCCTGTATGGCGCTCGTTTCCTCATGTGTCAGAAGCCCCCGGTAGATCGTCAGTGCCCGCCGGTAATAGCCGTCGCGGATGCAGGTCTCCTCCTCGCCGTCATTCAGCAGGTGCAGGATCAGCGGCAGCATCTGCGCTGCGTAGGCAACAGACGCAGAGTGTGCAACCGCGCCCGGAATATTTGCAACACAGTAATGCACAATGCCGTCTACAATGTACCGCGGATCTTCATGCGTGGTCGCGCGGCTGGTCTCGATCGCGCCCGGCTCGTCGTTGGAAATATCCACGATCACTGAGCCCTTTTCCATGAGGGAAAGCATGTTTCGGGTGATGAGGAACTCTTTGTTCTCCTTCTGCCATTTGACACAGTTGAGGACGATATCCATCTTCGGCAATTCTTCCGCAATATGCGCCCGTGAGCAGCGCCTAACGCGGACGCGGCCATTATACTGTGCTGAGAGCGCACGGAGCCTGTGCATATTTCTGGCCATGACCGTACAGTTGGCGCCGAGCGCCTGTAAGACCTGCAGAGCGCCTCTGCCGACTTTTCCGCTTCCGAGAATCAGCGCATGGATGCCCGACTCCCCCGCAAAGCCGCCGACATATTTTCCCTTTCCGCCGTGGATGGTCAGCAGCGATTCCAGCCCGAACAGCGCCCCCTGCTTCCCCGCTGCCTCACAGTTCGGGGAGCCATATCGATGGGAATCCTCCGCCGTAAATGCAATGCAGCCGCTTTTCATCAGCGCGTCGACCTCCTCCGGATTTGCCGCCGGATGCAGGCAGCCGAGAAGCAGCTGGCCTGTCCGGATCAGCGGCCATTCCTCCGGCGTAAACTCCTTGACCTTGGCGACCATATCGCAGACCTTGAACAGCTCCTGCACAGAGTCTGTCAGAAGCGCCCCCGCAGATTCATACGCTTCATCCGAAAAACCGGCTCGTTCTCCGCAGCCGCGCTGTGCATAAACGGTGTGTCCGGCGCTCGTGATGGTCTCCACCTCTTTCGGCGTACAGATCACTCGGTTTTCGCCCTTCTTCGTCTCACGCAAAATTCCCAAAATCATATCTGCGCCTCCTTTCATCAAATTCTTTTCCTGTCGTGCTGTGTTTTTCTATCTTTATCATACAAGAAAAGTGACGGATCCGCAACACTAATAATACAAAGTCTCATTTTAATTTATGCATCAGGCCGTCGCTCGCGTATCAAAATAAAAAAGCGCAGGATCCGGGCGATTCTCCGCTCAAATCCTGCACCTTTCGGGTTTCTGTTCCGTGCTTACTTTTCGTGCCCGGCCTTCTGGCACGCCGGACAAACGCCTTCAAAAATCATTCTGTGCCGCGTGATCCGATACCCGGATTCCGCTGCGATCGTTTTGTCCGGCGTTGGGTCGTATGAAAACGGGGCATCACAGACTGCGCCGCAGCCCGTGCAGATCAGGTGATAGTGAAAGTCTGTCCTGCAGTCATACCGATCCGCTCCAGGGACCTTTACATGCGTGATCTGCCCCTCCTCAGAAAGGATATTCAGATTCCGATAAACCGTTCCGCGGCTGATTCTCGGGTCTTTTGCACGGACCTCCAGATAGATCTGGTCTGCGCTCGGATGGTCATGGTGTTCCTGTACCGCTTCCAGAACAATTTTACGCTGCCGTGTGTTTCGGTACTGCATCTTGCTTCCGCCTGCCCTCATATCATTCAATTTCATCGTCTGCCATGAAAAATCCGGACTTTCCGCCCTTATCCATGAGCAGATATATGAATTGTACCGCAAAATATATCGGCTGTCAACATTCCAGTAATTGCGGTTTTTGGCAGCAGATTTCCTATCGTTTTCCCCTCTTGTCAAACGAAACTGAATCAGATATACTTAAAATAGAGGAGAGAAACCGAAGTTCCGGAACAAATCCTGCAGCGGAGCCTCTGTTTTCCTGTCTATAAACAGAGCGACAAACGAAAGGAGATTACACTATGAAAAAGGATCGCCAACTTGTAATTCTGCTTGCCGCCCTGCTGGTTCTGATTTTTTTATCCAGCTGTGCCGCGGGCAAAAACGCGTCCATGACCCCTGCGGCCACTGATTTTGCCTACGCCGAGGACTATTCCTAAAGCAAAAAAGGCTGCCGCCGAGGCTGCTGCAAAGGAGCAGGAACCATGATCAGGCGGAGCAATACTACTGTTTTTTTATAAATCGCTTGCTATCAGGACTTAGTATCTATTATAATATAACCACCGCAGGAAACCCATATGAAAACAGCTTTGCCCCGCCTGCACCCGCCGCCATTCCGACGTGAATATGCAAGGAGGTATTGTCTATGCGTACACAAGCCATCCGTTCCAGAGAGAATCCTAATCTTGAACTCATTGCATTCCATGGCCATTTTGCAACCCGGCATTCCCATAACAGTCATTACCTTGACATCACACGGCTGAAGCACGAATACAGTCTGGCGCACGACACTGCGCTTGCGCTCGCAAACCATTACATCTACGAAAAGTCGATCGACACCATCATCTGCATGGATGGCAGCGAGGTCATCGGCGCGTTCCTGGCCCGACAGCTGACGCAGAAAATTTTGTTCTCTGTCAACAATAACAAGAGCATCTGTGTCGTCACACCGGAATATGACTCCAACGGCCAGCTTCTGTTCCGTGAAAATCTGGTTTCCATGATCCATGGCAGAAACATGCTTCTATTGATCTCGACAGTCAATTCCGGAAAAACTGCGCGGCGCGCCCTTGATTGTATCCAATATTATGGCGGCAAAACGCAGGGCATTGCGGCGGTTTTCAGCGCGATCCCGGATCTGGACGGCATCCCGGTATTAAGTCTGTTCACGCCTGCCGATATCCCGGGCTATGAAACCTATCCAACCGGCGAGTGCCGGATGTGCAAAGCCGGGCAGCGAATTGACGCACTGGCGAACAGCTATGGTCTTTCCACCTTCCGATGATCCTTCAGACGGGCAGCGCACCCGGCCTTCGTGTCCGGGTGCGCTGTTTATATGATCAGAAAACATCTTTTGCGAAACCGCTGACGAAACCGTTTGTCAGCCCATGTCGGCGGCAAGGGTCTGGTCAATGAGTTTCTGCAGCGTCTCCGCCTGCTTTTTTTCCGTGATGGCGCCTACGATGGGGTCACCCACGATGTTGCCGTTGCGGTCCACCACGTAGGTGGTGGGATAGGCGAAGATGTTGGTTGTGAATTTTCCGGCCTCGCCGTCGGAAGCGAAATACACGTTCTGATAGGTCGCGCCCTTCTTGGCCAGCACATCCTTCGCCTCCGAGATTGCCGTTTCGTCGCCGTCAAGCGTAAACGTATTGACGCCGATGAGCGTGCCGCCCTTCTCTGCGAGCTCTTTGTTCAGTGCGTCCAGCTCGGCAAGCTCACCCACGCAGGGATTGCAGGTGGTGAACCAGAAATTCACCACGGTGACAGCATTGCCGGAGAACAGATCGTCGCTCTTCACCGGATTCCCATCCAAGTCTTTGCCCTCAAATGCAGGGAACTTCTGCATGCTGCCGTCGTCGGGCGGATTGGTCATATCGCTGCCTGCGGGCACGCTCATATCGCCGTCCACGGATTCCTGCATGATCTCGGGGTACTTGTTTTCCAGCTCGGTCAGCTTGTTTTCGATATTGCTGATCTCCGTGGCCGATTCCTTCAGCATCTTATACTCTTCGTCGGTGAACTGGTCTTTGGCGCTCTCGATGGTATCCAGCAGGAACTCGCCATAGTTTTTGCCGTCCTCCACCATGGCCATGCCCTTGTCGGCCTCCATGAAGACCTTTTCCCAGAGCGCAGTATTCTGCGACAGGATCGTGTTCTCCTGTTCCATCAGCTTTTTGTGCAGGGCAAGTGCCTCCTCGGCGTTTTTCGGCTCGCCGGTCATGACAGAGCTGTCTCCGCTCATATCTGCCATTTTGTCGTTGTCCTTTGTGCCGCAGGCCGCCAAAGACAGCACCAGCAGGGCCGCCAGCAGCAGCGCAGTAAACTTTTTAAACTTCATTTTGATTCCTCCGTATTGATTTTTGTTGTATTTTCTTTCCCGTTGCCAAAGCCGCAGCGGAAGCACACGGCGTTTGTGGGACAGGCGCGGATGCACATCCCGCAGCGGATGCATTCGGGGTGGTTTGGCGTCTTCGTCACGTCCACGTCCATCTTGCAGGCTTTGGCGCATTTCCCGCAGGAGACGCACTTGTTTTTATCCACCTTCATCTGGAAGAGGGACACCCGGTTGAACAGCGCGTAGAACGCGCCCAGCGGGCACAGCCACTTGCAGAAGGGGCGGTAGAACAGCACGCTCAGTAGGATCACCGCCAGCAGGATGCCAAATTTCCATGTAAACAGGCTGCCCAGTGCCGCCCGGATGCCGGAATTGGCAAGGGACAGCGGGATAGCCCCCTCCAGCACGCCCTGTGGGCAGAGGTATTTGCAGAAGAATGGATCTCCCATGCCCACATCGTTCACAAGGAACGCCGGCAGCAGGAATACCATCACCAGCAAAACGGCATATTTCAGATATCGCAGGGGCTTGAGCTTTCTTGTGGAGAGTTTCTTGGTGGGAATCTTGTGCAGCAGCTCCTGAAACCAGCCGAATGGACAGAGAAAGCCGCAGATGAGACGCCCCAGCAGAACGCCCAGCAAAATGAGAAAGCCTGTGATATAATAGGAGAAGCTAAACTTCGACGAGCCCACCACTGCCTGAAACGCCCCGATGGGGCAGGCCCCGGACGCCGCCGGGCAGGAGTAGCAGTTGAGCCCCGGCACGCAGACGGTCTTCCCCGCGCCCTGATACAGTCCGCCCTTGAGAAAGTTCGGCAGATGCAGGTTGGTCAGCAGCGTCGCTCCCGCCTGGATCCAGCCCCGGAAGCGGGACATGGTCTGTGAAACGCCTGAAAACTTTTTACCCAATGCCCACACACTCCAGACATAATTTGATTGCTTTGCTCAGCACCGTCGCCGCCTCGCCCCGCCATACGCCAAAGCACAGCATGGCGGCTCCGGCGAGCAGAAGCGTGATCTGCGCCGCCGTCTTCTTTCCGTGACTCAAGTTTCATCACCCTTTCCGTTTTGTGCCTTCATCATAGCACGGGAGAGTTAAAGTCCCTGTTAAGAACAGAAACTTAACACAAACTTTATCTGTTTCTGCTATACTGAAGACAATCGAATGAATGAAGCTTATAAAGGAGGGCTTTCATGCATTTTTTGGTTATTGAAGACGAACGCGCTCTGTGCGAGACCATCGTCCGCAGCCTGCGGCGTTTGGCATACAGTGTAGACTGCTGCTACGACGGGGAGAAGGCGCTGGAGCTTCTTGGCGTGGAGCGCTACGATCTGGTGCTTCTGGATCTGAACCTGCCGGGCAAGGACGGCATGACGGTGCTGCGCACCCTGCGGCAGACCGACCGGGAGACGCGGGTGCTGATCCTCTCCGCCCGCAGCGAGGTAGAGGACAAGGTGGAGGGACTGGACGCAGGCGCCAACGACTATCTTGCAAAGCCCTTTCATCTGGCTGAGCTGGAGGCCCGTATCCGCAGCCTGACCCTGCGGCAGTTCACGCAGCAGGACGTGCTGCTGACCTGCGGGGATTTAGCCTTCGACACGCGCTCCCGCACCGCTTCCGTCAATGCTCAGACCCTGACGCTGACCCGCAAGGAAACGGGGATATTGGAATATTTAATGTTACATCAGGGGCGACCGGTGAGTCAGGAGGAGCTGATGGATCATGTCTGGGACAACAGCGTGGACAGCTTCAGCAACTCTATCCGGGTACATATCTCCGCTCTGCGCAAAAAACTGCGTGCCGCACTGGGCTATGACCCCATCCGCAACCGCATCGGCGAAGGCTATCTGATGGGAGGCGAGGAAGCATGAAGCACCTTTCTTTGCAGTGGCGCATCACGCTGATGAGCGTCCTGCTCATCGGAGTTACCTGTATTTCCATGAATCTGCTGCTCTGTTCCTCCGGCATGTACTATATGGACACGATTGCGAACACTATTCAGGGTGGCACTGTTCTTATCGATGGTGAAGGCGAAGTGAGCTTTGACCCGCAACTCGTAGCACCTGACGAGGATTTGACAATCATTGTCGATGGGGCGCAAGGGCGCTTCCGCACCACCAACTGGTACATCACGGCGGCGGTAACGCTGCTCAGCGGCATCCTCGCCTATTTTGTCAGCGGACGCGCCCTCAAGCCTCTGCGCAACTTTGCCTCGCAGGTCGAGCAGGTGCAGATGAGCAACCTGGCAGACATGAAGATCAACGAGGACGTATTGCCGGAGTTCCGCCAGTTCAGCCATTCCTTCAATCAAATGCTTGAACGGCTGAATAACGCCTTTGCCGCCCAGCGGCAGTTCACTGGCAACGCCGCCCACGAGCTGCGCACGCCGCTTGCGCTGATGCAGGCGCAGCTGGAGCTGTTCTCCGCAGAGCATCCCGACGTACTGCCGGAAACAGCAGCATTTCTTTCTTTGCTGCGGGAGCAGACGGAGCGGCTGACTCAGATGACAAAAACACTGCTGGAAATGAGCAGCCTGCAGCAGGTGGCGCGGAACGAACGGATTCAGCTTGCGCCCATGGTCGAGGAGATCTTCACAGACCTCGCGCCGCTGACAGATAAACGCGGCATCACGCTGACGGCAGATGGCGACGGCGTCATGACCGGCAGCGACGCGCTGATCTACCGGCTGCTCTTCAACCTGACGGAAAACGCCGTCAAATACAATCGCCCAGGCGGCTCGGTGCGGGTCTGCATCACACAGGAGCCGGAAAAGCTCCGGATCCGTGTCTCCGACACCGGCTGCGGCATCCCGGAGGAGTATCAGCAGAGCATCTTCCAGCCATTCTTCCGTGTGGACAAGTCCCGCAGCCGGGAGTACGGCGGCGCTGGTTTGGGGCTTTCTTTGGCGTGGGAGATCGCCAATCTCCATGGCGGCAATATTTGGGTGGAGAAAAGCTCGGAGAAGGGCACCACCATCGCGGTAGAGCTGCCGGTGCAATAAATTGTGTGCGAATCTCTGACGCACTGCCTGTATGGGCGGGATCTGAAGCATTCTATAAAATACCGGGATGGTTTTCGTCTTCTTTCCTGATTCCAATCCCCTGCAAACGAAGAGCCTATGTTGGCGCCTAACCTTGGTGCCAACATAGGTTCTTTTCTTTCCGTGTTTCCATATTCTGATCGTAAAGGCACTCAAAAAGTATGTTAATTCCAAGGAGGTGCGGGAGGAAAAGAAGGCTGTCGCCAAATCTCTGGGCGAAGCGTTGAAGGAAAACCGTATCCGCTGCCAGATGACGCAGGAGTTTGTGGCGGAAACACTGGGTGTCAGCCGCCAGTCCGTTTCCACGTGGGAGAACGGCTTCCGCGATCCCAACCTCCAATCTGATCGCCCTTGCAAAGCTCTATAAAATCTCTCCGGAGCAACTGCTGGAATGTGCGGCGGGGATGCCGGATGGCGAAAACAATATAGAGTAGGTCTGCTTCGCCGCTTCAATCACCTTGACTGGCTGCATCAGATGTACGCGGCGCACCTCATCTGTCACCATTTCTGCACCGAACCGCTCCGCGCCGCGCTGCATTTTTTCACTCAGACGCAGCCCATCGATCCCGGCATCAAAGCCCGGATAGTTCTCAATATTTTCACTTCGGATTGCCTGCCCGCCAATGGCCCGCTTCTCGATCACAGCCACATGCAACCCTGCTCTCGCGGCATATAATGCAGCCGAATACCCGCCGGGGCCGCCGCCGATGATCACAATATCATACATATTTGCCATACAGACCTCCTACATTCAGTCCGAGCATTTTCTTTAAAAATGCGTCGATCTCCTTCTCAGAAGAAGGAGCGATCAGGAATCCAGCCACGGCTCCGTTGATAAACAGCAGCAGAGTCGGCAGCTTATGAATGTTATATCTGCGCGCCACAGCTGTTTCCGTATCAAAATTGATACGCCCCACAGAAAGCAGATTCTCATACTGCTTTTCAATTGACTCCAGCGCCGGTGCGAGTGCGCGGCAATACCCGCACCACGGTGCCCAGAACTTCACCAGAACCGGCTTTCTCGTTTTCAACACATCATCCCGGAAACTGTCTGTTGTAATTGCCTTGATTGCCATATCCCGCTCCTTTCCCGGCGTTTCGCGCCAGCTCTTCTGTCTGCTTCCTATCTTCTGCTCCCCAGGGCTCTGCAGCCTGCAGCTATGCTTTCTCCGGGAACAACACAACACCGGACAAAATGCCAATGCTCGCGCCCAGGGTCACCACAACGGGGAGCTCTGTAATGAGCGCACGTTCACCGAACAGGATGCTGCTCAGCCATCCAAGCACACCGCCCGCGACCGCCAGAATTGCGATCCGCAAACATCCGCGAATGATTCTCTTCTTCATCGTCTGCATCCTCCTCTTCCCAAATTTATAATTAGGTCTTTGTCTTATTTATATTTCCACTTTACCAGCAAACGCCGTTCTTGTCAAGAAACCGCCCATAAAAGACTTCCAGACCCGCTGGCTGAGCCGCGGCAGGTCTGGAAGTATGGTTCGGGCCTTTTTGCGGTGTGCTGCGTCATTCTGACTTTCCCTGTTCCTCCAGGTAGCGGCACGCTGCAAGTGCAGCCGACGCACCATCTGAAACGGCAGTTGTGAGCTGACGCACCTGCTTTTTGCGTCCGTCTCCGGCTGCAAAAACGCCAGGCAGGCTTGTTTTTGTATCCTCGCCCGCCAGATAATACCCGTTCTCTACCGCAACAGCTTCCTGAAAAGGAGCACTCTGCGGGGTCTGACCGACTGCGATGAACAGACCGTCCATATCCAGCCGCTCCGGCTCCCCGGTTTTGAGATTCAGAAGCTCCACACCTTGCAGGACATCTCCAAGCCGAAGAAGCTTCTGTACCGTGTAGTTCCGAAGGATCCGGATATTCTCCTGCCGCTCCGCACAGCTAACCAGATGAGGGCTTGCGCGGAAGGCATCACGCCGGTGAATCAGCGTGACGCTGCGGCAGGTGTTTGCCAGGAGCAGTGCATCCTGAACTGCCGTATCTCCGCCGCCCACGACCGCAACGTCCAGTCCCTCATAAAACGCGCCGTCGCAGACAGCGCAGTAGGATACGCCGCAGCCGGTAAGCGCATCTTCCGCCGCAAGCCCCAGTGACCGGTGTGCCGCACCAGTCGCAAGGATGACCGCTTTTGCCTCCCGGACGCCGTCTGTGCAGAGGACCCGGAAGCCCGCCAGCGTTTTCTCAAGCCCCACCGCCTCTGTATAAACGATCTCCGCGCCGAATGTGCACGCCTGTTCGGTCATCTGCCGGGCAAGTTCTGTGCCGGAAACCGAAGGAATGCCCGGATAGTTTTCCACCAGCGGTGCGGATATGATCTGCCCGCCGGTCGATCCTCTCTCCAGAACAGCCACATGCTTACCGGCACGGGCGGCATAAATTGCCGCCGTCAGACCGGCCGGGCCGCCGCCAACGATCAAAATCTCATACATTTGCGTTCTCCTTTGTGGCAATAAACTCCCGCACACCGCTCACGCCGGTCCACTTCTGCCCGCCGGATACCAGCGTCGGTGCCTGCCGGATGCCAAGGGCGCGGACGGTGTCGCGGTTTTCCTCTGCAAACCGCACCGTATAGCGGATGTCTGCCGCATCCAGCAGCTGCTCTGCCTGCTTGCAGTTCGGGCAGGTCTTTGTTGCAAACAGCTCGACCGCTTCGCACGGCTGCTCCGCCGGCGGCTCCGGCGTCTGCGCCTGCTCCTTTACGCCGCAGTGCGTCAGCTTCGACGCGCCGATGTCGTATGTCCTGCGATCCTTAAATTCCTGCGCCTTGCCGTCGTTCCAGTTCTGCACGGGGCGGTAATAGCCGGTGATGCGGCTGTAGACCTCTGCTTTCTCGCCGCAGAAGGGGCAGACCGGCTGCTCTCCTGCAAGATAGCCGTGGTTCCTACAGACGGAGTAGGTCGGCGACAGCGTGTAATACGGCAGGCGGTAATTTTCTGCGATTTTCCGAACGAGGCTTGCCGCCGCCTTCCAGTCCGGCAGCTTTTCTCCGAGAAAGGCATGGAATACCGTGCCGGAGGTATAGAGCGTCTGCAGTTCGTCCTGTACGTCGAGTGCGGAGAAGATATCCTCCGTGTACCCGACCGGCAGATGGCTGGAGTTCGTGTAATACGGCGTGCCGTTTTCATTCGCCGTGATGATATCAGGGTAGAGCATTTTGTCGTGCTTTGCAAGGCGGTAGGCTGTAGATTCTGCCGGAGTAGCCTCCAGATTGTAGAGATCTCCGTACTGCTCCTGATAGTCGCTCAGCCGCTGCCGCATATGGTTCAGTACGTCTTTGGCAAACGCCTGCGTCTCCGGGTGGGTCAGATCTTTCCGGAGCCATTTCGCGTTCAGCCCCGCCTCATTCATGCCGACAAGGCCGATCGTCGAAAAATGATTCTCAAACGTGCCGAGATAGCGTCTGGTATAGGGGTAGAGCCCACCCTCCATCAGCTTCGTGATGACCATGCGCTTCGTCTTGAGCGAACGCGCGGCGATGTCCATCAGCCTGTCGAGCCTCCTGTAGAAATCCGCCTCGCCTTCGGCAAGATACGCAATCCTCGGCAGGTTGATCGTCACAACGCCGACCGAACCGGTCGACTCGCCGGAGCCGAAGAAGCCGCCGGATTTTTTGCGCAGCTCCCGCAGATCAAGCCGCAGGCGGCAGCACATCGAGCGCACGTCGTTTGGCTCCATGTCAGAGTTGATATAGTTGGAGAAATACGGCGTACCGTATTTGGCCGTCATCTCGAACAGGAGCTTGTTGTTTTCCGTCTCGCCCCAGTCGAAATCCTTGGTGATGGAGTAGGTCGGGATGGGATACTGGAAGCCGCGCCCGTTTGCGTCGCCCTCGATCATCAGCTCGATGAACGCCCGGTTGACCATGTCCATTTCCTTCTGGCACTCGCCGTAGGTGAACGGCTGCTCCTGCCCGCTGACGATGGCAGGAAGGTTTGCCATATCCTTCGGCACCGTCCAGTCGAGCGTGATGTTGGAAAACGGCGCCTGCGTACCCCATCGCGACGGCGTATTGACGCCGTAGACGAACGACTGCACGCACTGCTTGACCTCACGCTGCGTCAGTTTATCCACGCGGACGAAGGGCGCGAGATAGGTGTCAAACGAGGAAAATGCCTGCGCGCCTGCCCACTCGTTCTGCATGATGCCGAGGAAGTTTACCATCTGGTTGCAGAGCGTGGACAGATGGGAGGCGGGAGCGGAGCTGATTTTCCCCGGCACGCCGCCAAGCCCCTCCTGAATGAGCTGCCTGAGGCTCCATCCAGCACAGTAGCCGGTGAGCATACTGAGGTCGTGCAGGTGCAGCTCTGCATTCCGATGCGCCTGTGCGATCTCCGCGTCGTAAATTTCGCTCAGCCAGTAATTCGCCGTGATCGCGCCGGAGTTGGACAGGATCAGGCCGCCGACGGAATACGTGACCGTGGAATTCTCCTTCACGCGCCAGTCGTTGATCCGGAGATAATTGTCTACCAGCTCCTTATAATTGAGCAGGGTGCTTCCGACGTTGCGCAGCTTTTCCCGCTGCTTGCGGTAGAGAATGTAGGCCTTTGCCACATCCGAATAGCCCGCTTCGCTCAGAACGCGCTCGACGCAGTCCTGAATATCTTCGACTGAGATCAGCTCATTCCGGATCTTCGGCTCAAACTCCGCCGTGACACGCAGAGCCAGCAGCTCGATCACGCTCGGATGCTGCTGCCGGCCAACGGCCTCAAAGGCTCTTGTGATGGCATTGCCGATCTTGGCAATGTGAAATTCTGTGATGCTTCCGTCTCTTTTTGTTACCCGGTACATAGCTGGTCCTCCTGTTCTCTGTGTGCCATCGTATGAAACAAAATGGGATGCCGCGCCTTGCGCTGCATCCCATTCTAACCTGAAAGCTTGTGGTTTGTCAATGGTTTTATACAATATATTGTGTTTATTTGAAATATTGATAACAACATATTGTAAATCATATCCCTCGGATCTCCACAGCGGGTATCTTGGGCCGTACCAGCTCCGCCCAGCGATGCAGCTGCATTTCAGATGGGGCGCTGAGGCCTGCCCGCAGGACCGTATCGCGCGGCTGGAAGCACTGGATATAATACCGCCTCGCGCCTGCAAGCCAGTCTCCCAGCTGTACAAATGACGCGTCATCATGCAGCTCCGCAACTGCGGTCGTCCGGAACTCATAATCAACCGTGCCGCGCAGCAAAAACGAAACACTCCTGAAAATGGGCGTCAGGGCAAGCCCCGGAACACCAGCTGTTTCCGCGTAGCGCGCCGGGCTGTTTTTGATATCCATGGCAACGTAATCTGCCAGCCCCGCGCACACGACCGCCTCCAGCCGCTCCGGGAACGCGCCGTTTGTGTCCAGCTTGATCGCATAGCCCAGCGCCTTGATTTTTTCCAGCAGCTGCGGCAGGTCTGGACGCAGCCGCGGCTCACCGCCCGGGGCGG
>ENA-OPJL01000337-OPJL01000337.1-human-gut-metagenome-genome-assembly--contig:-NODE-337-length-16184-cov-3.002232_pt1 | contig 16184 bp, 10 predicted proteins | sample MGYA00241415_ERZ501659 | MGnify/ENA primary metagenome ERZ501659 (study PRJEB25962, sample SAMEA1965033) | human gut metagenome | biome: human gut; feature: human-associated habitat; material: faeces...
TTGCACGCCGAAGGAGAACCTTGCTCCAGCGCTACGCTGGTAAATTATCATTTATAAGCCGACTCGCTGCACTTACTTATGTACCAAGTTATTTTTTAAGCATTACTAAAAGAGTACAGTGTAGGATGATTTCACAAAAAATAAATATTAAGGCTAAAGCTGAATTCAACTTTTAAGTGCGACACGTCTTTTAGAGTATTTGCAAACCTCTTTCCTCTTCAAACTAAATACCGGCAGGAAGAAGAAAATGCCGATAATAGACATCACCAATCCGCCAATAGTACCCGCAGCCAACGGAAACCAGAAAGCTTCCTTATCCGTCCCCACCATAAACGGGATAAAACCCAGAATGGTGGAAACTACCGTAAGAAAAATAGGCAGTATCTTTGCATTCCACGCCTTTGTATATGCCCGAAGCATAGAAAGCCGGGGAAAGCGGCTACGGATGCTGTTATACTCATTCAGAATATAGATGCTGGCATTTACCGTAATACCACAAAGCAGCACAAACGAAGCAAAGCCTCCCTGGTCGAAATTCAAGCGGAACCAATAGAATGTAAGGAACACTCCTATATAAGATACCGGAATAACAAAGATAATAGCCAAAGGCTGTTTCAGAGAATTAAACAGAATACTCGTTGTAAAGAAGATAATGGCAATCACAACCAGCAACAACAGATATTGCTTGTTATCTTTCTTACCCCATGACCACGATTGGCTATCCGATTCAGCAGTATACCCCATCGGAAGCAATTTATTAAACTCTTCCAAATCCCGCTTCTGTATTTTATTGCCTTGCTCGTACGAGCCGATATACTCATATTGCAGACAAAGACGATATTGCTGATTCTCTTTGGCTATCTGTTGCGGCATCTGCCCCTTCTCTACCGTAGCCAACTCGGAAAGTTTATAATGCTTTCCGCCATCCACACCGTAAGGAAAAAACTGCATGGCCCATACATCATAGTCGTGAGACTGTCGGGAAGAAAGTCGAATACTTTCCGTACCGCTTTCCGTCACCACCGAACCCACCTGCATATTCTTGCCGAATATCGGCTGGATAGCGGAGAACAAGTGCTGGGCATTAATCCCCTCCTGAGCCATACGCTCCTTATTCAGATTGAAGTAAAACTCTTGATAATCGTCTTTCCACCAGGAAAATTCCGACTTGATAAACACTTCCTTGATGCGACGGTGCGAAAGCAATACCTCCTTCAGCTTTTCGGCCCATGCATAGAGCTCGTCATAATTGTAGCCATACATCTTGATGCGATAAGAACCTGCGCTCTCACGAACATCATTACTGAAACCCTGATCTTGCAAGCCATATACATCCCAGCTACCACCTCCTAACTCAGATACTTTACCAATCAGATTCGCCTTTAACGTATAAGGGAAACCACTATGCTGATACTCTTTCTTGAAATAAATCTGAAGATTGGCCCTGCGTGCATTATAGACAGAAGCATGAAACTGCTTAATCTCCTTGAAGCCGCTAAGATAAGTTTCCACACGTTTCACCAGCGTATTCATCTGTTCCAGCGTACTTCCATTCGGTAAGTTCGCATTCGCATAGAGCACCACTTCTTCATTGCGACTAAAATAACTGCCTTCGTACACTTTCTGCACAAACAAACGAAGACTACCACCTAAAGCCTTATCCACCACGGGTTTCACTTTCTCTTTATAAGTAGAGGAGCCCAACGTCTTGTTATACCGTTCTATCCATTTGCCTTCACCCTCCAACTTCTCAGGAAGAAGGAAAACAGGCAACCCGAAACCAAGCAGGAGCAAAATGCACACCGCCACCCTCCAGCGCAGAAGAAAGCGGATGAGCAACTGATAGAAATGCGTGAAGTAAACAGTCAGCCTGCGAATACGTATATGACTCCGCACCCAGCGTTTCACGCTCTGCCTCTTGACAAGCTTTATTCTATCAATCATGGCCGGAACAAAAAAGAGAGCCACGAAAAGAGATACCGCCAGATTAATAATCACCACAGCTGCGAAGTCTTGCAGATTCAGCCGGATTTTCTCATCCAGAAAGAAGATAATAACCAAAGCCCCCATTGTGGTCAAGGTAGCCGCCAGTACGGACATAAAAGCTTTCAGATTACGCCTGTGCAAAATGTGGTCCGTCATCACAATGGTACTGTCTATCACAAGATTCAAGGACACAGTAATCCCTGCCAATGAATACAGTTGCATCTCCAGCCCGAAAAGATAATAGAAAATAACCGCCACGGAAATGTTGATAGCCAAGCTGGTAACAATCAGCAACAGATACTTCAGATTCAACGTAATAATCCAGACGAATACCAGCAGGATCAGTACTGTCAGCCCTGTACGGAAATAAATTTTATTTAGTTCCTCGCGAATATACTCCGTGGCATCATAGCTGGTATGCACCTCGTAGCCGGGCGGCAAAGTCAGACGTATTGCTTCCATTTCCCGCATCACTTCATTGCTCAGTTGCAATTGGTTAGCAGTCTCTACGGCCGTGACAGACATATAAATGGAATTCAGACCATTGATACGGTAATAGCTTTGGGGGGCTTCTTCCATACGCGCTACAGTCACCAACTCGTCCAAGCGGATAATCTTACCGTCCGAAGCAGTCACCGTGATGTCCGAAGGAATAAATTGCCCGCTGACTCCATCCGGTATCAAGACCAGACGTATCCACTGCTTACCACCGGCCGTATCCATGTTGTGCGTTCCCAGAAACTCTTTATTATAATGTAACTGGATGGCACGTTGAATATCAGAAATGCTGATTCCCAGCGTCCGCAATTGTTCACTGTCGTATTCCAACCGCCATTCCATCGGGGTAGCACCACTTAAATCTATCTTATAAATGCCTTGCAACTTAGCCAGACGCGGCTTGATATGTTCTTCTGCATACTGCTGTATCAGTATAGGCGTGGACGGTGCATTCAGTGTGAATGATAAGAACGGACGGGCTGTATTCGCATCGGGCACCTTCATGTCAATATACGGATAACTGACTCCGGAAGGCAGTTGCGACCATGTCTGCCGGATAATAGTAGAAGCCTCAAAACGTACCGCATCCACATCAGCGTGTTTATCCAGATCTACCGTAATGGAACCGTAGCCATTGCTTGAAGTAGAGTACATTCCCTTTACCCCTTTGATGCGGGCCAGCATGGACTCCAGTTTGCTTGTCGCCTCCATCTCTACCACCCGCGACGAAGTGCCCGGCATGCTAAAGCGCACCGTAAAGCCCGGCAATGTGCGCGACGGATTCAGCTTGACCGGAAGCATCGGAACCAAGGCCAAACCCACCAGTGCCAGACAGACAAAGGTGACGATGAGGGTAAAAGGGGAAAGGCGATTCATAGTGATTGACTATTAGTGATTAGTGACTATAATCGAATTTGTCAGAAAGAGAGAAGCCGCTGGCAAAATCGTGCAGGGTCAGCTTGCGGATTTTATAATAGTTCAGCCAATAGTTTTTCAGGGCTGAGATATAGTTGCGCTGGGCTTCTTGCTGACGGTTCAATGACAAGGTAAGGCTACTGATATCCGCCTTACCGATGATGAAGCGTTGGCGGGTTTCATTGTATGCCAGGATGGAAAGGTCGAGGGCTTCCTCGGCACTTGTCACCAAGTCTTGCTGGACATTGAAATCACTTACGGTCATAATGACTTCTTCTTCAATGCTGATTTCGTTCTGACGGGAAGAGGTCTTTACTACATTCAGATTGTTACGGGCCATATTATATTTCCCTTTACGCACTCCCCAGTCCACTAAAGGAATGGAGACGCTGACAGATACCATTTCCTGCTGCATAGGACGGTTGTAGGCTTCGCCAAATTTCTCCGCCACCTGGTTGAAACCGACACTGGCGTTGATACTGGCGTTGAAGCGGGATTCTTTCTTGGTTTTGTCTACATTCCGTTCTGCTTCCAATATGTCCTGGCGTAATCCAAGGAAGTTCGGGTTGTTGGAACGGGCGGCATCCAAGGCAGCATCTACAGGGATGTTTAGTTCTCCGGGACGACTGGGGAGAAGAAGCCGTATCTCTGTATTCTTTTCCAGATTGAGGAAAGAAGCCAGCGAGAACATGGCACGTTTCAATGAACTTTCAGCATTCTGCAAAGTGTTACGGGCATTCACCACGTCCAGCTTCAGCGTCAGAAGATCGGCACGACTGATAGAGGCTATCTTCAGACGTTGCATACCAATACGATAAAGCGTATCGGAAGAAACGACATTCTCCTTTGCCAAGTCATACTCAGCCTGCGCCATGGCAAGTGCAAAGAAATAGGTAGTGGCCTGCTCGGATACCTGCTCAGCATTGTAGATATATTCTTTCTTTACTTTCTCGTATTTCAGCGGTTCAATCTTTCGTTCCCAGCGGAAAGGATTATAACCTACCAGACTTTGCGAATAACCTAAACGAACGGGAACACTGGTATACTGCGTGTAGGGATTGGAACCGAAACTACGCATATAGCCCAACTCAGTATCCAGATAAAAAGTACCACCCGTCAGGTCAAAGTTTTGCCTGACTGCCAGGTTGCCATAGGCATAGAAAGACTGTTGGCTACGGTAAATATCCAAATCCTGTTCGGAGTCATAACGCTTCGTAATGTCACGGTTATACTGTGCAGGAGTCATATTCAGCGTCAGGCTCGGCAAGCGATTTGCCTTATAGGTACGATATTCCCAATAGCCTGAAAGATACATATTTTTAGTACGGAAAGCTTCCAGCGAACTGTCGTTCGCCATCTTAATCGTCTGCTGCAAGTCCAGCGTTACCTGCTGTTGCTGCGCGACGGACGGAAGCGCCTGAGAAAGTCCTAAAAGAATAATTAAACCAAATTTCTTCATTATATCAAGCTTTTTTATCCCGGTAAATAAACCAATATATCAACGGAATGATGAACAGACTGACCAATGTGCCGATGAACATCGCCCCAATCATGGCAATGGAAAGCGGCTTCTGCAATTCCGATCCCATATCGAAAGAGAACAATAACGGTACCATGGCAAAGATGGTGGTGAGCGAAGTCATGATAATGGGACGCAACCTGCGCCGCCCCGCCTCATGGATAGCTTCCAGAAGCGGCATCCCCGTCTTACGTAATTCATTAATCGCATCCAGTTTCAGGATGGAGTCATTGATGATAATACCACACGTAACGATCAGACCGATGGCAGACATCAGATTCAGCGTATGTCCGCATATCCACAACAGTACCAGGGCAAATGCTACGTCTATCGGTATCTCCAACAACACTACAAGAGGTTGCACAAAACTCTCGAACTGTGCCGCCAGAATGAAGTACATCAACAGAATGGAAATAAACAGAATAACCACCAGTTCATCCAGCATCTTCCGGTTAGAGAAGAAACTTCCTGAAAAAGCGGTATCCCAATCGCCGGTAGCATCCACCACTTCCTTCACTTGCTCCATAAGCGGTTCCGCCTCTTTTACTTCATAAAAACGGAACGGAACATATTCTCCGTTACGTCCTGCGGTAATCGCTTTCAGATCTTCCGCCGGCGCCACTGATACCAGCTCACGCAAAGGCAGATATTCAACACCATATTGATCCGCCCGTGTCGGAACGAGTGTTTCCTGTAAGATACTGTTTACCGTTTGTTCCTCTCCCACAATGCTGATAGGCAGATATTGCTGGTAAGAATGAAGAGTAGCTATGCTGTTTTCTTTGAAAGCTGTTTTCAGTATGCGATACAACTCGTCATACGAAACATTATAAAGTAGCAATTTTTCTTTATTGATACGGATATTCAGCTGATTTTCAAAGGCAATACCCGTGGGAGCATATCCTGTACGGGTAGCAAACTCAGCTTCCAGATTACGTAATTCATCCGCTGTCGGCACTTTTTCCTTGTTGCGGGAATAGAGTTCAGCCACAACATCGGCTTCTCCCGTCACAAACAGTTTCTCAAATACCGTCTCGGGTGGCGAAAAAGAAATCACGGCCAACGGATACTCCGTTTTGAGGGTACGGTAAACCTTTTCCTGCAAAGGGACTATCTCAGAGGGATTCTTTGTCTTGAAATAAAGTTCTGCTTCCGAAGAAGAAAGAGCCTGCTCCCGGTTCAGGAGATAGTCTTGTTGTCCGACGGCGGCAGTCTGTTCGATAGTCTCTGTCTTAAACAACTCAAATAAATTGTCTACCCTGCGACGATTCTCGTCCACATGGATATTCTCATTCCATTCCACACGGGCTATCAGCTCATTCTGATCTATTTCCGGCATACGCTCTTTTCCTATGAAATAGAACATGAATACACACAATGGCACGGAAACTATGCAGAACAATACGCTTGCCGTTTTATGAGCAAATATTAAATCAATCCCGGCATCATAGAAACGATCGAGTGTATGATCCTTTATAGGATTATTGATTCGGATACGCGAGAACCATGATTTGCGCAGTCCCGTCCGGTAAACCAGCATATAGAGCACCGGCAGCAACATGATGCCCGTGAAGTAAGAAACCATCAATCCAACGGTTACCGAGAAAGCCTGATCGTAGAAAATGGCTCCGGCAATACCACTCATAAAGATCAGTGGTACAAACACCGCAATGGTAGTCAACGAGGAACTGAGCATCGGAGTAACCACCTCACTGGTACCCGTAATACAGGCACGTTTCAGCGAGTATCCTCTTTCCCGATATTGAGAAATATTTTCAGTTACGATGATAGAACTGTCAATCATCATACCCAGTGCAAGAATCAATCCGGACAGGGATATGATGTTCAGTGACATCTTGAACAAATAGAAAAAGAGAAAACAGATCACAATGGAAACGACCATACTCAGTCCGATGATGAAAGGAGATTTGACATCCCCCAGAAAGAGTACGGCTACGATACAGATAAATAGAAAGCCCAACGAAAGGTTTTGTTGCAAGTTGGAGATAGTATAATCCAAAAGCTCTGTCTGGTTTCGGCTAACGCTGAATTCAATGTCAGGATATACACTCTGAAAATAATTCATGGTGCCGCCAATGGCCTGCTTCATGTCATCCATATTCTCGTCCGCCTGCTTGATAATGGCCAATGTCACTGCCCGTTTACCATTGCTCATGGATACGCCTTTTTCCCTGACGGGAACAATACCTATCCGGCAGAACTCTTCCAGACGGATGATGCGTCCGTTTTTGTTAATAAGAATATTCTTCACATCCTCTTCCGTACGCAACAGAGTGGAAAACTTGATATTGTATTCATAATATCCATCACGTACGGTCATACTTCCCGGTTCCACATTATTTTGGGCAAGAGCAGATTCTACATCCTGTATGGAAAGTCCCAGTACGGCAAGCTTATTTTCATCGGGAACAATCTGCAACTGGCGCTCCACCAATCCTGTGATATCCACCATGGCTACCTCTGTCAGCTGCTCGATACGCCGTTTGATAACGCTTTCGGCAAATTCACACAGATCGAGGAAAGCACGTTCGTCCGTTTGTCCGTAAGCGCTGTCATTCTTCAGGGTGAGGCTGAGATAGAATACCGGAATATCGGTAGCACTTGCTTTTACTACTTTAGGACGGTCTGTATCCTTAGGCAGGTAGTTCATGGCGGCGTCAATCTTCTCATTCACTTCGATAAAAGCAAGATCCGTATTGGTGCCGAAGTCGAAATTCAGCCGGATAAGACCTGCCCCATCATGCGCCTCGCTATCCATATCTTTCAGACGAGCCACCTGGATAAGTTGTTGGCGCAATGGTTTCACCACCGTATTCTCCAACTCACGCGCAGAAGTATTCTGTGCCGAGATTTGTACTGTAATCTCCGGGATGGCAATATCCGGCAGCAGAGATACCGGCAATGTGAAATACGTTACCATACCGACAATAAAACATGCGGTAAACGCCATCAATACGGCAATGGGCCGCTGTACCAGAAACTTAACCATCCCCCCTTTAATTTTTAATTATTAATTCTTAATTATCACCGGTGCCTCATGAGCCAGGTTCACATTGCCTGTCACAATCACCACATCTCCTTCTTGCACTTCATCTTCCACAATCGTGTATTCATCGGAATTTTCCAGTACGGTCTGCACGTAGTTCCATTTCGCTTTATTATCTTTCAGTGTAAAAATCACCTGCTTACCGGAACGCAACACCACTGAACTCTTCGGAACAACCAACTGTTCACCTAGCGAACGATGTACATTAACCCGTATGTTCATGCCATTAAAGAGTTTGCCCTGTCCGTTGACAACGGCCTTCACTTTCACCATGCCTTTATCGTCCACCAGCGGATTGATTTCGGAGATACGTCCTTCGTATTTGGCAGAAGGATCTGCATAAGGGGTAACAACCACTTTATCGCCACCTTTAATAAGGGGGAGTTCACTCTCCAATACAGTAAAGTCAGCTTCCATGCCCTGTGAACCGATAATTGTACAGAAAGCATCTGAACTGCTGGGAGCATTATAGGGTTTGGAAAAGAGATTAGCCACCACCCCGTCAAAAGGAGCAATCAGAGTGGCATGTTCTTCTTCATATTTAGCCAGTTCATATTGAGAAAGGGTCTGATCATAGCCGCTTTTCACCCGTGCCAGTTGCATGATATCATCGGGTACATTGGCAGTATCATCCGCTGCATACCCCTGCCCTATCAATACATCCTGCAATTCCAACTTAGCTTTCTCCAAAGCATCTTTGGACTGTGCGGTCTTATTTTTTAAACGAAATTTATCCAACTCTGCCAGTTTTTGTCCTTTGTGTACCCGGTCACCGTTCTTCACATAAATCTGCGCCACGATACCCGAACTTTCAAAACGCAAATCTGCCATTCCTCCGGCCACTATCTTGCCATTACTTACCAACTCGTGATTGAATATCTGCCGCTTCAAAGGCAACACGGTCACTTCATTCTTCTCATCCGGCAATACGGTAGCTACTCCTTCATCGGCGGCTTCTTCTTTTTTCGCACCGGAACATGCTGCCAACGCAAATAGTGCCAGACAGATCAAAAACCGGTAGTTCTGTGTCTTTATCATTCTATATTAGTTTTTCCGTTTACACTTAGTGTATGCAAAAATAGTCGTTTTCCCTTTACGAGCCGCCATATATATATGGACAAAACGAGACTGGATACAAACTGTTATTTTTCTAATTATCAAACAAGTATATTCTTGTCCATTCCCAAACAGGTGGACAAGAACATACCTCCTTCCTTATTTAGGGACTGTAATAATCACTACCGGATTAGAATCATCCGTCAATTCTTTCAGTGCCGAAAGTTTTTCATTTTCTGCCGCTTCAGGATTTTCTTCCAACCAGGTCATCACTTCTCCGGCATCAATAATCATTCCATATTCTCCCTGTGCACTGCATGCCTTGGGATGGAAAGCCATAAAGCCGGTCAGGTCATCTTTTATACCTTCCTTTTCGGCATACATCCGGGTAGTATTTGCCTTCCGGTCGTAGATTCCGTTAAACGTTTCCGGTTCATCTGTATACAGTCCCCGGATACACTGAAAGAAAACAGTATGATCCGTCTCAAAAACACATCCCACCAACAAGCGTTTTTCGTTATCTTTGGATTCAGTACGTGCCTCGGCGCCCCAATGCCATTTACCGGTGGAGAATGCGATATAAGGTGTCAGCTCATTTCCACTCACTGTATAAATGGTATCATTGAAATTCTCTTTGTAACGTATCTTATTATCACTCTTCCACAGGAAAGGAATACCCGCTACACTTGCCGAGGCATCTCCACTTTTAAATGTAGTCAGAATAATACCTGCATTTCCCTGCTTTTTGACGCTGATACTGTTTATGTCATCTACTCCTCTATTAGGCAAAACCGGAAGTAGACTGGGCACCGTATCTAGCTGTTCTCCCGTTTCATTAAATAACAGCAAAGCGCGCCCGTTATCACCTACAATATTACCGTAACGACCTATTATCACGGAATCTGTAAAGCTGAAATCACTCGGTGAATCCGGAGGGGTAGGTATCGTTACACCACCACAATAATTACCTTGCAAATCATATTTCTGTAACTTACCGGGTCTGCGCATAAAATAAAGCAGACCGTTTACATCATTATAAGTAGGCGCCGCAGTTGAATAAGCTTCCGGATCATCGCCCAAATGTCCCACTTTGCTTAAAAACTTACCGCTCTCTTTATCAAAGATAAAACAAGTTTGACGTGAAAAGACAACAATCTCTTTATCCAGTAACAGAATATTCGGACTTCCACCTACCAGACACGAATCGGTTGTTTCTAATGGAACATAGCGTACATCGCTTCCTAATTCCGAAAGTTTCAATTCGGCAGGCTTTTCCATAGCTCCCGCCACATCAATACTAGAACATAATCCATCTGCAGAGGATTGCGGAGTACCGGTACAAGCCGACACCAGGCAAACCAGACCTACTGCATACAACCATTCTTTTTTCATAACTTCTTGTGTGTTTTTAGATTTAATATTCATAACATCTCCGCAAATAAACTAATATTTTTAGTTTTAGAACTATATTTTATCGTTAAAGAAGTAAAAAGGGGTATTTAAAGACGCGACTTTATATATAATAGAAAGCTACCCATCATTCAATTCTTCGAAATATTCTATTCCAACTAATCCTATTCGTCACTTCATCTTTCGAGAACCAAATCATCTGTCCTACACCCAAAATAAAATCATCTGGTAATATCCCCCAACCACGTGAATCATACGAATGGTTAAAATTGTCACCACGCATAAAGTAATACTTATGATTGAAACGAAAGCTTTCCAGCAAAGAGTCCTCCAAATAGACTTGCCCCATTTTCAAGCTCATCTTTTTCCCCGTTTCATATTCTATACACTTATAATAATGTTCATAATTGCACGAATCAATACGCAATACATCTCCAATCTTAGGTAAATACACCTCTCGCATACCTGTAGCTTCGCACCATCGACAAGTATCACCTGGAACTCCTACACAACGTTTACAATAAAATGTATTCATACTGATTATCATCTTTTCTTTATCTTCAGCATAAGGAAAATTAAAAACAACTACATCATTCCTCTGTACTTCACGTTGTCCCTTCAATCTATGCACTAGCAGCCTTCCTGAATCCGAATTCATTATTCTACGCCCTGGTATTTGCATAGAAACAATAATATAATCTCCTCCCAATAAAGTTGGCGCCATAGAATACGTGGGAATGAAACAAGATACAATCCAGTAAAACCTAATAAATAGATAAACTTGAAATATAACAAATAAGCTTAAAGCCATATACATCAATTTCTTTCCTATTCGCTTCATTTTCCGTACTTCCATTGCAGACAACGATTACTCAATAAGGTTATTTTTATTAATTAGATAAATTCAATCCATGTTCTTTTAAAATCACTTTAACTTCCCCTCTCATCTCTTCAATGGCTTTTGAATAAACTTTCGGACGTTTAGTTAATACGATTTTTGCCATTTGTTTCAGTTTATCCGGTTGATAAAATTCGGGCTGCGCATAAAGCAGAAACAGCCGATAATATGAATAAATTCTATTAGGTAACAGATAAATAGCATCATAATAATATTTCTCTGCCTGTTCATAGTTTTGTTGTTGTTGGCTATTACCCCCCAAAGCATTATAGCACTGATAATTACATCTCAACAACATAGAGCGTCTTAATAATTCATTCGATTCAAGATATTTTTTCTGTTGAGATAAGCACAAACCATATTCATATACGAAATCGGCATTATGCTTCAAATCAGGATAGAGCATAGCATATCCCTTCTCCGCAACTTCCAATGCATCGGTTGACCTTAGATAACGGCATTTGTCCAATTTTTCTATCACGCCTTTGGGTGCATCCTGCAAAAAGAGCAAAAAGATAGAAGCAGCTACCAAAAATACCAAAACACAGTGCCCATATACATTATTCCCAACGCCAATAGTCCTTTTAGTGCTCAAGCTTGCCACTATAATAACTGCAACAACACAAAAGGCCGGATATTGGAAAGGATAAGAAGAAAATGCGAATATCAATAATGAAATAAGCCCGCCACATAATCCATAATCTCGTCTCTTAATTCCACCACTCAGCGCATATGCCACAATCACCACAACCCCGAATAGCAAAAGACATCCTCCTTCTACCAGAATCTGCAAATACTCATTGAAAGCATATTCAGGATTTCCCGCTACTCTTTCTTCTGTTGCCGTGTATTTGCCCGAACGAAATCTATCAGTCTGTTCTTGGGCATAAGCAACCGGAAACATACAACTTCCGTACCCGAAAACCGGCTTTTTCCATATAGCACAAACCGTATTTTTCCAAATAAACAAACGCCCATATGCAGAATCTTTTTTCAGATTAAACATTAGGTAACTTCCTACTGCTATTCCAACAACACTCACTACAAGACAAAGAACAGACAACTTTCTTTTCAAATACCAATACTTTATCCAATTATTTTGCCAAAATAGAACAATAACAGAAGAGACTATTGCTCCAATCCATGCCGATCTGCTCATCCCGGCAGGTAGTATGCACAACAAGACTGCTAAAAAGAATAATGCAACATATCGTTTCATGCATTTAGTTGATAGAAACAGATAAAGAGATACGGGTACCATTATAGCGATGTAGCCGGAATAAGGACCCGGATTAAAAAAAGAACCTGTTATATCAAATTTGCTGTGATTAGACTCACAGAAACCATACAATTGCAGGATTCCCCATACTGACTGAATTATACCGGTACTCAACAATACCCAAGAAATTTTCTCCACAGAAATGAGATTGCATTCAAGCAACATTCTGATTGAAAACCAAAGGATACAGAGCTCCCCAAAAAGGAAAAGCTTCCAGTTTGCCAATTGGAGATCAAAATCATATCTTAAAAGCCAATAGCCCAATAGGATAATAACCAACAAGTCGGCAACAACAAACTGAAAGCATTTTTTCCTTCTAATAAAGAATTTCAGGAAACTTAATACTACTGTCAGACAAAGAATAGCCCAAGATAAAGGATATATGAAGAAAGATAAATCGTGAGTTGAGAATGATATAAATGTAGTGTTAATCACTCCCAATAACAGCAGACTTATCCCTATTGAACATATCATTTTCCCAATGGACAATATCTTTATTTGTCGAAATACTTTTTCCATATAATTCGGTAATATAAATCAGAGAGATCAGGTAATTCTTTCATTGGAATAAATAAATCTTTCATTCGCATATCTTCTCCAATTACAAAAAAGAAAGGTACATTTTCTTTTTCCAAAATATAATGAAACACTGTATCTTCTGTCAAATAAACAGGAAGACTTAGCGACAAGCTATTTACCAATGCCTGTAATTCTCTACGATTAGAGTTATCTGCTATTATAATTAGTTTATCCTTCGCTAGCTTTCCCATTAGTTTCCTAACAGATGAAAAACTATGTTGAATGCATGAGCTACAATTGGTTGATGAAAATTTAAAAACAACCTTATCCTCTCCATTCAACAAAGCGGACAATTTGATAGCGTTTCTATCTTTGTCTAACAATGTCATATCTGGCAACTGGGATTCCGAATATACATAATGCATCTTCATATTTCCAGATAACAATGTAAGCATTTGCTTTTGGACTTCCAGGGTTTCAGATTGTTTCGCTATTTGAACATCCTTATGCATAGCATCACGTATAGAGTAAATAAGTCCTACGCTCAATAATCCTATCAATATTACTAAAAGAAATGTCACTCTTTTCATTGTAAATCCATCATTTCAACTCAAATTTAACGATAATCGGATTGTCATCTAATTCCACTTGCTTTCCGAAAGCTTTGGATTCGATAAATCGTCCCGGAGATATACAACTGTACACAGCATTCTTATAAGTCGCCAACGGAATAAAAACAGCCATATCATCCATATCATTTACCACTGCATTTTGTTTATATCCTACTGCCTCCATATAGGTATCCGATTCCTTATGGTTAATAATTCCCACATAATAATAATCTCTCCAGCTATATCTCAAGAAGGAATAAGAGGGAGTCTCAAGAAACATATACATACAAGGGATTTCTTTCATCAGTTTATCACCCTGATACGCGTCAATTTTTTCTGTTTTCAACCTTTCTACATATTCCTTTTGAGTCTTCTCCAATTCCTCTCCAAACCGCATGGCATATTTCCTCTTCAAAATTGAAGGTGACAAAGCTTGATAAACAGTATCATTCAAAGAGAACACCAGATTACCATTACTTATGAAATTGAAATCAGATCCAACTATTCCTGTCGTACAGATGCGAGAATCATAATATAAATCGGGACTCGTCTGTCCAGTATTAATATTAACAAACAACAGATTGGGGTATGAATTGTCTTTTAGATACGCTTTGTTAGTTGTATAACCACTGCAAAAAGCCACCCATGAATCGTCCAACACATAGAAAGTAGTAGCCCAATAGTCTTCTTTCACTTCCTGTTCCAAATGTCCATTAGCAGAATAAACAAACAATTTTCCCATTGAACAATCCCATAAATACACCCTATCCTTATACACATTAACATCGGTTATTTCTACATATTGCCCTGGTGCGACGCCCCTTTCACCGATTTTCCGAACAAATTTTCCTAATTTATCGAAACATAGTACAGAACTTGTTTTCTGTTTATCAACCACATAATAATAATCATTCGTCGCCACAATCTTGTCAACAAAACCTATCAAACATTCGTCTTTTGTTTCAAGAGGAATATACGAAATTGAATCCACAAATGAAGACATCCTTATTTCATGATTGCTACTTCGCAAAGGAACATCAATTACTTTCAAGTTCTGACCATCCCTTTCTACCGAAGTTGAACATCCGGCCAATATCACTAATAACAACAGTAAATATTTTCGCATAGCTAAATTACTAAAATACATTTCTTCATTCTATTTTCATTTCTGTTATCATTATTATAGGATTATCATCACCAGACACTTTTTCTTTCAAATCAGCAAGTTCTGAAACCTTTGGTTCCACACTGCTTAAGCTATAAGATTCAATGATAGTGTACAAATCATGTCCTTTGATTGCAATAGGATTAATATAGAAACCACTATCTATATCATTTTTGATAGGGAAACGCTCCATAGCATATCCACCTATATAATTTTGACTTTGAAAATTATAAAATCCCACTCCTATTTTCATTTCAGATAGATTATTATACAAAATACAAAAAAATCATCACTACATAAGACAGTAAGTAAATTAGGAAAATTTGTTTTTCTATTTTGAAAAATCTCCTCAATGGGCACCTCTTCTTCTTTTAACATCTCTACATAACGCTCTCTTTTCTTACAAAAGTCTTCTCCCCAATTCACATAAATTTTTTGTTGAATGCCTAAAGAGTCTATTAAATAAATGTTAGGATCTAAAGGATAAGCTAAAGAAGCGCCATTGGCAGCTTTATACATAGACTGATTAGCATGGACTATTTCTTGAGGACTGATTCTGCTATCTGCAGATAACAATATTTGCTTATCACCTGTTCTCAGGTCATATAATATCAAAATAGGTACCTGACCATCCTGCTCCTTTCTTTCCATATAATCACAATAACATGCCATTTTGTTACTACCAACATAAACAATATCTTTCACCGAGAAATCAACACTTATTTTGTCTAAATATTCACCTCTCATATCATAAACCAATATATTTCCAGTACCCATATCAGCAATAAAAATGCGTTCCTCTTCTTCATCTACAGCTACACTGGTAATCGTCACATATTCTCCGGGAGCCACCCCCACACGAGAAATACGAGTAATGAAACGCCCTGTAGCATCAAACAAAAGGACTTGTTTAGATGCTGAATTATCAACGACCAAATACTTATTTTTTAAGGGTATCAATTGACTAACAGTACCAATCAGATTATCAGAAGTAGTTTCCAGCTTTACATAGCGTATATTCTTTACCAACTCAGACATTTTTAGCACCTTCTCGCCTGACTGAGCAATATATATTTCATCAGTCTGCACTCTACGAGACTGAGTATTCGTACAAGCACTTATAATTATAAGTAACAAGTATAACAAACAAGCATTCTTTTTCATATTACAAATTGTTTGATCTTAAGCAGATGAAACTACAGACAGTAGTCCCATCTGCAAAAGAGCAGAAATATCAACTATTTTTTATCATAGACAAACG
>ENA-OPJL01000391-OPJL01000391.1-human-gut-metagenome-genome-assembly--contig:-NODE-391-length-14612-cov-1.923679_pt1 | contig 14612 bp, 10 predicted proteins | sample MGYA00241415_ERZ501659 | MGnify/ENA primary metagenome ERZ501659 (study PRJEB25962, sample SAMEA1965033) | human gut metagenome | biome: human gut; feature: human-associated habitat; material: faeces...
CCGATCTGTCGGGGCGGGCGTTCGTCGACACGGCCCCGCTGCTCGAAAAACAACTGGCCGTCGAAGCCGGGCTGGGCTGGATAGGCCGTCAGTCGCTGCTGGTGACACCCCGTTTCGGCACCTATGTCCTGCTGGGCGAACTGCTGCTCACGGACGATGCCGACGCCTACGACCCGCCTTTCGAAGGGTCGCGCTGCGGACGCTGCCACAATTGCATCGAAAGCTGCCCGACGGGCGCTATCGTCGCCCCGAAGGTAATCGACACGGGACGCTGTATCTCCTGCCACACGATCGAGAAAGAGCCCACCGAAGGAATCGGCCTCGACGGCTGGATCTTCGGCTGCGACCGCTGCCAGAGTTGTTGCCCCCACAACCAGAAAGCCCCGATGCACACCAACCCGGCCTTCGACCCCGTGTTCGACCCGCTGGCGATGGACGCCGAGGCATGGCTGGCGATGGACGAAACGGAATTCGAAGCCCGCATGGGCACGACACCGCTGACCCGCAGCGGACTGGCACGCATCCGAAGCAACATCGGCAGAGAATAACCCCGCCCCGGCAACATCGCTGGGAGCAGCACCGTCCCGGAGCAAAGCGACTCGGAAGCAATCCTCATCCCGGGGAGGATGGATCACTCCTTCATGCACCGCACGGGCAACCCGAACCCGCGCGGGTCGGAGTAGCGCTGGTAGATACTGGCGCCCGTAAGGCCGAACACCCATGCCCCGAATGTATCCGAGGGCGCCGGGGCGCTTGACCAGTAATATCCCGACGGCGTAAACGAGAAGGTACCGTATTCGTCGTAACGGTAACCCACACCGGGGTAATAGGTCGTATTCGTACCGTCGTAGACGAAATTCCACCCCTGGACGAAAGAGCCCGTAGTGTTCACGTCGCCGCTGGCCACCGTCGCAGTATTGCCTGTCTTGGTAAATGCACTGAAAACATAGGGGTGGGGCATCTTCCATCCCGGCGGACAGGGATCGAAGAGTGTTTTGGTCGTAGTCTGCCCCACGGTATAGCCCGTAGGGTTACCCCAGAGTTCATTGTTGCGGTAATCCGGCCCGTTGCCCTTGCCCCCTCCGTAATACCAGTCATAGGACGTCCCGGCCACGGTCGCGATAAAGAGGTCGGGATGCGCCGTGGCGTACCACGTATTGCCTACGTAGCCCACATACTGGCCGGGGGCACCCGTCGTTTGCACCGGACGCCATCCGTCGATGTAATTATGCGGTACGCTCTGCGCATCGAACACCACCAGCCCCCACGGGAAGGGGTCTTTGCGTCCCCACTGGTAGAGCGGCGCCCGGAACGACCGGGCGTAAGCGCCGTCCTCCTTGAAGATCGCCCCGAGGTTTCGATCCATCATGACGGCCGTTCCGGCTCCGTAAGCCTGTTCATAGGCCGGGTACATCGTATACGTTTCCGCCTGTGCGAGCAGCTCGTCATTGGTCTTGTCGGTAATCCAGATATGCCAGCTCCAGAGCGCCTCCGTAGCTGCGGCATCGGCGAAAAGCCCGATCACGGCATTTCCCCCGAGCGAAACGGGACGCCCCGAGAGGGAAAATCCGATTCTGCCGCCGGCATAGGAGATGCTTCCCGGTTCGATCAGATAGGGGTTGCTCTGCCACAGCAGGCGGGCCTCACCGCCAGAAAGCGAGGCCGAGAGCGTACGTCCCTCGAACTTCTGTACGGCCTGCAGCAAACCGTCGGTAATCACGCCGTTGCCGGCGACCGTCGCATCGAACGAATAGGCCTGCGAGGAAAGCGTGGCAATGTAGCAGTTGGCCGTCTTACCATCCGCCGTCAGGTCTATGACGGGTTGGCGCGCGGTTCCCGCGGCAATATCCTGTGTGATGACTTTCATCTGCCCGGAGCCGATGACCAGTCCCGGCCGCGAATAGGTCGCCGTATAACCGTCGGTCGTATTCACCACGACATAAACCCGGCCGTCGCCGCGCGAATAGTCGGCGGGATTCACCGTAAAATAAACTTTCAGCGGATTAGCAGGATAGCGCAACGAGAGGTGTAAAGTGTTGGCTTGTAATTAATAGCGCGTTAATTTGCGTTATGCGGAAATTGGTTCGATACGGTTTTACAGCCTATCGCCGACAAAGAATCGTTACCAGATCATTACGCGGAATTTACTTCGCTATTGAAGCGTAACACATTCTTTTTCTGTGTTTTGCACAATTTTACATCTTGACAAACGGCCCGACAGGTATTAACTTTGTAACCAAAAATCGGGTTTATTATGCGAAGCACGTTTCGGGTCTTATTTTACGTGAAGAAAGGCAGCGCCCGCCCCAACGGCGATCTGCCTTTGATGTGCCGTCTTACAGTAGATGGCGAGGTCAAACAATTCAGTTGCAAAATGGACGTTCCTCCGCGTTTATGGGATGTCAAGAACGGCCGGGCGACGGGCAAGAGCGTCGAGGCCATGCAAATCAATCTTGCCGTCGATAAAATCCGCGTCGAGGTGAACCGCCGCTATCAGGAGTTGATGCAGTCGGACGGCTATGTCACGGCCGCCAAACTGCGGGATGCCTACCTCGGTATCGGAGTAAAGCAGGAAACGCTGTTGAAACTCTTCGAACAGCACAATGTCGAATACCGGAAAAAGGTGGGTTTCAACCGTGAGGTCGCCACATGGAAAAAGTACTGCTGCGTGTGTAAGCGCGTGCGGGAGTTCCTCGCCCATACCTACCACCGGGAGGACATCCCGCTGAAAGAACTGAACCTTACCTTTATCAACGATTTCGAGTATTTCCTGCGCACGGAGAAGAAATGCCGCACAAATACCGTGTGGGGCTACATGATCGTCTTGAAACATATCGTCGCCATTGCCCGCAACGACGGGCGCCTGCCGTTCAACCCGTTTTCGGGCTATATCAACTCTCCCGAAAGCGTGGACAGGGGTTATCTCTCGCAAGAGGAGATCAAGGCCGTGATGAACTATAAAACGGCCAACAAGGCGCATGCCCGCATCCGCGATCTGTTCGTCTTCTCCATCTTCACGGGGCTGGCTTATGCCGACGTGAAAGGGCTGACCACGGACAACCTTCAAACTATGTTCGACGGTAACCTGTGGATCATCACGCGACGTAAGAAAACCAATACCGAAAGCCGTATCCGCCTGCTGGATATTCCCAAACGCATCATCGAGAAATACGCGGATCAGCGGCTCGACAACCATGTCTTTTATATGCCGTGCAACTGCCATTGCAACGACATCCTGCGCGAGATCGGCAAGCAATGCGGCATTAAAAACAAACTGACCTTCCACATGGCGCGGCATACCTTCGCCACAACCATCACGCTCTCGCAGGGTATGCCTATCGAAACCGTCAGCTGCCTGTTGGGGCATACGAACATCAAGACCACCCAAATCTACGCGAAGATCACCAATGAAAAGATAAGCCGCGACATGTCGGCGCTCACCGAACGCCTCGGCGACAAATACCGTCTGGCGGAGTAACAGCCCTTCCGCCCTTGTGCGCCCTTCGGGATTTACGGAGGATCCCTCCGGGCGCACAGGGGCACGGGCTTCCGGGCCGTCGGTTCGCTTTCATCGGCTTCCCCTGCTGACGGACATGACGGCGGCACCGTCGCCCACCCATCGGCCGCTTCGCGCCCGCGCCTTTTTACAAAAGGCATAGCCTATTAGGGCATTTTCTTTCCGCATTGCTCCGCAACGCTGAAAATGCCCCATTAGGCCAAAGGGGCGGCGCCCCTCTGGACACCCCTTGCGGCGGCAACTCCGCAAGCCGGACGGCCGGGACAACTCCGAATCCTTATCCGCTTCGCTCCGATGCCGCCGAGAACAGATTATCCAAACCACCTGAAACTATACCGCTATGGGCTATGTCGTATTGCATATCGAGAAGGCAGCCGGAACGGACGCCGCCATGTCGGGACACGTCGAGCGGAGAATAACACCCGCCAACGTCATAACGACACTTACCTACCTGAACGAAGAATTAGTAGAGTTCCCCAAAGGAGTTACCAACCGTACCGAAGCGATCCAGCACCGGCTGGACAATGCAGGACTGGAACGCAAGATCGGAAAGAACCAAGTAAGGGCGTTGCGTGTCATGCTCTCCGGAAGCCCCGAAGATATGAAGCGTATCCGGCAGGCCGGACAGTTGGATGCTTGGGCCAAGGATTCCTGCGGCTGGCTGCAAAAGACCTTCGGAAAGGAAAACGTTGTGTCGGCAGTCCTGCATCTGGACGAGAAAACACCACATATACACGCGACCGTCGTGCCGATCACACGGGGCGAACGCAGAAAGGCCAAGCTGGAGCGGGAGAAGAACGCCCAAAGCGGAAAGAGAACCTATCGCACTAAGAAAGACCGCCCGCGTCTATGTGCCGACGATGTGATGGCACGGGACAAACTCAAAGCCTACCAGACCACCTATGCCGAAGCGATGGCCAAATACGGACTGCAACGCGGCGTCGAGGGATCGGAAGCAAAACATATTTCCACGCAGCAGTATTACCGCGAGGTGTTCGTCCGGAAAAATGAAATGGCCGAACAGATCGAGAATCTGAAAGAACAGCAAAAGACGCTCACGGTAGATATTGCCGCACTCCAAGCACAGCAACGAGCCGCGCAGACAGACTGCAACATTATCGACGAACAGCGGAGGAAGAAGAAAGAAGAATTGGAGAAAGCCGAAACGGAGTTGGCACAGACGCGGCGGGAGATCAAGACCGACAAACTCAAAGGCGTGGCCGTGGATGCCACGACGAAAGCCGTAGAAAGGATCGGAGCGTTATTCCACGACCCCAAGCCCGCGAGGTATGAAAAACAGATTGCAGATTTGCAAGGGGTAATTGCCGACAAGGATAAGTGCATCGGGCAACTGCAACAAGAGATCAAGACCATGCAGGCCGGACACGATAAAGAGGTGGCCAACCTTAAACAGGAAGCACAACAAGTCATAAAAGCCTTGATGCGTGTCGATGAGTTGTGTCCCTATGTAAAGGGGCTGTTGAAATGGGAAAATTACTGCAAGGATGTCGGGTTGGACAAGGAGCGGACCAAAGCGTTGTTTACGATGCAACCTTACAGATATACGGGCGAGCTGCATTCGATAAGGTATAATCATACGTTTCGGGCGAACGATGTCATTCTCCAATTCAAACCCGACAAGGACGGGCCGAGCGGGTTCCAGTTCACCATAAACGGAAAGGACTGCGACGAGTGGTTCAGACAGCAACGAAAGGAGTTTTACGAGCGGATAGGAATTGACATCGAACAAACGGAGCAAAGGCGCGGGATGAAGATGTAACCACGAGCGGGACGGAACCAAAAGGCCGTCCCGTTGTTGTTTTAGGACGGCGTATTCCGTTAAAGCCAGAACATGGGCTATTCGGGCGGCATAAACCCTACGGCACAAAAAGTGCCCGCAACATATTGCGGATTCGAATTTTTTGTGCTACCTTTGGGACAAGCGATCCGCTGTAAAGGCGTGAATCGCGTTGCTGTTTGCGTAAACGTAGGAAATTTACAGTCTGCGGCAACAAGAGAGTCCTTGTCGGGTCGTACCACGCCTTGACGGGGCAGTACATTTAAGGCAACTACACCTGACGGGCGTGGGCCTCTTGTGTTACGAAGTCAGACGGGTTTCCTACGACCTACGCAGCGTAAGTAACGCAAGCCGCATACCTTTCTTGTAAAGGACAGCGGGGTTCTTCAGAGCCGGGTTCACGTTTCGTCATTCTTTTATGGCATCAGTCGGGTCGCATAACTAAAATTGAAAAAGATATGTTACCTTTGCGGATGAAAACGGCGCCATAGCCGTAACATATTCATAAGGTTAGGACAACCTTTATACCAGCGGTAAACTTGCGACTATTATAGCGATATAATAGGTTTTAGGATTGGTGTAAAATTTGTCTGAAACCCTTGTCATGCCTGCGGCTTTGTGCCGTGGGCGGGCACGGGCGTAAGGGCAGTTACCAATCCAAGGCTCGCAAGGCCGACCGTTGGGGCTGTACCTGCGTTCCGTGCTTTTTTATGTGTTTAGGCCGGAACGAGGATTTTAATAACGAACCCTTAATAATACGATGTTACGGCCATATACTCCCAATCGGAAAGAATCACGTTCCGCCGACCCTCGGTCGGTGCGGGGTGGGGCGCCGTCATTCGCTGTAACGAGAACGCTCGCCGTCGATAATAATCCCGCTTTAAAGGCACCTAAATCTGGTAACGGCGGGCCGTTCTCCGAACTGGGTGCGGGACATTGGAATTCTTCATGTCGAAGTTGCGTCACTATTTTTTTCATCGACAGTCCCGCACCCGTTTTTCATCATGCAGGAACCGCTAAAAAAGAGAGTGACAAGGGAAGTGATGTAGCTATCATGTCAAGTAAGTCCGTTGCGGTTCCTGCTTCTTCTGTAACAATGCTTCCGAAATCTCCTGCCTCCATAGGCTCGCGTTTCGGAAGCCGAGGGGCGGACGGAAACGATAAGCCGAAGGATGCTCTTTTTCGTTTATCGTGGTGTGAGGCGTACCAGTCCGTTACCGCCCCTCTTTTTCGATACTTCAATTTTACGATAACGGGTGCGGGATACTCGAATCTTAGCTTCATATTTTCCCACTACTGACTTTACTGTTTCCGCACCTGTTTTTTTACGATATATTTTGTATTCTCACAATAATTTAAGATATTTGTTAAATGCAATGCCGAAACTCGATACGGACTTACATCATCACTGTCACACAACCATCGCCTAACGTATTTGGCATTGTCTTTTTAATAGAAAAAGGGATGACCAACCACGATTAGTTAACAGACAATCGTTATTTTATTGCAATTACAATTCGGTCGTCCCTTTATTTTGTATTCTCGAAGTGCCTATAACCTTTGCGTACGTTTAAGAATTGTTCTATAAACCCATAACTACTGAACCATGCCACAAAAATCCTATACGCTGGGGAATCTGCTTCAAGACTGTTTGGATTGCGACATCCGCAAAAGCGACATCCGGCAATTTTTCGATGATCTGAAAAAGAAGGCGCATTTTGTCTATGCAATCTTGTGCGGTGCTCCGAAATCGGTATTTTGGATTACGCTGGACGATGAAGAAAGCCATCCCGACGAAAAGACATTTTCAGTTGCGGAGTTTAACGACAATTACGAAAACTTCGACAGCCGCATCGATTCTTTCCGGGTTAATTTCAATGCCTATTTTTTTCGCGAGCAATGGGCCACGAAGTTTCCCGAATGGGAATTGATGGAGAACCCTTTCAACGGGGAGGAGCGTTTCTGCGCTACGAGCCGCAAGGAGCTGACGGTAGAAATTTTCGTAACGGAATATCCGCATTTGTTGGCTTACCTGTGCCGTCGGGCGGTTCTGGAAAACGCGCCCTTCGAACTGACGCGCGAAACGATTAAACATTACGGATTCAGCCGCGAAGATGTAAAACTCCTGCGCGATTGTATTGCAAGCAACAACCGACGGATCATCGACGAGTTGCGCGAGGAATACGAGCGGCTGAAAGCCATAGACTGCCTGCAGGTAGTGCCTCCAAAAAGGCGGGGGCGGAAGCCTAAAGCCGAAGTGTCTGCCGAAATCCAGCCCATAGCCAAAAAACCGAGGACGAGGATCAGTCGAAAGAAATTCGTGCCGACACGAAGCGTAAAAAGTTAGGCGTAAACCATCGGAAAACGCAGAGTACTCCTCACCAATTAGCGGAGATGGTTTTCAATATAACAACGAGAATAATTTGCAAATATGATTATCCGTATAACGTCCGTTAATATTTTTAACATAACACGAATAAATCATGCGTAAAATTTATACAAAGACATTTGTGTATTTTGCTGAAATTCAATATATTTATAATGAAATAAACAATCGAAATATCATTATGGACATACTGAACTTCACGTATTATTTTTTAATATATAATTTGATATTTAATTAAAATATATTTATCTTTGATTTCATAACACTACTTTTTAACATTAAAATATGCCGCTATAACACTGCTTTTTCTATCAAACCAAAGATACGGCGTCACTCCGGAATCTTTACTCTTGTTCAACTAAAACCCACTTATTTATGAGGAAATTAACCAACCGAGCACTTTTCATCTGCTTTGCTCTGATGACGTCCTTTTGCCTCATTGCGCCGGCTACCGCTCTGCGTTCCTACGCGCAGGAGGGGGGGGGCAGCACCCTTGAAGGCCTGATCAAAGACGACTCCGGGCCGCTTCTCGGAGCAACGGTGATTGTGAAGAACACGACGCGCGGAACGACAACCGACATGGACGGCAAATTCCGTCTGGAAGGGTTGCAGCCCGGCGACGTACTGCAAGTAACCTACGTAGGATACGACCCCTACGAGGTGACCTACACAGGTCAGACGACACTGGACATCCTGATGACGACGACCGCCAACCAGCTGAACGCAGTCGTAGTGACTGCCATGGGTATCGAACGTCAGTCGAAAACACTCTCCTATGCTGCCGAAACGGTCGGCGGCGATGACGTGGCCGACATCAAGTCGGTCAATATGATCAACGCGCTGCAGGGCAAGGCCGCCGGTCTGCAGATTACCCCGAACTCGACGGGCGCGGGCGGATCGTCGAAAATACTCTTCCGCGGTAACAAGTCGATCAACGGCTCGAACCAGCCGCTGGTCGTCGTCGACGGCGTCCCCCTGATGATGAACATCACGTCCGATCAGGTCGACAGCAACTGGGGCGCCCAGCGCGACGGCGGCGACGCCATGTCTACGATCAACCCCGACGACATCGCCTCGATCTCCCTGCTGAAAGGCGCGTCGGCCGCCGCCCTCTACGGTGCGGTAGCCGCCAACGGCGCCATCATGATCACGACCAAATCGGCCATGGCAGGGCGTCTGGCGGTGAACGTATCGAGCAACACGACCATTGACACCCCGCTCTCGCTGCCCGAATTCCAGAACACATACGGGGCGAACGGCCAATACAGTTGGGGCGACAAACTCGCGTCGAAGGCTCCCGATTACGCCGAGAAGTTCTTCCGTACGGGCTGGACGACCAACAACTCGATCTCGATCAACGGCGGCGCCGAAGACCTGCGAGCCTACTTCTCCTACGGCAACGTAACATCCGGCGGCATCACCCCTGAAAACGACTACTCGCAACACACGCTCAACGCCAAAGTCGGTTTCGACCTTTTCAACGACCACATCAAGGTCGATTTCAACGCCAAATACGTGAACCAGCACATCTCGAACCAGCCGGCCGGCGGTTTCGTCTTCAACCCGCTCGTCGGCACCTACACCTTCCCGCGCGGCGGCGACTGGAACGGCTACAAAAGCAACTTCGAGACCTACAACGGCGAGCTCAACGCCAACGTCCAGAACTGGGTGACTACCACCGACGAGACCAACAGCAACCCCTACTGGCTGCTCAACCGCGAACGCCCCGTCGTCGAACGCAACCGCTACGAATTCGGCGGATCGATCAAATACCAGATCATCGACGGACTTTCGCTCACGGGCCGCATGCGCTACGAGCGCGCCGACGAACACTACGTACGCAACCACTACGCGTCGTCCTACGGCAATAAATACACCTACGGCAAAATGGACGACAACCGCTACTTCAGCGAACAGCTCTATGCGGACCTGCTCGCCCAGTACAACCATACGTGGGACGATTTCTCGCTCAACGCCACCCTCGGCACCAGCATGATGCAGACACGTTCGAACAACGTGAGCCTGCTCTACGAGCAGAGCAAGTTCGTCGCTCCGGGCAACGGCGGCGCCTACTATCCCAACATCTTCAACCCGTCGAATTTCTACATGAACGGCACGACCATGGGACTGGAGCGCAAACGGCTCAACTCGGTCTTCGGAGCTGTCACGTTCGGCTTCAAAGAGGCGCTCTTCCTCGACGTGACGGCCCGTAACGACTGGTCGTCGGCCCTCGCTTACACCGACGGCTACTCGTTCTTCTATCCTTCGGTGGGCGCCAGCCTTCTGCTCAACCGTTTCGTGGACATGGGCCGGAATATCGACCTGTTCAAATTCCGCGGTTCGTACTCCATCGTCGGCAACGACGTCCCCGTCTACAAGACCAATCCGCGCTATACCTACGGCGACCAAGGCGCCATCAACCCGCCCGAATCGGTGCCGTTCCGCACGCTGAAACCCGAAAAGACCCACTCGTTCGAGGTCGGTTTCGACGGAGAGTTCTTCCAGCACCGTCTGCACGTAAACGCCACCTATTACAAGACCAACACCAAGAACCAGTACTTCGAGGTGACGCTGCCGTGGGAGAGCGGTTACAAATCGCAGTTCGTCAATGCGGGCAACGTCCAGAACCAAGGCTTCGAACTGACGGCCGGCTGGTTCCAAGACTTCGGCAACGAATTCACATGGTCCACCGATCTGAATCTCTCGTACAACGACAACAAGATCATCGAGCTTTTCGACGGTATCCAAGACGGCGTAACGGTCTCCAACTTGGGCGGCGCCAAAGTGATCCTCTATGAAGGCGGCCAGTATGGCGACCTCTACGTCCGCACGCTCAAACGCGACGAGAGCGGCAAACTGGTGACGGAAACCCCCGAAGGCGCCGACTACCAGATCCCCGTAAACGGCGGCGAGCAGAATTCCGACCTGAAATACATGGGCAACATGAACTCGAAGTGGAACATGGGCTGGAACAACACGTTCCGCTACAAGGACCTGACACTGAGCATGCTCATCGACTTCCGCATCGGCGGCAAGGTCGTTTCGATGACCGAGGCCACACTCGACGGATACGGCGTATCGGAACGCACGGGCCGGGCGCGCGACCGCGGCTACGTGATGCGCGAGGGCATCAAATTCTCGAACGTCAAGGCTTACTACGACGTGGTGGGCGCGACAAGCTTCAACTCGGTCTACAACGTCGAGGATTACGTATACGACGCGACCAACGTCCGTATGCGCGAGATTTCGCTGGGCTACACTTTCCGTAACCTGTTCGGCCAGTCGAAGAACCTGACCCTTGCGTTCATCGCCCGCAACCTTTTCTTCTTCTACAAAGACGCCCCGATGGATCCCGACGTGTCGATGGGTACGGGCAACGGCCTGCAAGGCTTCGATGTCTTCAACCTGCCGACCACGCGCAGCTTCGGTCTGAACGTGAAACTGAATTTCTAATCAAAAGCGTTTACACATTATGAAACTCAAGAATATTCTTAGAAACGTTACCGCAATGGCGCTTCCCCTCGCACTGTTGGGAAGTTGTACGGGAGATTTCGAAGAGCTGAACACCAATCCCTACGAGATCGACCCCGAAGAACTGCCGTTCGAAGCGCAGTTCTCCACTCCCCTCTCGTTCAGTTACCCCACCCACCAGAACCTGTTCCAGTACTGGACCTCGTTGTCGATCGACAACTACGGCGGTTATTTCGAGGTGCCGCACAGCAACTGGACGATGGCGCGTTACGACCTCGCCCGCGGGTTCTGCGGCGGCATGCACGAGAACTTCATGCAGAAAATATTCAACAACACCCGCCGGCTGATCAAACAGTGCGACGCCGCCGGACAGCATGACTTCGCAGCCGTAGCCCGCATCGTCGAAGCGTATAACCTGCTCCAGTATACCGACACCTACGGCCCGGTTCCCTATTCGTCGGTCCTCGCAGCGGACGAACTGGCCGAACGCCCCAGCAGCTACGCCTACGACAAACAGGAAGATATCTACAAGGCGATATTCGCACAGCTGGACAAAGCGCTCGAAGGACTGGATACGGAGACCGCAGGTCTCGCATCGTTCGACTGCTGGTGCAACGGCGACCGCACGCTCTGGAAGAAGATCGCCAACCAGCTCAAGCTGCGCATGGCGCTGCGCATCGTCAAGGTAAACCCCGTCGATGCTGAAAAATACGCCAAGGAAGCCATTCAGGCCGGAGTCCTCGAAGACAAGGACATCCTTATCAACAAGTCCTACTCGAACGAACTGCGCCGCATGATGGACTGGCTGGATTCGGGCATCGGTTCGTCGATCGTAGCGTTCATGAACGGCTACAACGACCCGCGCCGCCCGCTCTATTTCACCACCAACGTCCGCCATCTGGTCAAGAAGACCGCCGAACCGACAGGCGAGAAAGACCAGAACAACGAGGACATATACAACGAAAGCGACATCCTGATCCGCAAGGGAGCGCAATACATCGGAGTTCCCGTAGGCTGCGAATTGGGCAATAAGAACGGCGGCAACGACAACCAGCGCGTCTACTACTCGTTTCTGGCCGGCGGATATGCGACGCCGCAGCCCATCATGTTCGCCGCCGAAGGCTGGTTCCTGCGCGCCGAAGCCAAACTTCGCTGGACCGACGCCGGGCAGCAGAGCGTAAAGGAACTCTATGAAAAGGGTATCGAGGTTTCCATCCGCAACCAGAAGAGCTACCGACAGTCCGACGCCGCGGCAGCATGGACCGAGAAGAAACTGACGGCCCCCGACTGGGCGGCTATCGACGATGCGGCTATCAGCAGCTACATCAACGACGATACCTCCTCACCTGAGGGTTATACGGACCCGTGGAAGCCGGAATACAACTCCGATCCGACCACCAGTATCACGGTGAAGTGGGACGAAGGCGCTTCGAATGAAGAAAAGCTCGAACGCATCATCACCCAGAAATGGATCGCCAACTTCCCGCTCTCGACCGAAGCGTGGGCCGATTACCGCCGCACGGGCTACCCCAAACTCTTCCGTCCGAAGCAAAATCTGGCCCCCTCGATCATCGACACGCAGCTCGGCCCGCGCCGCCTGCTGTACAACGAAACGGAACTGAGCTCCAACACCGTCGAGGTGAACAATGCCATCCAGCTGCTGAAGGCTGAATCTTCCGAAGTGAAAGGCGACGGCGACACCGGTGGCACCCGTCTGTGGTGGGACCGCAAGGACAAAGGCAATTTCTAACCCCGCCGATCCGTTTCACTCATAAACCGGGACTCCGTCGTATAACGACGGAGTCCTTTTTTCCATCCGACACATCCGAATCGGGCTCCGGCGCATTTCCGACCACTATCATGCGGCATACCATTTTTTCATGCCCCCGAATGGCTCGTACCGGAAACGGACAGATGATTTGCAAATATCAACTATTTTGTATTCATTTGTAATGAAGATAAAAATTAAGGTTAAAAACTTGTTTTAGTTGTAGCGGTAGCGACAGAGTTGTGAAACACCGTCGCTACATTTTTATTACCGGAAAATAGGCTATATATCAATTATTTTTCGTAATTTGCAGAAAACCATTTTAATCTTATTGCCCATTCGTCATCAAAGCCATCTAACACGGTAACAAGAAATAAAAGGGAAGAAGGTACGAGGCTCATAACCTCGTGCCTTCGTTTTGTATTTAGCACTTAAATCGAATATTTTTGCAAGTTCAAAGAAAATTCCTACCTTTGTTTTTGACAAGGGTTATTTGACAAGATGATTACGCAAAGTAGCGAATTTCGCACATTCTCCAAATCGTTACTAAAACCCCTGTAAAATCTTCTTAAAAGTCTGTTTGTCAGATTGATATATTTATCAACTGATTTATTAAAATAAGTTTTTACGGGCGACGTCCCGAGTACGGGCGGCTCCGTAAAGGTCAGCCCGCACAGGTTGAGCTGCACGGACGGATAGGTATACGTCGCCGTATTGTTGCCCGCCGGCGCCGTCAGGTCGAACGAGAACCCGCCCGTCATATTGGCCATATCGGTCAGGGCACCGTTCGAGGCGACCGAAGCGGCGTCCGTATTGAAAAGCATTACCGAAGCGATGTTTTTTCCGGCCATTTCTCCCGATCCCGTCAGGTCTGCCTCGATGATGGCAAAAGCGTGCCTGAAAAGCAGGGCACCGAAATCCCCCGTGGCACTGGTCAAGGCATCGGCGACCAGGAAGTCGTAATCCCCCAGGTGCGACGAATCGCCCGTTGCCGCCTGCACCTGCTGCGACGCCAGCGTGAAACCCACGCCGGTCGCATCCGCGGACGTCTGTTCCGAATAGGGATAATAGGCATAGAGCGTGTACTCCGACGCCCCTTCCGCAAGGGTAATGTCTCCGCTGAAAAAACCTCCGGAAGCCGCTTCCTTCCCTTCGAAGGCCAAGGGGACATTCTCCGCAGTAAACGTGTCGCCGCTCTTGACATAGACGCCGATACGGTCGCCCGGCGACCAAAGCACATTATACCCGTCCGGCGCCAGTTCGGTGCGCGTCGACGGGACGCAAGCAGCGATCCGCACGTTGCGCGTCACCGTCCGCGACGGCAGTACATCCTGCAGGCCGTCGTCGGCGCAACCGCTCAGCAGCACGCAATAGGCCGCCACAATCCACGTAAACCTATTCATCCCAGTCCTCCCGGTCGAAACCTTCGACCTTTCCCTCTACCGAAGCCGCGAAACCCAGCCCGACACTGACGTCGAGCACCTCGGTTTCGGGTCGCATATACGATTCTCGTCCCATAATAAAAAGCTGATTTGCGCAGGACAACGCATATTCCGTACCAAAAAGAAGCGGGCCCCTTCCGGAGCCCGCTTACGATCGGCACTTACCCTCTTACTTGGAAAGTTCGGCCAGGGCAGCCTTGGCATTCTCGGCAGCCGGGCCGTCGGTCCCC
>ENA-OPJL01000404-OPJL01000404.1-human-gut-metagenome-genome-assembly--contig:-NODE-404-length-14285-cov-3.865706_pt1 | contig 14285 bp, 6 predicted proteins | sample MGYA00241415_ERZ501659 | MGnify/ENA primary metagenome ERZ501659 (study PRJEB25962, sample SAMEA1965033) | human gut metagenome | biome: human gut; feature: human-associated habitat; material: faeces...
AATTATTTTTATATATAAATAATAATCTATATATTTGTGCCATGAGATTGGTCGAACAACATATAATCAAACAAAGCTCGATATATTACAATGAGCTTCAAGATCTGTTGCATAAGTGTAAAAACTTATACAACAAAGGATTATATGTTGTTCGTCAATATTATTTCCAGTATAAGGATGATAATACCGTTAAATACAAATACCTCAACTACTATTCTCTTGAAAAGAAGCTAAGAACAGAAGATGATGCAGACTATAGAGCATTACCAGCACCAGTAGCCCAACAGGTGCTTATGATGGTCGACCAGAATTTCAAGTCCTTCTTCAATCTTCTTAATAAGAAGGGTAGAGGTGAGTATTCCGAGAAAGTAAGAATACCTAAGTATCTTGATAAAGATGGGATGTTTATGGCTGTTTTTCCGACAACGGCTTTTTCTCAGAAATGGATAAAACAGGGTATTGTTAAGTTACCGAAACAATTCTCTTTTACTACAAGAACCAACAAACATGATGTCCAACAACTTAGATTTATACCTAAAAACGGATATATTATGCTTGAGATTGTGTATAATAAGAAAGAGAAAGATCTTATGTATGATAACGGTAATTACCTTGGTATTGATCTTGGACTTAATAATCTTGCGTCTTGTGTATCAAATACCGGTTCTTGCTTTATCATCAATGGTAAACCTTTAAAATCTATCAACCAGTATTATAATAAAAGATTAGCATATTTAAAATCTAAATTAAAAGGCAATAAACAAGTATCAAGACAAATAAGATCGTTAACCAACAAAAGGAATAACAAGATCAAGGATTATCTGCATAAAGCCAGTAGGGTATTGATTAATCATGTAGTTTCCAATGGCATTAATACGATCGTAATCGGTCATAACAGATGCTGGAAACAAGAGATCAATATCGGAAAACGGAACAACCAGAACTTTGTATCTATTCCTTTTAATATGTTTATCTCAATGATATCATATAAAGCTACACTTGAGGGTATTAATGTTAAGATCGTTGAGGAATCCTATACCTCGAAATGTAGTTTCTTGGATAACGAGAAGATTTGCAAGCATGAGGAATATGCCGGAAGACGTATCAAACGAGGATTATTCAAAACATCTTCCGGTAGTATTATTAACGCTGATATCAACGCTGCATTTAACATCATAAGAAAATCGGCAAAAGAAGCCTTTGATGTAAACAACTTACCAGAAGGTAGAGGGTTTTGGTGGAACCCGATACGAATTTCCGTATAGATATATCCCATTTTACGATTTTAGTGTAAAATGGGATATAATCACCTATATCTAATCAGTTTAGTGTTATATTTGCGAAGTAATTAAACGTTTTAGATATGAAAAGATTGTTATTTTTATTTGCTATGTTATTGACGCCGTTCGCTTTGATGGCGCAAGAGGTAATCCCATCAGAAGGGACTATCACCATTGATCTAACTACCTTTACCGGCATCATGGCTTTTGTCACGATGTCAGCTACCCAACTAGCCAAGGTAGTGCCGTATATTGACACCCATAAGTGGGCTAAAGTCCTATCCGCCGTAGTCATAGGTATGCTGGTTTGTATATTAGCGTGGCTACTAAAGGTGTCTCCATTGCTTATAGGGAGTGAATGGTGGGAGGCTCTATTATATGGAGTGGCTGTAGGTCTCAGTTCTGCTGGTTTCTATGATTTGGTTAAGGCTATAGGATCATTATTCATAAAAAGAATTTAATTCTGTACATAATAATAGCATTTGCTGAGAGACTCATCGTTGTGAAATGATGAGTCTCTGTTTTTTTAAATTATCTTTGTGTCAGAACGAAATTAATTAGACATGAGCAAATACGTAATCAAGAGGAAGATACCTAAATATCAAGAGGCCGGGGAAGTCGGGTCGTATATGCTTGGTAATATGGACGGTATACAAGGGTTAGGTATAGAACCTTTGGTGAATACCAACCAAGGATTACCCGCGCCGGTCAATCCGCTAGGGATATATTCTTTGGATACTCCAGATCAGTTGAGGACTAAATACGCTAATGCTTTTGATCAGGATAATGTGTTTCCGGCTAGCTTCAAGGGTAGTTTACAGCGTATAGCTGAGAATTATCAGGACAATGGTATTACGCTTAATAACATAACTGTTAACGATGTTGATAAGTCTAAGACCGGTTCAGGCGAGACGGATGTTTTTGATTTTACCACCATCCCCTACTATGGCGCTGATGATATAGGGTCTAGATTCACTCAGATGGGTCGTGGTATAGGGCGTATGAGAAGCGAGGGATATGGTGATTTATCCACTGGGGCTAAAACAGCTAATACGATAACCACCATAGCCTCAGGAATTAGTGGTATCATGGGATTGGCTCGTAACGTGGTTTCTGGGATAGCGTCTGAGAAAGGTACTCGTACCAATATCAGGTTGGCTCAGGAGCGTGAGGCCAGACAAAGAAGGCAATCCCAGATGCAGTACAAGGATGGTGGGGGTGTTTATCTAGGACCTAATAATAGGTTCGATAGCGGAAGCCTTACCGGTGAGTACCTGTATCCGTTACCTAAGTCGATGGAAGATCAAGCCAACGTAGAGGTCGAGAAGGGTGAGTACGTGACGCAGCCCGGAGAGGCGCCGATGGAGGCTATGGGGCAGAAGCACGCCGATGGTGGAACGCCCGTTTCCTTGGAGCAGGGGACGAAGGTTATTACCGATGATACCACCATAGAGCCGGATTTCGCCAAATACATCAGGGATACGTATGGGATTAAGGCTACGCCTAAGGATACGTACGCCACGTTAATGGATAGGTATAAGGCTAAGATCGGTCTTAAATCGGCTTACGATGACCAGAAGAAGGCTTTGGATAAGTTGAAGAAAAACGATAAGATAGATGATGAGAATACAAGGCGTTTAAACGCCTCCGTATTGTCAAAGGCTATAAATGATAGCAACGATACCGTTAATGGATTAGAGGGAAGATTTACGGACTTCGCTAATGTTATATACAAGGAGCAGGAAGACCGGAAGATGAAGAAGGATGAGGATACGTATTTCGCCAAGGGTGGTGAGATAGATAACATCATATCCAGATCTATGAAAGAATACGGTCTTACGGAGGAGGATATAGCTGAGGCTAAGAAAGAGCTGCTTAAGAAAGTGGCTGGTATTCGCCAGAAGATGGAGATAGGAGGCACGTCTTTGTTCGGTCGTAAATTAACTTTCCGCCCGATCGAGAATAGGTTCAACAATGATCCTAACTATTTCGGTTATCAACGCCAAGGAACTGATGGCTCTTATGGAGGTATTAATACGGATGAGAGGTTGAATTATTATAAGACATTCAATCCGGTCGCTTACGATGCTTATATGGGAGCTTCAGAGGGCGCTAGGGCTAGGGCATTGCAAGACGCTATCTACGGTCAGACAAGTAGCTGGATGGGCTTGGCTACGGCTGAGAACCCGATCATCGCCAACGCCGAGGCGCTTCGGGATTACACGACGCTCGTTTCCTTTGGCGGTGAGGATAGTCAAGGTAATTACCCGGAAGACAAGAAAGCCGCATATCATGATAGGATGAGAGACAATAAATTAGGTTTGTTTACCACATCTCGCCCTATGATCGGTCTAGACGTTGTTACAGAGGAACAACATAAGGCTCTTAACGATGCTGGTATCACCCATTTTAGTCAACTATTTTCTGACAAGAACAAGGATGTCGTTAATAAGATACTTGGCGAGGATATGCTTAAGATGCAGGCATTGAGATCCATGAAAGGAATGGAAGGTCTTGATTTTATACTTGATCCTCATAAGGTAGTTCCCGGTCCTATGGATATAGGTGATGTGGAGGATCCTGATGTTAAGTTGGATATGCCTGAGCTGATTGATCCCAATACACTCCCTAATACCAATACCAATACCGGTACTAACACCGGTAAGACTAATAATGGTAACGGAAACAGGAATATAGTGGGTGGCGGCCTTGACTTCCCTGAGGTGTTCAGGATGACTCCGGGAGCCGTGACAACGGAAGGTCTGGAAAGGCATTACGCTCCTACCGTGGATCCGGTATTGAGATCTGCTGATCAGTATATGGTTGAGGCTAATCGTGCTTTCCAATCACAATTGGATCAGATGGGTAATGTCCCGGATTCCCAGAGAGGGGCTTTATCATCCAACCTACAGGCTATCATGAGTTCCAATATAGGTAAGTATATAAATGAGGTAGAACAAGGGAACGTGGCTCAAAGGACTTGGGCTGATAATGTCAATGCTCAGTCATGGGCTAATACGTACGATAAGAATATAGCCCAACGTCAAGCTTACCAGCAACGTATATTGCAGGGATTGGCTATAAATGACGAGAACTGGGCCAGGTATTTCGATAGCGTAAATGACGAGATCCAGCAGAAGTGGAATACGGCTACGACCATGAATACATTAAGGTCTATATTCGGGGATGCCAAGATCGGTTCTAATGGACAGTTGATCGCTGATCCTCAGGGAGATATATTGAGTTATAGGAGATTATATCCCGCTCAGGAAGTAACTAAAAGCAAGAAAGGATAAAGGATGGCTTCACAATACAGTATATTAAGGAATTACGGTAAGTACGTATCACCCTACAACATGGATGTCATGATGCAGGGTATGGGATACATGCAACAGAAGATAGATACGAATCGGCAAGCTATTAATGAGTACGCTGATTATATTATTAATTCTGATATAGCTAAACCTCAGGATAGGGAATATCTTCAGAATAGATTAAATGGATTGATACAGGATGTGAATAACGTGTATCGTAAATCCAATCTAGCTTCTGATGGTATAGCTAGAAGTATACAAGCCCGTCTTGGAGAGGCTTTAGATACCCGTGTATTGAACGCCATCGCTGGAACGCGTGAGTTTAGGGAACTATCTACTAAATTAGAGGATATGAAGCTGAATAATCCTAAGATGTATAGTCCCATAAATGAATCAATGGCTCTTATGCCTTATTATAAATGGTTGAATGATGGTCAGGTAGGAACTAGATTAGAACCTCTTCATTACACTCCATATACGGATTATAACGCTGAGATAGATGGTAAGGTGAAGGATTTTTTGACCAAGCATAAGGGCCAGAAAATACAGATCCCGGTTCTCAATGATAAGGGCGAGAGAACGGGAGAGATTATTGAAAAGACAATTGATGAGATGGGGTATTCTGAGATAAGGAATATTATAGCATCCAGTATGTCCCAAAACGCTAAGGCTCAAATACAATTGGAAGGTCAATACATGGCTCTCACCAATCCTCATATGTTCAATCAACAATCTACCTCTGCTTTTATTCAACAATATGTGAATGATTTTGATGCTAAGGAAAAAGCTATAAAGGCGGAATTAGGGGGTGTTGGTAATGATGCTAATCGTAAATTAATGCTTGAGACTAGTTTGGCTGATTTACGTAATCAGAAACAGACTTTCATAGATGAGGCTAATTCGTTTATAGGACCTAATTATGATGCAGAAAGAGCGGGGGCCTTTATGGTTCAACAGGAGTTTCTTAGGGGGGCAGCTATGAGATGGTCTTATAATAATTCATCTGTCATCCGCAAGGCTGATGATTATTACTATAAAGAAGATGAGAGATTAGCTCGCAATGCCAAGTTCGTGTGGGATCAAAAAATGGATAAGGAAAGGCTTAAGATAGAACAATCAAAGGCTGATGCTGCATGGGCTAGGGCTATAGGTGGAGGAGGAAGTGGAATGAAAGGGTCAGTATCTATTGGTGTTCCAGGGACATCGTATACTGTCCCTATTGCGCAAGAAAAGGTAAAACCATCAACAAGGTTGATGGATAATATCGCTTCTAACAGGGAGAGTATAAAAGTTAAATTTGATGTTTTGGCAAATGCTATAGGTGACAATGTGATGTCTAATATAAATGCTTATATAGATAATAACCCCGATGATTTTAAGGGTATGTCACATCAAGATGCCGTCATGAAATTCATTATGAATAATAATGGAGCTAAGTATGATGGTTTGAAGACTGATAAGGCGAAGAAGGCTTATGAGGATCTTGCAGAGGCGTATGATCAAAGAAATTCATATTATTCCATTTATGACGGAGCTATGGATGCCAAGAAAAAAGTGTCTCAGAATCTTGATAACGCCATTATGGAGGAAATATCAAATAACCCTGGCATGGATATTTATCTAGATAATGGAGAGAATGTCAATGTAGGTGATATGTCTAGATTATCATCTGTTCGTATGGGTGGTAAATCCGTCAATCCTTTTACTGCCGCTAAAGTCTCTTCTTTGATGTCAAGATTGGTCGATACTGTCTCAGATGTTATAGGACCGTCTTACGATCCTTCTGGTCAAGGCAGATTGATAGAAGGAAGGAGTGTTATAGACGTGGGTAAGGCTGAATTGATATTAGATGAGATAAATGAATCTTTGGGTACAGATTTTACCGTGGATGAATTAGACGATGCATTGAAGGATAATATTACTGATAATAAGACATGGGATAGACTGTTAGTTAGGTTTGATGGAGATAAAGATAAGGCTAATCTGGCTTATATCACGTTAAGAAATATAAATAGAGAAATGGGTTCTCCATTTGCTCATAAATGGTCTAATTCAGGTCCTATCAACAGGGTTCTTGATGATATGGATGATGCTTATAATAGGTATATAGAATCTAGGTATGATGAGTTCGGAAGAAAGGGATGGACTTTTAATGAGAGGGCAAAATCCAATTCGGAGGAATTTAGATTATATAATAGTATATATAGTTTAGCTAATAGATCCGGATTGAAATTAGATAAAAAAGAAGGATCTCATACATTGTCCGTTGAACAGGATGATGATAATAATTGGTGGATAATAGCTGATGCAGGAGAGGATAAGGCTCAACGGGTTCAAGTATCAGAACAGGATTTGGCAGGGATAGGATTTACTACCTATACTAAGTTAAGAAATATCCCGTCAGTCTCATACAAGTCGAGGGTGTCTGGGGCAGGGTTTTCTTCTGCCTCCGATAAGGCTTATGGGAGATCGGTAGCCGATTTAGGTCTTGGTTCTTACGCTACGGCTGATAACGCTAAAGATGATATACGCTCATTTGTTTTGCCTTTGTTCCCGGATGATTATCATAATGATATGTCTATGATAATATCTGCGGTTATAGATGGATCTAGCAATTATGAGGTCAAGGCTGAGGGATATGATCGAGGGTATGGACGGCATGGTGTGGAGATTAAGATATATAAGAAAGGTTATGGAGGTGATCCTTCTAACAACCCTTTATATACTATAGATAAAGAAGGTGTTGATTACGCTGATAATATAGCTAAGGTTATGAATATAGCTCCTCAGGCTTATTTGGTGGAGGCTCTTAAAGAGGCTATGACTAAAGAGGCTAATTCTGTGAATAGTTCTTTTGGAAGGAAGGATATTAATGAGGATCTGTATAATATTATGTTACCGGTAATGGATATTATAAATAAAAAGAGGAATGGAAACGAGCAATAATAATTTACCCGATGGTAGGGATATAGCTCAAAAGCATGGGTATCCGGTTATGGATCCAATGGAGATAAGGGCAGTTGGTGTATATCCGAGTTCATTAGGTGACGATATAAACAATCCACCTTTACCTAACCTTGATCCAAATTCTTTGGTCGATGATTCTAAAAAGGCTATACCAGCTTTATCAGAAAGAATAAAAAGACGTGTTAAATCGTCTTATTATGATGATTTAAGGGCTAAAACTCCTGAGGATAGTATTATTAGTAATGGTATCCCATCTGGTAGGTTTGATGTGTCCGGTCCTCGTATAGGTCTTGATGAATCAAGATTTAAATTAAGTGATGGAACTTGGATACCTAAATACGAGTCATTTCAGGCTGGCGTTGATAATGATTCCAGATTAGCTAGAAATCAAGGTACAGGAGAGAAGATATTTAGGGGATTGGGTAAATTTGTTTATAAGACGGCTTTGTATGGTATAGGAGGTATTATTCAGCCTTTTTATGGTATTTACGAGGGAGTCACTAAAGGTAAATTTGAATCCGTTTTCAATAACGATTTTACTCGTTGGTTAGATGATATGGATAAGCGAGGAGATTATAGGCTCGCTCATTATTATGATAAAGAAGAGAGAGATATGGGATTTCTTCGTAGTCTTGGAACTGCTAATTTCTGGACTAACGATTTCCTTTCGGGTCTGGCTTTTACCGCTGGTGCCATGTTATCATCCGCCGTATATTCCGGGGCCGGCCTGATGAACCTTGCTCGTACCGGAGCTAGGGCTGGGGTGGCTTTAGCTAGGATAGGCAAGGCCGCTTCGGACACCAAGAAAGCATTCGGCGCTTACCTTAGGGCCGCCCGTATAGGGCAGAGGGTAGGCAAGGGGCTGGATACCGCCCTATTTCTTGGTACGTCTACCTCATGGGAAGCTTCAGTGGAAGCCAGAAGTATGTTGATGGAGGCCGAGGAGAACTTCAGGCAATCTTATCGTAACGCTTATGGGAGGGAAGTCCCATATGAGGAGCTTATGAAGTTCAGGGCTGACAATGCCAATGCCGCTAACGCCGTATTCACCGCAAATGTCGGCATATTATCATTATCCAACATAGCTATGTTTGGTGATATGTTTGGTATGGAGCTTGGTGTAGACAAGTTTATAAAACGCAATATATTTGGCGTAGGAGCCGAGAGAATGGACAACGGTGCACTAAGGGCTATAACACCAAAGAAATGGCAGAAAATAGCTGGTAATACGTTTAATATCATCAAGCGACCGGTATCTGAGGGTTTGTTCGAGGAGGGTCTTCAAGGTGTGTCCAGCAAGTCCGCGGAGGATTGGGTGGAATCAAGATATAATCCTATGGCCATCCGTCAGAATATAGGTTATATGGAAGCTATAAAGAACGGATTCAAGGAGACATACGGATCTAGCCAAGGCTGGAAGGAGATCGGCATCGGTATGATTATCGGATCGGTTATGGGTGGGAAAAGCCTTGGAGGTATAAGGGAATGGAGCCAAGACATGTCCCGGAACAAGGGGATGGTGGATGCCTACAACGCCAATGCCGGCGCCTTGACTACCGCCGCTATCCGTGCTATTCGTGGCAGTATGGCTCTGAACGCTCAATTATCAGGCTTGAAAACGGATAATAACGCTGACGATATACCTAATTCTAGAATCATAGATAAGACTTTTAGTGACGCCGTATTCAATCGTCTTCGTTATGATTCGGAGATGGGGATGCTGGATGATACGAAGGAGAATTTCAGGACGGTAGTCGAATCTATACCTAATAGCGATATAGCGTCCGATATGAATATGACGGATGAGCAGGTCAATGAGTATAAAGCCGATCTTGTCAACGAGTTTAATAAGAAGGTGGATAATTTCATTATGGCCAACAGATTCGCCGACTCCCTTACCGATGGTATATCCAATAGGTCGTTTAACGCCTATATCTCCAATATGGCTTATAATGGCCTTGAGGCGAAGGATAATTTGAACGATATTGCCAATCAGTTAAGAAGGATATACAATACGGATATAGGCCCCGCTCTTGATATATATTCTCGTCTTAATCCTGATTCGAGCAGGGATCTTGAAGAACTCAGGAAGCTTACGGATGATATACAGAGGATGGAGAAGAATATCTTGAGGCTTCAACAAAGTGTCGCGTCGAAGGACGCTCTTGAATCTGATAAGGCTAAGTTGGTCAAGGAGAATGATAGGCTTCTTAAATTAACAGAGGATAGGATCGCATTGGAGAGGAAATTAACTACGTTAATTAACTCAGAGGCTGATATATCTAAGTTGTTCTTAAATAGAAATGATTCAAGGATCAGTGCCGCTGATCTTATGGCGGCTTATGATACTATAGCTGATTTTGAGAACGTCGTATCTATCCGTGGGGTTGATAATTATAAGGAGGCTATGGCATTGCTTAGTGAGTATCGTCATAATCTTGTGGCTTATAAGAATATAAACGAGTCTCTTCGTCGTATGCGTGACAGAAGATTCATCCGGGCGCAGGAGCGCGGGTTCATGAAGATATTATCGAACGTATGGGGTAAGACTTATGAGGAGGATGATAGCAAGTATGATTTCAGGAATACTGATAATCCTGATGCCAATGATCTTTACGCCAACGACCAAGCTATAGACAAGGCTTACCAAGATGGTCTTATAGGGGAGGATGAGGCATTTATGTTCAAGACATATAATCATATGATAGCCAGATCTATGGAGAACGAGATTAAGACCGATGAAGGTAATATAGTCGAGAGGGTTCCTGATGATGAGGATATCATAAATCCTTCTGACGATAGAATCAATAATATAGCTATAAAGATATGGAACGGTAATGAGGATGTCTTATCTCCTAGGGAGAGACAGATATATGATAATAACAAGCCTCGTGTCGATAGTCTAGTTAACGGGTTTGGGGATAATCCTATTTCAAGGATCAATAAGGCTAGATCGATAATAGATAGATTGAAGATCCATGATAATATTTATGATAATATCAAGGACGCTGTTGATGATATTGTAGATATGAATATCAATGGTCTTGATCAGGATCAGATCAAAGAAGCTATAAAGACTTATAATGATCTTATGAATGAGGCTGACAATGGCAATGAGATTGATCAGGATAAGCTTAATGAGGCTATTGATATTATCAATAATTATTCCGATGGGCCTCTTCTTCAATTCGTGGAATGGATGAGGTTGTATGATAACGGAAGTATAGCTGTCAAGGATTACGATAAATCCATACCTATGGGTGATGTCCTCACAGAGAGCGAACCCGGGACATCCACCGGCAGGACGGAAGTTAACGCCGCCCAGAATCCGGTGGTGTTGATGGCTCAGAAGAGAGAGATCGGTGGGGTTATGTATTATGAAGTTGGCGGAATGAGACTTGACAGGTTTATGGACAGTCTTGGGCTTAAAAGATCTGATGCCACTGATACTGATAATGGAAGGGTGATGGATTTCACCAACGGAACCGACATATTTACTGTTATAGAGTCGAATAACCACTCAAGATGGATGATTAGCGAGGATGACGCTCAGGCTTTCGAGAACGCTACCGGTGTCATATTGGGGCGGCAGACCGCCTTATCGACCTCCAACTGGTTCATGGTGTATCGCAAGGGGCAGGATGGGTCTATTGTTCCTTATTACACGGGTGATACGTTTGGGTCTAACAACGAGTCGGTGAATCAGGAAGCAGCGGCTAGCCTTCGCAAGGGTGATATGGTAAGGTTTAAGATGGATATGTCAGATCCATACACCAAGGGACTGTATGATAAATACAATAGTCTTAACGCCGTTGATCCTAATTCTGATGAGACTAAGTCGGCTTACAGAGAGCTGGTTGATAATATGGTTATTAAGATCGTGGATAGCGATGGCAATTTCGTCTCGGTGCTAAAAGCCAATGATCCAGACTCAAAAGGGAGTAACGCTGATTTAAGGAGTATGGCCTTTGAGTTGTATAGGGATAATGTAGGATCCGTCGCGGGTGAGATTGATATACCGTTCGTAGGCACAGTCACCAGTGTTTTGCCGGGAAGACCTAATTTTAGCATAAGTGATGATAATGGGACGTTGATGGTATCCGAGAATGACTTTACCAACGAGACGGCTGGTAAGGTCGAGAGCGTAGGATATATAGAGAATGGGGAGGTTACGATGAGGGATGATATTAAGTATAATATATTCCCGTTCTGTACGGCTATCGTCAGGGACAAGTATGGTGACTATAAAGATTCACGTATCCCGGTCGTAGCTATAAAGACAGGAAATGGAAGAAATTACCTGTACCCCGTAAGATTGAAAAATCAGGATATATCGTCATTCTCATCCATGATCGGATCGATGGCTGATAGGATTACGGAGGGTCTAGGCGGAGGCGTAAGTATTGATGATATAATGGATCTTAATAACGCTATAGCCAGATCCGGGTTGGATAATAAGACATATATGATTCCGCTGGCGGGAGATGTGGATGTTATCAAAGGCCGGCTTGAAGCTGTCAAGGAAGCGGTTAGCAGGATGCCTATGACCGCTGATGTAAGAGGATGGATAGGTGATTCCAGAACTAAGGAGGATATTTTGATGAATGACGTTACGATCAACATTGATCTTAATAACGATCCTTTCATAGCTCCTAAGTTCAGGATGAGTATTAGGAGGGATGAGACGTTCTTCGAGGATACGGAGACCCCGTTCGTCAACCCGTCCAGCTCCCAATCGGGTTCCGCTTCGCCTACGAAGGCGGCCGAGGACAAGTCTTTGGTTTCCGACGGCAACGTAGTATCTGGAGAAAATGAGGCGGAAAATCCTTGCTAAATTAAATATCTTGACTTATCTTCGCAGCGTCAGTCCATCACCTGACGAGTAAGATATTTAAAAGTTGGTCCCTGTCGGGTGTGTGATGGCCCCGGTGGGGACTCTTTATATTATGCAATTAGATGCCTTTTTACATCGGAAGATCATGCAAGACCTACGCATCCAGCGAGTAAAGGTCTTGATGATGCTATACACCAGTAACTATTTTGTCAAGGTCAGACAAAAGCAGTTGCTTGATCATACATACTCATTAAGCAGGGATCAGGCTTTTGATTATATGACTGAGTTCAATAAAAGACTTAGTGATAAGGTTGGTATAAAATGTACGATGGATATCCTTTTACCTACCGATGATGATAATGCTAACATCATAATCGAGCACAATGGTATTATCAAGAAGTTGATGAAGGAAGCCGAGAAGCTGGAACTTGATACTGATGCTATCAAAGCCATGATGCGTGATCTTCTTGATGAGTTGAAGGATGATATTGATCTTAATATCCTGATATTTGACGTAACCCAGTTACTTATAAAATATAATCTATTTAGGTTGGATGCTATAACCGAGCAGGAGTTCAAGAACTCTTTTGTCAGGATGGATAGTAGGAATATGGAGATAAAGAAACTAACTTTATCTGATATCAAGAAGGTGGTGGAGATGATAGAGGATAGGTATAGCTACGCTTTATATATGACAGAGGAATATGGCTGATTACATTTTTTGTAAAAATATCTCTTGTTTGTTTGTAGTTTCAAAATAAGGTCTTATATTTGCGGTGTCTATCCGTTGCTAGACCAGAAGAAGATATTAATATCGCTTAGGCGTAGGCGATAAATGAGAGCTATCAGTGGAGTAACGGACGCTGGTGGCTCTCGTTGTTTTATATTATGAACAAAGATCATATTTTGGGGTTGTATAATGATTTAAGTCATTTTTGCCAAACAGGGAAATTGAAACAAGCTGATTATTCAGGTTATTCTAGAGAGTTAGAGATTATTGTTAAAAATTTTTCGAGCGATTGTGATCGTTCAAAAAACGACAATGTGTTTATTGTTAAGGATTGCAGAATAACTTTGAATGATAGCGATTACAGCAATTTCCTTTATATGGCGCTAATAACGTTATTCGGTAGAAGTGATTTTGATCTTGATTATGCCTTGAAGTTATATAATTATTTTATACTTGCAGCCATAGAACGACAAGATGAACTATATGATGCGGGTTATGATGAGTATATAATTGATAGAATGTGTTTAGATCATGTTTTTAATGGTGTTGTATATAATATCATTATATCAAATACAAATAAGGATGTTGATGATATTCATTTGACTATATCTAATGATCTGAAAGTAAATAACGCTATACCTATGTTGATGTCCAAGATAAGACCATATTCGACAGAATATGATTTTTATGGTTTGTATGATTCTATAATAGGATATACTTATTTTCTAAAAAATAAAAAGAACTATGGATTAAGAAATAGTGGACTGTTGCGTACCTATATAGGAGTAGATATTAGTAATGGTCTTGTAAAAATTGGTAAGTCTAAGGATTTATACACTAGGGAGAGTTGTTTAAGGGTGAGTAATATCTATTTTTATATGATTGCATATGTAGATATGGATATAGAGCGTGAGCTGCATATTAAATATAGTGTATATAATGTTGATAGAGAGTGGTTTCATTTGAATAAAAAGCAGGTTAAGGAAATTATAAGCAAATATAATTTTAGAATTATAGAATCAAATGTTAAATATATTGACAATATATATGATATTTGATGAATAATGAATTTCATTTTTTTTGTTATTTAGGATTGAGCTTTTGCCTGTTCGTGAGGATCGGCAAAAAGATTTGCACTTTTCGGAGAAACATAAGGTTTG
>ENA-OPJL01000436-OPJL01000436.1-human-gut-metagenome-genome-assembly--contig:-NODE-436-length-13629-cov-3.895609_pt1 | contig 13629 bp, 9 predicted proteins | sample MGYA00241415_ERZ501659 | MGnify/ENA primary metagenome ERZ501659 (study PRJEB25962, sample SAMEA1965033) | human gut metagenome | biome: human gut; feature: human-associated habitat; material: faeces...
TCTGTTTCCTCTGTCTATCTATGATTGCATCCTTCTCCTTGAATTGCCGTTCTGCCGTTTCTGCCCTATGAATGGCCTTGTCAATCTCTTTTTGATAACCATTCCGTAATTGTTCTATATCCGCTTTATGTTTTTCTTGTAACTGGGACTTTTCTGCCATGAGTATTTTAATCTGATTTTTGAGTTTGGCAATCTGCTCGTCCTTATTCGCAAGTTCTTTCTTAGCTTTTGCCAAATCACCTTTGCCAAACCATGACAGGACTGTACTTCTACCTTCTTTTGCTTGCTCAATATCAGCCTGTAATTTGGCTATGTCTTCCTCATACCTATTCATCTGTTGCTTGTAGTATTCCGAGTTCGCCTGATGCTTAGCGGTAGAACCGACAATTCCACGCTGTAACCCGAACGGTTTCATGGCCTTGGCATAGCTGTTCTGGTATTCATGTAATTTGGTACGACGCATCACATCGTCCGCCGACAAACGGGGTCCGGACTTCGTTTCATATTTCTTTTCGCCCTCCCGCTTCCTGCGGATACGCTCTCCGGTTACAATGGGCACGACTGTGGCGTGCAGATGCGGGGTCTTCTCGTCCATATGCAGCACGCAGGACACAAGATTCTCATCACCAAAGGTCTCCTTTAGCCATTTGAGATTGACATCAATCCAACTGCCCAGTTTGCCGTCATTGGCAATTTTCATCATCTGCTCATGTGTTCCGGTCAGCATTATGCGTATTGCCTTTGTCTGGTTCTTGCTGACTTTGCGGCGCAGCCCGGCAGTGTTAATACGGTGCTGGATTGCTTCTGTGCGATTGGCTACTCCATCAGGAAACGTAAGCAGTTCCCTGTTCTGTGATGTTCGTTTCGCATCGGCATTTGCCGGAACATATTTCTTTCCTTTGGCATCCTTCCTTTCTATATGGCATGACATTCCACTGTCATTGCCGCTGCCACGTTGCAGGTGGCAGACAGCGTATTGTGTATTACTCATATCTGTTCGTTATTTTATTGTTATTCTTGTTGTAAAATCCCGTCAGACTGCCGGAGGCATACCCGCGAGCCTGAGGAGTGCCCCGGCTTATGGGCTTTTTGACTGCCGGACGCGAAGCGGAGACGGTGAAAATGCCCTAATAAGCTACGGGATTTTACAACCCCATTTTCACGGGACAGCAAGCTGTCCATTGCTCCTCTTTCATTCCGTTTTTTCTGCATCCACCAGTTCGAGTCCGAAGGTGTCGATGAAGGTCTGCAACGCTGGATTGCGTTGTATCATCCTCGCGAGAATCATCTGTGGCGTATCCTCCATCAGCAGAAAGTCGGCGATGTCTAGTCCCCGACTACGCTGTTCATCGGTCGCCATCTTCTCCAACAGATCGGAACAGGTGGCAGATTTACAAACGGATTGCAGCATCTGAACCTTACACCGCCATTCATCCGTGGCCTTGAGGTCGGGGAAGAGAATCACATCACGCCCTCGTAGCACCTGCATGGCCTCGCTGTTGAAACAGCCGTGCATTCCCCCGGTGGCAAGCCATACCAAATCAGGGATGAACAGTGCTGCAATCAGTGCCGTCTTCTCGCTTTCTACAATGGCGACAGTCCTTGCCATAGATGAAGCATAGGCCAGCAGATGCTCACCGAACAGGCACTGCCTCATGTGGAAGTCCGGTATCTTTCTCACCGAATGTACCCAGCTGACCTGATTGAAGGGCTGTTTGACACGGTGTCCGGTCTTTGCATCATAGCCCATAATCTTGCCAGCACGGACATTTCCGCTGACATCAATCTGCCAGAATACGGTAGCCCCGTTCCACATCTTGGATGTACCCACTTTGTAGAGATTGAACAACCAATCTGTCTTATCCTTGCCTGCAACGGTGGTAAGGTATCCGTATAAAGGATTTATGTCATACCTCTGCATGGACTGCTCCACCCAAGCATAGGGAATATAAGAAATCTGAGGTTGGGGTTTGGGTGATGGCTTTCCTGCCGGTTTTATAACCGTTGGTATAACATTGCCATATCTGTCTTGCCCGGTCAAATTTTCCTTGACAGCGAGGTTGTCATTAAAATATTCTTTGGGGGTATAATGATAGCCACAACTGTTGATGTGGTCGCACTTGCCCACATTGTCAGGAAACGAAACCAGCCCTTCCTCGTCAATGTATCGGGTAAAACAGCCTTTCCTGCCGCATCCGGGACAGACGGTCTTGCTACCCGGCCTGTATTTCTGGAGATGGAATCTGTATTCACTCATAGCTCTGTCTTTTTGATTTCTGCAAGCCGAAAGGCCATTTGCAGTCTGCAGTCCTTGCAGTTTTGCAGGGATTCTCCGCTTTCAATGCCCCGAAACTGCAAGACTGAAAAAACTGCAAGCTGCAACAGGGAGTATTTCCTTGCAGTCTTTGGTTGGTTATTCATTTTCATTCATGGAATATTTGCCGGATTCATACACGATTTTCTCATAATGCCCGGCCTTGGCTTTCCGAAGAAGCCGGCTGTGACATAGCTCCTTCAGATAGTTCATCACAGTACGCTCGCTGATACCCTGTAGCTCTTTGCCTATGGCAATGGCCGTCTTTGTATCAAAAGTATCAGGCAGCAACGACAGCAACACCTTCGGTGGCTCTTCACAGGTGTCGTTCGCCATAAAGGAACGGATGCGGACATATGAATCCTCGAAATAGTCATTCAGACGTATGGCGGCTTTAACTGATACCGTATCCACAAACTGAAGATGGCTTTCATCGGAAGCATAACGCAGGACTTGGATTATCAGAGCCAGCCGTGCCACGTGTACCGGGTGTTTCATCTCCCGGCTGTCCACCTCGACATCATCCTCTATCCGATTGATACGCTCCACTTTCCTGTTCCACCAAGAGAAGAAGTATTCCTTGGCCTCCCTGTCCATAGACAGTACACGAGGCATTCTCTCTTCCGCTTCTGTATCATATTCCAAGGCAAACACCTTGTCCAATATACGCTCCCAGCGTGCAGCGGCCAAAGATGTCATTTCTCCGTCATCGTCCCGGTTTATCCATGGCGATATTTCGGGGGATTTGGGCAATACGAACAGGATGCGGTCAAGCAGTCCGTTTTCCTCGAACCCTTTCCTGAGAAGTTCATGCACACGCTTGGTCTGTGTACCCCCGATGATGTTGATACACGGATGTTCTATATGAACAGGAATAGTATTACTTACCCTTGTCACGTCCAAAGCCCCGCCACTCCATGCGGTAAGCAGCTGTTCTATGAGCTGCCCGTTCGTGTAGCGGTTGACAGAATTGAACATGCCCATTATCTCGTCCACCAGAATGACCACACTTCTCGGATTGTTATTATGGGTCAGCATAAGCGATTCGGGAGTGAAGTCGGAAACGATGGTACGTTTCAGAACTGGTTTCCTTCCGTTTTCTCCTGCCGCTTTCCATGCTTCCATTTCTGCTTCATACGCCTTGAACAGGGCATAGTCATGTTTTCGGATAGGACGGAATGCCGCCTCCAACGGTGGGGTCTTGCCCAGTCCGGGTCTGCCTATCAGAATGACATACAATGTACCGTTGCTCTGCCAGTCGCCTTTTATGCGGATGCGGTATGTGCCGCCCAAGGCCGCAGACACAGCCGACAGCATGGACGTTGCGATGAACTCAATCTTGTAGTTCTCGTATTTGGTCATATCGAGTATGATTGACTGCACATTCTGGGGAAACACATCCAAGGGGAATCCCGTATCTTCGGTATGCTCCGCTTCCATACGGATTCTGTTACATAGTTCAAGCCGGGTGTTCTTCATCTCAGCCATTTCTCTTCTTGCAATAGGATGTTACACTCTCAGACTTGCCTCCCGTCTGTACACGATGCACATCGGACTTGGCATACATGTTCTTGTTGCCGACCTTGACGGGGACAAGATAACCGCGCTTCGCCCACAGGTTGAGCGTACCCTCGCACACGTTCAGCAACTCACGGACCTGCCTTGTGTTCAGCCAGCCCTCTTCCGCTTCACGCTGCATGGCTGCCTTGTGTTCTTCCTGCTGCGCCATGATGGTACGCTGCACGATGGATTCCGCAAACATTTTAAGGTCTGTGGGAGTGACTTCCAGTTTCACGTTCGCTCCCTGTTCGACTAGACTTTCAATCGTAATCATAACTATCAGCTTTTGAAGTTTTTGACGACCATCTTCAAAAGTTCCCTGATGCCCCGCTTCCGATGGCTTATAAAAGAGAAGCACCGTCGACCCTCGGGAAAAGGATTGACGGTGCAAAGGTATATCGGAATTGAAAGTGGTTGAAAGAATATAAGTTGGCATATTTGTCATGACAGAAAAGACAATTCTGACAACTCCAAACAACCTTATTTTACCCAGTTTCACCTGATTCGTCCGGGTTGGGAAGAGTTTCCATAAGGTCGGTTTTGAGTTCGTCCAGCAGGGTCTGGCAAATGTCGCCATTAATCATCACGCACATTTTGTTCACTCCGTCTTTTGCGACGTGTTGCGTTGTCGTCAGCGTGTGGATGGCCTGCCGATAGGAGCTTTCGCTTTTTATACCGCCCATGTCTTCAAACTGACAGGTAAGAGCTGCTGCAAATTCTTTTGCGCTACCCATGTTGGTTAACAGCCCAAGCTCATTCAGGGCATAATAGGTCAGAGCCTGCTCTGTTGCCGTATCATATTTGGAGATGAATTTCCGGATAACTCCGATAACAGCATCTTTGTCGTTACAATCAAGATAATCTACAAGTGGCTGTACTTTCGCTTTCCGGCGTCCGCGTGTTTTTTGCGCATCATCAACAGTCTGGGTATTGTCAGATGTTTGCCCTGTTCCTGTATTATGTCCTTCCTCTGTTCCGCTGTCCATTTCCTCTGTCACGGACTGTAACGCCCACTCTCCGACATCGCCCTTTTCAATGGCTTCGTTCATGGAAAAGTACCTGTCCCAGTCGGTCTGGGTACGGAAACCGCTCTTGATGGACACATCTATAATCTGTCTGATGACAAAAGAACAGCTCATTTTGTCCGCCTTGTCTGCTTTCGGGTTCTTCATCTGCCTGTCTACCATGCCGACCATTGCCTCGAAGCTCTTGCCGTAATACAGCCAGCTCAACACAAGCGGTGCCGACAGGGTTATACCCGGATCTTTGGACTTGCCGCTAAAAAAGGATTTCATTCTGCCCCAAAGTGTGGTAGGAGGTGTATCAGGCAGAGGGGAACTCTCTTCCCTCTGTTTCCTGTACAGCTCAACTATCTGTCCGGGCACTGCATTCTCCTTGAACTGCAGGTCTATATTTGCAAAATTCTCCGCACTGTCATCGTTCCAGCACAGTTCCCATTCAGTTTTGATTTTGGGCAGTTGTCTGAATATGGCCCGGCAGATGGCAAGGTACTGCTTCTCGTCACCGTTTGTCATCAGACGTGCGAAACGGACGTATTCCTCCCTGTGCGTGTTCTTCCACCGGAGAATGTCCTCCTTGAACTGTTCGTAGGTCAGTTGTTGTTCATCCATATTCATGCTGTATTATCGGGTTAAATATAAAAGGGGATAGAAATGAGGAAACGGCCAAATCAATCCAACAGGTTGACCAGTTCCTTCTTCATCTCGTCGTCAATCTTGCGGTATCGGGCGAAAGCGCGGCTACCTTCGGAATGTCCCGACATGGAGGCAATCAGGTTCGGGTCTTTGACCTGTTTGTAGAGGTTGCCTATAAAGGTCTTCCGTGCCGTGTGGGTGGTTGCCACTTCATATAAAGGTCTTGCCACATCCTCACGTGTCTTCGGGTCGAGGACTCTGACCATGCGGTCGATGCCCACATACTTGAGGATTTCCTTTATCTTCTTGTTGTAACCGAAATGCGAGAACCTTGGAAGCAGCGCATCTTCCAGTTCCTTGTAACGTTCTAATATATCCAATGCTTTCTGGTTGAGCGGTACCCGTACCGTGCCCGCGTGTTCCAGTTTGGTCTTCTGCGGAATGTACTCCACACAGCCGTCAACGATGTTCGCCTTGGTCAACTTGTTCAAATCGCTAACACGACAACCGATAAGGCACTGGAACATAAATATGTCACGATAGACCGGATAGGTGGCACCCATTCCGCTCAAATCGGCATAATACACCTTGTCTCTCTCTTCAAGGGTAAGGTAGAACGGGTCGCCATACATGGGTTGTGTAATCTGGTACTGGTCAAACGGATTGTTCCTTGTCAGTCCGCGCTTGATGCACCACTTGATGACGGTACGGATGCGGTAGAGGCTTCCTGACATGCTGTTCTCGGAACGTTGTTGGGTCACATCACGAGGCAATTCGTCTTTATAGAATACAGGGTACATTTCCACGTACCTATACTCCTCCTGCATCCAGAACTTGAAGTCACGGATGTCGTCAGCGGTAATGGAATCAATGCAAAGGTGAAATCCTCGCTGGTGCATGACTTCATGGCGGAAACGCTCGTAGCGCAGCACCTTTTTCAGATTGTCACGGTGGTGTTTCCAACTTTCATCGGCAAGAGGTGTTTCGTCCATGTATTTCTTAATCTGGAACGACAGCAGGTATTCGTCTGCCTTGTTGCCGCCCCTCGCGTTGATGTTGGGATGGTGGTATTCCTCTATCAGCCCCTTGAGCCAGTTGCCGTCCACACCGCGGTGGTATTCCTTGGTGATAAGGTGCGTAATCTGCTGGATGTCCCGGTCGAAGTTCATCCGCTTTTCCTCCGAGACCAATGCCACACGGGGCTTGTAGCCCTGTTTCTCCGCGCTCCAGTGGTTGGGGTTGATGGAAAGCTCGCTTGCCGCCTTGATGTCCACTCCGCCGATGTCCCGGACACGGAAATAGACACGTGCCAGATTCGTCACGTTGTTCTTGGCCGATGTTTTTCTGATGAATGCCGTCACTTTCATATATATGTCCTCCTTAGTTTATCATCTCTACCATTTTGCGTTTCATGTCATCATCAATCGTTCGATAACGTCTGAACGCCCTGCTTCCCTCCACGTGTCCCGATAGGGAAGCTATCAGGTTCGGGTCGGGAACTTGTTTGTACAGATTGCCTACGAATGTCTTGCGTGCCGTATGGCTGCTGGCCACCTCGTACAAAGGTCTCTGCACGGTGTTGTAGCCGTGCGTGTCAAGGATGGTCACCATCCGGTCTATGCCGCAATGTTTCAGCAGTTCCCGTATACTCAAGTTATAGGTATGCACCGTTTTGAACGGAAGCAGCCTGTCTGCATTCTTATCGTAGTGTTCCAGTATCTTCAATGCTTTCTCGTGCAGGGGTACTCTGACGGTCTTCGCCTGACACTTCTTCGTCTTCTGCGGCATATACTCTAGGAAACCGTCCTTGATGTTGTCCCTTGTCAGCCGGTAAAGGTCTCCGACACGGCAGCCTACATAACAGTGGAACACGAATATGTCCCGGATGATGGACAACTTCGGGCAGTCACTCAAGTCTGCATTATAAAGAATATTCCTCTCTTCGGATGTAAGGTAGAAGGGATCACCGTAGGTCGGCTCCTTGCAGCCGTAGAGCGCATAGACCTCGTTGTCGGAATACTTCATCTTCTTGCACCAGTGCAGAAAGGTACAGAAGAGGTTCATGATGTTGATGACGGTAGTGCCTGAAAGCGGCTTGGGCTTGCGTTTGACAAGCAGGCGTGAGGCATAGAAGCCGGGATGCTCCTGTTGCAACAGATGTTCATTTACGACATAATCCCGGAAATCGTTCATCTGTTCCAGTGTGACCGTCTCCACAAAGAGCATGAAGTCTGTGTTACCCAATATCTCCCTTTGATAGTCATGGTAACGTGACATCTTGCGCTCGAAACGGATGATATGCTCCTTCGTCCTGTCCATCGTATACCACGAGGCAACAGCATTCATCGGGGCATTGAGTATATGCAACACATTCCCAGAGGTAAATATCAAAACACGATCTGCCTCCATATCATCGACAGCAGCCGACCACGTAGAGACTGAAATCGTATTAGACACCGACTGAGCCTCTTCCCCGATATAGGGAGTCACCGTATAATGATACTGCACAACGGGAGTTAAATCGGATACCATATATTCGTTTACATCTCCTACTCGACGAGGATATCCTTCTAAAACAACAGGGGTAGAACCTCCACCGCTCTTCACCACTACGCTATGCAGATAGACCCGATGATCGCTCTTGGCCATCAAGGTGATTGTTGATGTTTTCGTTCCCTCCTTCACCGGAATAGTTGTGGTCGTAGTACCATCGAGGTTAATCTGGCTAATCTCTTGACCATCGACCGAAACAAACAACACAGACAGATCTTCTTTATAAGGTTCGGCCACTACCGTTATCGATACATCTCCGGCCGATAAATCAAGGATAGGAGTAGTAGCGCTACCGTCCTTACTACCCGAACCTAATCGTAATTTTCCCGATTCAACAGCAGTATATCCCTCATAGGTCCACGAATCGGGCTTCGACGAAAACGTCACGTCCAATATGTCCTTCTCAGGAACACTCGACGAATAGTCGTCGTACCACACATTCAATTCATAATCAGTTGCTTCCGATTTCGGAGTCCACACCGCCACAAAAGAATTTTTCGTAATATCTTTCGCCGGCAATGCGACAAAATCGTCGATAGCCTGCCCTTTCAAATTAACGATAATCGGAGACTTTAACCCACCTCCCGATATTTCCAAAACAGCTTCGTGCGAACCTACTACCGAAGAACGATAGGCTAACTCGACAGTTGTTCCATTATTAACCTCATCGGCTGTAAGTTCCCGACGATTCACCGAAAAGCACTCACTATCATTACCCCCTACTTCAACCGAAACAGCACTCTCGATATTACGTCCTCTAACAGATAGTTGAACCGTTACCGGTGAAGAACTATTCACCGAAGCGATTCCCATATCGACAGTCGATCCGTTTCGAGGAGCCTCGATATACGGAGCATCTCCTCCATCTGGCATAAAGGGGATATTACGACTGTCTCCAAAGATGAGATCGACCAATTCGGGATAATCGATAAACGGGTTCCGATTTCCTTGACGCGACTCATAGACAGCTTCATTTCTATCCAATTCTTTTTGGCTAACGGGGTCTTGTTCGTGCCAACGAAGTAACATATTGAGTTGCCAATCGATAATATGAGGATAATTAGAAACAAATATACTTCCCCAATTCGTTATACGGTTTTGATACCGAGTAGCAAAGTAGAAATAAGTACGCGCAAAATCTCCTTTATATTCATCGTTCGGCTCGAATACCGTACCCGAATAACCGGGAGTCACACATTTCCCCCATTTGGAAAATCCATTTTTCGAGCTCGATGCGCCAGAGCCTACCTCTCCAAACGGATTATTACTACGCATTCCATTTATTTTTCCATCGGTTGGATAGACATGCCACACATCGGACTTCATAGGCGACTGCTCACTAAACCAGCTTTTAGGAACCGAGTGCTCCCTGTTATAGCAATCGCCTTCAACCCCATATGTGCCACATTGATCGGTTCCAAAAGTATAGTTCGTTATATCGGAATACATATCCCACACTTTCCCATCGGAACGTCTGTCTGTCGTTTTATAAAGATTCCACAAGCCATTATAACCTACATCGGTTGCATCGTTTAAGATGGTAGACAAACTTTTTTGCAAATCCTCACCGCTTTTTCCAACAGCATCATCATAATATCCGGCAGGAATCTCTGCAAATACAAAGAACGGAAACAAGCAAGTCAAAACGACAAGCAACAAACAGTTACGTGAAATACAGTTCATTATCTATTATTTAAGTTATATTTTTAGAAAAGGGACGTAAAGATAATAATAAAATATCAAAACCGTTTTAAAATCGATGGATTTCACAAAAAACAACAAAGCCGACTATCTATTAAGATGTCGGCTTCTATCTATATAACTAACCTGTTCTTTCAATCTATCCCTGAATCGAGCACTCCCGAAAAGCCTCGTTTTTTATCTTTCCAAATCTGATACCTATAAACCAAGCAAGTCGTCACAAAATAAACTCCTGTTAGAATCCATAACATCGTATAGGCATGACGCACATCATAAATACCAGCCCCGGCCGTATTCATACGTACAAAGCCTTCTATTCCCCAAGTAGACGGAATGAGAGCACCCAACCACTTCCAGTACTCCGGCATGGCATAACGAGGCCATGTAATACCCGATATGAACAAAAATATAACCGAAGTAAAGACAAACAACAAGAAAGAACTTTCGCGTTCTCGAACAAATATAGATAGCGTCATTCCAAAAAATATAGAAGATAACAAGAACGGAACGGCAAAAGAATAAATTTCTACCTGACTACCTATCTGCGGATATTTAAAAAGCCACGGAATAAAATGTAATATGTATGCCGTACATAAAATATACAAGCTAAAATAGCACAATGATTTGCCTATCACCAAATGCAATACATTATTGTGCATGTGTTCTCGTCCACTGTAAAACAGGTGTAACTGTCGATGTTCATAAATTCCCCCAGCCATCATACCAATTCCCAAAATAAGGCTCTGCTGTAAAATCAACACCAATATGGCAGGCAACAAAAACGATGCCAAACCCGACTCTGGATTATACAAATTAATAGAGCTATACGGAATGGGTTGTGTCGCTACATTGATTTGTTCCTGCGTGGCTCCACCCAAAGCCTGAGTCTGTAACTTTCCTCCGAGGTTCATCGTCACATCGGTCAACGCAATTAAAAAACCTTTGTAATTCAAGAGAATACTCATATCCGAATAGAACGAAACGACACTTTGTTCACCTCGCTCTATTTTTCGACTGAAATCTTCCGGAATAAACAATATTCCATAACAATGCTTTTCATACATCATGTGCTTCGCCTCGTCCATATCGGCACAATACGAAACGATATGCGCATTCGGTGTCGCGTCCATCTCACGAGCGAGCTCCCGGCTCAAAGGGGTACGGGCATTATCCACGACGACCATAGGCACTTCCCTCACTACCTCAGGGTTATACACTGCGGCATATACAATCGGATAAGCGAATGGTAAAGCAAAGAAAAACAGCACGATTCCCAAATCATGAAAAACAGCACGGTATTCCCGCCGCCAAATGTAATAAATGTCGGACAAACCTATTTTTATAGAATGAAACAATTTCATATCATTTTATTTTTACATCACGGTACATATACTTGACGCATCAAAGCCTTTTTCAACCGGGGTAACAACGGAGTGGATGCCACCGCAAACAAAATCAATGCGACATAATGTACACGCGAATAATAAAGAGGTATTCCATTCAATGCCTGATCTACATAAATCAAAAAATAATGCCGTACAGGCAATACATACGAGATAGCTTGGAACGGCAAATACATAGCCGGCACAGGGAAAGAAAATCCCGCGATAGAAAGAGACAAGACTCCCACCAAACCACCGACACTCAACCCAATTCTTAACGAAGGCGCAAAACACATAATAATTACCGCAAAACTCTGTGAAGCGACAACCAACAAGAACATCGCGAAAATCATGTGCCAAATGCTGTTATGCATCGGGAAATGCAAATAACCGTATAGCAACGACAAGTATAAAAGCCCCATCGAAAAAAATATGATCGTTTGGGGAATGAGTTTACCTGTAATAGCAATAATAATCGAATCGTCGGCAGTCCGCAACCATTCCCTCGACGTGGCTCGTTTCATCTCAGATCCGATACTGAAAACCGTAACCAACAGAATCATCAATTGCAATAACCCGGGAAGAAAAGAATTATTCAGATAAACCGAATAGCTAATCCACGGATTGCCCAACGCATGCATATCCGTCGCTATCGGCTGCAACTTAGCCATAATCTGTGACTCCTCGGCTCCCGCAGAAAGTAATACTTGGCGCACGACTGCACCCGAAGCTAACACCGACATGGTTTTGAAACTTTTATATAGCAGCGACGCAGGAATGTAATAGGCATCATTCGTATAAAAAGAAATTTCGGGTTGACGACCGGCGATAGCCTTCGCTTCAAAATCCTCAGGAATAATCAAAAATCCGAAAATATCACCCGACTGCATCAACTCCCGAGCCTCGGTAAAGCTATTCAACTTATAGGCAACATCGACCGACTCCTGAGATCCAAGCTGTTGAATAAAATTCCTAGACGTAGAGGTGTGGTCGTGATCGACAATCGCTACCGGAATCTTATGAGGTAACCCTTCGTGCATCAAGGAAAGCAGGAATATGCAACTGAATAGCGGCGCTCCTACCATACAAAGTACATAGATAGGACGCGAAACCAGTTGTTTCAATTCCCGGACAATAGTAGCCCAAAGCCCCGTTTGATATTCCATTCGTTCTGACATATAGACATTCTCGAAGTTACAGAACTTCCATTTTATTTTTTATCTCTTTTCAACAATACCGACATTCCCGGACGTAGATTATCGACCGGTTCGACCGGACGGGCTTTCACTTGGAAAGTTTTGGCATCGTATTGCCCGGTAACTTTCGTAGCGCGCCATACCGCATAAGATCCCATATCCCGAATATAAAATACTTTCAAAGTCACTTCCTTATTTTCCAATGCCGGAATTATAGCCTGTACTTCGGCTCCCATAGTCAAATTTTCTAACAAGTCTTCCCGAACATTGAACGAAACCCACATATCGTCGAGTTTCAATACATTCATAATCGGAGCACCTAAACTCACCAATTCCCCCACATTCGGAAAAATATCGGAAATTTCACCGTCGGTAGGAGCCGTCAGATAAGAATCCGACAAAATAGACTCGACCTCTGCGACACTACCTTGTGCGGCGGCGACCATAGCGGCAGCGGCAGCCTTATCTTCCTTACGGGCACCTTCTTTTGCCATCTCATATTGAGAACGGGCAGCCTTCTCTGTCGCTACCATAGCGTTATAATTAGCCTCCACCTCGTCTCTTTTTTGAGCGGACATCACCCCTTTCTCGTATAAATTCTGAATACGATCGAAAGATTTCTTAGCGATAGTTAATCCAGCTTGCGCCTTTTGCCACATCTCATAAGCGGCCGTGATTTCCTGTTCACGGGCTCCTTTAATCGCTTTAGCGTTCTGCGCCTCCGCTGCCGCACGAGCCGCCTCCGCTTGTTTCAGCTTCGCCATAACCTCGGGCGTATCTAAAAAGACCAAAGTATCTCCGGCTTTTACCTGATCGCCTTCGCCAAAACGATAAGAAGCGATACGTCCGGGAACCTTACCGGAGATACGAACTTGGGTGGCCTCGGCCTGCCCCATTATAATATCGTCAGGCGGTGTAAGCAGGAAGAAACCCGCCAAGGCTACCAATCCGATCACGACCAATACCGTGATAAAAGCTAACATCATGTTACTGATAGAAAACTTCTTGTTCTCATTCATCTCTGTGTATATTTTTATTTGTTATTACTCTTATTCATTTGCGGACAGTTTACCCAAAGCCTTGCTTAGATAAACTTCTGTTAATTTCACCTCGATTTGAGCATCAATCAAACTAGAGCGAGCAGAAACCCATGCTGTCTGCGCCTCCATTAAGTTCAAAGCCGGGATAACCCCTTCCTCAAAACCGAAATTCGCACGCCGCAAATTCTCTTCCGCATTTTCCATATTACGGGAAGAAGCGATCAACTT
>ENA-OPJL01000447-OPJL01000447.1-human-gut-metagenome-genome-assembly--contig:-NODE-447-length-13422-cov-9.781252_pt1 | contig 13422 bp, 4 predicted proteins | sample MGYA00241415_ERZ501659 | MGnify/ENA primary metagenome ERZ501659 (study PRJEB25962, sample SAMEA1965033) | human gut metagenome | biome: human gut; feature: human-associated habitat; material: faeces...
ATAAGCCTAAGACCAAGGGCAATGACAGTCTGGACGATTATGATTATGGCGAGGAGGATTCCGAGGAATGGGAAACCGAGGATGAGGAGTCGGACGAGCCTGACGCTGACGGGGGCAGCACAGAAGATGACGAGGACAGCGTGAAATGACCCGTTTCACAGACAGTCCCTATGAACGCATGATGACACGCAGGCCGGAGGGCGGGAAGAAAACTTCCCGTCCTCCTTCTTTACCCCCAAGCCACCCCTGTTATGGCTGCGGAAATTATGGAAGCCCCTGCGTAGGTGTCTGCCACCGGGAAATGTCCCGATGGCTCAAGGAGAGGAGGAACCATCATGGCTCAACATAAATTGGTAATTGCCGAAAAACCATCCGTTGCCCAGAGTCTGGCGGCGGTAATCGGTGCAACCGCCCGTAAGGACGGGTATCTGGAGGGTAACGGCTGGCGTGTCAGCTGGTGCGTGGGCCATCTGGCTGGTCTTGCGGACGCAGACAGCTATGACCCCAAGTATGCCAAGTGGCGATATGATGACCTGCCTATTCTGCCGGAGCCTTGGCAGATGGTGGTGGGAAAGGATAAGAAAAAGCAGTTTGATATTCTCAAAAAGCTGATGAACGCCCCGGATGTGACGGAGGTGGTAAATGCCTGTGATGCCGGACGCGAGGGCGAGCTGATTTTCCGCAGCGTCTATGAGCTGGCAGGCTGTCAAAAACCGATGAAAAGGCTCTGGATTTCTTCGATGGAGGACTCCGCCATAAGGGAGGGCTTTGCAAACCTGCGCCCCGGTGCGGACTATGACGGACTTCGGGATGCTGCCCTCTGCCGTGCCAAGGCCGACTGGCTGGTGGGGATCAATGCCACAAGGCTTTTTTCCGTGCTGTATCACCGCACACTCAACATCGGGCGTGTTATGTCCCCAACGCTGGCACTCATTGTCCAGCGAGAAGCTGAGATCGACACCTTTAAGCCGGTTCCCTTTTATACCGTGGCGCTGGAGCTGCCCGGTCTTACCGTATCCGGGGAGCGCATGGCGGATAAGGCCGCTGCCGAGCAGTTGAAAGAAGCCTGTCAGGGTGCAGCTGCCACGATCAAAAAGGTGGAGTGCAAGGAAAAGTCCGAAAAGCCGCCTGCCCTCTATGACCTGACTACTCTGCAAAGAGATGCCAACCGCCTGCTTGGATTTACAGCCCAGCAGACCCTGGACTATCTGCAAAGCCTGTATGAAAAGAAGCTCTGCACCTATCCCCGTACTGACAGCCGCTATCTGACTGGCGATATGGCAGACAGCCTGCCGGTGCTGGTGAATCTGGTTGCCAATGCTATGCCGTTTCGCAAAGGGATCGCCATTACCTGTGATCCGCAGACGGTCATCAACGATAAGAAAGTAACCGACCACCACGCAGTAATCCCTACCAGAAATCTCAAGGATGCAGACCTTTCTGCCCTTCCTGCGGGAGAAAAAGCGGTGCTGGAGCTGGTGGCCCTGCGTCTGCTGTGCGCCGTAGCCCAGCCCCATATCTATTCGGAAACCGTTGTGATTGCAGCGTGTGCCGGTGGGGAGTTTACCGCAAAAGGAAAAACGGTAAAGCACCCCGGATGGAAGGCGCTGGAGGACGCTTACCGTGCCAAAATGAAGGATGCAGAGCCGAAAAAAGAGGGCGCAGAGAAAGCCCTGCCGGAGCTGACCGAAGGACAGACCCTTTCGGTTGCTGCTGCAATCATCAAAGAAGGCAAAAGCAGTCCGCCTCAGCACTTTACGGAGGACACCCTATTGTCCGCGATGGAGACTGCCGGAAAAGAGGATATGCCGGAGGATGCCGAGCGAAAAGGTCTGGGGACACCGGCCACCCGTGCCGGTATTTTGGAAAAGCTGGTATCTGCCGGTTTTCTGGAACGAAAAAAGAGCAGGAAAACGGTGCAGCTTCTCCCTTCCCACGATGCAGTCTCCCTGATCACCGTCCTGCCGGAACAGCTGCAATCTCCGCTTTTGACTGCCGAGTGGGAGTACCGTCTGGGCGAGATCGAGCGCGGGCAGCTTGCCCCAGAGGAGTTTTTGGATGCAATCAGCACCATGCTGAGAGACCTGGTGGGGACTTATCAGGTCATCAAGGGAACCGAGTACCTGTTCACTCCGCCCCGTGAGGTGGTGGGCAAATGCCCTCGCTGCGGCGGTGAAGTTGCAGAACTGCAAAAAGGCTTCTTCTGTCAGAATGATTCTTGCAAATTTGCAATCTGGAAAAACAACAAATGGTGGGCTGCCAAGAAAAAACAGCCGACCAAGGCTGTGGTGTCTGCACTGCTGAAAGATGGCCGTGTCCATGTAACGGGCCTATATTCGGAGAAAACCGGCAAGACCTACGATGCCACTGTGGTTTTGGAGGACGATGGACAGTACGCCAACTTCAAGCTGGAATTTGACCAGCGGAAAGGAGGCAGCCGATGAAGCTCTCTTTAGTGGAACGGGAAACCATTCTCCTCTATAACCAGGCAGAACCAATGGCTGAGATCTACACCCACGATCCCCGTCTGATGGAGAAGCTGGAACTGCTGGCAAAAAAGCACCCCGACCAAATCACCCGAAAGGACGCCCATAACTTTACCGTTCCCAAGCGGTGTGTATCAGTCAGGGAGCCATACAGCGCCGAGCGTCGCAAAGCTGCCAGTGAGCGTGCGAAAGCTGCCGGATACCAGCCACCTGTGAGAAAGTCCAGCAGTTAAAGGCACATGGCAGAGAATGTATTTGAAGCAGTCAAGCAGTCGGTCAGCACCAGAGAAGCGGCAGAGTTTTATGGGATAAAGGTCAGTCGAAATGGCATGGCCTGCTGTCCCTTTCACGATGATAAGAACCCCAGCATGAAGGTAGACCAGCGGTTCCACTGCTTTGGCTGCGGTGCAGATGGGGATGTGATCGACTTTACCGCAAAGCTCTTTGACCTCTCCCCAAAAGAAGCGGCGGAGAAACTGGCACAGGACTTTGGCCTGATCTATGACAGTCAGGCCCCTCCCCGCAGGAGGTATGTCCGGCAGAAAACCGAGGCACAAAAGTTTCGGGAGGACCGACAGCGATGTTATCGCGTACTGTCCGATTACTACTATTTGCTGAAAAAATGGGAGATCGACAATTCTCCCTGGACACCGGAGGAAGAACCGCACCCCCGTTTTGTGGAAGCAATCCAGAAGAAAACCTATGTGGAGTACCTGCTGGACCTTTTTCTTTATGAAAGTGAAGAAGAACAAAAGGCATGGATTGCAGAACACACAGCAGAAATCACACACTTGGAAAGGAGATTGAAAATCATGGCTGAGAACAAACCCACCAACCGAGAGCGGCTAAGGGAAATCACAGATGGCATCGAGCAGGGCATCAAGGAACTGTTTGAGAGCGAAAAGTATATGCGCTATCTGTCCGTCATGTCCCGATTCCACCGCTATTCGGTAAACAACACCATGCTCATCTATATGCAGAAGCCGGACGCCACTTTGGTTGCCGGATACAATAAGTGGAAAGACCAGTTTGAGCGTCATGTTAAAAAGGGCGAGCATGGTATTACCATCATCGCCCCCACACCGTATAAGAAGAAAATCGAGGAGCAGAAACTGGACCCGGATACCAAGGCTCCGATTTTGGATAAAGACGGAAAGATCGTCACAGAGGAAAAAGAAATCGAGATCCCTATGTTCCGTCCGGTCAAGGTCTTTGATGTGAGCCAGACTGATGGGAAACCTTTGCCGGAGCTTGCCTCATCCCTTTCTGGTACGGTGGAGAACTATGATGTATTCATGGAAGCCCTGCGCCGCAGTTCGCCGGTACCGATTACCATAGAAGCAATGCCTGATGATACGGATGGTTATTTTTATATTGATAATCCAAGAATTTCGGTTCGATTTGGCATGAGCGAGGTGCAGACAGTTTCGGCATCGGTTCATGAGATTGCCCACAGCAAGCTCCACAATCAGAAAAAGATTCAGATTGCCAATGACGAGCAATATCAGGAGATCGAGCTGTTTGATAAACCCGGTCTGTTCTCCAATGGGCGGATTGTCCGTGATAATCTGCCGGAGGGCGTTTATTGCTATGATCTGAGAGGCTCTGACGATGACCCCGGAGATCCGGTCAGCGTAGAAGAAAAGGTGATGGTAAACCATGCAGCCTCCGTTCTGCTGACAGAGCCATTGGAGCTGCCGGAGACCGGATACCTGATGTTGACTGAGGAAGAAGGGCTGAATTTTACCGGCGGCTTTTCTACCCTCTCCCAGTTTTTGCAGGAACAGAAGAAAGACCGCCGCACAGAGGAAGTGGAGGCTGAAAGCATTTCCTATGCGGTCTGCAAGTATTTTGGCATTGAGACCGGAGAAAACAGCTTCGGCTATATTGCCAGCTGGAGTCAGGGCAAGGAACTGAAAGAACTGAGAGCCAGTTTGGAGACCGTCAACAAAACCTCCGGCACTTTAATCTCCGATATTGAGCGCCACTATAAGGAAATCTGCAAAGAGCGTGGGATTGATCCCCATGCAAAGGCAGAGCCGGAAACCGCCCCGATAGAGCAGCCAACCGGCAATCTGACTTACTATGTGGCAGAGTGCATGGAGTTTCCAAACCTCGGAGAATACCACGATAACCTGTCTTTGGAGGAGGCGGTCCGCATCTATCAGGAAATTCCGGCAGAGCGAATGAACGGGATCAAAGGAATTGGTTTTGAGCTGAAAGACGGAAGCGACTATGAAGGACCGTTTCCGATTTTGACCGGGCATACCATTGAGCTGGACACCATTCAGGCAATCGACTATTACCGTGACAATCCGTTGGTACAGAAAGCGGTAAAGGAACTGGCTGCGGCCATGCCCGAAATGGAGGTACTGGGGGCGGATGCCAACCAGCAGGAGGCTTTGTTTCTGATCGACGATGCTGCCTATCTTCATATCCAGCCCTGTGACAGCGGCTGGGACTATACCCTTTACGATGTCGCATCCATGAAAGAGCTGGATGGCGGTCAGCTGGATGCACCAGAGCTTTCCCGCATGAAAGCAGTTCTCCAGATTTGTGATGATAACGATCTGGACAGCACTTCGCTCAGACACGCTCCCCTGTCTATGATCGAGACCTTGCAGGAAGCGGCCTATCAGCAGATGCAGGCAGAGGCCAGTCAGATGACCACTTCTTCCCAGCTGCCGGAGGCACAGGAGCAGGCGCTGGATGAATACCCAACGCCGGATGAGCAGGTCTCCACACCGGATATGCAGGAATACGGTTACGCCTATGACGGGATGCTCCCTGTTACCAGAGAACGGGCGCTGGAACTGGATGCCGCCGGTTTGACCGTCTATGTGCTGCATGAGGACAATACGGAGAGCATGGTGTTTGACCCACAGGAGATCATGGAGCATGGCGGTCTTTTCGGTGTGGATCGTGAGGAATGGGAGAAAAGCCCTCAGTTCCACGAAAAGGTCATGGAGCGTCAGGAACATCAGCAGGAACGAGAACAGGCATTTCTCTCCCAGAACAGAGATTGCTTTGCCATCTATCAGGTAAAGCATACCGATGAATTGCGTGACATTCGCTATGAAGGGATGGACTGGCTTCATTCCATTGGACAGACGGTAAAGCGTGAAAACTATGATCTGGTCTATACTGCGCCGTTGGAACCCTGCAAGTCTCCGCAGGCTGCTGTTGAACAGCTTTATCATCAGTTCAACAACGATCATCCGGCAGACTACCACCATCCTTCCATGAGCGTCAGCGACATCGTTGCGATCAAGCAGGACGGTAAGGTATCCTGTCATTACTGTGACAGCAGTGGTTTTACCCAGATTTCCGGATTCCTGCCGGAAAATCCGCTGAAAAATGCGGAGATGGCCGTAGAGGACGATTACGGCATGATTGACGGTATCATCAACAATGGCGCAAAAGAGCTTACGGTGGCAGAGCTGGAACAGCAGGCCCGAAGCGGTCAGCCTATTTCCCTGATGGAGTTGGCAGCCGCCACCCATCGGGAGGAACGGGAAAAGAAAAAGTCCGTCATGGATCAGCTGAAAAGCCAGCCCAAAACAGAACACAAAAAGACGGCACCCAAAAAGAGTGCGGAAAGGGAGATTTGATATGGGAAACTTTACTTTTGAGGAAATGAACCTGATGTGCATTTACAATACCGGCAGTCGCACCGGGCTGATCGACAGCCTGCATGAGATGCGCGGCGAGCTATTACCGGAGGAAACGGAACTGAGGGAGCTGACCGACAGCGCCATTACGAAGCTCTGCGCGATGACCGATGAGGACTTTGCAGAGCTGGAGCTGTACCCGGATTTTGACCAGTAAACACCATAACCGCAGGGATGGGGTGGCAAATTGCCACCCCGCCTTTTTACCCAAAAACCGAAGGGAGGACAGAACACTATGCCAACCAAAGCTGAACTTTATGCACAGATGGCGGACAAGGTGGCAACACAGCTCACGGGGAGCTGGCAGGAATGGGCAGGGTTTCTCACCACTGCTTCCCGCCTTTACAAGTACCCGTTCCATGAGCAGCTGATGATCTACGCCCAGCGACCGGACGCCACCGCCTGTGCAGAGTACGATTTGTGGAATGAAAAGATGGGCCGGTATGTAAGGCGCGGTTCCAAGGGAATCGCTCTGGTGGACGATTCCGGGGACAGACCACGCCTGCGCTATGTCTTTGACATTTCCGATACCGGAACCCGTGAACATTCCCGAACACCCTGGCTGTGGCAGCTGGAGGAGCGCCATCTGGATTCCGTGCAGGCCATGCTGGAGCGCACCTATGATGTTTCCGGTGATGACCTTGCCGGACAGCTCACCGAGGCAGCCGGAAAACTGGCTGAGGAATACTGGACGGAGCATCAGCAGGACTTCTTCTATATCGTTGACGGTTCCTTTTTGGAGGAATATGATGAGTATAACATCGGAGTGCAGTTCAAGGCAGCCGCCACCGTCAGCATCACTTACGCTTTGATGTCCCGCTGTGGACTGGAGCCGGAACGCTACTTCGATCACGAAGATTTCATGGCGATCTTTGATTTCAATACCCCGTCCACCATCGGGGCGCTGGGAACAGCGGTCAGCCAGATAAACCAGCAGGTGCTGCGGCAGATCGGTGTCACCGTCCGAAATGCAGAGCGCGAAGCCAACCAAGAAAGGAGCAAACAAGATGAACAATCCCATGACCTATATCCAGAGCGGAGACTATCTGATTCCCGACCTGAAGCTGAGCCAGCAGCCGGAGAAACCCCTGGGCAAGTACGGCAGGATGAGGAAAACCTACCTGAAGGAACACCGTCCCATCCTCTACAACCAGATGCTGCTGAGCGAGAAGCTGTACCCGCACCTTCTGGAGATCGACGAGACCTTCCAGAACAGACTGGAGCAGATGATGCCCCAGCTGGCGAAGGAAGCAGGAGCCACCGAGGAACTGAAAGCCAGCGATCCTATGAAGTGGGTGGGGCTGATGAATACCTGCAAAGCCCAGGCAGAGGAGATCCTGATGGCGGAGCTTATCAACAGCTGACCCTAAACCTGTTCCTCTCCGAAGCGGAACAGATCCAATCCATAGATGAAGCAGAGAATGTAGCGCATACATCCTCTGCTTTTTCTTTTGCCCAAAATGATATTGACCATGTGCTGCGTTTGGGCGGCAATACAGACCGCCAGAGGGAGCGTGTGGTTGCAGCCTTTGAAAAGCAGAAAACCACCGCTGAGATTGCCGAGATACTGAAAACGCTCTACCACGGCGGCAACGGCCTTGGCAGTGTGAGCGCATGGTATGCCGATGATGGTATCCATCTTTCCCACAGGAAGTCTGTCCGTTATGACAGGTCTGCCCAGGTCATTTCCTGGGAGAGCGCCGCAGAGCGTATCGGGGAGCTTTTGGAGAGCGGCCAGTTTGCCTCCAATGTGGAGCTTGCAGAAGCGGCAGGCTATGAACGCTCCCTCCTTTCAGCAAAGCTCTGGTATCTGTACCACGATTTCAGTGAGGAAGCAAGAGAAGTTGGATATTTGTCCTGCCTGTCAGAAATCAAAAGCAATGGGTTCCCAACAGAAACAGAATGGCTTGCCGAGCAGCTGAACAGCCCGGAATTTCGCCAGACCCTCAAGGAAGAATACGCTGCCTTCTGGACTGCCTATCAGCAGGACCGCAACCTGCTGCGTTTTCACTACCACAGACCAAGGGAGATCTGGGAGAACCTGAAGGACCTTGATCTGCCACGCAGGACCTTTTCTTCGGACCTTTCCCAAGTGCCAACTGTCCAGCACTTCATTACCGAGGATGAGATCGACGCCGCCATGACCGGCGGCAGTAGTTTTGCCGGAGGAAAAGGCCGTATCTATGCGTTCTTCATGGAAAACCATACGGATAAGGAAAAAGTGAGATTCCTCAAAGACGAGTATGGCATTGGCGGACGCTCTCATGCACTGTCCGGCGCAACACACAGCGGTGAAGATCATGACGGGAAAGGGCTGCACTATAAAAAGCAGGACTGCCCGGATGTTCACTTGAACTGGGAAAATGTTGCCAAGCGCATTACCTCTCTTGTCCAGAAGGGCCGCTATCTTACCGAACAGGAACAGGCGCAGTATGACAAAATCCAGGCTGAAAAGGAACTGGCCGAAGAAGATGCCATCCAAGCCCAGCAGCCGGAGGTGGAGGAAGAAACTCCAAAGCCCACCCTTCGGGAGCAGTTTGAACAGTATAAGCCTGTGGTAACTGCCGCTATTTCCGAGGATGCCGCATACCGCAATGCCTGCGGTCATTCTGACCGTGAAAATGCTGTCATCGAGGGCAATGCTGCTGTGCGCCGTGCGGTCCTTGGTTCTAAGGATATGGAGCTGATCCGCCTTTATTCTGATATACCGGAGTTCCGCCAGCGTCTGCACCGGGAAGTGATCGACGAAACCTATCCAAAGCTCCATGAGCTTCTGCGCCCTCTTTCTCAGGAAGATATTGATACTGCCCTTTGTGCATGGAACGGCAATATCGAGAGTAAACACGCTGTCGTCCGCTATATGAAAGACCATGCAAGAGAGAAAGATACCGCTGCATGGCTGGCTCAGGAATACGGCGGCAGTAACAGCAACAGCCTGTTCGTTGTCCGTGCCGGCAGCCCGGAGGAAACGCAGCTGCCCTGGCCGAAGGTACAGCGCAGGCTTGCCCAGCTGATTCAGGAGAACCGGTTCTATACCGAAGAAGAACAGGACCGTTTTGACAACATCGATCCCATCGCCATCCGGGAAGCCATGGAGGAAAGAGGAATCGTCAACGGCCAGGTGGCAGACCCGGAAAAACTGGACAATGACCCGTTTATCCAGCAGGTAATGTCGGATGTAGAGCAGATCGCAGCTGACGAGACAGAACAGACTTCCGAAGTTTCCATTTCCGATGAGGAATATGATGCAGTTCGCCGCCCAACTCCGCAAAGAACCTCCTATGACCCTGCCGCCCCGGTCTATGCCGTGGGGGATACCGTGTATATCGAGGATGCCGCCTATCAGATCACCGAGCTGCGGGAGGACACCGTACAGCTTTTGCCCACCGGTATGGTGTATCCCATCTACCGGGCAGAGCACAAAGAACAGTTCGAGCAGCTGCTTCGGGCAGACCGCCGCAATGCTTACTATACCGAGTTTCTTCCCATTGACCCGGACAAGGCAGATCAGGACCTGCGGGATGTATTGGCTCATGGACTGATGGATGAAGCGGATAAACAGCAGCTTTCCACGCTGCTGCAATCCGGCAGGAGCAACCGCGAGATCGCCTACTGGCTGAGCAGAGCCTATCCCCGTGAGATCGAGACGCTGGATCTGGAGACCGGCGATATTGCCGATTACCGTACCACGGCACAGGGCATGGAGCTGGAAGTCCTGGACGCAGAGGAAAAGCGTCTGGCTGTGCTGTATTTTCGCTGGGATGAGGTTGCGCCTTTGCTGCGCGGGATGTATGCCCGCCAGCTGGACGGTTTTGGAAAGGAACGCTCCGAACCGGTTGCTGAAGCCCCGGCCTTCCATTCCGAGACCGTAGCCGTTTATCCGGGCGATAAGAACCATCTGCCCTATGATGTGGTTGTCCAGACCCTGCGAACCAATGAGCCGGAGCCGCCAGCCCCTGTGACAGAGCCGGAGAAAACCTTTGAGGAAGTGCTGGACGAACACCCGGTTTCCATCCAGATCGACGGTCAGTGGCAGACCTTCCCCAATGCCAAAGCTGCCGAGGAAGCCTCTTATGAGGAATACAAGGCAAACCTGCTCCGCAATGCACAGAACTTCCGTATTACCGATGCGCATTTGGGCGAAGGCGGTCCGAAAGCCAAGTTCCAGGCCAATATCGAAGCAATCAAGCTGCTGAAATATCTGGAGGAAACCACCGGACAGGCAACGCCGGAACAGCAGGAAGTCCTTTCCCGCTATGTGGGCTGGGGCGGTCTTGCCGACGCCTTTGACCCGGAGAAACCAGCATGGGCTTCAGAATATGCCCAGCTAAAGGAACTGCTGACCCCGGAGGAATATGTAGCCGCCAGAAGCTCCACCCTGAACGCCCACTACACCAGCCCTACGGTGATCCAGGCCATCTATGAAGCAGTGGGGCGCATGGGCTTTGAGACCGGCAACATTCTGGAACCGTCTATGGGTGTGGGAAACTTCTTCGGGATGCTGCCGGAGGAAATGAGAAACAGCCGTCTGTACGGTGTGGAGCTGGACCCGGTTTCCGGGCGTATCGCAAAGCAGCTCTACCCCAAGGCGGACATCACAGTAGGCGGCTTTGAGACCACCGACAGGCGTGACTTCTTTGACCTTGCCATCGGCAATGTGCCTTTCGGTCAGTATCAGGTCAACGACAAAGCCTACAACAAGCTGAATTTCAGTATTCACAACTATTTTTTCGCCAAGGCACTGGACCAGGTGCGTCCCGGCGGCGTGGTAGCTTTTGTGACCTCCCGCTATACTATGGACGCCAAGGATTCCACCGTGCGCCGCTATCTTGCCCAGCGTGCCGAGCTGCTGGGGGCTATCCGTTTGCCTAATGACGCGTTCAAAAAGAATGCCGGTGCCGAGGTGGTATCGGACATCATTTTCCTCCAAAAGCGGGACCGCCCGCTGGACATCGTGCCGGAATGGACTCAGACCGGACAGACGGAGGACGGGTTTGCCATCAACCGGTATTTTATCGACCACCCGGAAATGGTGCTGGGCAGACAGGAGCCGGTAAGCACCGCTCATGGTATGGACTACACCGTGAACCCTATCGAGGGACTGGAGCTTTCCGACCAGCTGCATGATGCTGTGAAGTACATTCATGGCACTTATCAGGAGGCAGAGCTACCGGAGCTGGGCGAAGGCGAAACCATTGACACCTCCATTCCTGCCGACCCCAATGTGAAGAACTATTCCTATGCCATTGTAGACGGGCAGGTGTACTACCGGGAAAACAGCCGTATGGTGCGCCCTGACCTCAACGCTACCGCAGAAGCCCGCGTGAAAGGTCTTGTGGGACTGCGGGATTGTGTGCAGGAGCTGCTCGACCTTCAGATGGACGCAGCGGTTCCGGACAGCGCTATTCAGAAGAAACAGGCAGAGTTGAACCGGCTCTATGACAGCTTTTCTGCCAGATACGGTCTCATCAATGACCGTGCAAACCGCCTGGCTTATGCAGACGATTCTTCCTATTACCTGCTCTGTGCGCTGGAAGTCATCGACGAGGACGGAAAGCTGGAGCGCAAGGCGGATATGTTCACCAAACGGACCATCAAGCCCCATCAGGCGGTGGCTGTGGTGGATACGGCAAGCGAAGCACTGGCGGTTTCTATCTCGGAAAAAGCCTGTGTGGATATGGGCTATATGAGCCAGCTTACCGGAAAAACAAAAGAAGAACTGGCCGGAGAGCTGCAAGGCGTGATCTTCCGTGTACCGGGACAACTGGAGCAGGATGGCACTCCCCATTATGTGACTGCCGATGAATACCTTTCCGGCAATGTACGCCGCAAACTGCGTCAGGCGCAGCGTGCGGCACAGCAGGCCCCTTCCTTTGCAGTCAATGTGGAAGCCCTTACTGCCGCCCAGCCCAAAGACCTGGATGCGTCGGAGATCGAGGTGCGCCTGGGTGCAACCTGGATCGACAAAGAGTACATCCAGCAGTTTATGTACGAGACCTTCAACACCCCGTTTTACCTCCAGCGCAGCATCGAGGTCAACTATTCGTCCTTTACCGCTGAATGGCAGATCAAGGGGAAATCTTCCGTATCCTACAACGATGTGGCAGCCTACACCACCTACGGAACCAGCCGTGCCAATGCCTACAAGATTTTGGAGGACAGTCTGAACCTGCGGGATGTCCGTATCTATGACACCATAGAGGACGCAGACGGAAAAGAGCGCCGTGTGCTGAATGCCAAGGAGACTACCCTGGCCGCCCAAAAACAGCAGGCGATCAGGGAAGCCTTTAAGGACTGGATCTGGAGAGACCCGGAACGCCGCCAGACTTTGGTGCGCCAGTATAACGAAGAAATGAATTCTACCCGTCCCCGTGAGTATGATGGCAGCCATATCACTTTTGGCGGCATGAACCCGGCCATTACCCTGCGGGAACACCAGAAAAGCGCCATCGCCCATGTGCTGTATGGCGGTAATACCCTGCTGGCACATGAGGTGGGCGCAGGCAAAACCTTTGAGATGGTGGCCGCAGCTATGGAAGCCAAACGCCTGGGCTTGTGCCAGAAATCTCTTTTTGTGGTTCCAAACCACCTGACCGAGCAGTGGGCGTCGGAGTTTCTGCGCCTCTATCCTTCCGCCAACATCTTAGTCACAACCAAAAAGGACTTTGAGACCCATAACCGCAAAAAGTTCTGCGCCCGTATTGCCACCGGGGACTATGACGCCATCATCATGGGACACAGCCAGTTTGAGCGTATCCCCATCAGCCGGGAGCGTCAGGAACGGCTTCTCTATGAGCAGATCGACGAGATCACCGAGGGCATCGCAGAGGTGCAGGCCAGCGGCGGCGAGCGGTTTACCGTCAAGCAGCTGGAGCGTACCAGAAAGTCTCTGGAAGCCAGACTGGAAAAGCTGCAAGCCGAGGGGCGAAAAGACGATGTGGTGACTTTTGAGCAGCTGGGTGTGGACCGTTTGTTCGTGGACGAGGCCCACAACTATAAAAACCTGTTTCTATACACAAAAATGCGAAATGTGGCTGGTCTTTCCACATCGGACGCGCAGAAATCCTCCGATATGTTTGCCAAGTGCCGCTATATGGATGAGATCACCGGAAACCGTGGCGTGATTTTTGCCACCGGCACACCGGTCAGCAACTCCATGACCGAGCTTTACACCATGCAGCGTTACCTTCAGTATGAACGCCTGCAAGAGCTGAACATGACCCACTTCGACTGCTGGGCTTCCCGATTTGGGGAGACCGTCACAG
>ENA-OPJL01000486-OPJL01000486.1-human-gut-metagenome-genome-assembly--contig:-NODE-486-length-12432-cov-3.444453_pt1 | contig 12432 bp, 10 predicted proteins | sample MGYA00241415_ERZ501659 | MGnify/ENA primary metagenome ERZ501659 (study PRJEB25962, sample SAMEA1965033) | human gut metagenome | biome: human gut; feature: human-associated habitat; material: faeces...
TAATTTTTTAGGAGCGAGGGTAAATTCATTTTGAACGTTTTCCCTGTATTTTTTCGAATTGAAAAATATTGATAAGAAAACGAGGAATATAACAATGGATAGGGAGGCTGAACCTATGTCTTAAAGGTTCGAGAATTAACCACCCTTTATTATCCTTAGCTTTCGTGTGAGAGTAGAATTTAGAGTCTGAATTTTGGATTATTGGGGATAATGGAATGAAGGAAGAGGACGTTAAAAAAAATAATCTGTGTAACTACTACACAGATTATTTTTTCATTATCGTTGTTTGTTGCAACTTACTTCACTTCCTCGAATATAATTACAGATGAATATCAATAATTTATATAACGCTTGGTACAAATATGATTATTTTATATCAAGATGGAGGTTTACAGGGTAGTTATTGCGTCCCAAAATCACGTAAATAAAACTTTAACTTTATTTAAGTATTTTCTTTTGTTTGCAGATGTTTTCATTTTGCTTTGGATATTTGCTCTTGTTTAGCTTTTCTTTTCATAAGCCACTGATTTGCAAAAAGGTATCTGTTTTTATCTTTCGTTTTCTATGAAAATGTGTTGTATATTTGCACACGAAATAAACAACAATAGGTATGAAGCAAAAACAATATATACTTCATTCTTTGGCAATAGAGGTCATTGCGGTGTTGCTGGCTTCGATGATTGCATTTCAAGTATGCAAGATATTTGGCATACGAATGAGTTTACTTCCATTTGTTATGGCTACCGGGTATGTCATACTAAAACTCATATATCATCTTTGTATTATCGTGGTAAGATATATTATAGAAGTCATCCCTCCATCATTCTTGGTATTAGTCAAGAAAAGAGTCAGTAAAAAGACATTGCCTTTAGCTTATTTTCCTATCTCAAACTGCGAAGAAGTTCAAAAAAAACGAATGGAGTTATTTCACTATGAATACCAGCGTGAACAACAACAGTATCAGCAGCAAAAAGAAAGAGAAGAAGACGAAAAATTAAATGTTATCCTAAAATACACACGAGATACATTCAAACGTTTTGACTTGGACGAAACAGAGATTTACCAAATTTGCGAATCTGTCCGCTATTTTGTGGCTAACCGTCAAGTGCTTTCTGTTACTGAAATTCATATCAAGAAGCGTTCCTCCCTCACACAAATCTCTTTGAAGAACTTTGCTTGGAACATCGCTTTTCAATATAATATAGGTAGAGATATGACTACATCATTTGTGATGGCGACATTTGCCGAATGGTTCGCTAACTCTACATTTGACACTGTTAGAAAAAATCTGCGCACTACTACTGGGCGGCATAAGATTGAAATTGACGAGAAAATCTTATCAAAATACGGTATCTAATCCGTTTTTTTAGCTTCCTCATAATAATTATTATCGGAAGTTACTTATACTATCAGGTAAATTATATAATTTTGCTCTTGGATTAAAACATTTTATCTCATGGCTAATTTAAACAGACTAAAAGTGGTACTTGCAGAACAACAAAAAACAGGGAAATGGCTTGCAGAACAGATTGGGAAATCTAACTGTACTGTAAGTAAATGGTGCAGTAATTCTGTTCAACCAGACCTCAAAACGCTCAACGATATAGCCAATGTTCTTAATATTGACGTGAAAGACCTAATCGTCAGCAGTAATCATAACTGATTTATTGTCATGAAAGTAAACAAGAAAGAACTCAAAGAACAAGAGATACGCACTCTGTTCATTACTCCTGCGCTCCAACGAAAAGGTTGGGCTGTAAGTGTAAATATGCGTGAAGAGTACTATTTTACAGATGGTCGAGTACTTGTTATTGGCAATCAACATTCAGTAGCAGAGGGCAAAAAAGCGGATTACCTATTATATCATAAAGGTAAGCCTATTGCTGTAGTTGAAGCCAAAGACAATAAACACGCTATTGGAGGCGGCATCCAACAAGCTATGGATTATGCCCAAATCCTTGACTTGAAATTTGCGTATTCCAGTAATGGCGATGCGTTCTTGGAACATGACTTTATCACGGGGAAAGAAACAGAAATTAAGTTAGAGGACTTTCCGACAGAGGAAGAACTATATAGCCGTTATCTTGCATCCAAAAGCTACACATCGGAGGAGCTCAATATAATAGAAACACCTTTCTACTATGATGCTCATAGCCATGAACCAAGATATTATCAACGTATAGCAGTTGACCGTACAGTAGAAGCTATCGCAAGAGGACAACAACGTGTCCTTGTAGTAATGGCAACTGGTACTGGTAAGACTTTTACTGCATTCCAGATTATCCATAAACTTCATAAGAGTAAAGCAAAGAAAAAGATACTTTATCTTGCAGACCGCAATGTTCTTATAGACCAAACAATGGTTCAGGACTTCAAACCTTTCAAGAAGCAGGGTATAATAACTAAAATAATCTCACCTAAAGAAGGAGAAGCTAAGATTAATTCTGCGTTTGAGGTGTATATGGCTTTATACCACCAATTAGTCGGAAAAGAGGGTAAACCAGATCCATTCTTGGAGGTGCAGCCAAATTTCTTTGATTTAATTATTGTCGATGAGTGTCATAGAGGAAGTGCAAAAGACGATTCCGCATGGCGCAAGGTATTGGAATATTTTAGTTCGGCTACCCAAATTGGTATGACAGCCACACCGAAAGCTGACGAAGGCGCGAACAACTTGGATTATTTCGGTGAACCAGTATATACCTATTCACTTCTTCAAGGCATTCAAGATGGTTTCTTAGCTCCATACAGGGTTACAGCAGACTTTATTAATATTGATTTACAAGGATGGACTCCAGAAGAAGGTGAAATAGATTTATTAGGCAAGGAGATTGAACAGAAACTATATCAAAGACAGAATATAGGTCGTGATCTTGCCATCAAGTTAAGGCGTAAAGTAGTAGCACATAGGATAACCCAAATGTTACATGACATTGGTCGTATGACAAAGACAATCGTATTCTGTTCTGATATTGAGGAAGCTGCCGAAATGCGGACGCTGCTTATCAATATGAATAGCGATTTATGTAAAAAGTCACCTTACTATGTTACACGTATTGTTGGTGAGGATAAAGAAGGTAAGAAACAACTGGACAATTTCATTAGTGTAGATGAGCCTTATCCTGTAATTGTTACCACATCTGAACTTTTATCTACAGGAGTAGACTGCAAAACTTGTGGTTTAATCGTCATAGACAAAGAAATTGGTTCTATGACTGAATTTAAGCAAATCATTGGACGAGGTACACGACTTAGAAAAGACAAGGGCAAATGGCATTTGGAAATCCTTGATTTCCGCAATGCTACCGCAAAATTCAAAGATCCAGCATTTGATGGTGACCCGGAACCACCAAAAGGAGGAGGGAAAAAGCCCAAGCCTTACAAAATCATTGATACTCCAGAAACTCCAATAGTATCTGAGCCTCGTGAGAAATATCTTATCAGCGGTAAGAATATTCGCATTGCCCATGAAATCGTTTCAGTGTTAGGAGAAGATGGTAAGACGATGAGAACGGAAAGTGTTCAGTCGTTTGCTAAAAAGCAATTATTACGCCATTACCAAACTTTGGATGATTTTATCCAAACGTGGACGGAGGCAGAACGCAAACAAGCCATTATGGATGAATTGAAGGAATATGCTATTCTGATAGATGCTGTACGTGAAGCTAATTCGGCATTGAAGGATGCCGACATCTTTGATGTGATATGCCACGTTGCGTTTGACCAACCGCCATTAACAAGGAAAGAGAGAGCAAACAATGTAAAGAAGCGTAATTACTTCGGGAAGTACGAAGGTAAAGCTCGTGAAGTATTGGAGGCTCTTCTTGACAAATATGCAGAGAATGGTATTCTCGACTTTGAAAAGGCAAATATTTTGGAGATACCGCCGTTCAACAGTATAGGGAAACCAACTAAAATCATAAAGTTATTCGGTGGCAAAGTCGCTTTTGAACAAGCTATCAGAGAACTTGAATATCAAATATATAAATCAGCTTAAAAATGGCAGTAAACAACATCATAAAGCGAATCCAAAATATAATGCGCCAAGATGCTGGTATCAATGGTGACGCACAGAGAATTGAACAAATGACTTGGATGTTTTTCTTGAAAGTCTATGACACTCAGGAAGAAACATGGGAATACAAAGATGACAACTACAAGTCCATCATCCCCGAAGATTTGCGTTGGCGCAAATGGGCAGTAGATGAAAAAGACGGCGAAGCGTTGACAGGAGAAGCATTGCTCTCTTTCGTCAATGAAAAGCTGTTTCCTACTTTAAAGAATCTTCCGATAGATGCCAATACACCAAGAGCCAAAAGCATTGTTCAAGAAACATTTGCTGACTTAAACCAGTATATGAAGAATGGAACGCTTTTGCGTCAAGTGGTCAACATCGTAAATGAAATCGAATTTGACGATGCTGATGACCGCCACACATTTGGAGATATTTATGAGGGAATCTTAAAAGACTTGCAATCAGCAGGCAATGCAGGTGAGTTCTATACTCCACGTGCTTTGACAGACTTTATCGTGATGATGCTTGACCCGAAATTGGGGGAGACCTTTGGTGACTTCACCAGTGGTACAGGCGGCTTCCTTACCTCTGCTCTCAATTATATGAGTAAGAGCGTCAGTTCTGCCGAAGATGGAGAAAAACTGCAAAATGCAGTCGTGGGACAAGAATGGAAACCGCTACCTTATCTTTTGAGTATAACAAATCTGTTACTCCATGATATTGAAGCTCCCAATATAGCTAACTGTGATTCGCTTGGAACAAATATCACTGATTTCAAGGAAAGCGATAAAGTGGATGTTATCGGTATGAATCCTCCGTATGGCGGTAGCACAGAAGATAGTGTAAAAAGCAATTTCCCGGTGCAATACCGTTCAAGTGAAACTGCGGATTTATTCATAGCCCTTATCATGTACCGCCTTAAAGCTGGTGGTAGATGCGGTGTGATTATCCCAGATGGTTTCTTGTTTGGTACGGATGGAGCAAAATTTGCACTTAAAGAAAATTTACTCCGCAAGTTCAATCTGCATACTATCATCCGTTTGCCGGGTTCTATATTCTCCCCATATACCTCTATTGCAACCAACATTCTTTTCTTTAATAATGAAAAAGCCGAAGGTTGCGAAGAAGGATTCAAGACCAAAGAGACATGGTTCTATCGTTTGGATATGCCGGAAGGGTACAAACACTTCTCAAAGACCAAACCAATGAAGGTAGAACACACACTGCCTATTCAGGAATGGTGGAAAGATAGGAAAGAAATTATAAGTGACGAAGAGGGAGAAAAGAGTCGTGTGTTTACTGCTCAACAACTGATTGACTTGGATTGCAACTTTGACCAATGCAAGTTCCCGAAAGAAGAAGAAGAAATACTCCCTCCGGCAGAATTGCTCAAACAGTATTTTGAGAAACGTGCTGCACTCGACCATGAAATAGACAAAACCCTTTCTGAGATTCAAAAGATTCTCGGTATAGACATAAAATCGTGTAACTGATAATTGTGAAGTGATATGAAAGATTTGACCATCTCAAACATAGAAAGACAAAATGTACTTAACAACCGTTTTGCGGTCAGTAAGGTACAGGAGCATCTTGATATAGAAGGAATGCTCTTTGAGGGAGAATACCGCTTTACAAAAAAAATGGTTGCCGACTTTTATCAAGTTGATACATCTACAATAGATCGTTATCTGCAATCAAATTCTGATGAGCTGAAACATAATGGATATATTTTATGTAAGGGTAAACAATTGAAAGAGTTTAAGTTAGAATTTGCTCACCTTATTAATGAGGCGAGCAAAACAACGCAGCTCGGATTATTTAATTTCCGCTCTTTCTTGAATATAGGTATGCTGCTTACAGAGAGTGAGAAAGCTAAAAAAGTCCGTAGTCTTATCTTGGATTTTGTGATTACTACCATCAATGAAAAGACAGGTGGAGGAACAAAATATATTAATCGTAGAGATGTGAATTATCTTCCTGCCGCAATCACAGAAGAAAATTATCGGAAAAATCTTACTTCTGCCATCAATCAATATGTGGATGGACATCATACATATAAGTATTCTCAGATTACAGATTTTATCTACAAGGCTGTATTCAAAGAGAATGCTAAAGAATACCGAGAAGTATTAAAGTTGGATTCAAAAGACAATGTTCGACACACGTTGTATTCAGAGGTTCTATTGGTTATCTCTTCTTTTGAAAACGGAGTGGGTGCAGCCATCAGTGAACGATTTAAAGAAAATGGTGGTAAGTTGCTTACCATTGAAGAAGTGGAGCGTATTGTAAACGAACTTGCCGAACATCCAATGCAAAAACCTTATCTGAATGATGCCAGGACTAAAATGGCTTCAAGGGATTTCAGTTTCCGGGATGCGTATCATGGTAATATAGCAGATTACCTACAAGCTGTTACTCCTGAAGAGTTTGAACGATTCATCGGTGACCAGTCTATTGATTTTGACCGTATCTTAGCGGATAACAAAGATGTGCTCAAACGCTTAAAGCAGGCAGAAGATGAGTAAGGATATTATTTACATAGATTACGATGAAACCTTAAACATCTATGGCAAAATGATTGATGCCAGTGATGGTGGTTTTGAAGGAGTGCGTGATGAAGGTGGTATTCGTGCAACATTGGATTTTGTGCAAAATGATTTATACTATCCGACCTTTGCCGACAAACTAACCTATCTGATGTATAGATTCTGTTCCGGGCATTTCTTTAATGATGGGAATAAACGTATTGCACTGACTTTGGGTACATACTTCTTACATAAGAATAAATACTACTGGCACGCTTGTACATGCATGCGTACATTGGAATCTATCATATATCACGTGGCGGCATCAAACATCGACCAAGATTTGTTGCTGCGCATCGTCAATAGCTTTTTGACGAGTAAAGACTATGACGAAGAACTGAAAATAGATATTGCCAATGCCATGAGCAAAGGAGAGTTAGGAATACAAGGCGAAGATTACGAACAATGAACGGAAAACAATTAAAAAACAGCATACTTCAGTGGGCGATACAAGGAAAACTTGTACCACAAGACCCCAATGACGAACCAGCTTCTGTACTTCTTGAACGTATCAGAACAGAAAAAGCAAAGCTGGTGAAAGAAAAGAAAATCAAGAAGGACAAAAACGAATCAATCATTTATCGTGGTGAGGACAATTCCTATTATGAGAAGTTTCTCGCTACCGGAGAGATAAAATGTATTGATGAGGAGATTCCGTTTGAGATTCCTGCTACTTGGGAGTGGGCAAGATTCTCTACAATTGTAAATATGTCACCTACAGTATTAGCGGAAGATGATGTAAATGCAGCATTTATGCCTATGGCATTAATAAATGCTGGTTATAGTAGTGGATATTCTTATGAAACAAAAAACTGGAGTTTAATCAAAACAGGCTTCACTAAACTGGCAGTAGGTGATATAGCCTTTGCCAAAATTACGCCTTGCTTTCAAAATCGCAAATCATTTATTTTGGAAGATGTTCCCGGAAAAGTAGCGGCTGCAACCACAGAACTTAATGTTCTGCGCCTATATGGGCAAACATTATATGCTTGGTATGTTTTATACTTCCTAAAATCTGATTATTTTATCAAAGAGGCAAAATATAAAGGGACTGCTGGACAACAGAGAGTTCTATCATCATATATCCAAAACAAACTTTTCCCCATCCCTCCATATAATGAGCAGTATAGGATTGTTGAAAAAATCCGAGAGGTATTGCCTGTTGTAGATAAATATGATAAATCGCAAAAAGAATTAGACAAACTTAATGCTCTGATTGTTGATAAACTAAAGAAGTCCATTCTTCAGGAGGCAATTCAAGGGCGACTTGTCCTCCAAATTGCAGAAGAGGGCACAGCACAAGAGTTACTTGAGCAAATAAAGTTAGAAAAGCAAAAACTTGTAAAAGAGGGAAAGTTAAAAAAGTCCGCTCTCAATGAATCCGTCATCTTCCGTGGTGACGATAACAAGTATTATGAGAGGATAAATGCGCAAACCGTTGAAATTGAGCTTCCTTTTGAATATCCTAACAATTGGTCTGTGCTACGTTTGAAAGATATATGCCAACTGATAGACGGTGAAAAAAGAAACGGAAAGAGCATCTGTCTGGATGCAAAATACCTACGTGGTAAATCATCTGCTACCATTGTAGAGAAAGGAAAATTTGTCTATGCCAGAGATAACATCATTCTTGTAGATGGTGAAAATTCAGGTGAAGTTTTCACTGTTCTGCAAGATGGGTATATGGGGAGTACATTCAAACAGTTATGGCTCTCTTCGGCTATGTGGAAACCATATATTTTGGCTTTCATTCTGTTCTATAAAGAGGATTTGAGAAATTCAAAAAGAGGTGCGGCTATTCCGCACCTCAATAAAGAGTTATTCTACAATCTGCCTATTGGTATTCCACCTTATCAAGAACAGCAGCGTATTGCAGAACGGATAAATGAACTATCGCAGTTGCTCAAATAGTTTTTCTATTTGAGCAACAATGCGTTGTTGTTCTTTAATCGGAGGTAATGGTATTAATATTTCTTTTACTTTTGCTATACTTACACCACCTATAATGCCCGTTTTATTTAGGTTAAATAGTTCAAAGAACGATGGTGACTGTAGATAATAGTACATGTATTTCCCGATTCCAACAAATGGTGAGAAACAACATAACTTATTCCCAAAACATACATCTTGATTCAGTATTGCAATTTTTCTTCCGGCACTTCCACCTTCAATACACATCAATATTGAGTTATTGGGAGCAAGTCTAAAATCAGGTTCATATTGTTTCGGAATCGCAATGCCATTATCGTAAATAATCCGATTATTAAAATCAACATCCTTAGTTCCAATATAATAACGTCCTATAACATCTGTAAATTTTGATTTCTTTTCAGTTTCACTAATACTGTTGCCAGTGTAAATGTTTGCAATATGAGAAAGTCTTGTCCATACCCAATTCTTGGGAGTTTCAAAAGGTATCTGTTCTGTTATATCCAAGCACTTTTTACCTACCTGCTCATAATACTTGTTATCGTCACCTTTGAAGATAATAGAATCGGTTAAGGCAGACTTCTTTAGTTTTCCTTCTTTGACAAGTTGCAATTTTTCTTGCCGTATTTGTTCGAATAATTCTTGGGCGGTACCTTCCTCTGCAATCTGTGGAACTAATTTACCCTGTATTGCCTCTTGAAGAATAGATTTTCTTAGAATAATAGGTAATTCTCCATTTAGTTGCTTCAATTTTTGATACAACTCCCCATATTTTATAATCGGTAATGCTATGTTTTTTACCTTTTCTACGATTCTTACAGTTTCAAAGAGACTAGGTATAGGAACGAGTAGATTTGAAATTTTTTCTGCATTGATATTGCATTGTTGAACACCGATAGTTTTGACCTCATTACAATAATCTCGTGCATACGGAGTATTTAGTAATAAATTTAAGTACTCCGAATTTATAAAAATGGGACGTAATAGTATTAGATACCCTGCAAATATTGCATTCCGTTGTCCCCTAAAAATAGCAGTCTTACCAACTAATTCAGCACTGTTAGTCCGATTAAACAATAAATCACCATATTGCAATAATAGCTTTTTATTATCATCTAAATCATTACTAAAAACGAGTTTGTCAAATACAATTTCCCCGTCTTGAATATTCCCCATCCTAAGAACTGGTAATATACCAGATGGAACCGATTTTTTTGAAGTTCCATATTTGGGAGGATAAATAAGCAACGAAAGTCTGCACCATTCCCATCCATTCGGAATCTCAAACGGAATCTCATCATCTATGCACTTCACCTCTCCCGTAGCAAGAAACTTCTCATAATAGGAACTCAATGAATTTGTGGATGCTATACATTATTAATGATAGCGAATTGTTTAACTAATAATGTATCGAACATGAACATTGAAAATTTTGAAACGTATCTGCGTCAAGGAAATATGGCGGAGAATACGATTGCGGCTTACCTCTATGCCGTAAGGGAATATTATTCCCGACATAAAGAACTGAACAAGCGTAATCTGCTTGTTTATAAAACCTATCTCATTGAGAAATTCAAGCCTAAAACTGTAAATCTTCGTATTCAGGCAATGAACAAGTATCTTGATTGTATGGGAAAATCTCGTCTGAGATTAAAATCCGTCAAGGTACAACAGCGTAGTTATTTGGAAAATGTAATCAGCAATGCCGACTATGTTTTTCTAAAGAACAAACTTAAAAAAGAGGAAAATCGAGAGTGGTATTTCGTAGTTCGTTTCCTTGCTGCCACTGGAGCAAGAGTTAGCGAACTAATACAAATGAAAGTGGAGCATGTGCAGATGGGCTATTTCGACATCTACACCAAAGGTGGCAAAATTCGTCGTATCTATATTCCTAAGGCTTTACGCAAGGAAGCCATAGAATGGCTTGGCAATGTCAATCGTGCCACTGGTTATCTTTTCCTTAATCGTTTCGGTGAACGTATCACTACCAGAGGTATTGCTCAACAGTTGAAAAATTATGCTGCAAAATATGGCTTGAATGAGAAAGTGGTTTACCCTCACTCGTTCCGTCACCGCTTTGCAAAGAATTTTCTGGATAAGTTCAATGACATATCCTTGCTTGCTGATTTGATGGGGCATGAAAGTATAGAAACTACCCGTATCTATCTGCGTCGTAGCAGTGCCGAGCAACAAGAGATTGTCGATAAAGTGATAACTTGGTAAATAAAACACTGCCCCATTGGTAAAAAATCATGGGGCAGTGTATAGTTATTATCCAATGGCATTTCTTACCGAGTCATAATCCCAATACAATGTATTGCCAACCCATTTTTCCATCGGCGCATGAATGCCACGATTTCTGACTACTTCTGGACATTTGGATCTATTCACCACTGTTGATTTATACAGGACTATTATTTTTAGACCATCCCGAATCGCTTTCTCGCATTCGAAATCAATATAACTTCGAGTATCCACTGTATGTCCTCGACCACAAGTCCCCCAATAACTATTGTAGCTATTACAATATTGGCATCCACCAGCCCTTAATTCTTTTGTGTGTTCACCAACGATAAGGATAAATGTTTTAGAGGCATCCAATCGCTCAGCCAATGACCTTTTAATCGAGCAATTTAGGCTTGTATCCCTTGCTTGCTTTAATTCATGAGCATCCGAAAATGAAAGTCCATATCGGGAACTGTCATTCCACCGGTGCAATGCGTCAACGGCATCTTTGTCATTATCCCAATCTCCGGCGATATAAGTTCTTGTTCTATAATACATGGCTAAAATATTTTTTTAATATCGTACAAATTAATTTTATCTATGGATTCTCTTGTTAATACAATGGTTATCGGTTGATATATTTGAGCATCCGATGTTTTGAGTGTACAAAGGATACAACGGAGCAAATGAAATTCATTTTTGTCAGTAATGCGCGTTATTCCTCCTCCGAGTAGAGGTATAGTAACAGGTCTATGTGCATAGACTCTGCTTATTTCATTCCACATTGCCCGAAGACAGATTTCATACTCGTTATGAGATAGTTTTGCCTGATTATTCTCAAAATGAGAAAATGCCAACAACAAATAATCTTGATATGTAATAATTCGGCCAAGTGGGTAATAGGTTCGACCTGCTTTTGTTTTCCTCTTCATACTAGGTATATCTTCTGCCTCATCAATCTTTTTATTCAAATCATCAATATCCTGTAATCTTTCTATGAATTTCCCATTCAATGAGTTCCTTGCAATAACAACGTCATCAACTATTGTGTCAAAAAACTCATTAAAAGGGATTAATTTCCAGTTGGGCGATTTGAAAATATCACCTTCCTCTATTCTTACAGTTATTCCTTTTATCTTCAGTGTTATTGCATGGTCTGATCTAAGTGCTTTTATTACAGCTGTTATTATCCACAGTAATAGAAATACACCTAAAATAATCAATCCTTTCTCCCACCACTTCTGAATATTGACTACATCCGTAATGCTAAAATCTGCAATAGCACAAATAGTTTCAATGGCAGCAATGAAACTAACAGCGTACAAAAAACTATCTTTCCAAAGAACTTTACTATGTAATTTTGAAATTTTCATCATTGTATCCTCTTTGTCAAATCACTACAAATATACAAGTTATTCAAGCAACTGCCTAATAAATGAATAGATATTATTGTCGTTTCAAGCCTTTGTGTTTCTTGTCGTTCCATGGTAATTCGGATGATGCACCACCAGAACCTGTACCAACATGAGTTTGTGCCTGACCACCTGCTGCAAGTTCAAAAACAGCACCGAGCAGATTAGCTTGTGCCTCATTGACCTGTTCCTGCGGTTCAAATACTTCATTGATGATTTCGTAAACGGTGTCTTCTTTTTTGCTTAACCGTTCCCATATCTCACT
>ENA-OPJL01000514-OPJL01000514.1-human-gut-metagenome-genome-assembly--contig:-NODE-514-length-11966-cov-2.820334_pt1 | contig 11966 bp, 14 predicted proteins | sample MGYA00241415_ERZ501659 | MGnify/ENA primary metagenome ERZ501659 (study PRJEB25962, sample SAMEA1965033) | human gut metagenome | biome: human gut; feature: human-associated habitat; material: faeces...
CCCTGTCCGTCCACGCTGCAATAGAAAGCGATTTTCATGTCTGCCACCTCAAGCGAAAATGTCTTGGATTTTATATGCAATCTCAATGCGTCTATCTGACAGGCGGCTTGCCGCTTGCAGTCGGTGATTTTGTGGTCGTTCCGGTTGGAAACCGGAATGCGGAGAAAACTGGTCGCGTGACGGATGTTTTTGTTTGCAGCGCGCAGGATGCACCGTATCCGCCGGAAAAGGCAAAGTTTGTGCTCCGGAAATCGGAGCGGTCTGCGGCTCCGAAAAAGTCAGAAACATGATCAAAGCAAAGAACGCCAGCAGATATTATAATGCTCTCAGTTCTCTTATATGAAATTGTAAAACAGCGCGGGGCGGCCTGAAAAACAGGCTACACCGCGCTGTTTATATTGTCTTTTAAGAAAAGGCAGTCAGCATTTCGACACATCGAAAAAAGTTAGATTTTATAAGATTATTTCGTATAATATCAAATAATTATATTATTTCTGATTCCTATATTTAGGATTCGTTCGATTTGTTCTATAGCTTCGTTCAAAAAATTTGTGCAGCTTTTTTCGCCAAATTTGGTATTCACATGGCTGTTTTTTCGGGAGGGATAGTAGGGAGATGTTTTCCCCTTTGTACCTTGACAATTTTATATCAGCAACGCGGATAACACCGCAGGTTAGGAAACGCGCACGGCGCGCGCGACGACCTCGTCGAAGCAAGCTGCGTATCTTTCGCTTCCGTGCAAGCACGAAAGCTCAATCACTACGCTGCTTCTCCTCTCCCCACAAAGCCATCCGGCTTTGCGGGGTTCCCAAGACGGGCGAGCGGGAAACGCACCGTGGGCAGCCCTGGCAGGCTGCATCATGCCGCCCAATCTGCTTGGACACACAATGTCCGGCCTGCACGCAAGACAGGCTGCCGTGGCTGGGGTTGAAAGCAGTCGAGACCCTTTCCACGAGCTGTGAGAGCTGCCAAGCTCTGTCCGCGCTGTTCCCCATCGCCGGGGCGCGAGCTGCAAATACGGCGGAAACAGTTTCAAAAGAATGGAGTGTTTATGTCAGAAAACAAAAAATATTACTACATGAAGCTCAAGGAAAATTTCTTCACCAGTGAACGGATGGTTGTTCTGGAAATGATGCCGGACGGAATTCTGTATTCCAATTTGCTGCTCAAAATGTACCTGATGTCGCTCAAGCACAACGGAATTCTACTGCTGCATGAAAATCTGCCGCACACGCCGCAGACCATTGCAACGTTTACCCGCCATCAGATCGGCACCGTAGAACGCGCGCTGCAAATCTTCCTAAAACTCGGTTTTGTCGAGCTGCTGACCGATGGCGCGTACTATATGCCGGATATCCAGCTGCTGGTCGGGCGATCCTCCACCGAAGCGGAGCGAAAACGCCGGGAGCGGCTGCGTTTACAAGCACAGAAGCTCCTGTCTAACTCAAAAGCGGACATTTGTCCACCAGAGAATAGAGATAAAGAGATTAGAGAACAGAAGTGCGCGCGGACAAATATCCGAACTTACGAAGTAACGGAGGAAGATGTCGTATGATGCCAATTACAGAAGAAGTCCATGCGTTTTTGACGGCAAATGCAGCTGCGCAGATACAGCGAGATGATGAGTATCTCGATCCCGCTGATGGATTGCTGCACTGCAAGACCTGTCATGGCTTGCGGCAAACGGTCATTCCTGCTCCCGGCGGAACAGGATTTCTCCGACCACGCTGCCTGTGCCCCTGCCAGAGTGCTGCGGAAAAACAGCGCAAAGCGGCAGAAGAAAAACGGGAGCGTCTGGAACGCATTCAGCGTCGAAAAGCACAGGGGTTACAGGATCGTCGGCTCTACGATTGCACATTTGCCAACGACAATGGCAAAATGCCAAGACTGACCGCCAAAGCCAAACGCTATGTGGAACATTGGGAGGATGCGGTCCGGAAAAATATCGGGCTGCTCCTATTTGGCGACGTGGGAACCGGAAAATCTTTTCTTGCCGGGTGCATTGCAAACGCGCTGCTGGAGCAGGACGTGCCGGTTCTGATGACAAATTTCCCGACGATTTTGAATCGTATGACGGGACTGTTCGGCTCTGATCGTGCTGACTTTCTTGCCAATCTGAATGCCTATGATCTTCTGATTTTAGATGATCTTGGTGCAGAGCGGGGAACAGAGTATGCACGGGAACAAGTCTTTGCCGTGATCGATGCCAGATACCGAAGCCGCAAGCCATTGATCGTCACAACAAATCTGACGCTGGATGCACTCAAACACCCAGACGATCTTGCGCACGCCCGTATCTATGACAGGATCTTGGAGATCTGCGCCCCGATTCTGTTCAGCGGCGAAAATCTGCGCGTGGAAAAAGCGAATGAAACGAAAACCGCCGCGAGAAATCTCCTGCTGCCGGGCAATGCCGCCTGAATCGCTGCCGTAGCGACTATTGTAGCGACTACACAAAGCAAAAAATCAAATTTCAAACCGGCATAGCGACTAATGTAGCGACTACGGAATTCAAAGTGCAAAAAAAGCTAGATTATATGCGGTGTACGAAACGGCGGCAGGAGACGCAGGCTGCGTTTCAGGCTTTTCTTGCTGCGCAAGAAAAGCGCAAGCATCGCCGTTTGATATCAAACCGGCACTTGCAGGGAGAACCCTGACCCCAATATGCCGCCCTTTGGCGGAGGAAAGGAGAACGGATGAACGAAGAACCATACAGAATCTGTCTGCGGCTGAGCACCAATGAAGCCCAAAAGCTGATCACGAATGCCAAAGCCTGCGGTCTGACACGAACCGCGTACCTGCGCAGGCTGCTGAACGGATATGATCTCAAACCCAGACCGTCCGCAGAGCTGGAAGCGCTGCGCACTGAAATCCATCAGATCGGCAACAACATCAACCAGATCGCCCGCAAAGCAAACGCCGGATTTGCCAGTCGGGAAGAAACTACGCGAGCGTTACGGATGCTGGACGAGGTCTATGGTCTACTGTATGAGGTTGCAAAACGGTAATGGCGGTTACAAAGATTCTGTACCGGAACGGCGGCTTGCAGCAGGCGATCGATTACATCACGTATCCTGCTAAAACGAACGAGCAACTGCTGACCGATTATGTCCGCTGCGATCCCGGCTATGCCGCGCAGCAGATGATGGACACAAAGCGCGCCCTTGGCAAAACCGCCGGACGGCAGTGCTATCACATCATCCAGTCTTTCAAGCCGGACGAGATCACACCGGAGCTGGCACATGAGATCGCCAGACAGTTCGCAGCCGCACATTTACCGGGATATGAAGCTGTCATTGCAACCCATGTGGACAAAGCACATATTCACTCGCATATTGTGTTCAACTCGGTCAATGCCGTCACTGGGAAAATGTATCACAGCACCCGCGAGAATTACTACAAACAGATTCGCGGTGTTTCAGATCGGCTGTGCAAAGCGCATGGTCTGAGCATCGTTTTGGAAAATGATGAAAAGAAAGCCGTCAGCTATGCGGAGTGGCTGCGTCAGAAAAAGAGCCAGCCGACGTTCCGTTCCATGCTGGAAGCGGATTTGCGTGACGCTATTGAGGATGCCAACGATCTCGTTCACTTTTTCCTGCTTATGGAGCATAAGGGCTATGAGATCCATCACGGCAAACGCCTTGGATTTCGGTTACGCGGGCAGGAACATTTCATGTGTCCGGAACGCAGAAATCCTGATTTCTCGGAAGAACGTATCGAGCAGGCCATTCTGGGCAATCTGGAGCAAATCGAAGCCGGAAGAAAACCTGTCTTCACGCCGAAGCCAAAGCTGCAGCCATACCACCCACATCCAAAGTACACAGGATTCCTTGCGCTGTACTTTCATTACTGCTATTTGCTCGGTCGAATTGAAAAACGGCAGTACCCGCCGCGCATGACGCCACACTTACGAAAAGAGATCATGAAGGCTGATGTTTACAAAGCGCGTCTGAAGTTCCTGCAAGAGAATAATATCACCACGGCAGATGATCTGACCGCCTGCTTGCAGCAGGCAGAGAATGAGGTCACACAGCTTGCCAAGCAGCGCACGATTCTGAACGTCCGCAAGAAAAAACACAAGAAGCTCTTTGACGAGCTGGCAGCAGAAGCTGCCTTCGCCGGATTTGAACCGAGAAAAGCAGAATATGACGATGCAAAAGAGGTTCTGGATACTTGCGGCATTTCACGCGAAGCCTTGCTGGCAGAAAAAGCGGATCTCTATGAGCAGCTTGCGCAAGTCAATCAGCAGATCCGGCAGGAGCGCTGGAAGCTCAAGCAATGCAAGGAAATCTCGGAGACGGCAGCCATCATGCAGAAGGACATTGACCGCGTTGAACAGCAGCCGCAACGGATAGCTGACACGCGCCAGCGGTAAGGCGCGTCGTGCCGACGTGTGCGGCTTTATGAGCTGACTACGCATCCACGTAGGTCTGCGCCACACAAACGCCGCATCCGCCCACCGTGCGGCGCAAAAAAACGAGGGCTGGCATCAAGCCAGCTCTCGCCTTACAAATCGAACGAGGGAGATGATCCATGATAGCATCACGCAGCCCAGCATCACCAGAAATATTCCATCCGCCAGTGTCGCGTGCACACGATACCACGGTCGAAACGCTGTGAGCATCAGCACCAAGTACACCAGCGGTATGGACAATCTCAATCTTATTGCAATACGAATCAGCAAGAGCAGCAAGTGAAGCATCACGGAAAAACAAGCAGTTACCATCGGCGATCCTCCTCAAACGGTTTGTCGGATGTTAACTCTCCTGGCTGCTTTTTGCAAGTACATTTTTTGAAAATCAAATCAGGAAGGTCGTCATGAACCAAACCACAAAACCGGCGGCCTGCCCTGATTCCGTCCGTGTTGAGCACATTCAGATTTCGCACGGGCGAACTATTCGTGTCGTCTCCGTTTTTCCGAAAAACGCGAGTCAGACTGCGGAAGAAAAATTCAGGGTTTTGGCTGCGTTGGAACTTCAGCGAAAAAAGTCGGCATAAGGGCTAGACTTCTCGCGCCGCTTGGAGTATTGTGTGCTCACAATGCTCTGAGCGGTTTGACTCAAAGGAGGAAAGACAAATGTCAAACCAGAAGAAAACCGCCCTCTACTGCCGGCTCAGTCAGGATGACGGCTTAGATGGCGATTCCAACAGCATCCAGAACCAAGAGTTACTATGTAGAGGGTGGTTTCTCCCACCTAATACATATGACTGCGGCTCATTTGTGGTGAATGGAACAGCAGTTGTAGGAAAGGAGCTAAAACACAGTATAACCGCTGGAAATCAACACACAAAGGAGCTAACTTTTATGAAATCACTGTTTGAGCAAATGGGAGGCACTTACCGTCAGGTTGGTGATTACCTCATTCCGAACCTTTCTTTGCCGGAGAAGTCAGACTATCAGATCGGCAAGTATGGGCGGTTGCGCCGCAACTATCTGAAAGAGTATCATCCCGTCCTCTATGCAAATTTCCTCACAAGCGGGACGCTGCACCGACATCTTGCCGAGATTGACCAAGCCTGCAATGAGCGAATGGAAATCATCATCTCTGATATGGCAAAGCAAGATGGCGTGACAGAAACCCTGAAAGTTGCTGACCAGATGGAATGGGTTCGCCGGATGAACAGCATCCGCAGCCGTGCGGAGGAAATCGTTTTGACCGAGCTTGTATATGAATGACAAATGTCCGTTATTGGCAGTATGGCCAATAACGGGCATTATCTTTATTCTTTTGGTGCTATAAACTTATATTTACCCTTTCCAAAGCCGCTGACAGGCTCGATCAAATCCGCATTTTTCAGTTTTGTAATGAGATTGCCTGCGGCAGTAACAGAATCCTTTGTGATAGCAGCAATGTCAGATCGGCCAAAGACGCCATCAGCGCCCATATTTGCAAATACTGCTTTCGCCTTTGCAATCGTACCTTGGCTTGCGTTCAGCCGGTCAATCGCAACCTCAATCGCAACATTTTCGTCCTCAATCGTAACCTTGTTTGCGGTTGCCGCAGTTCCGTAATTCAGATTATAGAGCGTAACTTGAAAAGAACTGGCATCTGAATAGAATTTAGGCTCCAGTTCGTCACGGTAATTGTGAGCGGCGCGGTAGGTTTCCGTGATTTTCTTAAAGCCGCTGCCTTGCCGCTCCATATAGCCCAGCCGTCCGAAAATATCTGCAAGGACAGGGTTGCGGCGCGTGGAGGAAATACTGGACAGATCACGCTCCTGTATCCGTGTGCCGTCTGCCATACCGCCGGGAGAATATATGGTAAGGCGGTCATCGTAAATGTCGATGTGGACTTCGCTGCCCAAAATCAGATAGTCACGATGGATCAGTGCATTGACAAGGGCCTCGAAAACGCTTCGTTCGCAGTAGTCGGGCATCTCAACACGGGAATCGGCGGTTTTCTTCCAGCGCGTTTTCATATTCCGCTTGACAAAGCTGACGCCCTCATTGAGCAGAATGATCAGGCTGCCGGAGAATTCCGCACTGTCAAGTGCATCTACCATGCCGCCGCTTTTATCAAGGCCGTTCCAGCGTGTGCAGAACAGGCGGGAATGTCGGATGGGAGAATCATCCGCAAGCAAAGCGCCTGCATTGGTCAGCTTGCCGTGTTCGTCCCGCATATCGAAGGAATCGAACAGCTTTTCTTCCATGCTGTTGCCCGTCCAAGCCTTATACCGTTCGCGTAGCTTGGAAAAAGCGTAATCCTTGAAATCATACTCGGAAACCAGTTCGTCATAGGTGCGGTGCATCCCTTTGAGAATCAGCTGATTCAGCGCATAGGACGGGGCGATCACGCTTTCATTGCCCATTCGGATATAGGCTTCCATGATACCGTCCGCTTTATAGTAATACGGCGTAGACCGTCCGGACGATACGGACAGGACAAGAATGTCCTTACCATTTTCTCGTTCAGGAGCAAGGACAAAACTCGGATAGGGCGTGATTCGCTCTTTGATCAGACGGCTGATCGTCTCCGCATCGGTCTGCGCATCTGACAAGCCTATCACGTTTCTGTCATCATCAATCCCGAAAAACAGCGTGCCGCCGATGCCGTTTGCAAAGGCACTGACGCTTTTGAGCCAGCTTTTCGGCTTCTTTACCTCCAGCGCGACCTTGAAATCATATTCGGTCGCTTCTGCGATCCAGCGGTCAATCATCATTCTCACCGTCCTGTCCCTTATTTTTTCCTCTGCTCTTATAGACATTATACTGATTCTTACACCGGGGACTGCAAAATGCGGAATTGGAACGGCTGCTCAGGAACACCTTCTGGCAGTGCTTGCACAGCCGCAGGGGCTTCTCTCCGTCCACCAGCAGGAAGCTGAACATCATCTGGATGCCCAGCAGCAGAGAGTGGAAATCCCAATAGATGGTCGGCTTGTCCAGCAGCTCAATATGATAGCTGGGCGCAATGCCGCCAAAGGCGGCCATGCCCATGCGGTACAGATTTCTTGTATCCTCGTCGATCAGATTATAATCGTTGTAGTACAGAATAGATGTGGTCAGGGTAAAGGCCCAGTCCTTGAACTGCTGTGCCACCCATTCATACGGCTCAGCGTACTCCCGCTGGAAGCTCATGGTTTTCGCCATGGGTTCATCTGCAAAGGTCATGGTCAGCGCCACCATCGTGCGGTCACCGGACACGCTCCAGCTGGACTCAATGCCCTTCTTGACCAAATCCAGCTGGTCAAAGGGATAGAACAGCGCCAGATAGTCCTCGGTTTCCATGGATTCTGCCCTGATGAAATGGTTTTTCGGCAGATACACTTTCTCATAGTCCATGAAGGACGGCGTGGTGGGCAGCGCTGTCATCAGGCCCAGCAGGCCGTAATGCGTCACAAACTCCAGAATGGCCTTTTCCACCTCGTCCTCCGGACTGCGGTTCATCATCAACATTCCCACATTCAGCGCATCCAGCACGATTCCCGGCGCTTCCTTCAAGGGATTATAGATGTCAGGTTTAGCGTTCTTTCCCGGCGTGATGTACCGCTTCCCATCTGCGGCGGCTTTCAGTTCATAGCGGTCATACCGCACCCAATGGGAACGGGACTGCTCAAAGAGATTCTTCATGGCGTCGATCCTCTCAACTCGTAATCCAACTATATATTAACCATATTACTATTGTATCAACCGTCCTTGACATCGTCAAGGGCGGTTTTCTTTTTTCTCGGTTTGGTTTTGTTTTCCCGGCGGATCACGGCATCTTTGCCCATGGTTTGCAGCAGTGCTTCATATTCCTCTACGAACTCTCGCTCCCGCAGCGTAAGTCCATGATCGTTTTCCAGCTTTTCGCTCAGATGCTCATACATCCGCCTTTGCAGCTTCTTCTGAATGGTCATCCGCAGCTTTCGGATGTTCCGGTCGGACTGCCCACGGATGGCAGCAAGCCGTGTGGTTCTGTATTGCTTGACGAACAGGTAATACAGCACTTCCTTCTGTTCATCGCTGAGGGTGAAGAAGAGCTTGGAGAGAAACCGGTTTGCTGTCAGCTCGTGCAGCTCATAGGGACAGGAGAAGATGATGTCGAGAAAGTTTCCCTGACAGAGCTGACGGAACCTTGGCAGATTCATCCAGAGGGGAGCAATCTTCGGATCAGGTACAGCCTGAAACTCCAACGGCACGTCTCCACGCAGATTTTCGTGGTCACGCTCCCGGCGCTCCCGGTTCCTGTCCAGCTTGTTCCATTCGTCTACCACAGTCAGAAAATCCGATTCTGTCCGGGCTGCTTCCTCTAAACGCTTCAACGCCTCTGCACGAATCTCCCGCTTGAGTCGTTTTTCACTGGTGGGCGCGGCTTCTTCCTCCTCGTCCTCCAGCTCGGCATGATAGTCTCTGGGATGCTCGTCCTGCTCCAGCTCGCTTTCCAGCTCCAGCGTGTGTTCCTCTGCAAGCGCTTCCTCCAGCGTCTCATCCACCGGCGCAGTGTCAGACGAATCCTCCCAATCGGCAAAGCCGTCCGCATCTATTTCAAGACCAGTTTCCTCTATTTGCTCCTCGGCATCTTCTTCCTCATCGGAAAAATCATCATCCAGCAGCAGCTCATCCTCCCAAAGTTCCACGACAGCTTCACCTCCCCGAAAAAATATTTTTCTTTTTTTCAAAAACAGTTCCGATTTACACCCTGTATTTCTCCTATTAGTAGAGGAAGTAATCTTAGCGCGAGTTACACAGATTACTTATGAGGCGGTTTGCAGAGAAAAGGAGGATATGGAGCATGGAAAAGCAACCGAAAGACACGGTTGGCTTACAGCCAACGGAACCAAACACATTATATCAAGAACCAACCAATCACGCAAGGAGGATGCCTATGGAGCAGAACAAACGAGAACAGTTTATCATCCGCCGCATCGGCGGCACCACCTACAAGGTCAGAGTCGTGTTCAACGAAAGCGGCGGCGAGACCATGGAGGATAAAATTTTACGGATTGTACGCAATGATATGGTTACAAGTGACGGAACCTATGGTATAATGGAGACACCGCAAATGAGCCGACAGTCTGAAAGGAGCGCATCATGAGCGTAAAACAGACTGAAGGAAAAATCACAGCTTTATATGAAAGGCTGTCCCGTGATGATGACCAGACTGGTGATAGCAACAGTATTGTCAATCAGAAAAAATACCTTGAAAGCTATGCCCATCAGAAAGGTTATACGAACTGTCAGCACTATACCGATGACGGTTGGAGTGGAGGAAATTTTGAGCGTCCCGCTTGGAAACAGCTTATTGCAGACATCGAAGCGGGCAAAGTTGCTCATGTCATTGTAAAAGATATGAGCAGGGCGGGGCGTGATTATCTGCAAACAGGCTTTTACACGGAGGTATTCTTCCGTCAGCATCATGTTCACTTTGTGGCGATTGCCAACAGCGTGGACAGCGACGATCAGAACAGCAATGAGTTTGCCCCGTTCCTCAACATTATGAACGAGTGGTATCTTCGTGATTTGAGCCGCAAGCAGAAAACAGCGATCCGTGTGAAAGGCGAATCCGGCAAGCCTACCACCAACTGTGCCATTTATGGCTACAAGAAAATGCCGGGTGATAAGTACAGTTGGTATATCGATGAGGAAGCCGCTGCGGTTGTCCGCCGCATTTTCCGGCTGACCATCGAGGGAAACGGTCCTTATGACATCGCCCGTATCCTCTATGACGATAAGGTGGAAACTCCTGCGGTCTACGCCGCAAAGCAGGGGCGTGGCGTCTGGAAAAGTAAAGAGGAATTTCCCAACCCTTATAACTGGAGTGGTTATATCGTTGGGCAGATTCTCTCCAAGCCCGAATATATGGGGCATACGGTCAATTTCCGTTCTCACAAGCAGTCCTACAAGGACAAAAATCCGGTTATGAATCCGCAGGAGGACTGGCTAATTTTTGAGAACACCCACGAAGCGATTGTAGATAAGGAAATGTGGGAGCTTGCACAGAAACTGCGAAAGACACCGAGACGCCACGATACGCTTGGCGAAGCCAATCCGCTGACTGGACTTCTGTTCTGTGCTGACTGCGGAGCGAAAATGACCAATCACCGTTCCAAAGGCGGTACGAAGAGCAATCCCTATCCCTCTGATTTTTATGATTGCTCCGCCTACACATTGGCACATCAAAAGCGCACTCATGCTTGCAGCGGTCACTATATTCGGACAAAAGCGGTCAGAGAGCTTGTTTTGGAAACCATCCGAACAGCCAGCGCCTTTGCCATCGCCAATCAGGATGAGTTTATGAAAAAGGTGCGTTCTGCTTCTCAAATCAGACAGGCGGAAGTCGCAAAGGATACCAAACGCAAGTTGAACAAAGACCGTAGGCGTATTGCCGAGCTTGATACCATTATCAAAAAGCTCTACGAATCTTTTGCCATTGGGCGCATTACCGATGAGCGCTTTGATACTCTGCTTGCAGAATACGAAGCGGAGCAGAAAGCTCTTGTCACATCTGTATCGGATGCAGAATCGCATCTGTCCTCTTTTGAGGAAGATACTGACCGTGCGGAGCAGTTCCTTTCACTGGCAAAGAAGTACACCGACTTTTCCGAACTGACTACTCCAATGATCAATGAGTTTATTGAAAAAATCATTGTCCACGCCCCGGAAAAGATTGACGGGGATCGGGTGCAGGAGGTTGAGATTTATCTGAAATTTATCGGACGGTTTGAACTGCCCGAACCGGATCTGACACCGGAGGAGATCAAGCGGCAGGAACAGCTTCGCAGACACCGCATCAAGAGCCGGGAACGCTACCAAAAAATCAAGGCTGGTGAGCACGCAGTTGGTCAGCCATTTCAGCTAATCTGTAAATGCTGTGGTGAAGAATTTGAATCCAAGCGGTCAAATACTCTGTTTTGCAGTCCGAAGTGCCGTACTAAATTTTACCGTCAGGAAGCAGCGGAAAACCGAAAGCGGGAATGTGTCTGCGAGAACTGCGGAAAAACTTTTACCGCTACACGGAGAGATGTAAAATACTGTTGTGATGATTGCAGGACGGAAGCAAACCGCAGGATGCAGAAAGAACGCAATGTTGCGAAGCAAATAAAAAAGAACGAACCAGTATTGCTTGATGCCCCGCCTATTAAAGAAAACGGGCAAAAACAGAAAACAGCATAATAAATGACGCTGAAGGCGACTTGTGAGAATAAAATCTCATGAGCCGCCTTCTTTGCGTTTTCAGCCGGATACGGCAGAAAGGAATAAAACCTATGACAGAAAATGAAAAGAAGCTTTTACAGGCGAAGCACAGATTGGAAGAAGCCGAGATGCGTGACCGACAGAAAGAGCGAAAAGCACGGACACGGCGGCTGGTTCAGGAAGGTGCGATTTTAGAGAAAGCATTACCGCAGACAACACAGATGACTTTGGAACAGTTGGAGGATTTTTTATGCGAAGTATTCAAACCAATCCGATGATTTTTATGAGCGACCGGCTATCGGTCGCTTTTTCTTTTTCCCGAAGGGCGCACTTACTCACCACCTGCAAA
>ENA-OPJL01000548-OPJL01000548.1-human-gut-metagenome-genome-assembly--contig:-NODE-548-length-11519-cov-1.789515_pt1 | contig 11519 bp, 8 predicted proteins | sample MGYA00241415_ERZ501659 | MGnify/ENA primary metagenome ERZ501659 (study PRJEB25962, sample SAMEA1965033) | human gut metagenome | biome: human gut; feature: human-associated habitat; material: faeces...
CGCCTCCTCGTCGAACTGCGTGCGCGGCTGCGTGGGGTTGGGAATGATCTCCGTGATGTCGATCTCGGACATCTGGCTCATCGGCTTGAGCTTGGCGTCGACGGCGTCGGTGCCGAATATGGCGTCCAGTCCGCGCCCTAATCCCTTCGGTTGTTTCATTTCGGTATGTTATTTTCTCGGTTTGCGGTTGCGCTTGAGGAATTCCCGGGCCAGCGTGAGATAGTTCTCCGAGCCGACGGCGCCCGCGTCGTAAAGCATGACGGGCTTTCCGTGCGAGGGTGCTTCTCCCAAACGGATATTGCGCTGAATTATTGTGTCGTAAGCCAACGGCCCGAAATGTTCGCGCACCTCGTTCACGACCTGATTGTTCAGGCGGTTGCGCATGTACATCGTCAGCAGGAAACCCTCGATGTCGAGCGCCGGGTTGAGGCCGCTCTTGACCTTGCGGATGGTGTTCAGCAGCTTAGAAAGCCCTTCGAGGGCGAGGTATTCGCACTGCACGGGGATGAGCACTGTATCGGCGGCCGTGAGGATATTGACGGTGGTGTAACCCAGCGAAGGGGAGCAGTCGATGAAAATGTAGTCGAACCTTTCGCGCACGGCGTCCACGATGCGCTTCATCACATGGTGGGCGTTCTCCAGTTTGGGCAGCTCGGTGTCGGCTGCTACCAGGTCTATCGACGAGGGCAGCAGCCACAGGTTCTTCACGTCGGGGCTTTGCAGGATGACCTCCTCGGGTTTCCTGAGCCCGGCGATGCACTCGTAGATGCCTTCGAGGTTTATGTCGAAGCCCAGTCCGGAGGTGGCGTTGGCCTGCGGGTCGGCGTCGAGCAGCAGCACCTTCTTGCCCAGCAGGGCCAGCGATGCCGCGAGGTTGATGGCCGTTGTGGTCTTGCCCACGCCGCCTTTCTGATTCGCTAAAGCGATAACCTTTGCCATGTTTCAATCGGGTTTATAATCGGGCAAATTTAATGATTTAAAATGGAAATCCATAACCGTAACCGAAATTTGCTGATCTTTTCGGGAAATGGGCTGCGGCCCCGCCGGCGCAAATAAATTTGCTTTTGCCCTTGACTTGCACTATCTTTGGGCTCGGAACGAATTGATAGCAACAGCCTGTTATGACAGAAAAAAAACAAGGGGTTCCCGTGCAGGAACCCGTGCCCGCCGAAGAGCCTGCAAAGGCGGGGGACAATAATAAGATATGGCACTACAACGGAAAATTCCCCGTGGTGGTGGACTACCTGGTTTTCTTCGGCATCTTCCTGCTGGCGCAGGGCCTGGGGACTGCCGTGGCATGGCTGGCGGGGTGCAAATGGCCCGATCCGGAGCTGCTGGCCAGCCCCGACGAGGCGATAAGCACGGCGGAGCAGATCGCCGCCGGGCATTTCAATGCCATGACCTATTTCGTGTCGATGTCCGTGACGCTCGCGGGATTCCTCTTCTACCGCAGGCGAAGGCACGGCCCCACGGTCGTGGCGCGTTTCTCCCGGCGCGGGCTGAATCCCGTGCTGTTGCTCTGGGGGGTGTTCTTCATGCTCTCGACCTCGGTCGTGCTGGAGCCGTTTCTGAGCCTGATGCCCGAGGTGCCGAACGTCTACGGGCGCGGGGCGTGGGCGATCGTGACGGTCGTGGTGATGGCCCCGCTTTTCGAAGAGGTGATCTTCCGCGGTGTACTGCTCGAATCGACGCGCGTGCGGTACGGCGTGGTGGCCGCATGGCTGCTCTCGTCGGCCATCTTCGGCATCGTGCATGTCCATCCCACGGTGGTGGTGAACGCCTTTGTCATGGGCCTGGTGCTGGCCTTCATCTACCTGCGCACCGATTCGCTCTGGTCTGCGATCATACTCCATGCAATCAACAACGGCATAGCCTACCTGGCGCTGATTGCCGGACACGGTAATTCCATGCTGATCGACATGGTCGGCAGCCGGACGCTTTACGTGCTGTTTTATATTGCGGCGCTGGCTGTCTTCGCCGTTTCGGGTTACATGATGCTCGTGTCGCTGCGCCGCCTGAAGGCCGAGGAGAAAAATCGCGGCGCGGCGTAATAATCTGGGCGGAGGCTGCGTTAGTTACGAGTAAAAACAGTATCTTTGTCCTCCGGATTATGACTTTGCGAACGAAAATAGCGGTCGTGGCGGCTACATTGTTCCTGGGCGGTTGCCAGGAACTGCCCGGCTATTTTGCCAGCGATACCACGCTGGCGCGGGCGGGCGGCAGCGAACTGAAGATGCGCGATGTCGAGTCGGTAGTCCCGAAAGGGGTTACGGGCGAGGACAGCGCGGCCTTCATGAAGGTCTATATCGACCGCTGGGTGCGCAAACAACTCAAATTGCAGGAGGCCGAGATCCTTTTTTCCGCCTCGGCGGACGATATCGACAAGATGGTCGAGGAGTACCGGCAGGCGCTGCTGATCCGCAAGCTGGATCAGCATTACGTCGACCGCAGCATCGACACGACCTTCACGGAGAACGAGATCGCGGCCTATTACAACGCCCACAAGGCCGATTTCCGGCTCGACCGTACGTTGGTCAAAGGGCGGATCGTGCAGTTCGGCGAAGGGTACCGCCAGGCGCGCAAATTGCGGGAGCTGATGGGGACGAAGAGCGAAGCCCGGCAGCAGGATTTCCGGGACATATGTGCGAAGAACGACTTTACGGTCACCGATTTCAGCGACCAGTGGGTGGATTTCCCGGAATTTCTGAGTTACCTGCCTACGCTCCGGTCGCAGAACTACGACCCGGTGCTCGCATCGACGGCCGTGCAGGAGATGCGCGACAGCCATTCGCACTACTATTTCCAGATCGACGCCGTGCGCCGCGAAGGGGAGCCCATCCCGCTCGAACGGCTGCGGGGGACGATCCGCCGCATCCTCTTCAACCAGCGCCAGAGCGAGATCATCCGCAGCCACGAGGAGGAACTCTATAACCGTGCGTGCGAAGGCGGGAGCATAAAGATTTTCGAAAACGAGAATACAAACGATAAAGAAAAAGAATAATGTTGAAAAAAGGTATGCTGGGGGCGGCTTTCGCCCTGCTCGTTGCTGGGGCCGGGGCGTTCGCGCAGAAACAGCAGGTGATGCTCGACAAGGTGGTCGCCGTCGTAGGGTCTTCGTCCATCCTCCATTCCGAAGTGGCGGAGTATGCCCGGCAGCTCACGGCCCAGCGCCGTGCCGAAGGATATACCTCCGACCGTGACCCGATGAACGAGGCGCTCGAGGCACTGATGACCCAGAAACTGCTCTTCAACCAGGCGCAGATCGACTCGGTGAAGATCAATGCGGGCGACATCGCCACGCATGTGGAACAGCAGATTCAGAATATGATCGAAACCGAGGGGTCGATCCCCAAACTCGAGGCCAAGCACCACATGGCCATTTTCAGCATTCGCGAGAACATGCGCCAGCGCTATGAGGAGCAGTCTTATGCCTCTTCCATGCAGAGCGAGGTCGTGAGCAAGGTGTCGGTCATTCCCGGCGAGGTCGAGCGTTTCTACAAGTCGATCGACAAGGACAGCCTGCCGACCGTGGCCGAACAGTATGTCTACGCCCAGATCACCCGTTTCCCCAAGTCGATCACCGAGGCCAAGCAGCGCACGCGCGAGCGCCTGCTCGACATGCGCGAACGGATCATTACCGGCAAGGCGAAATTCGAGAACCTGGCACGCATGTATTCGCAGGATCCCGGGACGATGATGCGCGGCGGCGAGATGGATCCCACCGAGCTCAACGGACTGGAAGCGCCGTTCGCCGACGCCCTCGAGAACATGAAGCCGGGGCAGATATCGGAGGTCGTCGAGACCCGCTACGGACAGCATATCATCCAGTTGCTCGACAAGCGCGGCAGCCTCTACCATTTCCGCCATATCCTGCTGCGCCCGGTCTATACGATGGACGAGCTCAACGAAGGGGTCGTGTTCCTGGACAGCATCGCCAACCAGATACGCAAGGATTCCCTCTCGTTCGACAAGGCCGCCCTCCAGTTCTCCGACGACGCCACGTCGAAGATGAACGGCGGTATCGTCTCGAACCACGACATTCTGGAGCGTTTCAATGCCTTCGAGGCGAAGCTCACCGTGACGAAGTTCCTGCGTGAGGATTTCGCGCACTTCGGTGCACTTGACGACTACAATGCCTTGATCCGCCTCAAACCGGGCGAGATTTCGCCTGCATTCCTGACCGAGGACATCATGGGCAACCAGCTGGCCAAGATCGTCAAACTGGTGGAGATCATTCCCACGCATGTCGCGTCGCTCAACGAAGACTATCTCCGCTTGGAGGAGATGGCGCTCAATGCCAAGCAGGAGCGGGTGTTCAAGGAGTGGCTGACCAAGAAGATCGACGCCATGTACGTTTACATCGCCCCCGAATTCCGCGACGGGGAGTTCGAGAATAAAAGCTGGGTGAAATAAACCGTGCGCAGGCTCTTTACCATAGCTGCCGTCGTGCTGGCTGCGGGCAGTGTGATTTTCGCCCGCAGCGGGATGCAGGCACCCGGCCAGGAGCCCGAGCCCGAGAAGAAACTCATCGACCTGAAGTCGGACAACATGGGCCCCATAGCCCCCGGCGACTCGGTGATCTTCCTGGTCGGCAATTTCGCCGCGCAGCATAACGGCGCTGTCATTACGTGCGACAGTGCCGTGCGTTATTCGGACATGCGGATCGAGTTCTTCGGCAATGTCCTCATCAACAAGAATACGACCTATATTTACGGCGACCGCGCCGAATACAACGGCGAGCTGAACGAGGCACGGGTCTATTCCGACATCGTCAAGGTCGTCGACGGCGATGCCACGCTCTATACCTACCGGTTTGTCTTCAACACGAAGGAGAATATCGGCCAGTTCGCCGACGGTGGCGTGCTGATAAACCGGGACAACCGGCTCGAATCGGTGCGCGGCTACTATTATGCCAACACCAAGGATCTCGTTTGCGTAGACCGCGTCGAGATGCGTAACGACGAATACGAACTCAAGGGCGACTCGGTGGTCTACAACATGGCCACCGACAACGCTTTTTTCTTCGAGAATACCAACATCTGGAACAAGGACGGCGACTACCTCTATGCCGACCGGGGCGCGTACGACAAGGCCGATACGCTTTACCGGGTTACGCGCAACGGTTATGTGCTGACCGAGAAACAGGAGATGTGGAGCGACAGCATCGACTATTTCCGCGCCAAAGACCACGTGGTGCTGTGGCGGGACATCCAGATTGACGATACGGAGCACAAAGTACTCGCCTTCGGCGATTACGGCGAGTATTGGAAGGAACCGGGCGATATATTCCTCACGCGGCGACCCTCGGTGGTGAGCTACGACCTTACACAGGGCGATTCGCTCTTCATGCGTGCCGACTCGATGTTCCTCTTTACGGTCAATGAGAATGCCCGGCGCCGGGCAGAGGAGAAGGCCGCGGCCGATTCGCTTGCGCGTATGGGGGCCGATTCCCTGCAACGGCCCGATTCGCTGGGGCAGCATCCCGATGGATTGGCCGCGACGGCCGGCCCCGAGGAGGGACGTACCGAGCCCGGACTGCATCCCGGCGACGCAGCCGATTCGCTCGCGTCGACCGGCGGGGCGGATTCGCTCGCCGCAGGTTCCGGCTCCGATTCGCGGACGCATGGTTCGCCGCGGGCGGATTCGTTGCGCATGGCCGATTCGCTCTCCGTGCCGGGCAGCCTGCCCGACTCGTTGGACAGGGCTGCCGATACGCTGACCGTTGCCCAGCGCAAGGCCCTGCTCAAGGAAGCGGCGCGCAAGGCCAAGGCCGAAAAGAAGGCCGCGGCAGCCAAAATCAAGAAGGCGCAGCTCGATTCGATAGCCGTCAGACGCAAGGAGAAGACCACGGCCAAACTGCTGTTGCAGAAGGAGCGCGAGGAGGCGCGTCTGGCCGCCCGGCGGCTGAAGGCTGCGTCGAAGCTCAAAGCCCGGCAGGCGCGTGCCGCCCGCAAGGGAAAGGTGATCCCGGTCGATTCGGCGGCCCTGCGCGAACTGGATTCGCTGATCGAGATGAACATGGCCGAACAGGATTCGCTGCTCAACCTGCTGGCAGATTCGCTGTTGTCCGACACGACAGCGATGGCGCTTCCGGCCGATTCGGTCGACTCGCTCGCCCTGCCGCGCGACAGCATCTACCGCCTGATGAAGGGGTACCGCGACGTGAGGATCTTCAGGTCGGATTTCCAGACCGTGTGCGACTCGATCGTGGCGATCAGCACCGACTCGACGATCCACCTCTATATCGACCCCGTGTTGTGGAACCAGAGCAACCAGATCACTTCGGACGTGATGGATATTTTCACCGAGCGGCAGCAGATCAAACGTGCCGAATTCATCGGCAGCCCGATGATGGCCAGCCAGCTCGATACGACACACTACAACCAGGTGGCGGGCAAGACTATGACCGCCTATTTCTACAACAACCAGATATACCGCAACGACGTCAACGGTAATGCCCAGACCATCTATTACATGCAGGACGGCGAGCCGCCCGAGATCACGATGATGGGCGTTATCGAGAGCGGCGACTGTTCATTCTATATCGAGGACAAGCAGGTGGTGCAGATCACCTACCGAACCGAACCGGTCTACAACTTCTATCCGATGGACGATATCCCGCCCACGCAGGATCTCTACCTGAAAGGCTTTAAATGGGAGGGGGCGCGGCGGCCCGTGCAGGCCGATGTGTTCGACCGCAGGATCCGACCTTCGCAGCGGAAGGAACGTACGCGGCTGCGTCATCCAGATTTCCCGATCATGATGCGCATCGAGGAGCATAAGAAACGCCTGATCGAACAACGCCGCTGGGCGGATCGCAACGACCAGGTCGACCCGCTCACCGTCGAGTGGATGCGCGAACTGGGATACGAGGTCGGGCAGCCGCGCGAACCGCAACGTCCCGCGCCGCAGGCTGAATGACCGGCACCGCAACTCTCCGCCGGTAATTCGGACGGTCTATGCAACCATACGGAAACCGTAACAAAAGGCGAAAAGCGAAAAACTTTTCGCCTTTTGTGTTATTTTTGCAGCCGGTTATTCGTCAGTTGGTTTTACACATGAAAAAAAGTCTGATTGCACTGGCATTCGGGACGCTTGCCCTGGGGATGTCGGAGTTCGTGATGATGGGCATCCTGCCCGATATTGCCCGCAGCCTCGGGGTTTCCATCCCCGAGGCCGGACACCTTATTTCGGCCTATGCCCTGGGCGTTTGCTTCGGGGCGCCGCTTACGGTGCTGGTAGCCCGGACGCGCCCGCTGAAACAGATACTGCTGGCGCTCACGGCTCTGATCGCCGTCGGGAACCTGTGCGCGTCGCTGGCGCCGAACTACTGGATGCTGATGGCGATGCGTTTCGTGTCCGGCCTGCCGCACGGTGCCTTTTTCGGTGTCGGGTCGATCGTCGCAGAGCGGGTGGCAGATGCCGGGAAGCGCACGGAGGCCGTTTCGATCATGATCGTCGGGATGACCGTCGCCAACCTGTTCGGCGTGCCGCTGGGCACTTATATCAGCAATGTGCTGTCTTGGCGCACGACCTTTGCGATCGTCGCCGTATGGGGCGTGGTGGCGCTGACGCTCGTAAGGATGTGGGTGCCCCGCATGGAGCCGCTGCCCGATACGGGGCTGAAAGGGCAGTTCCGGTTCCTGCGCAGCCTTGCGCCCTGGCTCGTGCTGGCATCGGTGATGCTCGGCAACGGCGGGATCTTCTGCTGGTACAGCTATGTCAGCCCGCTGATGATCCATACCTCGGGTTTTACGGAGGAGAACCTTACGCTGATTATCATGCTGGCCGGTTTCGGCATGTTCGCGGGCAATATCCTCGGCGGGCATCTCTCCGACCGTTTTACGCCCGAGAAGGTCGTGCGTTTTACGCTGGCCGCGGCCACCCTGACGCTGCTCGGGATTTTCTTCGGGGCACATGTCCACTACCTTTCCGTCATGCTGATGACGCTCTGTACGGCTTGTCTGTTCTGTGTCTCGTCGCCCCAGCAGTTGCTGATCCTGGAGAATTCGCGTGGCGGCGAGATGCTCGGCGCAGCCCTCGTGCAGGTGGCTTTCAACCTGGGCAATGCACTGGGTGCCTATTGCGGGGGCCTGCCGATCGCCCACGGGCTGGGCTACGAATATACGGCGTTGCCCGGTGCGGGTTTCACCCTGTTGGGGCTGCTGACGGCCGTGGTTTATATCCGTAAATATCCCCGCCATGCGAAGCGATAACGGTGCGGAGCTGTTTCCGGTGGTCGACGAAGCCGGGAACGTGATGGGGGCGGCGACGCGTGCCCAATGCCACGGCGGCGGAATGTTGCTGCATCCCGTGGTACACCTGCACCTGTTCAATTCGCGGGGCGAGTTATACCTGCAACGGCGTCCCGTGTGGAAGGATATCCAGCCCGGGCGCTGGGATACGGCCGTGGGTGGGCATGTCGACTACGGCGAAACGGTGGACGACGCATTGCGGCGCGAGGTGCGCGAAGAACTCGGCGTGACCGGGTTCGTGCCCGAACGCGTGGCGGTGTACGTGTTCCGCTCGGAGCGCGAGCGCGAATTGATCTATGTCCACCGCACGGTGTACGATGGGGAGGTCGTCCCGAGTGACGAGCTCGACGGCGGGCGTTTCTGGAGCCGGGACGAAATCTTTGAAAATCTCGGCAAAGGCGTCTTCACGCCCAATTTCGAGGGCGAGGTGGAACTGGTACTCGGGGTATAGTTTTTTTTCGTATCTTGTAACCTGGAAACCGACAATGAAGCGACTGTCCTGTATGCCGCAGGGCATTGTCCAGCACTGACCGGTGCGAGGCGCAGGGATTGGTGCCGTTCCCCAAACGCATGTCCTATGGTGATGGCTGGTGCCGGATTTTTGCCTTCCGCAGTCGTTATCCTGTCGCCGGGGTTTCCGCCGCTGATGATTACAAAGGCCGTTAGGTCTGAAATTTGATAGAAATACCGTATGCAGTCTCTCCTTACACGTTGGGCCGACGCCCTGCTCGCATGGCTCGGACTCACTTCCGCATTGAATAACGGCTGGGATCGTTGGGTGGCTTTCGCCCTGGTGGTGCTGTCCGTCGTGCTTCTCGATTTCCTGTGCCGTAAGGTGCTCGTGCGCGGGATTAGGCGCATCGTGATGCGCACCAAAGCCACGTGGGATGACGAACTGTTCAGTTCCGCCGTGTTGAGCCGGCTGTGTAATATCGTCAGCGCCATCGTGCTGGTCATCGTCCTCCCCGTAGTTTTCGATGAACAGTCGGAAGCCAGGACGATCGTCACACGACTGATACAGGTGTACATCGTCGTCACGGTCTTCCGTTTTATCAACGCCCTGCTTTATGCGGCCTTCAATATCGTCTCGGCGCGTCCTGCGTGGCAGAACAAACCGATCAACGGATTGCGCCAGACCGGGCAGGGAATCGCAGCGCTGATCTGCGGTATCCTCATCGTCTCGATCCTGATCGGCAAGTCGCCCGCCATTCTGCTCACCGGACTGGGCGCTTCGGCGGCCGTCATCATGCTGGTCTTCCGCGACAGCATCCTCGGCTTCGTCTCGGGCATCCAGCTTTCGGCGAACGACATGCTCAAGGTCGGGGACTGGATCACCGTACCCAAATACGGTGCGGACGGTTCGGTGATCGAGGTGTCGCTCACGACCGTCAAAGTGCAGAACTGGGACAATACGATCGTTACGCTGCCGCCCTACCTGCTGGTGAGCGATTCGTTCCAGAACTGGCGCGGGATGCAGGCGTCGGGCGGCCGCCGCGTGAAGCGTTCGGTGAATCTGGACATGACGAGCGTGAAATTCTGTACGCCGGACATGCTGGCCCGGTACCGCAACATAGACATCATCCGCGAATATATCGACCAGACCGAGCAGCGGGTTGAGGAATACAATGCCGTGCATGGCATCCGCCCCGGTGAACGCAAGATCAACGGCCTGCACCAGACCAACCTCGGGGTGTTCCGTGCCTATCTGGAACGATACCTGCGCGATGAGGTGCCTGTCAACAAGGGGATGACCCTGATGGTGCGCCAGCTGCAACCGACGGAGACGGGATTGCCGATGGAACTCTATTTCTTTACGGATACGGTGGTGTGGGTGGATTACGAGCGCATCCAGTCGGATGTCTTCGACCATGTGCTGGCCGTCATCCCCGAGTTCGACCTGCGGGTGTTCCAGAATCCGTCGGGAAGCGATATCGAGGCGCTGCGCTATCAGAGGCCGGAGCCGGACGTGCCGGCCAAACCGGATGTTACAGAAAAATCATCAGCATCACCTGAATGATAATTACCCGCAGGAACATGCAGAGAGGGTAGACCGTGGCGTACGATACCGACGGGTTGTCTCCCTCGATCGTGTCGTTGGCATAGTTCAGTGCCATCGGGTTGGCCATGCTGCCGCACAGCATGCCTGCGACCGACCCGAAGTCGATGCGCAGGATGCGCAGGGCGAAGATGCCCAGCAGTACGACGGGGACGAACGTCAGCAGGAATCCCAGCAGCAGCCATAGTGCCCCTTCGGGGCGCATGACGGTCTCGAAGAAGTGCGTGCCTGCCTCGAGCCCCAGGCATGCGAGGTACATCGACAGGCCCAGTGCCCGGAGCATCAGGTTGGCGCTGTATGTGGTGTAGGTAATCATGTGAAGGCGCGGGCCGAACGTGCCGATCAGGATGCCGACGATGATCGGGCCGCCTGCCAGGCCGAGCTTTACGGGCAGGCTGATGCCCGGGATGCTTACGGGGATGCTCCCGAGCGTGAGCCCGAGGATCAGGCCGACGAAGACTGCCACGAGGTTGGGCTCTTCGAGGTTCTTCACGGCATTGCCGAGAATCTTTTCCACATGCTTGATCGCGGCGGCTTCGCCCACGACCGTCAGGCGGTCGCCCATCTGCAAACGCAGGTCGGGGGTGGCCAGCAGTTGTACGCCCGAGCGGTAGACGCGGCTGATGTTGATGCCGTAATTGTTGCGCAGGCGCAGCGAGGAGAGTTTCTTGCCGTTGATTTCGGGGCGCGTCACGAGGATGCGCTGCGAGGTGAGCTGGCTGTCGACGGCGTTCCAGTCGATGTTCTCCGTATTCCAGTCCTTCTGTTCCTGCTCCCCGAAGATCAGGCGCAGTGCGTCGGCCTCGCCCGGGGTGGTGATCACGAGGATGACGTCGTCCTTCTGCAACGTCTTGTCGGAGGTGGGAATCGAAACCTGCCCTTCGCGCCAGACCCGCGAAATGACGAAGTGGTGGTGGCTCTGCGCAGCGATCTCGTGGACGCTTTTGCCGAAGACGGCCGGGTTGGTCAGGTGGTAGCTGGCGATGAAGACGTTTTTCCGGTGTTCGGCGTCCGGCTCCGGCATGTCGGCGGGGCGGACGAAGAGTTTGCGGATGAAGACGATGGCCAGGATGACGCCCACTACACCCAGCGGATAAGTCACGGCGCAGCTCAGGGCGGCGCCGCTGGAGTCGACACCCATCTGTTGCAGCGCCTGCTGCGCGGCACCGAGTGCCGGGGTGTTGGTCGTGGCGCCGCACAGGATGCCC
>ENA-OPJL01000551-OPJL01000551.1-human-gut-metagenome-genome-assembly--contig:-NODE-551-length-11412-cov-1.868539_pt1 | contig 11412 bp, 5 predicted proteins | sample MGYA00241415_ERZ501659 | MGnify/ENA primary metagenome ERZ501659 (study PRJEB25962, sample SAMEA1965033) | human gut metagenome | biome: human gut; feature: human-associated habitat; material: faeces...
GGGAAAGAGCGACATGCCCGTGTAGATCGTGCCGTCCATGTCGAGTGCCACGTGCCGGATGCGGCGCAGGCGTTCCATCAGCTCGTCGTGCGTGTAGACCGAGCGGTATTTTTCGAATGCAGCCATTTGTTTACTTGCGGTTGAGATCGAGGTTCTGGAATAAGTAGGGGTAGTCGGTTTCGATGACGTCGCAACCCGTCGGGATTTCGAGCTCGTAGCCCTGTATTTTCTGCGCGTCGGTGGCCCTGCGGTCGTGCGTCGGGGCGAGCGAGATCATGCACATCACTCCGTTGCGGTGCAGGTTGTCGTAAAGCTCCTGCTGGTCGGGCAGCATCATCGTGCCGACGTAGGCCATCACCTGCGACCAGGGAATCCGCTCCCCGACATACTCGTTGAACTCCTTCATGTTCTTGCACCAGCACGAGAACATCGCCTGCGGGTCGCGGTCGAGATACGTGCGCGCCTGTTTGGCGTTGCGCACGGTATACATCACGTTGGCCGGTGCCAGGCGGTTGATGAATTGCGACATCACTTCGAGCGGGACGTCCTTGATGTCGAGGTTGAGGATCGTCTTGCCCTGGCTCCAGGCGATGCACTCCTCGAGGGTGGGGATCTTGTAGGTCGTGACGTTACCTTCGCGATCCTTGAGGAAGAACTGCTGCAACTCCGCGTAGGTGTAGTCCGAAACCTTGCCCGTGCCGGTCGTGGTACGGTCGATCGTGGCGTCGTGCATCAGCACGATCACGCTGTCTTTGGTCATGCGCGGGTCGATCTCGAAGAACGAGGGCATCATCGTGAGCGTCTTTTCGAACGACTCGATGCAGTTTTCGGGGAATCCCGTCACCATGCCGCCGCGGTGGCCGCTGATGACGACCGGCCGCTCGGGCGAATAGCGGAACCACTCGTGCAGCTGTGCGCGGTCTTTGATGTCGATGTAGTAGGGCCCTTCGGCCTTTTGCCCGCCCGGGGCGCATCCGAGCAGCAGGGCGGCGGTGGCGAAGGCGGTCAGTAGTCTGGATGTTTTCATAGTGTGTTTTATTGGTTCTCTGCGGTTTGTTCCAAGAGCAAAGGCGCCCGGAAGCGCCTTTGTCCCTGTTCTGTTTCCTTTCAGGCGGTTACTTGTCGATCCGGTGGCGTTTGATGACCTCGCCGCCCGTGTTCACGACGTCGATGTCGATTCCCCTGCGGTCGGCCTTCACCACGAGCTTGTCCCGGTTCGAATTTACGAGGATCGGGAAGTTCGTGCCCCGGCTCCCGTCGTCTATCCACTGGTAGCGGTGGTAGTGCCCGCATAGCATGATGTCGACCGAAGCTTCGTTGAGGATCGGTACGAACAATCTGCGGATCTCCTGTTCGCCGTGCCAGCTGCTTTTCCCGCCCGGGATCATGTGCAGCACGACGATGTGCAGGGGTGCCGCGCGGTATTCCTCGCTTTCGACCACGCCCTTCAGCCAGCGGGCTTCCTGTTCGCGGTAGGCGTCGGTGGTCGACAACCCGTAATAGCGGATGTCGCTGTCGGGTTTGTCCTCGCCGCAGTCCAGCACGACGAAATAGGCCGGCCCCTGCCGGAACGTGTAGTATACCTCGCCCGTGGAGGTCGGGAAGTAGTCGAGGAAACTCGGGGAGAAAGAGCCGCGGTTCTCGTGGTTGCCGCGCGTGGCGAAGATCGGGATTCCCGCGGGCGTCAGCAATTCGGCGGCCGAATTGAGATACCCCTCGAAAAGCTGCTTCTCCGACTCCATCGAAGTGAGCATGTCGCCGTTGAAGCAGACGAAATCGGGTTTGGCCTTTTCGGCACCTTCCAGCAGCAACCGGAAGATCGAATCCTGGGCGTGAATGTCGTTCACAACCCAGAATTCGGTTTGATCCTTCTTTTCGTCGAGCGTAGTGGCCGTATAGGGCTTGTGTTTGAGGATGTCGCTCCCGTAACCTTCGCCCAGGACTACCCGCTTGTTGCCTTCGTCGCAGAGCACGCCCTGCTGCATGATGCGGTAACGGTAGGTCGTCCCCGGAGCCAGCCCCTCCACGCGTACGCGGTGCAGGCGGCCTATGCGGCGTTTGCCGATGTGCGAATCGTAATATTTCGGCCGCTCGGCGGCGTAGAAATGCGATCCGTCGTCAGGAGCGACTTCGACCCACGATGCGGCATTGATGGTCGTCGTCCACACGACGGTGAAACCGTCGTCGGTGACCTGTTGCAGGTAGGGCCCGTGGGCAATGCGTACCGAGGGCTGTCCGATGGCAATGCCCCAGGCCGATAGGGCGACGAGTATCGAGATCAGTCGTTTCATTTTGTTTTTGCTTTTGAATCGCAATTCACAAAGTTACGAATTTTTCCGTAATAACCTACTCGCCGACCGGGAAATCCTCGGCAAGGCCCGTGGTGAATTTCGTTTGCGTGAAGGTCGTGCCGAACCGATCTGTGGCACGCACTTCGACCGACGCTGTCGGTGACTGAAGCGTGTAGTAGTACAGGTGGCGGACGTTGCGCTGGTAGTAGCTCGTGGGTTTCTTATTGCTGTCCAGTTCGGCCTTGCCTACTACGCCGATGTGGTAACGCAGTGCCCAGGCATCCCAGGACTTGTCCTTTTCATTGCCTGTGTAGTCGAAATGCGTCATTTCCCCTGTTTTTATGCCATTCTCGTATACTTCGATTTTCCAGTCCTTGTCGGCGTTCCAGACATTGGCTACGATCTGGTCGTCGCCCTTGTAATAGAACTGGTAGTTTTTCGAGTAATCACGCATGAAGATGTCGTTGGCGCGGTAGAGCCGTATCTGCTGCTGGGCATCGAGCCCCGTGCCCTTGTATACCCAGTCGGTAATCGTGGCGCCCTTGATGTTGTAGATGGCGTAGCCGTTGGGCGTGCCGTCGACGTTGATCGTGGAGTTCCACCATGCGCCGCAGGCCGCGCCATGCACGTGTTCGTAGTGGCTGTCGTAGACGTTGTTCTCGGCGTAGTGCGTGTGCCCCGACATGACGTGCACCTCGGCGAACGGCTTGAGCAGTTCGAGTACCGCCTGTACGTTCTGGTTGTTGCTGGCGCGCATGGGGATGTGTACGCAGAAGATCACCATTTTGTCTTTCGAAACATAACTCAGATCCTGTCGGAGCCATTCGACCTGGTCGTCGCGGAATCCGAGCGAATAATCCTTGTGGCTCGGGAAAATGATGTTGTCCATGGCGATGATGTGCACGTTGCCGCGGTCGAACGAATAGTTTACAGGGCCGAAGATGTATTCGAAATTCCGCTGTGCGGCGATGTCGTGTGCGACGGTGTAGTTATCCTTGCTGACGGCGATCACCTTGTTATCGTGGTTGCCCATCACCTGGAAGAGCGGCAGCCCGACCTTGTCCGTCTGCATGGCCTTTTTCATCAGCGGGAATACGTCGTTCGTGTAGTCCGTATTCTCGGTGTTCCACCCTATGTCGCCCAGCGTGATGCCGTACGAGGGCAGCGCCGAGGCTGCGACCTGTGCGGCGATGTCGGGCACCGTCTCGTTGTTGAAACGTGCGATGTTGGTCGTGTTCTGGCACTGGGGGTCGGCCACGCAGAAGAGGTTGAACTCGTTTTCGGCACCTCCGGCCAGCGGGGTCAGCGTGAAGTCGTAGCGCTTGCGCCCTTCGGTCAGTTTCTGCCAGAAGCAGGGCAGCCCTTCGGACATGGGGACTTCGTATGCCGCGGGGATCGAAAGGTACACCTGATAGGAGAATTCCCCGGCCGTAAGCTGGTATACGCCGTTCTCGTCGGTGGCTGTGCAGGTGTATCCGTCGCTTACGACGATTCCCTGAAGTCGGTTCCCCTGGTTGTCGGTCACCACGCCGTAGATGTCGGTCAGCGGATCTATGGGGGTCTTTACCGGGCGGTCGTCGTCATTCGAACACCCGGAAAAGATCAGGGCAGTGAGCGCGGCGATGATAAATATGTATCGTTTCATTGTATGCTGAATTAAGGTTTGTGTCGGGATGCGCGCCCCGGGAAAATATCGCTCCGGGGCACGTTTCCTCCCTGTTTATCTCCAGTAATAGTTTTGTCCCAGGTCGGGGTTGATGTTCAGTGCCGTCTTGGGGATGGGGCGCAGGTAGCGCTTTTCCTCGAAGTTGCGGCCCACGGTATAGAGCAGGCGTCCGGTCGTGCCGTTCTCCAGCGAGTATTTGCTGTTGTCGAGTATGATGTACGTTACACCGGGTTCGTTGCCGGCTTCGCCCGAAGTCACGCAGACGTCGTTGATGCCGTCGCCGTTGAGGTCGTAGGAAGTGTCCATGGCCGGGATGTAGATGCCGTACCACTGCTTGTTCAGCAGTTCGCCCGCATGCCAGCGCATCAGGTCGTCGTAACGGAACCCTTCCAGCAGCAACTCGATGGCACGCTCGCGGCGGATTTCGAGCAGGTCGCTGTCGCTCAGCCCGTAGTACTGTTGCAGATAGGGGTCTGCCGACGTCGGGCGCTTGCCGTCGACGCCTGCGCGCTCACGCAGCGGCTTGATGGTCTTGTTCCAGATGTCGTCGCTGAATTCGCCCAGTTCGGCCTTCGCCTCGGCGTAGTTGAGCAGCACCTCGGCGTAACGCATGATGGGCAGCGAGTTGTAGGAAACCGATGCCGACTCGTATGCCTTGTCGTCGATGTTGAACTTGATGACCTGGTAGCCGGTCAGCGTCACCGTGAAATCGGGGGGTGTTGCGGTCGAGATGCCGCCCACCAGCTTCGTGTAGCCCGGCGTGATGATGCTCTGCGAGAGACGGTAATCGCGGTTTTCGACTTCGGTCGTGAACTCCTCGCCGGTGGCCGTGTGGCGCGAGCCGTCCAGGTTGAGGTAGGTCTTCACGAAATCCTGGTCGAGCGACCAGCGCTGTCCGTAGCTGCCCGACGTGTAACGCCACGTAAGGTCGTGGAACGTGGTCATGCCGACGCTCATCTGGCGTGCCCAGATCACCTCGGTCGTGTTGACGGCCTCCTGCGTGAAGAGTTCCCGGTACTGGGTCTTGACCTTGGCAGGGTTGTTCACGATGCTGTATACGCCGGCTGCCATCAGTTCCTCGCAGGCCTCGGCGCATTCGCGCAGGAATTTCGCCGAAGCCTGCTTGTCTTCCCATGCCTTGCCCGTCGACGGGTCTACCGAATGGTATTTGCGGTAGGTGCCTTCGAACAGGCAGACGCGGGCCTTGTAGGCCAGGGCGATGTACCGGTTGATGCGGGCGCAGTTGATCCAGTCCGACGACGTGTAGCAGTGCTCGCAGGCGAAGTTCAGGTCTTCGAGCACGCGCTCCATGACGTATTCGCGGCTGTCGCGCGGTTTGTAGAGCGCCACCATGTCTTCGGGGTCGATCGGTTCGTCGTACCAGGGTACGGCACCGAAGGTCTTGACCTTCTCGAAATACTGCCATGCGCGCCAGAAACGGGCTGTGCCTTCGTAGTGGTTGTAGGTAGCTTCGGAGAGCCCCTTCGCCTCGCGCATGTGCACCAGGAAATAGTTGATGTTGTAGATCGGCGTCCAGTTACTGATCGACCAGCCGCTCTGCAGGTCGGGTGTCCACGAAGCGTTGGTCAGGAACGTGAACGACTTTTCGGTAGCCATGATGTCCGAGTATCCGTCGCCGTAACCCAGGTCTGCTGCGCTGGGGGTGTATTTCTGGATGAACCCGTTGATATAGGTCAGCAGAGAGCCTTCGTCCGTGAAATAATCCCCGGATCCGACCTTGGCGTCGGGATCCCTGTTAAGGAAATCCTCGCAGGACGTGAGCAGGAAACAGGCCGAAAGCAGAATGTATGTTATCTTTTTCATTGTCGTCCGTAATTTAGAAAGTTATGCTCAAACCGATCGTGTACGATTTCATGACGGGATAACCGTCGCCGTCGCCGAAGTTGTCGCTACCGAACTTGTTGGTTCCGTAGTCCGCATCGCCGGCGTAGATACCTTCCGGGTCGTAGTTCTTCGCGTACTTCTTGAGCGGTGAGAAGGTCAGGAGGTTCTCGCCCGACACATAGATCTTGAGTGCCTGGAGGCCGATCTTGTTGACCAGCTCCTTGGGGAAGTTGTAGTCGATGGTGAGGTTCTTCAGGCGGATGTACGAAGCGTCCTGCACGTAGCGCGTGTTGGGCTGCGCGAGGATCAGGCCCGAGTCGCTGGCCGAATAGCCGACCAGGCGCGGCCAGTAGGCGCCGCGGTTGGTCGGTGACCAGCGGTCGCTGTTATGCCACGGGAGTGCCATGCTGTACGGGCGGCCGTACTGTCCCCAGAAATAACCCGACTCCTTGGCCGGATACCAGTCGCGTTTGCCGACGCCCTGCCACATCATGCTGATGCCGATGCCGTTCCAGCGCACGCCGCCCTGGATGCTGTAACTGTAGCGGGGCGTGGTGTTGCCGATCTTCACCAGGTCGCCGTGGTCGTAGATCGTGTTGTTGCCGTTGTTGACGTATCCGTCGCCGTTCAGGTCGAGGTAGCGCGGGTCGCCGGCCTGCCAGGTCGCCGAACGGTTGGTGAACTTCGAATAGTTGGCCCATGTCTGCGCCTCTTCGTCGCTCTGGAACAGCCCGTCGCACTTGTAGCCCCACATTTCGCCGAGGGTCATCCCCTCGTAATAGTTGATCGAGTAGTTGGTCGGGAGCGTGCCAGTTTTGGCCGTATAGCGGGTGATCTTGCTGGTGTTGTCCCATACGGCGACTTTAATATTGTAGCTCAGGGTCTTGCCCGCAACCTTGTGGCTGTCGCGCCACGACAGGCTGGCCTCCCACCCGTCGGTGCGCATGTCGGCGTAGTTACCCTTGGGGGCGCTGTTGCCGAATACGGCAGGCAGCTCTTCGCCCACCACATACATGTCGGTTGTCTTCTTGCGGTAGATGTCGGCCGAGAAGTTCAGGCGGCCGTTGAATGCCTCGAAATCCAGGCCGAGGTCATAGGTCGTGGCCTTTTCCCATGTCAGGCTCTTGGGAATCGGGGAGGGTGCCTGCGTGTAGTTGAACACCGAACCGTTGTTCAGCAGGCTCGACTGTGCGATCGACATCGTGGAGAGGTAGGCGTAGGCATCGCTGATGAGGCCGTTGCCCGCTGAACCGACCGATGCGCGGATCTTCAGGTTGTCGAGCCAGTTGGCGTTTTTCATGAAGTTCTCTTCCGAGATGCGCCATCCCACCGAACCCGAGGGGAAGAATCCCCAACGCTGGTTGGACGGGAACTTGGAGTTACCGTCGTAACGGCCGCTGGCTTCGAGCAGGTATTTTCCTTTGTACGAGTAGCTTACGCGGTAGAATGCGCCGACCAGTCCCCAGTCGTAGCTGCCGTTGTCCTTCAGGGTCATCGCTTCGCCTTCCAGCAGGCTGAAGTTGGGCTTGCCGGGGATGATGATGCCCTCGCGGCTCATCAGGTTGCTCTTGTAGGTATAATCTTCGATGTTCCAACCGCCCATGATACTTAGCGAGTGGGTGTCGCCCAAGCGGGGCGTGTAGGTCAGCGTGGCGCTCGAAGCGACTTTCTGGCGGTTGTAGGAGCGCTCTTCGTAGAGCGAGCCCGAGGGGCGTTCGCCCGAACTGTCGGGCCCCGTGTAGTAGGTGTAGCTGTTCACGGCCTGCCGGCGGTCGGTCTGGTTGAAATAGAAGCTCACGTCGGCGGCGGCGACCAGCACGTCCTTCAACAGGTCGATCGTGACCGCCGTGCGGTTGTTCATGTCGAACTTGCGGTCTTTACGCCACGAGTTGCCCTCGACGAAGCCTGCCCAGCCCGTGTATACGGCCGCTTCCGTCCACGTGCCGTCGGGATTGGTGACCAGGGCTACGGGGTAAGCCTGGTGGTTGAGCATGCGCGATACCGTCATCGGCGTTGTGGAGATGCCCGTGTGGCTCGTCGGCTGGTGCGAATAGCGGTACATGAAGTCGGTGGTGTTCTCCACGCGCAGCCACGGCTTTACGTTGACGATGCCTTTGGCTTTGACGTTGAACTGCTGGTATTTCTCGTCGCCGGCGTTGTAGATGCCGTCCTGCTCGAACATACGGCCCGAGACGTAGTACGATGCCACGTCACCGCCTCCTGTCACGCTGATGTTGTGCTGGTGTCCGGTCGTATAGTCCTTGTAGAATACGTCGTACCAGTTGGTGTTGCCGAAGTATTCGTAGACGTTGCGGTTGTTGACGCGCCATTTCTCATACGAGGGGTCGCTGTTGCGGCGTGCCAGTTCGTTGTACCAGGTGCGCGAGAATTTGAATACGTTGTTGATGTTCGAGGGATCCTTGCCGAATGCGTTGACGTAGGATTCCAGGAACGAGGTGGTATAATCGTAGCCGTTGGTGACCATCTCGGGTTTGGTGGCGCGCTTGTAGAAGGTAAAGGTGCCGTTGTAAGTCACCTTGGCGCTGCCTTTCTGAGGCTTTTTGGTGGTAAGGAGGATCACGCCGAAGGTGCCGCGGGCGCCGTATACGGCGGTCGAAGAGGCGTCCTTGAGCACCGTGATCGACTCGATGTCGTCCGGGTTCACGGTCGACATGTCGGTTTCGACGCCGTCGACCATCACCAGGGCCGAACCGCCCGAACCGATCGAGTTCTCCGCGCCGCGGATGCGCACCGTCGCGCCGCGGTTGGGCTTACCGTCGGAAAAGGTCATCGTAAGGCCGGGGATGGCGCCCTGCAACGAGCGCGAAATGCTCATCGACGAACCCATGCGCTCTTCGAGCCCCTTTGTCGAAAGGGTTTCGACGGCGCCTACGATGTCGCGGCGCTTCTGTACGCCGTAGCCGACGACGACGACCTCTTCGAGGCTGGTGTTGTCTTCGCTCATGGTGACGTCGATGGTGGATTGGTTGTTGACGTGGATTGTCTGGGGTTTGTAGCCCACATAGCTGAAATTCAGGCTCTCTGAATTGTCAGCATTGATCGTGTATGTACCGTTGGCATCGGTAGTCGTGCCTTTCGTGGTACCGGGGACGGTGACGGTGACACCTATGAGTGGATTTCCCGTGTCGTCTTTAACGATACCCGAGACGGCCTTCCCCCCCCTTGTGCCGAGGCCGGGAGCGCAAATGTCACATATAAAAGAATAACCGTCAGGAGCCTGATGTACGAGCGTATTTTGCCCAGTACGTCAAGTCCGGTCAGCGTGTAACATTGTTTCATTTTACATCAGTTTAAGTTATCAATCGGTTCGTTGCCGGATCCCATACCTATTATTATATAAGGCCGGGTTTTTCCGGGGATTTCGGCTGGTTGCAAGTCATTCCCGATATAACTTCTGCTGGAGAGTGTGAAAAAAAGTAGTTAGGTTTTCGCGTGTGTCAGGTTTGTGTGTTTTAATTATTTAATAAATAAGGTTCTTCTAATTTTGCTTTCAAATATATGTTTTTATTTTCTTTCGTGCAACTATTTGGTTTAAAAACTTTGCAAAAAGAATAGTAAAAATTATGTAGGTTTGGGGTGTTTTTATATTTATATATTGTAAATACCTTAAAATCAATTGTTAGTGTTTGTATTTTGTTAGTCTTGATTCGTGTTGTCTTATTATTGTCTTTTGTGTGGCAAAGCTCGTTTATTGATGTTTCATGCGTGTTAAAAACTATTTAAATAATCACTAAAGGAAACAATTTGTGTTGCAATAGTGTTTTTAAGGTGCGAAAATTTGCAAAAAAGAAAAAATGTGCTTATGTTTGTCCTGCAAGTTGTTCCGACATATCTCTTGAGAGTAAGGACGCGCCCCGAGGCGTATCCGCTTTGCTATTTTCAGTAATAGTTATTACTCTAATCAAAATGTTATGAAACTTATGAAAAATTGGATAAAGACGATGCTCTTCGTGTCGGCCCTCTGTCTGGCGGCTTGCTCCGACGATCCGGATGTGGCTCCGCTCAAACGGGATACCGATGCCGTCGAGCTGACGTACAATTCAGGCGCCACGACCCAGATCTCGGTACGCTATGCCGGTTCGTGGTCGGCGCGTGTCGAGTGTACGGACGGAAGCGGGGCTCCGGTGAACAACTGGTTCTCCGTCTCTCCGGACAATGGTGTCGGTAACGGACGCGATTACCAGTGGGTGACCGTTACGGCCGAGCGTAATCCCGGCGACAAACGTACGGGATACATTTATCTGAAACCGGCCAACGGTGAGGAGATCAAGATCGAGGTCGCACAGGCCGACGGTCATTTCTCGGTGAACGACCCTGTGATTTCGGGGACGCTCAAGTCCAATACGGAATCTGCCGCAATGCTCGAAATCGCCTATGACAAGGCTTTCGGCGAAGAGATCGTGGAAATCGAAGCCACGCTCGATGGCCTTGCTGCCGAGGGGCTCGGCATCAGCAGCCCCTATCAGTCTGTGATCGAGCACGAAGGTAGCGGTACGATTTCGGTGCCTATCACCGGTGTGCCCGTGACGCTGGGTGAGGTGGTGTGCCATGTGACTTTCAAACTCGACGGGGTCGTGAAATTCCAGGGTGATGTTTCGGGGAACGTAAGTTCGTCGAACGAAGTGTTCGGCATGGGCTTCGACCTGTTCAAATGGGGCGGCGATTACCCGAACAACAAGAAGGGCCCCGGCCCGAACGGAAAGGATGGCGCCGGCAAGGAGTTCGATGGCACGGAGCCTGCGGAACCCGATGTGATTTCGGCGGGATCCGACGGTACGAGCGACGTTTTCAATACGATGGGCGAGACCTATCGCATCAATCGCGGCGTTGAAAAGTGGTCGGGCTTGCGTGTATATGAGCACCCGGGTTATGTGAAGCTGGGGGTTACGGCCAATGGCGGCTGGATCATGACGCCGGAGCTCGAAAGCCTTTCGGCGGCACCCGAGACCGTGTCGGTTTCGATCGACTTCCTGCGTTTCGATAACGAAACGGGTACCTACATCGTTTCTGCCGAGGGTGCCGGAGTCGTAACCAACGGCGAAGTGAACAATACCGTGCTCCCGGCACAGACTTCGGCTGCCGGCCGCAAATGGAAGACGCTGACCTTTACCGTTCAGGACGCTACCAACAAGACGCGCATCAAGATCGAGGCGCAGACCTATAACGAAAAGGGGTACCGTATCAATATCGACAATATCGTCGTTATGGCTGCCGACAAGACGGAGGTGACCGAGAAACTGCCGGCCCCCGAGCTTGAAAAGATTACCTATACGCCCGCCAAGACTTCCGTCGCATTTGCGTGGGAAGGCGTGAAGGGGGCGACCTCCTATGAGGCTTCCGTAGCGCAGCAAACGCGTCCCGACTTCAGGAAAACCGTCGAGACGGAGGATTCGAACTGCGAGTTCGCCGATCTGGAACCCGGCCTTTATATCTTTACCGTCAGGGCGCTTTACGCCGGGAATGCGGAATTCAATTCCGACCCGACGCAGAAGGTCGTGGGGACTTTGGGCTTTGCGGCTGAAAAATTAGCGACGCCAACAGAATTGGCGGCGGCCGCCCTGACATCCCCGGGGGCGCCGAACCGCTGGG
>ENA-OPJL01000557-OPJL01000557.1-human-gut-metagenome-genome-assembly--contig:-NODE-557-length-11343-cov-2.552268_pt1 | contig 11343 bp, 4 predicted proteins | sample MGYA00241415_ERZ501659 | MGnify/ENA primary metagenome ERZ501659 (study PRJEB25962, sample SAMEA1965033) | human gut metagenome | biome: human gut; feature: human-associated habitat; material: faeces...
ATATTATTAGGGATTCGCCCCGCCAATTCTTTGCAAAGAGAATGGGCGGGGCGAATCCATTATTAATCAGTAAAGACTCATTACCCGGCATATGTTGCCTCGTGCACATCTGCCACAGCCCGTCCGCTCGGATCATTTTTCCCTTGCAATGTGGCATCCCAGGCAAGTGCTTCAGCAGTAGAGCAAGCCACGCTCGGCACACTGGGCACGCTTCGGGCAGCCGACTGACTGGGGAAGTGTTCTTCGAAAATGCTACGATAGTAATATTCCTCCTTATTCTGTGGTGGATTGATGGGAAACCGTTCGGCGGCATGTTCCATCTGATGGTCGGTGACGGCGGCAGAAGTAATGGCTTTCAATGTATCAATCCAATTGTAACCGACGCCATCGGAGAATTGCTCTTTTTGCCGCCAGACAACACTCTGAGGCAGCATATCCTGAAAAGCTTCGCGCACAATGCGCTTCTCCACTTCTTTGCCCGGACACATCTTGACGGCAGGGCTGAGGTTCATTGCCACATCCAGGAATTCTTTATCGAGGAAGGGAACACGACCTTCCACACCCCAGGCAGAAAGGCTCTTATTCGCACGCAGACAGTCGTACAAGTGCAATTTGGAGAGCTTACGGATCGTCTCTTCGTGGAAAGCCTGCGGCGTGGGGGCTTTGTGGAAGTAGAGATAACCACCGAAAACCTCATCGGCACCTTCGCCACTAAGCACCATCTTGATGCCCATAGACTTGATGACACGTGCCAACAGGTACATCGGTGTGGAAGCACGAACAGTGGTAACGTCGTATGTTTCGATAAAGTAGATGACATCACGCAAGGCATCGAGCCCTTCCTGAATGGTATAATTGATTTCATGGTGAACAGTGCCGATGTATTCCGCCACTTCACGGGCTTTAATCAAGTCCGGTGCACCGCGCAGGCCGACGGCGAAGGAGTGGAGTTGAGGCCACCAGGCTTCGCTCTGGTTATCAGTTTCAATGCGCTTGCGGGCATACTTCTTGGCAATGGCGGAGATGACGGAAGAGTCGAGGCCACCACTGAGCAGAACACCGTAAGGAACATCGGACATTAACTGGCGTTGCACGGCAGCTTCAAGGGCGAGTTTTACACTGTTGATTTCTGGTTGGGTAGCCCGGCGGGCGGTGGTGTCATTGGCTTTGACGGCGGCATAATCGGTCCAGGGGCGTTGATACCAACGATGCATTTTCCCTTCACGTCCCCAGAAGTAATGTCCGGGCAGAAAAGGCTCGTAGGTATCACAGAAACCTTCGAGAGCTTTCAGTTCGCTACCGACGTAGATATGTCCCTGGTCGTCACGACCGATATAAAGAGGGATTACCCCGATAGGGTCACGGGCAATCAGATAATCGTCTGCTTCCTCATCGTAAAGGGCAAAGGCGAAGATACCGTTCAATTCTTCGAGGAAATGAATGCCTTTATCCTTATATAATGCGAGGATGACTTCACAGTCCGATCCTGTACGGAAAGCATACTTGCCGGCGTAGCGGGAACGGATTTCCCGATGATTATAGATCTCACCGTTGACGGCAAGGATTTGCTTGCCATCCGGAGAATACAATGGTTGTCCGCCACTTTCCGGATCGACGATGGAAAGACGTTCGTGAGCCAGGATGGCACTGCCGCCTACATAAATACCACTCCAGTCCGGTCCGCGATGACGGATTTTCTGCGCCATTCGAAGCGCTTTGTTTCTCAATTCCTGAGATTGAGATTTGATATTGAAGATACCTACGATTCCACACATGATATTTAGTGATTAGGGGTTAATGATTAGTGATTAGTAACAAGTGATTAGGGTTTAGTGATGAGTGATTAGTAATTAGTAAGTAAAGCATAGCGCAGCCTACTAATCACTAATCACTTACCACTAATCACTCAAATACTTGTCTATCCGTTCTGCCACTCTCCGTCCGTCCGCCAGTGCATGCACCACAAGGCTGGCACCACGTGCCGCATCACCTGCTACGAATACATTTTCCGGAAATTCCGGTTGTTCCGGTTTCAGGAAGCCCATGGCTAGAAGCACCATATCGGCGTCTATCACTTCCTTCTTTCCGGTAGGTTTCATGGTAGGGCGTCCTCCATCCTGAGCCGGAATCCATTCCACTTCTTCCACCTCTACACCGCAGACTTTTCCATTCTTGCCAATAAACTGATTGGATGCCAGTGACCAGCGGCGCGTGCAACCTTCTTCGTGACTTGAAGTCGTCTTCAGTACAATGGGCCATTGCGGCCAAGGAGTAGCGTCATTGTGACCTACGGGAGGCTGTGGCATGATTTCAATCTGTGTCACACTCACGGCTCCCTGGCGGATACTCGTACCGATACAGTCTGATCCTGTATCACCGCCACCGATGACGAGAACCCGTTTGCCCTTGGCATTTACCAGACGGTCTTTGGGGAACGTTTCTCCATCGAGGATATGATTTTGCTGGGACAGCATTTCGAGGGCAAGATAAATACCTTTCAGTTCGCGTCCGGGGATGTTGAGGTCGCGTGCCTGCGGCGTCCCGGTGCAGATGCAGTAGGCATCAAAGCCCGCGGGGAGGTTCTGTACATCTACCGTTACGCCCATTTCGAACTTGATGCCTTCGGCTTCAAGCACTCCCATCCGGCGGTCGATTACTGCCTTATCGAGTTTAAAATTAGGAATACCATAGCGCAGTAATCCGCCGGGCATGGGTTTGCTGTCAAAAAGAGTCACTTCATAGCCTTTAGCATTCAGCCGGCAGGCAGCGGAGAGTCCCGCAGGACCTGCACCGATGATGGCAACCCGCTTTCCATTACGTTCGGGTTGAATGGGCACGATGTAACCTTCGCGAAAAGCCGCTTCGGCAATAGCCGCCTCGTTTTCACGAATGGTGACAGGTTCATCGCACGAAAGCTTCAGTACACACGACTTTTCGCACAGTGCCGGACAGATGCGTCCGGTAAATTCGGGGAAGTCGTTTGTGGCGGCGAGCACTTCGTATGCTTCGCGCCATTTACCTTTATAAAGTGCATCTTGAAATTCAGGTTGTTTATTGCCCAACGGGCATGCCCAGTGACAGAAGGGTACACCGCAATCCATGCAACGTGATGCCTGGAGTTTACGTTCGTGACTGTTTAAAGTTTGCTCCACCTGACTGAAGTCGGTGATACGTTCGTGGACAGGACGGTATCCCGCTTCCTGTCGTGGTATGTTTAAGAATGCTTTTGGATCTGCCATTTTTAGATTTATGATTTGTAATTTATTTTTGGATTTATGATTTCAGGTTTATGATCTCTGCTTAGGCTTACGCTATGGCATGCCTTTATGATACCGTCCGGCAAGTCATAAAATCATAAATCTCTTAATAATCTCTCTGCATCTCTGCAATCTTCTGTTGCAGTTTCCGCATTTGCTCTTCTTGCAGTACCTTCTTGTACTCGATGGGGACTATCTGGATAAACTCATCCACATATCGGTTCCAGTCATCAAGCATAGTGCGTGCCAGGTTGGAGCCTGTATAGAGGTAGTGCTGACGGATGAGTTCGTGCAACTCTTTACGATAGGAGGCTTCTTCGATGAGGCTTAGTTCCACCATTTCCATGTTACAGAAATAATCGAAGTTTCCATCCTTATTCCATACATAAGCTACACCGCCCGACATACCGGCTGCGAAGTTGCGCCCTGTTGCCCCGAGGACTACCACACGACCGCCCGTCATGTACTCGCAACAATGATCACCTACACCCTCTACTACGGCAATGGCACCGGAATTGCGGACAGCAAAACGTTCGCCTACGCGCCCATTGATGTAAACTTCACCACTGGTTGCGCCATAGAGCAAGGTGTTTCCTGCAATCGTATTCTTTTCGGCCTGGAAGTTAGAGCGTACCGGAGGTAATACGGCAATCCGTCCACCCGAAAGGCCTTTGCCGAGGTAATCGTTCGCTTCACCTTCCAGCTTGAAGTTAACACCCGGTACAAGGAAGGCACCGAAACTTTGTCCTGCAGAACCTTTGAACTTTACGTTCAACGTATGTTCCGGCAGTCCCGCTTCACCGTACTTCGCGGCAATGGTACCTGAAAGCATAGCTCCGCAAGCACGATCCGTATTGGCAATCGTATATTCCAGTGAGATTTCTTTCTGGTTTTCCAGAGCTTCGGCAGCGGCATGCAGCATTTCAACGTCTTTTACGTGGTCGATGCCGTGTTGCTGGTCGATGGTGTGGCGGATGGCTGCACCATTATCGACACGTGCCAGTATTTTGTCGAAACTAATTAGGGATTGCTTGGGCGATTCGTTTTCTGACTTGCGGATAATAAGATCCGTGCGTCCGATGATATCATCCATACGTTCCACACCGATTTCGGCGAGATATTCCCGCACTTCCTGCGCCAGGAAAGTGAAGAAGTTCACCAGGTATTCGCTGCGTCCGTGGAAGCGCCGGCGAAGTTCCTCGTTTTGCGTTGCCACACCCACAGGGCAGGTGTTCTGATGGCATTTGCGCATCATGACGCAACCCTGTACAATCAAAGCGCTGGTTGCAAAACCGAACTCTTCGGCACCCAGCATCGCCATCAGTACGATGTCGCGACCGGTTTTCAATTGTCCGTCCACTTGCAGCATCACTTGCCCGCGCAGACCGTTCAGTACAAGAGTCTGTTGCGTCTCGCTTAGTCCCAGTTCAGGAGAGATACCGGCATAGCGGATGCTGGAGGCAGGAGAGGCGCCCGTACCACCTTCCGCACCGGAGATGACGATAAGGTCTGCTTTTGCTTTGGCCACTCCGGCGGCAATGGTTCCTACACCGCTTTCGGCTACCAGCTTCACACTGATCTTGGCACGAGGATTTACATTCTTCAGGTCGAAGATCAACTGTGCCAGGTCTTCGATGGAATAAATGTCGTGATGGGGCGGGGGAGAAATCAATGAAATGCCAGGAATGGAATGGCGCGTTTTCGCAATCACCTGATCTACTTTAAAGCCCGGCAACTGACCGCCTTCACCCGGTTTGGCCCCTTGTGCCACTTTGATTTGTATTTCATCGGCGTTCACCAGATACTCCGTTGTTACGCCGAAACGTCCCGAAGCTACTTGCTTGATGGCGCTACGCAGACTGGTTCCGTCTTCGCGGGGCGTGAAGCGTGCGCTGTCTTCGCCGCCCTCACCTGTGTTGCTGCGTCCGTGAATCCGGTTCATGGCAATGGCCATTGCCTCATGTGCTTCTTTGCTGATAGACCCGTAACTCATGGCACCCGTCACAAAGCGGTGCATGATGCTTTCTACCGGTTCAACCTTATCTATAGAAATGGGGGCACGGCGGAAATCCAGGAAGTCGCGTAGGAAGATAGGCGCTTCTTTTCTGTCTACCAGACTGGTGAATTCTTTGAACTTCTTATAGCTGCCCAGGCGTGTGGCAAGTTGCAAGGTAGAAATAGTTTCCGGGTTCCAGGCATGTTTTTCTCCGTCTTTACGGAAAGCATACAAACCGTTGTTGGGGAGTAATCCGTCTACCTGTGCGGCAAAACCTGCATCGTGGAATGCGATTGCATCGCGTGCCACTTCATCCAGCCGGATACCGCCTATTGTGGATCTCAACCCGCCGAAATAAGCATCGCTGAGCTCTTCACTCAAACCTACGGCTTCGAATATTTTCGCTCCCCGATACGAGCGGATGGTACTGATACCCATCTTACTCATGATCTTGAACAATCCTTTGCAGATGGATTTGATATATTTCTTTTCGGCTGTGGCATAATCCAATTGGATTTCTTTCTTCGCCACCAGCTTGTCGATCACGGCGAATGCCATGTAAGGGTTCAGGGCACTGGCGCCAAATCCCAGTAACAGGGCTGCGTGCATCACCTCGCGTATTTCACCGCTTTCCACGACCAATGCCGTCTGTACGCGTTTTCCTACCGAAATCAGGTGGTGGTGTACTGCGCTTACTGCCAGTAGGGAGGGGATAGCCGCATGAGTGGCATCCACATCACGGTCGCTCAGTACAATGTAGTTCACCCCTTCGCTGACGGACTCTTCCGCTTGCTTGCAAAGTGCTGTGAGTGCTTCCTGCAATCCGGCACGCCCCTTTGCTACTTCAAACAGCAAGGGTAGTTTTACCGTTTTGAAACCTTTGTAGCGGATGTTGCAAAGAATATCCAGTTGTGCATTGCTCAGGATGGGATGGTTGAGGCGTACCATCTTACAATGGCTTTCGCTGGGTGTCAGGATGTTCATGCCCACGGCGCCGATATATTCCGTCAGTGACATTACCAGTTCCTCGCGTATCGGGTCGATAGGCGGATTGGTGACTTGTGCAAACTGTTGTCGGAAGTAATTGTACAATAGTTGCGGCTTATCCGAAAGCACGGCAAGCGGCGTATCATTCCCCATTGAGTGGATAGGCTCGGCACCCGTGGTACACATCGGAACGATGAGCCGCTCCACATCTTCCTTGGAATAACCGAAGGTGCGCAGCATCCTCTCGTAATTCTCTACGCTATGTGGGACTTTGCGCCCGCTTTTCAGCTCATCCAGTTCGATGCGGTTCGTTGCCAGCCAACTGCGGTAAGGCTTGGCTTCGGCCAACTGTTCTTTCAATTCTCCGTCGTAGTAGATTTCGCCTTTTTCGGTATCTACCAGTAGTATCTTACCCGGTTGCAGGCGTCCCTTTTCTTTGATGTCTCCCGGTTCGAAATCCATCACGCCCACTTCGCTGGCAACTACCATCATATCGTTGTGCGTAATCAGATAGCGTGCAGGACGCAATCCGTTACGGTCGAGCATACCGCCTGCAAAACGTCCGTCGCTGAACAGCAAGGCGGCAGGGCCGTCCCACGGTTCCATCAGGATGGAGTGGTATTCATAGAATGCTTTCAGGTCTTCGCTGATAGGGTTCTTTTCATTGAAAGATTCCGGCACCAGCATGGCCATGGCGTGCGGCAGGCTGAGGCCTGACATAACGAGGAATTCCAAAACATTGTCCAGTGAGGCACTGTCGCTCATCCCCGGCTGAATGATGGGGCGTATCTCTCTGATGTCGCCCAGGACGGGAGAGGAGAGCACACTTTCACGGGCTTCCATCCAACCCCGGTTGCCGCGGATGGTGTTGATTTCGCCGTTGTGAGCCAGGAGGCGGAACGGTTGTGCCAGTCCCCAGGTAGGGAAGGTGTTGGTGCTGAAGCGGGAGTGCACCAGTGCTATGCCGCTGGTGAAGTAGGGGTTTGTCAGATCGGGGAAGTAGCCTCGCAGTTGCAGTGAAGAGAGCATACCTTTGTAGATGATGTTCTTCGTGGATAGGGAGACAACGTAGAAATCTTCGTGCGTGGCAATATCCGATTTGCGTACTTTGTTTTCTATTCTTTTTCTTATGAGATAGAGTTTACGGTCGGCTGTCTCGCTTTCCGTAAATCCGGTGATGAAAATCTGTTTGATATCCGGTTCGTTGGCAAGTGCTGATTCTCCCAGAATTTCTGGACAAGTGGGCACATTGCGCAGGTGCATCAATGTCAATCCTTCTTTTTCAATCTCTTCGATGATAATGCTTAAGATAGCACCTTGGTCTTTCTCATCTTTCGGTAGAAAGAAAAGACCTGTACCGTATTTCCCTTTCTCGGGAACAGGAATACCCTGCAAAAGAATAAACTCATGCGGGATTTGCAGCAGGATGCCGGCACCGTCTCCGGTTTTGTTATCCGCACCTTCGGCGCCCCGGTGACGCATGTTCTCCAACACCTTCAATGCAGACTCCACCAGTTCGTGTGACTTACCTCCGTGGATGTTCACTAACATACCGACACCACAAGCGTCATGCTCGTTCTCTGCATCATACAAGCCCAACTGCCTGGGCTGTCGTTGATATACAGGATGTTGGCTTTCTTCCCTTCCCTGTTGTCCGGCTTTTCTCTTTGTTTCGTTGTTAAAAAGTTCTTCTTTCATCTTTTTAAGTTTACTTTATTCTGTAGTAATACCTATTGTTGCTATCAAAATGTTTGGCAAAAGTATTAATTTAATTTCAAATTGGTATAATAATGCGGGTTTTTGTGACTTGCAAAATATCTGTTCATTGGAGTCGTGTTTTGAATTGAAATAAAATGCATGCTTTTGTGTTTTAAATTGAAGTAAAATGTGAGATTTATATTCTGTATTGTAAGTGTGCCTTTCCCTCGTTTGAGAAATTGCCATATTGCCATAATGCCAAATAGCCAAAAGGGAAGTGCATGACATTTTTTTTGTTTCATCCTTATCCGGATATAACCAAGTCCGTACCAAGTCCGTACCAACTCCGTGTCAAGTCCATACCAACTCCGTACCAAGTCCATACCTATAGACACGGAGATGGTACGGACTTGATACAGTGTTGATATAGGATTGACATGGATTTAGTCTCTTTACCCGTTGGCAGAATTAATTTCTTTCGGATGGGTTATGAATAAAATAGGTACGCGGACGACGCGGACAAGGCGGACGAACGCGGAGTAAGACTGCCCTTCGGTATGCAAGTAATTTTTCATCCGCAGATGACGCAGATAACACAGATTTTTAAAGCTGCGCTATGTTTAGCGGAAGATTGAAAAAGAATCGGCGTTATCTGCGTCATCTGCGGATGAAAAATAAAAGTCCGCGTTCGTCCGCCTTGTCCGCGTATCTATTTATTCATTACGATTTCCATTATGAACTAATCCCGCCAACAGTTTTTCTTTATCTTATTTGGCCTTTTCCTTTGGCCTTGGCAATTTGGCTTTTTGGCAATTTGGCAACCTTGAAAAACGACAGTCTTTATCGGATTGGAAGATTTTTCCGCTATCTCCTTTCAATATAAAACTAAAATTCCATTGCTTACTTTGAGATTATAAAATTATTCCTTTTGCTTTAATAAGTTTGTTTTCTTTAACTTTTTGACAAGAAAATAACTTTTTTCTATTCTTTTGATAAATAAATAGGCAAAACATTAACTTTATGTTCTCAGGTTTTTATATCTTTGCAGCGCAAAATCAAATATTAATTAGTATGTGTGGAATAGTAGGCTATATTGGTCAAAAGAAAGCCTACCCCATTCTTATCAAAGGATTGAAGCGATTAGAGTATCGCGGATATGATAGTGCAGGGGTAGCATTAATCAGTGATAACCGACAGTTGAACGTTTACAAAACGAAAGGTAAGGTTTCGGAACTGGAAACTTTCGTTACTCAAAAAGATATTTCCGGTAACATCGGAATTGCCCATACCCGTTGGGCTACGCACGGGGAACCTTGCTCCGCTAACGCCCATCCTCATTATTCCTCTTCCGAACATCTCGCTCTCATCCACAACGGCATCATCGAAAACTACGCCGTCCTTAAAGAAAAACTCCAGGCCAAAGGCTATTCATTCAAAAGCAGTACGGACACCGAAGTACTGGTGCAACTGATAGAATTCATCCAGAAATCCAAAAATACAGATTTGCTGACTGCTGTGCAATTAGCGTTGCGTGAAGTAATCGGCGCTTATGCCATTGCCGTGCTGGATAAGGACAATCCGGATGAGATTATTGCGGCCCGCAAGAGTAGTCCGTTGGTGGTAGGTATCGGTGAAGATGAGTTTTTCCTGGCTTCGGATGCTACGCCGATTGTGGAATATACAGATAAAGTCGTATATTTGGAAGATGAAGAGATTGCCGTCATCCGCCGCGGAGAGAAACTGAAGGTGGTGAACCTGAAAAATGTGGAATGTCCGCACGAAGTGAAGACGGTGGCGCTGAATCTGGGACAGTTGGAAAAGGGGGGGTATCCGCACTTTATGCTGAAAGAGATTTTTGAACAGCCCGATTGCATTCATGACTGTATGCGCGGACGTATCAATGTAGAAAGTACAAATGTGGTGCTTTCCGCAGTGATTGATAACAAAGACCGCCTGCTGGCAGCCAAACGTTTCATCATCGTGGCGTGCGGTACTTCCTGGCATGCGGCGCTTATCGGAAAGCATCTGATAGAAAGTCTATGCCGCATTCCGGTGGAAGTGGAGTATGCTTCGGAATTCCGTTACCGTGATCCGGTGATAGACAGTAAGGATGTGGTGATTGCGATTTCGCAAAGTGGCGAGACGGCGGATACACTGGCAGCTGTGGAACTGGCGCGGAGTCATGGGGCATTTATCTATGGCATCTGTAATGCGATTGGTTCGTCTATTCCGAGGGCTACGCATACGGGTTCTTATATCCACGTAGGCCCTGAAATCGGAGTGGCTTCCACCAAAGCGTTTACGGGACAGGTGACAGTGCTCACCATGCTGGCGCTGACGCTTGCCATGCGCGCCTCGCAGAACGTGCTGCAAAATGAATCTCCCTGGCTGCTCAACCTGCTGGCGGTCCTCGTCACCATCGGCTTCGTCTTCGGTATCATGGCGCTGTGCTTCGCGCCGCTGGTGCTCTCCGCCGTGCGTTTCCGCGACCATCTCCTCAAGGACGAGGGCTACCTCACCCTGACGCTGCCGGTGAATATGCACCAACTCCTTGCCTCCAAGCTGATCGTCTCGGCGGTCTGGTACGCCGCGGCGTTCCTCGCCGTCGTGCTGCTGTGCATGATCGGCGCGTTCGATTTCAGTGATTGGCGGGTGGTCCCGCAGTTCGCGTCCGACCTCTTCCTCTCCTTCCGCAAGCTGGACAGCTCGATGCAGGGGCAGGCGCTGCTCTTCGCGTTGGAGGTCTTCCTGTTCTGCGTCCTCGGCGTCACCGCCGTTTCCCTCATCGTCTACGCGGCGTACGCCGTCGGCTTCAGCTTCAATAAGCACAAGAGCGCCCTCACCGCCGTGTCCGTCCTCGTGTTCTTCCAGCTCGTGCAGTTCGCGGCCATCGCGGTTCTGGCAAATCTCTTCTGCGACGGCTTCACCGCGTGGTCGAGCCTCACCGGCGTGCAGGCAGGCAATGCCATCTTTGCCGTCGCCCTCGTCTGCGAGCTGATCGTCTGCCTCATTTTCTACCTCGTCACCTATTTCTTCCTCACGAGGAAGCTGAATCTGGAGTGACCCATGAAAAAATTTCTTGTCCTCATTCTGACGCTCGCGGTGGGCCTTGCCCTCCTGCGGCGGAAAACGTAAACAACCGCCTCATCTGAAAAAGCGGCCGGAGAGCGAAAAAAGCTTTTTCGGCCGCTTTCTGCGCGCAAAATCAAGAAAAATTTAAGAAAAAAGCACAGAAAAAACACAAGCTCCGCCTGCTATCATGGCGGCAGAAATATCGGAAAGGAGTTTTCCCCATGTCCCTTCTTGAAGTCAGCGGTCTCTCCAAGACCTACACCACCCGCTTCGGCGGCGCCAAGGTCGAGGCGCTCAAAAGCGTCACCTTCTCCGTCGAGAGCGGCGAGTATG
>ENA-OPJL01000570-OPJL01000570.1-human-gut-metagenome-genome-assembly--contig:-NODE-570-length-11185-cov-2.137736_pt1 | contig 11185 bp, 4 predicted proteins | sample MGYA00241415_ERZ501659 | MGnify/ENA primary metagenome ERZ501659 (study PRJEB25962, sample SAMEA1965033) | human gut metagenome | biome: human gut; feature: human-associated habitat; material: faeces...
CCCCAGGCGGGGCGGTTCCCCACGCGAAAGCGTGGGGAACCGTGCGGCTTATTCGTGCGTTTAAGGGTACTTCTTAAAAGTACGAATAAGCTGCACAAAATGCAGACTTTTTTAAGGGGGAAGCCCTTTTCCCGGAGGGCGAACACACATGAAAAAATTCTTTGAAAGGTACCCATGGGTGCAGCAGGCGGGCTGCGGCGTGCTGATCTGTGCGCTGCTGCTGAGCATCTGTCTGCCGCTTATGGGCATGCGGTCAGTTGAGCCGGAAAACCCGATTCTGGACGCTGCGCCGCAGGAGATCACCGTTTTGCAGGCGGGGCAGGCGCCCGGCCATGCCGGAAACGGCGAAGCCGAAAGCACCGGCGCAGCCGGTTCAGGCGGCAGCACAAACAGCGAGCTGACCGGCGAGCAGGAGCAGCCAGACCCGGAGGAAACGGAAAATCAGGCGGAGCAGGGACAGGACACCCAACCGGAGCAGCAGCCGGAATCGAAGCCCCAGCAGGAAGTCCTGGCCGATGCCGCCATCGGTACGAACACGGATTCCAACAAGGGCGACGAGGGCGAGGAAGCCGGAGACACCGGCGAAACAGACGAGGATCTGCCGGAAACAGAACTTGACCTCGGTGCGCTGCTGACGTGGTACAAGTACGGCTCACAGGCAAGCTCCATGGTCTGCGCACCCGGAGACTCTGTCGGCAAGCGTGTCTTACTGGCCCAGCTCGACCGCGGCAGACTGCGCTATGAACTGAATCTCACCGGCCTCGACGCGGAAGATGCCAAGATCACCGATGTGCAGGTCGCCGTGGGCAACGGCGTATCACAGAAAGCGGATACACGCGGCGTGCTGGACATGACGCTGCCGGACGGCGCAGAGTTCCAGAACTATATCTTGACCGTACAAGCTCATGCGACGCAAAAGAACCAGAAGGGCGAAACCGTGGAGACAGACGTGAATTTCGCGTTCGTTCTGCGGCTGGAAAGCGGCATTGACCTCGATTTGCAGCTTACATGGCAACCCAACGGTCAGGCCACCTGCCCGGCCAACGGCTCGGTCAATCGCACGGTCAAGAGCGACACGCTGACAGACGGAAATTTCGCATACGCGCTGCAATTCCTCGGCGAAAACGCGGATGATGCAACGATCCGCACGGCGGAATACTGGGCGACGGACGGCGAACGCGGAACGCTCTCGGAATCCGGCGAGATCCAGATGGCCGCCGCAGACGGCAAGGACACGGAAACCTATTATCTCGCCGTGACCGCCGAGGTGCTGGGGCAGACCATCAGCTATACGTTCGTCGTAAAGTATGAGGATGGTCTCGATCTCCAACTGCAATTTACATGGTACGAAAAGTCCGTCACGGCGCAGAACGTTCTCTGCGATGCGGACAAGCGCGCGGCGCTGACCATCAAGCATAACCAGATCAATAACAGTGAGCTTTTGTATAAGCTCGGCCTGACCGGCAGGAGCGCCGAGGACGCGCAGATCACAAGCGCCAGCTTCAACGGAGCGTCCATAAGCACGGACAGCGGTTCTGTACAGATGGAATCCGCCGAAAACGGCGCGAGCTATACCGTTCTCGTGACCGCAGCGGTCAAGGAACGCACGGTGAACTTCACAATTACGATTCGCTACCAGAGCGACGTGAGCATGGAAATGTCCTACACGGTCATGGAGGACGGCACGGCGAAGCCCTGTGTGCTGACATGCGAAAACAGGAAGACCGTCCATGCGGAGGATGTCTATGACAATCAGCTGACGGACGGGAGTCTTGGCTACGAGCTGCGGCTCACAGGCGAGGACACGTCTGGCATTGAGATCACCTCCGTCACCTGCTATCAGTCGGGCGATTTCAGCACAAAGACACTCACAGCGCCCACCGGCAGCGTGACGCTGCTTCTGGCCGAGGATGGCAAAACGGGCGAAAATACGTTTACCATCAAAGCCTCCGGCGCGGGCGAAGAATACACGTTTATCATCAGCATCCCGTATAAGCACCGCGGTGATCAGGAGGTAAAGATCGAGTGCGATCTGGAGGGTGTCGAAAGCGTCGCAAACGGACAGATGCTGACCTTTAAGCTCCGCGCTTGGAGCGAGGATGCCGAGCAGAACAAAACGTATATCCTGTATACCGGAACGGACACCAAGCTGAGTGTAAAGATGGATGATGAAGCGTGCATCTTTACCGGCGTTGCGGGCGGAAGCTGGCAGCAGTTCAAGGTGACGCCGAGTAATCCGGAAAAGGGAGACACAAACGAGCATACGCTTGTGATCAGTGCCGAGGACGCCTTCGGCAATAAAGGCGAGAAAACGATCCTGCTCCGCGGCGAACGCGCAAGCAGCGGTGAAAAGCTCGGCGAGGCGACGATCGTGATCGACATGGGCGTCGTCGGACTCGGTTCTTCGTCCATCACCTGTGATGTCCTTGCCGGTGAACCGGCGTCCTGCGCAGTTGCAAAAGCGGTCTGGGGCTATACGGCGCCGGAGCCATTCGGAACGGCTGAACGAAGCCTCGGCTGGCGCGCGGAGTGCAACGATCCGTTCGGCCCTGATTTCTACCTGAGAAGTTTGGACGATACAAGCGGCCTTGGTATGCGCGCCAATGCGATCAGCGGCTCATGGAGCGGTACGGAGGAGGAGAACTTTGCCAGAATTGACGCGCAGTTTGGCGAAGGTACGAATCTGGACATCCTCTGGCGCTGCATCTACCGCAACAGCCTGAGCCTGAATGACGCAAGCAGCAGTCTCGGCGAATTGGATTTCACGGAAGGTTCCGGCTGGGAATATGAAATTAACGGAACTTATCCGTCCTACGGCATGGATAAGGCCGACCTAAAGCCGGGAGATACACTGACGCTGCGCTATACGCTGGCCTATGGCTGGGATATCGGAAATGGACAGGGGCGCGGAAACTCTGTCGGCTACTGCGTGACCTACTACGGCGGCGGGCGCTGGTCCGAAGAACCGCACCACGATCTGCAAGCTGTTACAACGGACGGTATAACAAAACAGATCTGCAAGCGCTGCGGCTTGGAGAATCCCTGTACGCACCCGAAGAATCACCAGAAGTATGTCGATCAGGAGAACGGAACCTGCGCGCTGGTCTGCGGGGACTGCGGAAAGAATGTTGGCGATCCCGCGCCGCATGTGCTTCAATACACGAGCGAAGAAAATTCCGAGGTACACATCATCACATGCCAGCACGACTGCGGATACAAAAAGGAAGAACCGCATATCTGGAAGGAAATCAGCAACACAGCAAGCTGTGAACACGGCGGTATCCGAACGGATGAATGCCAGGATTGCCATGCAAAGCGGGAGACAGAAGAACCTGAACCGCTGGAGCATGAAATTGGGGACGTTTGGTATTCTGACGGTGCAAAACATTATCAGAAGTGCAAAAACTGCGGTACGCATATCAATGAAGCGGAGCACCACTACGTAGAAGGCGAATACGACTGGGTATGCGATAAGTGCAAGATGCTGCATATGAGCGCCTGCAATGGTATCGGTGAATTCCGCTGGGATGGCTCCGAAGTAGATGCGGACGGACATACGCTCTATTGCAAAGATTGCAGATTGTCTGTCAAACAGGTGCACGACCAGAAGGGCGAAAACGGTGCCTGCTCGGTCTGCGGGTACGGCAGTCACGTCTGTGAGGAACATAAGCAATATGTGAACAATGGCGACGGCACGCATAAAGTGATATGCAGCGTCTGTCAGAAAGTCCTGACCGAAAACGAAGCGCACACCTACGCCAATGGCTTCTGTGCCTGCGGCGAACCGGAACCCGCGTCTCCCGGCCCGAATCCGGGCGGTGATGACGGCGGAAATGCCCCCGGTGGTGACGACGGTGGAGATGATTCCGGCAGCGGCGGCGCTGGCGGCGATCCCGGCGGAGGCTCTGACAGCGGAGACGACGGCAGCGGAGACACCGGCGGAGAAGGATAACGACATAAAAAATAACGAATAGGAGCAGCTTGCTATGAATACAAAAATCAACGAGATTTTACAGGAGATCGAGTCCGTTATCGTCGGCAAGAATGAAATTGTCGAGAAGATCTTAATGGCCATTCTGGCGCAAGGCCACGTTCTCATGGAGGACGTGCCCGGCGTCGGCAAGACCACAACAGCCATGGCCTTTGCAAAGGTTCTGGGCTTGGAGACGCGCCGTGTGCAGTTTACGTCGGACACCGTGCCGTCGGACATCATCGGCTTCTCTGTCTATGACAAAAAGGCGGACGAATTTGTCTATAAGCCCGGCGCGATCATGACGAATCTGCTGCTGGCGGATGAGATCAACCGTACCTCCAGCAAGACGCAGTCCGCGCTGCTGGAGGCGATGGAGGAGCACAAGGTCACGGTGGACGGCAAGACGTATGCCCTGCCAGACCCGTTTATCGTCCTCGCTACGCAGAACCCGGTGGGTTCTGCCGGTACGACGATGCTCCCCAATTCCCAGCTTGACCGCTTCCTCATCCGCGTCAGCATGGGCTACCCCGACCACAAGAGCAGCGTCAACATTCTCCGTGACCGCCATGTGGATAATCCCCTTGACCGTGCCTACGCCGTGGTCAACAAGGAAGAACTGCTGGGACTGGTGCAGGACGTGCGAAAAGTGGATATGCGCGACGCCGTTCTGGACTATGTGACCACATTGGTGGAGAAGACCAGACCCCCTCCGCGGCCCGCGCGCGGCGTCAGCCCGCGCGGCGCGCTGGCAGTCTGCCGGATGGCGAAGGCGTATGCGTACCTCCATGGCCGTGACTTCGTGATGCCGGAGGACGTTGCCGCGATCTTCCCGGACGTCTGCGCGCACCGTCTGATGCTGAGCAGCAAGGCCCGCATGATGGAGGAAAAGCCGGAATCCGTTCTGGCCGAGATCCTCAAGACAACGGATATGCCGGTGCTGAAAAAATGAGAATAGTACGAAAATTCGTCTGGCTGCTGCTGACGCTGGGGCTTCTCGTCCTCGTCGTCCAGACAGCCAGCCCCATCGCGCTCGGCCTCGCCGCCTGCATGGTGCTGCTGCCGCTTTTGTGCCTGCCGGTCAACCTGTACGCGGCGAAAAAGCTGAAGCTGACGGTCAGGCTGCCTGTGAATCTCCGCAAGGGCGAGGGCGGCACGGCAGAGCTGACCGTGCAGAACCCGACTGTTTTCCCAATTTGCCAGATTTCCTGCCGTGTGCGCTTGGAGAACCAGCTGAACGGTGAGCCGCAGACCGTAAATGTGAGCAGCGGCATCTGGCCGAAGGGCAGGCGGACAATGAAGATTTCTCTGCAAAGCCCGTGGTGCGGACGCATTCGCCTGGCCGTGGAATCCGCCCGTCTGTATGACTGCTTCGGCCTCATCGGCGTGAAAATGCAGCCTGACGCGCACGGCGCGTGCGTCGTGCAGCCGGATACGTTTTTGCAGACGCTGGTGCTGTCCCCCGCAGCCGCGCACATCGACGACACCGAGGATTATTCCAACGAGCGGCCCGGCTATGACCTGTCCGAGATGTTCCAGATCCGTGACTACGTTCCCGGCGACAGCCAGCGGCAGATCCACTGGAAGCTCAGCCACAAGTATGGCAAGCTGATCGTCAAAGACCCGTCGCTGCCCATCACGCGCTCCGCCGCGGTATTCTGGGAGCGCACGGAAGAAGCCCCGACGGCAGACAGAACAGATGCGGAAGCCGAGATCGTCGTCTCTATCTGCCGGAACCTTCTCTCCCAGTCCGTCCAGTTCACAGTCGGCTGGAACGAGGGCGATACGGGCCGGTGCGTGTTCCAGCAGATTCGCGACATGGACGACCTCATCGGTCTGCTTCCGCGTCTGTTCACGGCAAAAGCGGCAACAGGCGTCAGCGGCGCGTCGCTGCTTCTCCAAGAGGTCCCCGCCGGAAGCTGGTCTCACCTGATTTACGTTTCCGGCGAACAGCAGGCGGAAACGGAGCAGCTTTCGTCCATCGGGCGGCTGACCGCGCTTATCTGCGGCGAGCGGTTCAATGAGAAGGATTACGCTGCGCAGCTCTCCGAGCTGGAACTGTAAGGAGGGCAGGCTATGAAGAACAAAAGAAATACCGGCCTGCGTGCCGGCGTTTACCAGGAAAGTAGCGATCAAAAAAGTACGCTCTTTGATCTGCTTGCTAGCATCCTGATTTTCCTCGCGTTTGCCGCAGTTTGTTACACGGTAAGCGGCTTCTCTGCAATGCTCTGGCTGCTTGGGGCAGGTATTCTGACCTGCATCGCTGCTGCAATCATCCGGCATTTCCAGAAGACAAAGCTACTGTTCCCCATTCTGCTGGCGGCACTGCTGCTCGTTGTTTTGTTCGCGCGGAACCCGCTGCTGAACGGCTTCGGTGCGGCGTGGAACACGCTGCGTGACCTCTGGGCAGCGGAAAAAGGCATCCTCCTGCCGCTTGCCGAAACAGACGGCACCGGCCTCTGGCTGGCCGGGATCGTGACAGGCGTTTTGCTGGTGCTGCTGGCTGTGGTGCTTTCTCATGTGCCGACGCTGGCGGCAGCAGCTTTGACAGCGCTCTGCGTGGCAGCAGCATTCGTGCAGCCGGGGGTCATGCTCCTTGCTGCGGCAGCCATTGCCTTACTGATGCTGACATGGCAGAAAAGCAAAAACACCGTCTCGGCGGCGAGCTTCCTACTCGTGGGCGTGATCGTGGCGGGCGTAGCCGCAATTTCTCTGCAAACAGGCACGATGCAGGCCCTTTCGGAAAATGCGAAAGACACTCTGCATCACTGGCGCTACGAAAAAGTGGAAGAACTTCTGCCGGAGGGCGATCTGTCCGAGCCGGTTACAAAGACAGAAAGCACAGATACGATTCTGTCTGTCACGGCGGATACGGCGCAGGCGCTCTATCTGCGCGGCTTCGTCGGCGACAGCTACGAAAACGGCGTATGGTCTGCGCTGGACGCGGAAACCGCCGCAGAGGAAAAAGACCTCTTTTACTGGCTGCATCAGTCCGGCTTCTATCCGCAGAGCCAGTTGGCAACGGCTGCGCGGCTGATGGGCAATTACCAGTCCGGCAGCGTCAGTGTGCAGAATCTTACCGGGTGCAGTCTGTACCGCTACGAGCCGTGCACGATTCTTCCGGAACGCGCAGGTCTGGCAAAAAACAGAATCCAGCCGTCCGCAGTCGAAACGAGCGGTCTGCGCGGTGAACGCAGGTATTCCTATGAGACGGTTTCGGATGCGCAGACGCTGCTGCCGGAGCTGCTGGACTTTTTGCAAAACGACACATCGGACAGCGTGAAATCGTACTTACAGATGGAAAGCGCGTACCGGGAGTTCGTGTATTCCTATGCGCTGACCGTGCCTGCGGAGTTCCGCGCGCAGCTCGGCGCGGTGCTGGATAGCTGCTGCGAAAGCTACGGCCCGGCAGACAGCCTGACGAAAGAGCAGGCGCAGACGGCTGCGCTGGCCTTTTTGGAGAGCTGCTTCGACGGAAGCGGTGATATCGCGCTGCCGCTGGCGGATACCGCGGACGGCACGACGTACCAATACGCGACCGTCGCGGCCCTGGCCCTCCGCTATTACGGCATCCCTGCCCGCTATGTCGAGGGGTATACAGTAAAAACCACTGAGAATGAACCGACAAGCGTAGATGCAAGCGCCGCGGGCGCATGGGTGGAGGTGTATCAGGACGGCATTGGCTGGCTGCCGCTGGCGCTGTCGCCTGGCCTCGAAGACCTCTCTGCCGAGCAGACCGAGAGCGGCATCAAGCCGGTCGGCGCAGGCAAGGAAGGAAACGGCGACGGCCCGCGCGTAACAGAGGGTCAGGAGCTGGAGCAGGACGATGCAGAGCCAGACAACTCGGAGGACAACGCCCCGGACGGCGGCCAGCGCACCGGGCTTCTCCACAAGCCTGCGTTTTGGATCATCCTTGTTGCCGCGCTGCTGCTTCTGCTGCTTGCGGCTATCATCATCCGTCACGAGGTCATCCTCAAAAAGCGAAACGAAGCATTCACGCAGGAAGACCAGTCCGCCGCAGCCGCCTGCCTGTTTACAGACTGCGCGGCATTGCTGGCAGCAATGGGCTTCAAGCGCGGCACGGGTTCCATGCTGGAGCTTTGTGAAACGGCAAAGGAGCAGCTTGGAGAGGAGTACGCCGCGAAGCTGCACGATATGACCATGTATAACGCACAAGCGCTGTTCTCCAGCCGTGCGATCATGCCGGAACAGCTTGCCGAAATGCGTGTGTTCCACGACGCAACGCTGGAAAACCTGAAAACCCACACAAACTGGCCGAAAAAACTGCGGCTGAAATGGCTGGATTGCCTGTACTGATGGGAGGAATCTTGATGAAACTGAAACGAATGACCGCAGCATTGCTCCTGCTGGCGATGCTCCTGTCCTGCCTGCCGCTCAGCGTGCTGGCAGCGGACGCAGAGCCGGTCGAAGCGGAGAATACCGTGGACGCCGCGCCTGCGGAAGACGCAGAGGTGGAAGACGCCGCGGCGGAAGCTCTTCCTGCCGCGCAGTCCGCAGACGGAGAGAACTTCTTTTATTTCTCTGCCGAGGCGGAAGGAAAGCTGCTGATTGCGCCCGTGAAGATCTCCTATCAGGACGGGCAGACAATATGGCAGGCGCTGAACGCCAGCCAATATCGCTTTGGGATGGACGGCGGCGATGGCTTTGTTACCACCATCGAGAATGTAACCGGTAACTATCGGTATAGCAGTGTGCCGTCCGGTGTGACGCTTGACCATGCGGCAGCCTCCGTGACGTACTTCCGTTTCACCGAATCGGAGCAGAGCGCAATAACGGCAGGGCTGCAAACGCTGATGCAGGTCATGGCCGGGTATCTGGATAAGCCCGCCGACGTGCGAAGCGCTGCGTCGGCGGCTTACCAGAAAGCGTATGACAATTACCTCGGTATTGACAGCGACACAGCAAAAAGCTATGCCGAAGAAATCACAAAGGCAATCACGGACTATGAAGCGGGGCAGCAGACGACATACGAGGTCTCGTTTTCACAGTTTACCGGCACCGATTATACCATTTCGGCGGCAAACTCATTTGGAAAGCAGTTTTATGCCGAGACAAGCGGAAAACTGCGCCTGCCGAACGGCAATTATACGTTTTGCATTCGCAGGGATAACAAGTCGGTCACGGGCGAACTGACAGTCAATAGAACGGCGCTGACGATCAGCGGCCTTCCGTCGATCCCAACTGCAGAATGGATCAACGAAGAAGCCTTCGCGATTTCGGAGGTCAGCGGCTATAAGGAAACAAATTATAAACCGCTTGTGCTGGCGGACGATGGTGCGCACGCTTTTGCAGCCGCTATCCTCGACACCTTCACCGGCCCGTTATATCCGTATGTGACGCTGACCGATTCTGTTCCAGACGGCGCTGCCATTTCTGCGATTTATACAAATACGGCAGGTACCGAGATCAGCAGCCGCGTTACAGATGGATCGAAGCGGGAGCCGCTATATGGTGTGCTGACGCGCGGCGCAAACGGAAATGAGATCTTGTTCCGGGTGAGCGCCGAGTCCGGCAGCTATATGCTGCATGAGGAGCTCACGCTGCGGCTGGGCCGAAAGCCGACGCTGTCTGCGCTGCGGATGGAGGGCGCGTCCGGAAATAAACCGGCGGCAAACGAGCGCTTTTCCAATCAGACGTTTACCTATACCTATAAGGTACTCAACACGGAAGAAAGCCTCAAGATCTATCCGACACCGACGGTGCAGTCCTATTCCGTGTATGTGAACGGGACGCAGCTGACAGACGCATATGTTTCTGTGCCGGTCGATCAGACGAAGGAAACGCAAAATATCCCTGTTCTCGTGACAAGCGGGCGCTATCAGACGGAATATACGCTCATCGTCCAGCGCGGCGAAGGGAAAAAGGTGACGGTGACGCTGGCGGATGGGAACATGGACATCGTCATGAAAAACGGAAACGGAGAGATCCTACAGTCGCGCCGAGAAGCTGGGAACAAATACATCTATACGCTGGTAAACGGTGAAGAATATACCTACTATGCGACGAAGGACACCTATTATCATGCGGAAGAAACGTTTACGCTGAATGATGAGAATGCAGAATTCACCGTCTCCATTCCGCAGGCGCAGATTCCGAGCCTGAGTGCGCTCTATGTCGGCCTGAGATCGTCGCTTCCAATCGAAGCGCTTGATTTTGGACAGAAGTTTACGCCAGAAACGCACAGTTATACGGCGGTCGTTCCGGACAATCAGGGACGGCTTGCGGTCTGGGCAGATCCGGCAGACGGCGCTGCATGTACGCTTCGCTACTGCTCTATCACAGATACGAACACGGACGGCACATGGCAAACTGTGCAGGACGTTGCGAGAACAAGCGCAGAGGGAAAAGAGCTTACCGATGCGATCCTGTTTGGAAACGTCTATGGAAATACGCTGACGTTCACAGCATCCAAAGCAGGTACTGCCAGCGGCACAAAAAACATTACCTATTCTGCGGACTATGTTGTGACGCTGAAGCGCGGGCTGTCCTTGAACAGTATGACGATCACCTACGGCGGCAGTCCGGTGATCCTCCATTATGGAGAAAACGGAACCGGCTTCCTTTCCTCGCAGAAGGCATATATCATTACGGTTCCGGAGATGGCGACAGCGCTGGAGCTGACGCTTGGAACAAGAAACGGCCCCCGGTACGGCGAAACGGACAGCGGCTACGCGCTGCTGGTCAACAATGAAAGTGTGCAGGCGGGCAAAGCGGTTTCCGTCGCACTCAGCGGAGCGGCTGATACGCAGAGTATCACGATCACAGTAAAGGATCAGGCGAACCTTAACGACGCGACCGACTATACCGTTACCGTCAACAAGGCGGCAGGTACCGCGGTGAAGTTTTCTCTTGCGCCGGAGGGGGCGATGCTTTACATCTATGAAAAAGCCAGCGGTGTGCGTCTCTGGCCGGACAGCGAAGGCAGATATGCGTTCTCGACGGGGTTCACCTATCTCTATAGTCTGACAAAATACGGCTTTGCCGGGCGAAGCGGAGCGATCCAGCTGGAAGCCGGCGACAACGGGAGCATGACCCTGCATTTTGGCACGATGCAGCAGACAGATAAGACGGAACGCTTTGAGCCGGAACAGTCATATCCTGTTGCCGACAATACCGTCATTTCTCTGCAGCTGAAAACCGCAGACAAGAATCCGGACATTGATCCGAACATTCCGCCCGGATGGGCGGATTTCC
>ENA-OPJL01000591-OPJL01000591.1-human-gut-metagenome-genome-assembly--contig:-NODE-591-length-10850-cov-1.835201_pt1 | contig 10850 bp, 8 predicted proteins | sample MGYA00241415_ERZ501659 | MGnify/ENA primary metagenome ERZ501659 (study PRJEB25962, sample SAMEA1965033) | human gut metagenome | biome: human gut; feature: human-associated habitat; material: faeces...
AAAGAAAGGGCCTCCCGCCAACGGCCGCAAGGTCCTCGCCCGTCGCCGCGCCAAGGGCAGAGCAAAGCTCTCTGCGTAATCTGACGCGCCTACACCGCAGCACACATACAATTCGGGGTGAATGGAAGCAGTTCTGTTCGCCCCATCTGTTTATCAGCAGCTATTCAAAGGTGGGCGTTTATGCAGTTTTCTTCCTCGTTGAAGCTCAATCATATCTTCCGCCGTCTCTACCGCAAGGGAAGCAGCGCGGCCAACGGCTATCTCGTGCTCTACTGCCGAAAAAACGGTTCGCAGGCGAACCGCGTCGGTCTGACCGTCGGCGCGAAGCTGGCCCATGCCGTGCAGCGCAACCGGCTGCGCAGGCAGCTGCGTGAAATTTACCGGCTGCACGAGACTTCGTTTGCCCGTGGATATGATCTTGTCGTCGTCGCCCGGTCGCGCGCCATCGGCGCGGATTACGTGGCGCTGGAGCACGCCTATCTTTCGCTTGCCGCAAGGCTCGGCCTGCTGACGCAGAACACGCCGTGAAGCGCGTGCTCCTGTTTCTCATCCGCCTGTATCAGAAGTATCTCTCCCCCGGGCTTCCGCGCCGGTGTCGGTTCTCGCCGACCTGTTCGCAGTATGCGCTGGAGGCGATCACGAAATACGGCGCGGTGAAGGGCGGCTGGCTGGCGCTGAAGCGGCTGCTGCGGTGCAATCCCTTTTATAAGGGAGACTATTTTGACCCGGTGCCGTAGGGCAGCGTGGTTTTTCCCGTTGTCCGAACGCGTACCCCCATCACATTTGGAGGAACACAATGAAGAAAAAAGTCCTGATCTGGGTCCTTGCCGCCGTGCTTGTGCTGTCCATGGCCGGCTGCGCCGCCGGCGCTGTCAGCTCGAACGACAAATACGTGGGCATGGAGCCTACCGCAGCAGCTGAAGCTGCCGCCGCCGAGACGAAGGATACGACCAGCATTTCTGACCTGATCCGCGTCCCGTTCGGCTATCTGCTCGACTGGCTGTATACCTTCACCAACAGCTACGGTCTGGCGCTGATCCTGTTTTCGCTGATCGTCAAGCTGGTGCTGCTGCCGATGTCGGTCAAGAGCAAGAAGAGCATGCTCAAGATGTCCCGTCTGTCGCCGCAGGTCAAGGCCCTTGAGGCCAAATACGGCGACGACAAGCAGAAATACCAGATGGCTGTCCAGCAGATGTACAAGGAAGAAGGCGTGTCCATGGGCGGCGGCTGCCTGTGGTCGTTCATTCCGCTCCTCATCCTGCTGCCGCTTTACAACGTCATCCGTGAGCCGATCACGTACATGATGCACAACTCCCGCTCCATCTCCGAGGCCATCGTCGCCTTCCTGCAGGCCAGCGGCGAAAATCTCGGCAAAAACGCGTACTATGCCCAGCTGGCCGCCGCCGGTCATATCGGCGATTATATGGAAGAACTCAAGTCCCTGGCCGTTACGGCGAACGCCAATCTGCAGGCCATGAACTTCCAGTTCCTTGGCATTGATCTGGCCGGTATCCCCACGTTCCGCTTCTGGGACTGCGAGGGCTGGAGCGAGATCGGTCTGTTCCTGATCCCGGTCGTTTCTGCCGGTCTGCAGGCTGTGTCCATGTGGATCAGCCAGAAGATGAACAACCAGGTCGCCACGAACGCCGACGGCGAACAGGATGCGGACGCCGCCAAGACCGCCAACCAGACCAACGCGACCATGATGCTCATGATGCCGCTCATGTCCCTCTGGATCGGCTTCTCCATGCCCGCCGCGATCTCCATCTACTGGATCGCGCAGGCCGTGTTCGGCGCTGTGCAGGATTATTTTCTGACGAAGCACTACCGCAAGGTCTATGACGAGGAAGACGCCGTCAAGCAGGAGATCGCCGCCAAGCGCCGCGCCGAGGAGGCCGAAAAGGAGCGCCAGCGCGCCCTGCGCCGCGAGCAGAACCCCGACGGCATCACCGACAACGTCAGCAAAAAGAAGATCCGTCAGCAGGAAAAGGAAGCCGCTGAAAAGGCTGCCAAAGCATACGAGGCCAGGAAGAACCCTGTGCAGGAATCCGAGGAAAAGAAGCCGCTTTCCGGCGACCCGGAGCGCCCGTACAGCCGCGGCCGTGCCTACGATCCTGCTCACTATGGCAGAAAGCGTCCTGCCGGCTCTGACGCAGAACAGACAGAGGAGTAATTATGGAGAAATTTATTACCGCAACCGGCAAAACGATCGATCTGGCCATCGCAGCGGCTCTGGAAGAGCTGCATATGGACCGTGACAGCGTTTCCGTTGAAGTTCTGGAAAACCCGAGATCCGGCTTCCTTGGCATCGGCGCACAGCCCGCGCGCGTCAAGGTCACCTATGAAGCACCCGATGAAGCGCCCAAGCCCGCCCTGTCCTCCGCTTCGCGCAGCAGGCCGAAAAAGCCTGCTGAGTCCAAGCCCGCAGACGGCGCAAAGGTCATCGCGCCCGCCGCCCCGAAGGTCATCGCGCCTGCCGCGCCCGAAGCGCCCCGCCAGCAGGATACGCGTGCTGCCGCGCCCAAGGCTCCGCAGCAGCCGCGTCAGGACCGCGCGCCGAAGCAGCGCGGCCCCAGACCGGAACGCCGCGACCAGAAGCCGCGCCAGCCGCAGCAGGCCGAAAAGCCCGCTGTCCCGGCAGAGCCGAAGGTCTATGCCCCCGCAGAGCCGGGCTCCAGGGAGGAGCGCATTGAGATCTTCATCAAGGGCCTTCTCGAGCACATGGGCTCCGATGCCGTGCCGCACGCCGTCAACACCGGCGATGATACCTATCTGGTCGACCTCGTGGGCGAGAACCTCGGCATCCTCATCGGCCGCCGGGGCGAGACGCTCGACGCGATCCAGCATCTGACCAACTATGCCGTCAACCGCGGCCAGAACAAGCGCGTGCGCATCAACGTTGACGCCGAGAGCTACCGCCTCAAGCGCGAGCAGGCGCTGCAGCGCCTGGCCCAGAAGGTCGCAGGCAAGGTCACCCGCTACCGCCGGAACATCACGCTCGAGCCGATGAACGCCTATGAGCGCCATGTGATCCATGCCGCGCTGCAGGATCATCCCGACGTGACCACCTTCTCCACCGGCACCGAGCCGAACCGCCGCATCGTCGTGGCCTACCCCCCCCCCCCCGCCGCGCCGGGCCCCCCAGCCGCTACAAGTCGGCAGAGGCCGCCGTCAAGAAGGATTTCCCGGAAACGGAAGAGGAATAAGCAAAAGGCAGGGGCTGCAGCGAGTTTATTTCGCTGCAGCCCCTTTGTTGTTGATTTTGTTATTCCTCGTCCCGTTCGCGCAGACCTGCGACGGAGCTGACGGGCAGCGAGAAGCAGATCGCACCGGCCTTTGTGCCGGGGCCTGCATTTTCGTTGATCGCGCGCATGATCGCGGCCTTTTCGTCCGCGTAGGCGATGATGTAGACCATATCCTTTTCGTCGGCCAGACTCACGCCGAAGAATTTCTCTCCGCGCTTCGAGCCTGTGCCCTTGGCGTGCAGCACCGTGCCGCCGCCTGCGCCTGCGGCCCGTGCGGCGTCCATGACGAGATCGGCGTAGCCCTCGTTCAGGATCACGACGATCAGCTCATGATTGAATTCCATATGCGGCGTTCCTCCTGTTTTCAGATCGTTGGTCAGATAGGCGAGCGTTCTGCCGCCCGCCACGCTCTTGAGCGGCACGGTCAGCAGAATCCCGTTGCCGGGAATGTCGAGAAACAGCTTGCGCTTGGCGGCCTTGACGAGCTGCGCGGCCTCCTGCGCGCTGGCAACGGATGTCGTGACGGTCTTGAGTGTCTCGTCCAGACCGTAGACGGCCAGATGCTCGTCCTTGGCCGTGCCCCTTCCGGGGGCGCTGAGGATCATCGGCAGACCCGTCTCGCGGAACAGGGCGTTCATGGCCTCGCCGCGGTCGGAATCGGTAACGGCAATGATATAATATAATTCCATATCAGCAGGCCTCCCACAGTTCGATGATCTCGTTGTCGCCGAAGTCCGGCAGAGCCGGTTCCTTTTCGGCGCGGCGGGATTTGATCACGTAGATCGCGCCCATGACCTGCACGGTGATGAGGGGCATCATCGCGACCAGCGCGACAAGGCCGAATGCGTCCGTCATGACATTCCCGCCCAGCGCTTCGCAGGCCCCCATGGCGAACGGCAGCATGAACGTCGCCGTCAGCGGGCCGGAGGCTACGCCGCCGGAGTCAAACGCAATGGCCGTAAACGTGCGCGGCACGAAGAACGACAGGGCCAGCGCGATGAAGTACCCCGGCACGAGGAAGTACATGATTGAAACGCCCGTGATGACGCGCAGCATGGCAAGTCCGCCTGCGGCGGAGACGGCGATGGACAGGCTCATGCCCATGGCCTTTGCCGAGATCGCGCCCGCGCTTAAATCCTCGACCTGCCGGTTGAGGATATGGACGGCAGGCTCGGCGTTGATGATGAACCAGCCCATCAGCATGGCCAGCGGAATGAGCAGCCACAGCTTCCATCCCTCCGTCAGCGCCGCGCCCAGCGCGTAGCCGACCGGCGAGAAGCCGACGTTCACGCCCGTCAGGAACAGGACGAGTCCCGCGTATGTATACAGAATGCCCACCATGACCCGCAAAAACGGCAGCCTCCGCAGCCGCAGCGAGACGATCTGGAAGATCAGGAAGAACACCACGATCGGCAGCAGCGCCAGCGTGACCTCCTTCAGATATTCCGGGAAGGCGTGCAGATAATCCCGGCCCAGCGCGACCGTATTGGTGATGGCGGCGGCAGTCTCGCTTTCCGCCTGTGCGGGCTGCGTCTTGTAGATCGCGCCCAGCAGCAGCACCGACGCGATCGGCCCGATGGAGCACAGCCCGACAAGGCCGAACGAGTCCGCCTTCGCATTTTCGTCGGAACGGATGGACGCAACGCCAACGCCGAGCGCCATGATGAACGGCACGGTCATCGGACCGGTCGTCACGCCGCCGGAGTCAAACGCAACGGCGAGAATGCCCTGATCGGACAGGAACGCAGCCAAAAACACCAGCACATAAAACACGATCAGCAGCAGCCGCAGCGAAATGCCGAACAGAATACGCACCATGCAGAGCATCAGGAAAATACCCACGCCGACGGAGACGGTCAGGATGAGAACCGTCTTGTCGATCTCCGGCACGTTGGCCGCCAGCACCTGCAGATCCGGCTCGGCCACCGTAATGGCGACGCCCAAAAGGAAGCTGACGATCAGGATCAGCCCAAGCCTGCGCGATTTTGTCAGCTTCGCGCCCATGTAGTTGCCGATCTTGCTCATGGACATTTCCGCGCCGAGCGTGAACAGTCCCATGCCCAAGATCAGCATGGCCGTCGCCAGCACGAACGAGAGCATCAGCCCCGTATCGACCGGCACGAGCACGAAGCAGATCGTCAGCACGATCAGGCTGATCGGCAGCACGGAGGCCGCAGCCTCCTTCAGTTTTTCCAGTAACACCTGTTTGCGGTACAAAGCCTCACTCCTATTTCAAGAATTGTTCTTATTTTATCAGAAAAATCCCGTTCTGAACAGAGCGGAAATGTAAAAAGGCTGTTAATTTTATGCACCGTGTATTTTTATGCAGTTTCACCAAAGAATCATCGATTTACTTGACGAAAGGACAGAAAGCCAATACAATAAGAAAGCTTATGCGCAGACTCCTGGCTGCATACGCGGCCGGGGGTGAGATTTTATGAAGAAGAGAGAGTATTTTATGGAGAAGAAACCCGCGCGCGCCATTGCCCTGCTGCCCATCGGGGTGTTCCTTGTTTTGTATCTGGGGCTGGGCTGCCTGTTTGAATACGGCCTGAAAATTGAAATGGGCTTTTACAACATTCCAATCGTCGTGGCGTTTCTGGCCGCGATCCTCGTCGCCTGCCTGCAGAACCGGGCGCTGCCGTTTGACGATAAGCTGGAGGTCATGGCAAAGGGCGTCGGCGATAAGAATATTATGACGATGATCCTGATCTTTCTGGCCGCCGGTGTGTTCGTCGGCGTCGTGGGCCGCAGCAGCGCGGAGTCCGTCGCGTATTTCATGCTTGCGCATATCCCGGCGCGGTTCGCCGTTGCGGTGCTGTTCATCGTCTCATGCTTCGTCTCGACGGCCATGGGCACGTCCTGCGGCACGATCACGCTGATCGTCCCCATCGCCGTCGCCGTGGCGAAGGCGTCGGGGTTCCATCTGGCGCTGTGCATCGGCTCCGTCATGGGCGGCGCAATGTTCGGCGACAATCTCTCGTTCATCTCCGACACGACCATCGCCGCCTGCAGCACGCAGGGCTGCGAAATGAAGGACAAATTCCGCACGAACTTCCGCATTGCGCTTCCGGCGGCGCTGGTGACGCTGGCGCTGATCCTCGTGTTCTCGCTGAAAAGCGAAATTGGCGCGGTCGAGATCCCGGAATACCATCTGCTGCAGACCGTCCCGTATCTGCTGGTGCTCGTTGGCGGCGTGGCGGGCGTCAATGTGTTCCTTGTGCTGCTGACCGGCATTTTCTCCGGTGCCATCATCATGCTCGCCACCGGTGCGGTGCACCCGACCGAGCTGCTGGGGAACATGGGCTCCGGCGCGTCCGGGATGTTTGAGACGATCATGGTCACGATCCTTGTCTCGGCCATGTGCGGCCTCATCCGCGAATACGGCGGCTTTGAAGCGCTGCTCGGCTTTATCCGCCGCATTTTCCACGGCAACAAGGGCGGCCAGCTGGGCATCGGATTGCTTGTCGGCGCGATGGACATTGCCACGGCCAACAATACCGTCGCCATCGTCATGGCCGGCCCCATCGCGAAGCAGATGAGCGAGGAATACGGCATCACGGGCAAGAAGAGCGCGTCGCTGCTCGACACCTTCTCATGCATCTTCCAGGGCATCATCCCCTACGGCGCGCAGATGCTGCTGGCGATCTCCGCCGCCGCAGAGCTTGGCGAAACGCTCACCGCGTTCCAGATTATCCCGTTCCTGTTCTACCCCTACCTGCTGCTCATCAGCTCGCTGGTGTTTATCTTCCTTGTGCCGGAAAGAAAGTAAGTGGATCGAGCACAGGCAACCACAAAACTGAACGGCTTTCGGTGAATACGCTCCGCCCCTACGAACGTATTGCTGCCTGAACCGGGCAGCAATGCGTTTTGATCGTATAAACCGAGGCCCCGCAGACGGCGGGGCCTCGGCTTTTGCGTTTATTGTTCTGCCGCGTGCAGGATGACGGTCAGCAGCTCGTCGCGGCCGTCGCCCTTTTCGGCGGAGAAGGGGATCAGGCGCACATCATCCGGCAGGGACAGCACCTCGCGGATGCGGGCCAGATTTGGTTCGATCTCACTCTTTTTGAGCTTGTCCAGCTTGTTGGCCACGACCACGAAGGGCTTGCCGGACTGCAGAAAGTAATTCGCCATGACCACATCGTTCGCCGTCGGCGCATGGCGTGCGTCGACGAGCATCACGCCGAAGGTAAGCGTATCCGGCGCGGCAAAATAGGCCTCCATGAGCCTGCCCCAGCGCTCTTTTTCCTTCTGCGGGACCTTGGCGTAGCCGTAGCCCGGCAGGTCGACGAGGTACATGGCCTCATCAATGCGGAAAAAGTTGATATGCGTGGTCTTGCCGGGGGCCTCGCCGACGCGGGCGAAGTTTTTACGCAGCAGGAGCTTGTTGATCACGGAGGATTTTCCGACGTTGGACTTGCCTGCGAACGCGATCTGCGGCAGGCCGTCCTTCGGGCAGTCGGCGACGGAGGCGACGGAGCGGACAAATTCCGCGTTATGCAGATTCATGCGGGCCTCCTTACTGCCGGATGCCGGGCTTGCGGCGCGTTTTGGGCGCGGGGATCGGCATTGCGGGCGCGGCGGGAACCGAGATCGTTTCCACCGCATCGTCTGCGGGCAGCAGCGCGGCCTCCAACACGCGGTCGGCACTGGAAACCGTGATGAATTGCAGCGCCTGCCGCACGGTCTGGTCGATTTCCTCCAGATCCTTTTCGTTTTCCGCCGGGATGATGACGGTCTTGACGCCGTGGCGCAGGGCCGCCATGGTCTTTTCCTTCAGACCGCCAATTGCGAGCACGCGGCCCCGGATGGAAATTTCACCCGTCATGGCGACGTCGCGCCGCACGGGGCGGTTCGTAAGCGCCGAGACGATGGCGGTGCAGATCGTGATACCGGCGGACGGCCCGTCCTTCGGGACGGCTCCCTCGGGGAAGTGGACGTGAATGTCCTTTGTCTTGTAGAAATCAGGAGCAAGGCCCAGCGCCTTTGCGCGCGAGCGGATAAAGCTCATGGCCGCGAAGGCGGATTCCTTCATCACGTCGCCCAGATTGCCGGTCAGTTCCAGCTTGCCGGTACCGTCGACCACGTTGACCTCGACCTCAAGCGTCGTGCCGCCGACGGCTGTCCACGCAAGGCCCGTGACAAGCCCGACCTGATCGGTCGTGACGTTTGCCTCCGGCAGGAATTTGCGGACGCCGAGGAAGTCTTCGAGATTGCCGCCGGTGATGGAAATGCGCTTGGGCGGCTCGTCGGAGACGAAGCGCATGGCGCACTTGCGGCAGAGCGCGGCGATCTGCCGCTCAAGACTGCGGACGCCGGATTCGCGCGTGTAGCAGGCAATGATCTCGCGGATCGCGTCGTCGGAGACGCGCACCTGCGTGCGCTTCATGCCGTGCTTTTTCAGCTGCTTCGGCAGCAGGTGCCGCTTGGCGATCTGCAGCTTTTCCTCGTCCGTATAAGACCCCAGCTCAATGACTTCCATGCGGTCGAGCAGGGCGCGGGGGATGGTGTCGGTCGTGTTGGCGGTGGTGATGAACATACAGTGCGACAGATCGAACGGCACCTCGATATAATGGTCGCGGAAGCTGGAATTCTGTGCTGAGTCCAAAACCTCCAGCAGTGCCGACGACGGGTCGCCCTTATAATCGCTGCCGAGTTTGTCAATTTCGTCGAGCAGCAGCAGCGCGTTTTTGCTCTTGGCCTGAATCAGAGCCGTCATGATGCGGCCCGGCATGGCGCCGATATACGTCTTGCGGTGGCCGCGAATCTCGGCCTCGTCACGCACGCCGCCGAGAGACAGGCGGGCCAGCTTCCGGTTCAGCGCCCGTGCGATCGAAATCGCGACGGACGTTTTGCCCACGCCCGGAGGGCCGACAAGGCAGAGGATCTGCCCTGGCAGCTCCGGAGCCAGCTGGCGCACGGCCAGCGTTTCAAGAATGCGCTTTTTGACCGTCTCAAGGCCGAAGTGATCCTCGTCGAGAATTTTCGCAGCGGCCTTTACATCCAGCCGCTCCTTCGTCTCTTTGTTCCACGGCAGGTCGAGGATCGTGTCGAGATAATTGCGCAGAACAGAGGCCTCGGCGGAGCCGGGCTGCTGGCGCGCGAAGCGCGAAACTTCACGCAGCAGCTTTTCCTCCGTCTCCTGCGGAAGCTTCAGCGCCTGAATTTTGGTGCGGTAGCTGTCCGCGTCGCTGTCGTCGTCCTCGCCGAGTTCTTCGCGGATGACGTGCAGCTGCTCGCGCAGATAATAATCGCGCTGGTTCTGGTTGACATTCTGCTGCACCTGATCGTTGATCTCGCTTTCCAGCCGCAGAATGTCAAGCTCCTTCGCCATCATGCGGATGCACAGCTCCAGCCGGTGAACGGGCGGCAGCGTTTCGAGCACGCGCTGCTTGTCCTCGTAGCCGAACGTCGCGTTCTGGGCGATGAAATCGGCCAGCTCGCCCGCGTCGTCGGTCGAAGAGCCTTGCAGCAGGTTTTCCTGCCCGGATTTGACGGCCAGATCGATAAACTGCTCAAACAGCTGGTGCGCCTGCCGCACGAGCGCCTGCGTGCGCGGTACGGCGGCGTGATAGCCCGGCTCGTCCAGCTCCATCGCGCGGGCGAAGAGATACGGCTCTGCGTGGATCATGTCGGTCAGCTGCGCACGGTATTTGCCCTCGACGAGAATGCGCATATTGTCGCCCGGCAGACGCAAAATCTGCCGCACATAGGCCACGGTGCCGACGGAATACAGGTCGGTCTTCTTCGGCTCGTCGCACTGCACGTCGCGCTGGGCGACAAGGAAGATCATCTGATCGGCCCGCATGGCCTCCTCAACGGCGCGGGCAGACCGGCTCCTTCCGACGTCGAAATGCGTCACGCAGCCGGGGAACACCACGATCCCGCGCAGCGGCAGGACCGGCAGGCAGGCAAGGGGTTTATAGTCGCTCATAAAAGTTGTCTCCTTTCGCGGAGGATAAAAATACGCAGGAAGGGAGCGCACGCTCCCTTCCTGTTTGTTGTGTTACAGCGTTACGCCTGCGTTCTTGATGGGAGCGCGGGGCTTTGCGGCGTCGCGGGTGATCTGGGGCGGCTCGCCTTCGCGCACGCAGCGCTCGGTGATGCAGACGGACTGGATGGTGGGGTCGGACGGGATCTCGTACATGATCTTCGTCATGATCTCCTCCATGATCGCGCGCAGACCGCGCGCGCCGATCTGGCGCTCGATGGCCTTTTCCGCGATGGCCTCCAGCGCGCCCTTTTCGAAGCTCAGCTCGACCTGATCATAGGACAGCAGCTTGTGGTACTGCTTGCAGAGCGCGTTTTTCGGCTCCGTCAGGATGCGCACCAGATCGTCCTTGTCAAGTCCGCGCAGGGACGTGATGACCGGCAGACGGCCCACAAGCTCCGGAATAATGCCGAACTTCAACAGATCATGCGGCTGCACGAGCTGGAAGAGCTTTCCGACGTTGTGGTCGCCCTTGCTCTTGACCGTAGAGTTGAAGCCCACGGCGGAGGTATCGGTGCGCTGCTCGATGATCTTGTCAAGCCCGTCGAACGCGCCGCCGCAGATGAAGAGGATGTTGGTCGTGTCGACCTGAATGAACTCCTGCTGCGGGTGCT
>ENA-OPJL01000633-OPJL01000633.1-human-gut-metagenome-genome-assembly--contig:-NODE-633-length-10388-cov-3.226943_pt1 | contig 10388 bp, 2 predicted proteins | sample MGYA00241415_ERZ501659 | MGnify/ENA primary metagenome ERZ501659 (study PRJEB25962, sample SAMEA1965033) | human gut metagenome | biome: human gut; feature: human-associated habitat; material: faeces...
CCCTTATTGGGATACTTCTATTCTCTGCTTTGCTTCCTACCACTTCTCCGACCTCGTTCAATACATCTTCGTAACGGTAATACAAATGCTTAATCGTATTCTTGTTGTGTGAAAGCCCGAATGTAGAAGACCAGGTAAAGTTCTTATTGCGGATATTAACCGTATTCAATGAGAATTCAAACCCTTCATTATTAACCTGTCCCAGATTGGTTACGATATCCGTATAACCTGTAAAGCCCGGCAAGCTTCTGTCTACCAACAAGTCCGTTGTAGGCATATGGTACCATTCAATGCTACCATTGATACGGTCATTCAGGAAACCGAAGTCCAGACCGACATTCCAAGATGTGGTAGTTTCCCATTTCAAATCCGTATTGGACATTCTTTCAATCTGCAATGAAGACACTTCATACAGACTCCCTTGTGGAGTGACATAAGTATATTTGCCGGCCGTACCTCCATGCAATTGGGACAAGGCTTGGTAAATACCGATATCCCGGTTTCCATTCTTACCCCAGGACAAACGCAGCTTACCACTACTCATTGGCGCCCACTTGAAGAACTTTTCATTCGTGAAACTCCATGCCACGGCTATGGCGGGGAATGTAGCCCAGGGATTGGAAGCACCGAAAGCAGAGAAACCGTCGCGACGAACAGATGCGGTCAGCATATAGCGGTTGTCATAAGAGTAGAATAAACGAGCCATCAATGCGGCACCCGTATGTTTCGTATCATTGGCACTGATTTCTTTGTTGCCCGCAGTCTTCATGTTATGCCATTCCAGTACATCCGAAGGAGTAAAGTCGGAAGCTACCATTGACTCTTCCCATACTTCATATTTCTCGGCACTCTGGAGCAAGGTCAAGTCTATATTATGCTTCTTGGCGAAAGTATAGTTCCACTTCACCATATTGTCCAGTGTCCAATCTACGGAACGGGCCGTCGATCTGCCTGCAACTCCGTTGTCTTTGTCAAAGACGCTTTGCGAACTGTTCCAGTATCTTGAATGGTTCCAACTATACCGGGGTGCAAAGTTGAACTGATATGAAATGTTGAAAGGCAGTTTTAATTTAGCATAGAAATTCGCCGTCACATTCTGGGTACCTGCATCTTTGGATGACATGGAGTTATTGTAAAGGCTGTTCACACCCGTTACCTGATTCTTTTCTCCCATAGGCCAGGGATTCAGCGTACCGTCGCTATAATATGGAGTAGAGTAAGGAGAATTAGCGATCTGTCCTTCCCAACTCACCGTCTGGAAACCTTCTTCCCGACTCTGCAAATTCAGATTGACACCTGCCTCCATGAAGTTACCTATCTTTCCATCCAGTCGCAAATTGGTACGATAATTCTTAAACCGATCTCCTACCACCAATCCTTCGCTGTCCAGATAACCTAAAGACCAGTAATAATTCAGGTTGGACGTCTTACCGGACAGACTTACATTGTAGTCCTGTCTCAATCCGATTTGGAAAGAGGTATCATACCAGTCGTATGTTCTACCCGCATAATAGTTTTCGCGCTCTATCTCTCCCAGACCGATGCGTTGCAACCAGATGTCTTCCATATTCGTGGAACCCTGTCCTATGGCATCATAGTTACGCCATTGCGCTTCGGTAAGGTTATACTTATTCAGGTTTTCGGTCGTGGGCTTAATGTAATAGCCTTGATTCCCGAACCCGTTGCTGCTTGCCGCATAATCTGCACGATATTGCAAATACTCATCCGCACTATACACCTCCCGGTTAGCCCCCATAGTCACAAAACCCACGCTTGCATCGAACCGGATAGTCGGTTTCTCCTCCGTTCCTTTCTTGGTAGTAACAAGTACTACGCCGTTAGCCGACTTTGCTCCGTAAACGGCTGCCGATGATGCGTCTTTCAAGACATCTACAGACTCTATATCCACCGGATTTATCTCAGAAAGATCACCCTGAAAGATCATACCGTTCAGAACAATCAACGGTCCGGTTCCACCTTTCAGAGAGCGACGTCCACGCACTAACATTTTACCACCGCCTTTGGCATCGTTGGACAGATCCACGTTCAGTCCCGGTGCCGCGCTACGCAATAAATCCTGCATGGTAGCCGGTTTCTCTTTCGCCATCTTTTCAGCCTGCACATGGGTAATGGCACCTGTCAGGTCTTTCTTCTTCATACTGCCATAGCCGATTACAACGACTTCGTCCAGTAAATTGGCATCTTCACGCAGAACCACACGCAACAGTTTCAGATCCTTCAGCTTCACTTCCTGTGAAACATATCCTATATAGCTAAACTGAAGTACATCGCCCACATTGGCAACCAGCGTAAACTTACCTTCAAGGTCTGTCACACTGCCTTGGCTACCACCTTTCACCAGAACGGTAACCCCGATCAAAGGTTCTCCCGATTCATCGGTAACCACACCCGTTACGCCGGCCTGACGTACATCAGTCACTGCCTGTCTGGTCAGAATGATATGGTTTCCCTCCATCTTATAGCGGATAGGAGAGTTTGCCAACAATGTATTCAGTACTTCCGATACCTTTGCATTATCCGCCCGGATACTTTTGCGCGCCTCTACGTTTACATCTTCTTTATAGATGAACAGATAATCCGTCTGAGACTCTATTTCATTCAGTATAGATTCAAGTTGTACATTGGTTCGATTGATTGTCACCCGTGCATTTTGTGAGTGACTATTCTTCGCCATCAGGCTAAAAGCACAGAAGAACAAAAAGAATATTGATATTCTCATAATTCTAAATAATAATGTTAATTGCGGATTTTTTTTTTAGGGCAATAAATATCCGACAAAGGAATGTTTTTCATATCTTTGTAAATGAGTTATTAATACGATTTATAAATTGAATTGTGTTAATCAGAGCCGGTGGATGGGGCAAACATCTATCGGCTTTCTTGTTTTCCATCAGTATTGTTCCATAGGCTAATCTTTTGTTTTAATCCGGTTAATACTACGATTTACTTTATATAAATGACGTCATTATCTTTATCTCTCCGGTAAGTAAAGGCTACATCCTTCTGCAAAACACGCAATGCATAGTCCAGCCCGTCGGATATACGGAACTTGCCGGTCAGCGCCACGCCTTCTATGCTCTTCTTATCCAACTGAATCTTCAGATCATAATATCTTTCCAGATCTTCCATTCCGTCTGAGGAAAGGGATACTTCCGCTGTATAAAGCACAGGGGTATCTACTGACCATAACTCGGGCTTTTTAAGAGAGAAAGATGTTGCCACCGGCGTTCCTTCAGAGAGTATCACGTCCTGTGAAGTAGAAAACACTTCGTTTCCGGCAGGTGAATATATTTTAATACCTATTTTACCTGATTGATTTTGCAGGCCCTCGTTATGTACAATAGTAGAGAACTGAATCACAGCTTCCTTCTTCTGAAGTTCGGAAGCGTTGACGAAAGTATCCCATTTATCCAGATAGAGTTTATTTGTCTTGATCAGCCATACATGGCGGAAGATACCCGAACCGGCATACCAGCGACTGTTACGTCCGGCGTTCACCACTTTCATGGCAATCACGTTCGGAGTACCGGGAGCATTCAGATAAGGAGTGATGTCTACACGATAAGAGGTATATCCATAAACATTATAATTAGCTTTCTTACCATTGATCCATAGCTCGGACTGATTGTATACTCCTTCAAAATAGAGAACAATACGTTTATCGGCATCGCTTCCTGCAAGAGTGAGTTCTTTTCTGTACCAACCTTCACCACCAACGGTCTGTCCCGTATCGATGTCACCTTCGCTCATGCGAGAGAAAGGACCGGTAGTAATGCCTTGTTTTTGAAAAGACAATGGTTCAACGCTCCAGTCATGGGGAAGATCAAGAACTCTCCAATGACTATCATTATATTCCGGTTGTTCGGCATTGGCTACGATGCCTAAATGAAATTTCCAGTTACTGTCAAAAAGAGTCTTCCGGTCGGATGCATGAAGCACAGCGTCCGGCAATAATGTGAATAACATCACACAAGAAAGAAGTAATTTGCTTACTGTTCTCATAATACTAATATGATCTAAGTTTAATTATCCAAGGGCAAAGCAAGTGATATTTAATTAGAAGATAGGCACAAAAACAGGTTATCGAAGGGGCAAAATCCTTTCATGAAACGTTTTTATACCCTGATGAAAGGATTTTATACCCTACTTATTAATGCCTCACTGCAAACTTACGTGTAACTGACCGGTTGTTATCAACAAGCCTCAACAGATATAGACCGGTAGGGAGTCCGGATACATCCAGCGTAGTAACACCGGAACCAGCCGTCTCATGAGAAAGTACCGGAACTCCCTGCATATTATAAATACTGAGAGATACTCTACCCGATGACTGGGCAGGTGTATAAGTAACCTGTAGTTTCTGATCGGCAGGCAAAGGGCCGATAAACAATTCATCATCGGAAATCTGCGGAGTAATGATACCTACCGATTCCCCCTGGGCTACTTTCTTTATATCCTCTGCTGATAACTCATAATTATAAACTCTGAAATCATCGATACTTCCTTTAAACATCGGATCAGCTACAAACTGACTACGACCGATATAGTTCAGACAGGGACGGATATCCATCGGACGGATAGTAATATCCCCGGATGAAACAGCCAGTTCTCCATTCACATAAATCCGTACCTCCGCATCTCCGATAGTCAATGCCAGATGTACCCAATTGTCAATGCGTATGGGAGACGGTAAGGCGGTTTCCAGAGCCTGTTCTTCCGCTCCGTTTTTCATTGCAAAGCAGAGTGACTGTATATTGGAACTATAAGTAAGGAACATATATTGATCTTCACCACTACCAAAGTCGAAGACACGTTGCCTGTCTGCACCACCATCCCACTTCACCCAAGTAGAAACAGTCAGATTCTGATGATTGGCAATATCCGTAGGTAATTGCAGAAATTCCGTTGAGCCGTTAAGTTGTACAGCTTTGTTTATTTTTCCATCGGTAAACATTGCTTTTTTCAAGGATGCACCATGATTCAAATTTTCCGTCTCGTCCAGTAAATCTCCATCAAAAGTATAATGTGCTACTAGGGCATGCACATCAGTAATAGTGGCAGTTACTTCTTGTGACTTCGGCGAACTGTTCAGACAATTATCATTGGCTTTCACCGTATAATAATAACTCTTACCCGCTAAGGCCTTATGATCGACAAAACTAGTTTCTTTTACATTACGCGCAATAATCTCGTAAGCTCCACCGGATGTTTCGGAACGTAGCACAGTGTATTCTGTAGCATCGGATTGCTTGTTCCACTTCAACAAAACGGATGCAGATTGCCCTTCCGTCGTCAGTCCGGTTGGAGTAGCTAAAGATTTAATTTCAATTTTAGAAGCCGGAGCAGGTATCAGACGCCATTGCAGCCGTTCATCATTACTTCCCTTTTTCGTACCTTGCTGCACATTGAAAGCTTCCTCTCCCTCTTCCAAATACAAGGCACTATGGCGACTGCGGATATAAAACCATCCAGCCCCGGCATATTCCAATGCCCATTGCTGATTGCTGCCATTACTGGCACCATAGATGGCGATATTCCCGCCGTCCTCCAACGACCAATTCCAGATGTCGAATGACATCCCATTTATGGGAGACGTAATACAGAAATAGCTGAAATCTCCACCGATACGGCTGGAAACCGGACGGACATACCAACGCTGATAAGCCTTGGAAGCGTCAAACTTTCCGGTCTTCACGTTGGTGCCCTCCGTCGTGTTGCCCTGGGTTATTTCAACTGCCCGCTGAGTACTCCGGTTTATCAGCACATACTGTCCGTCTATCACCGGCTGAATATCTTCTCCCCAAGTAATATTGACCACCCGTTCGGCATTCCGCTGTTCATCGTCCTGATAAGAATTTCCTCCGGGCATCTCCAAGTAGAACTCACGCTGCGGACCATAACCATCATAGAACACATCCTTCTCTTTGGATACAAAACGATAAGTTGTCGTTTTAGCCTGACGTTCCGAAACGCCTCCAAAAGCCTGAACCTTACTGCCATCTTTAGACCGATAGACAGAAGCTGCCGTCCAATTAGGACGATGTTCAGTATATGCCAGTCGTTCTCCACCCCGGCTAATCTTGCAGAATTCACCACGGGCATACTCCGCACTTCCCCACCAGATACCGGTCTGCAACCCATACTCCAGACCCACCATCGCCTCCATCACGTTGTGCATCTCATCATTCATGGCCATTTTTCCATCCTTGCGAACCGTCTCGTAGAAAGCAGCGTAACCATTGAATTCACCGGCAAGCTGATGGGTATTTCCCTCATCAAGTTGTTCTTTGAGATAGTTATACCAAGGCAGTGCTTCATCACAATTCAGAGTATTTCCCCCACAAATCCGAATATTCTTGAAACGGGGATTCGCTCTCAACTCCACAGCAATTTTGTGGAAATCCTCCCGGGTACCTTGTCCTGTATAGGTATAATCCGGTTCATTGAATGGAGCCACTGAAATCACCTCGTATCCTGCATCCTGAAAATAACGAGTATGCAAATCCATCATCTGAGCCCAAGCCTGGGCGTTACCTTTATAAGAATCGTCAATCTTGGGGTGATCGCTATTTATAGCTAACTTGGGTTTAGGAGAGACAAAGCCCAGTAAACCAAGTCGTGTTTGTATATGTTCTTTCTGATCAGCTCCCAAATCTCCATCCACAATGGGATCGGTGGGGCGAAAAGAAACGCGCACTATATCTACCGTTTCCATAAATCCCTGGCCACGGCGGATATTTCCCTCATCTTCCCAAGCCGTATCCAATCCCCATTCCACAGGGCGGACTACTCCTTGTTCACTAAGGCGGAAAGGTACAATGCGGTCAGCAGCAGGTTGTGCCGTTATCTGGTCACTTGCGGCATTTGTCTGGGCAGACAAAGAAGAGAATCCGGTGCCTAATGCTAATACAGTAAGTAATAGTACTGATTTGTTTCCGGATGATTTTCCATGACGGATACTGAGGTTCTTCATAACTATGCTTTGATTTAAGTTTGGGTATCTGACAACAAATCAACTCATATCTTATGAAAAAGGAGGTACAGAAATCATTTATAGAAGGGGAGAGATTCTGTCATGACCCGAATTTACCCCTTGATAACAGGATTTTACCCCTGTATGTAGCATCTATATACTAAAAATTAAGGGGTGTTTTTCTGAAGATATTCACTCGGCGTCACACCGAATTCATCCTTGAAGCACCGGGTGAAGTATTTGGGGCTATTGAATCCTACAGCATACGCAACCTCGGATATAGTATGCGAGCGGTTGAACAACATCATGCAGGCACGCTTCATCTTAATATTCCGTATAAAGTCCAAAGGAGTCATTCCCGTCATCGATTTTATCTTACGGTAAAGGGTAGACTTAGACATATTCTTCTCCGCAGCCAATTGTTCCAAGTCGAATTCAGACTCTTCCAAATGCTGTTCGATGCTATCTATAATGGATTGCAGGAACTGCTTATCCGCCGAGGGATAGGCCAGACTTTCCAGATCCAGGTTCTCCTCCTTACGGAAAGCCGCCTGACGCATCTTCGAAGATCGGATAAGGTTATCCACCCGGGCAAAAAGTATCTTCAACTCAAAAGGCTTGGCTATATATCCGTCGGCGCCCGCTTCATAGCTGGTAACACGGTCCTCAATACCATTCTTAGCCGTAAGTATGATAACAGGTATATGATTGAAACGCAAATCACCTTTCATACGCGCACAAAGTTCCCAACCATTGGCATCGGGCAACATGACATCACAAATGACGACATCCACCTCATTATTCTTCAACTTATCCCAGGCCTGTTGCCCGTCTGCGGCTGTCAGTACAGTATATCGTTCCCTGAACATCTCTTTCATAACGAACAGCAATTCCGTATTGTCGTCAATCAACAAGATAGCCGGTTTATCCACCTCATCAGACGAGGCATAATCTTCCATGGGCACATCATCCGTACTGGTTTGCAACACCATCGTCTCGTCAAGCAATTCATCCGGAGAGTAGCTTTCTTTGTCAACAGGCAGCTTTACAGTGAAACAGGAGCCTTGTCCTAAAACGCTTTCCACGGTGATAAGGCCATGATGCAAGGTTATCAAATCTTTCGTTAGCGAGAGACCGATTCCGTTCGACTCGATTCCCCGGTTCTTCTTACTGTTATAGAAACGGATGAATATCTGTTCCAGTTCTTTCTCAGAGATACCAACGCCCTCATCTTCTACTTTCAACACCAATATCCGATGTTCCGCTTCATTCACTACTCGTACATCAACAGTAATACGCCTGTTCTCAGGAGTATACTTCATGGCATTGGACAGCAAATTATGCAATATCTTATCCAGCTTATCAAAATCCACATAACCATGTGCTTCCTCCGCTTCAAAACGAGTATCCAGCGTGATGTTCTTCTTCAATGCAAGCGGTTGGAAGTTTACCTGGCAGATGTTCAGGACAAACTCACGGATATCTCCTTTCGAAACGTTCAGTTTCAGTTTCCCCACATCCATCTTGCGGAAATCAAGCACTTGCTGTATCAGTCGCTTCAACTTCTCCGCGTTAGCCTTGAGCATGACGGACTGTTGCCGCACGGCAGGAACCTTCTGATCCAGATAATCCGATATGCAGGATATGACGGTAAGCGGCGTCAGCAACTCATGGGAAACATTGGTGAAGTAAGTCAGCTTGGTACGCGTCAGTTCTTCCTGCAATCTCACTTCACTCTTCAGTTTAATGCGACGCATATAAAGCCGGATTACCACATAGAAGCACAATCCGATGAAAATGACATAAACAAGATATGCAAACCAGGTTTCATAGAAGGCAGGCTCTTTCACAATGGTCAGCAATACTTCGCCTTCAGTCCACTTACCCCGCTCATATTCCAACTTCAAACGGAGTTTATACGTTCCCTTCGGCAGGTGGTTATAGAAGGCGGAATTTCTGTTATTATCCGAATAGATCCAATAATGATCCACCCCCTCCAACTGATACGCTATGCGACATCCCGCATTCAACGAATACAAAAGCGAAGAAAAGAAAATCTCAATATTCCGATCATCCGGACCAAGGAAAATCTTATGTATCGTATTCTCTCCCGAGGCTTCCGCATTGCCGAAGAAGATACTTTTGTCTTCAACTTTGACATCTGTGATATGCAAGCTCGTGGGAGCCCTGTTCACCGCCGATGCATTACCGGGACGAATATGTATGAATCCGCGATGTCCGCCCACATAGAGTCCGCCCCAACCGTCCAGGCTGATAGCCTTATACCTGAAAACATCTACCATAATATTATCATCAGCAGTAGAATAGTGCTGAAAAGTCTGCGAATCAATATTATATTGAAGTACTTTCTTATTGGTGATAATCCACACACTGTTCTTATCGGAAAGTAATCCTAATACAGTACAGTCATCTATCTCATTATCCAGTGATACATTTTCAAACTTATGCATCGTTTCGTCAGACCGTAGTATTCTTCCCAAAGTAGTGTTCAGCCACAACCGTCCTTCCCGGTCAATGCAGACACTGTTCACTTCTTCCTTTTTCAGAAGAGAAGAAACACTGCCTTTTAATTCACAGGTAATCCGCCCGTCGGCACAACTCAGCCGATAGATTTTGCTCTCATGAGACAACCCTAAAACTTCTCCCTTTACATCATTGAACAGGGAAGTCATTACTGGAACGTCACTACCCGAAACTACCAAGTCATCTTTATCAGGACGTTTCACATTTATATCCGTCCATCTGGATATCCACAGATTACCAACTTTATCCTCAAGCAGCCCTGTAACTCCTCCTATATTGATGTCTTCTTCTATCTGCACCTTCATGTTCCGTTGTGTCAATCTCATGACATGAGGAGTCCGACTTGAATTAACCCAGACACCGGGTTTATGAAGAGATCTGATAATGGCATTAATCTCACCCACACCTGTACCAGCAAATGTATCCCGTGAATAATCGTACATACACAATTCGTATCTGTCCTGCCTGAACCACATAGTACTATCACTTCCCTGACAAAGATTCATAACATTGGCATCCCATCCCATCTCTTCCTTCAGTTGAGGAAGAAGGTAATTGTCTATGTTCGAATTATCGAAAAAGATAGTGTACGCCATATCATACGAAGGCAACCACAGATTACCCTCCCTGTCCTTGCATATCCGGGTGTACATCATGTGCGTATCAACCAGATGGTTGATATCCACCTTTTCCAGTGTTCCCGCATCTGTGTATTTAAACGCATGGAGCCCGGCATACGAAAGCATCCAGAGATAACCAAACGTATCATCCTGCTCTATACTGAAAAGAATGGATTCAATGCCGGTTTCTTTATTGTTCGAAGCAGCTATATTATGTTTCTTATAGTGTC
>ENA-OPJL01000643-OPJL01000643.1-human-gut-metagenome-genome-assembly--contig:-NODE-643-length-10238-cov-3.293430_pt1 | contig 10238 bp, 6 predicted proteins | sample MGYA00241415_ERZ501659 | MGnify/ENA primary metagenome ERZ501659 (study PRJEB25962, sample SAMEA1965033) | human gut metagenome | biome: human gut; feature: human-associated habitat; material: faeces...
TTCCCTGGCGTTTCCTCTTTTTTGCGACCGCTTCGAACGGAGGGGCAAGACCAACGCATTGGCGACATTCGCGGATATCGACTCCGCTCGTCGGGCGGAAGAGTTTATCGGGCGGGAGTTGTACCTCGAGCACGAGGACGACGAAAACGACGAATTCTACCTGGAAGATTTGATCGGGTTCCGGGTACGGATCGGGACGTTGAAGGGCGAAATCACGGACTACTACGACAGTGAGGCCAATCCCCTCTTCGAGGTGGAGATCGGCGGCAAACGGATCCTGGTTCCGGCGGTCGAGGAGTTCATCGCAGGCATCGACTTCGAGAGCCGTACGGTGAAGATGGTACTGCCCGAGGGACTGATCGAACTGTAACGAGAATCGGTGGGAACCCGGTGCTTCCGTGACCGGATATTTCCGGCAAAACGCGCCTTTCGGTGCGGTCGAAAAGTAAAATTTGCGCAAAAAGTATGGCACGTGTAGTTATCGGACTCTCCGGCGGCGTCGATTCGTCGGTAGCGGCCTACCTGCTCCAACAGGCCGGACATGAGGTTATCGGACTCTTCATGATCAACTGGCACGACACTACGGGCACGCTCGAAGGCGACTGCCCCTGGCACGACGACCGGCTCTTCGCCGAACTTGTCGCCCGACGGCTCGACATTCCGTTCCATACGGTCGATCTCTCGGACCAGTACCGTCGCCGGGTGGTGGACTATATGTTCTCCGAATACGCGAAAGGGCGCACACCCAATCCCGACGTGCTCTGCAACCGCGAAATCAAGTTCGACGTTTTTCTGAAGGAAGCCCTCAAGCTGGGAGCCGATTTCGTGGCTACGGGACACTACTGTCGCAAGGCCGAAGAGACGGCGCCCGACGGCCGGACGATCTACAAATTGCTTGCGGGTAGCGATCCCAACAAGGACCAGAGCTACTTTCTCTGCCAACTTTCACAGGAACAGCTTTCCCGGGCGCTGTTTCCGGTCGGCCACCTGCTCAAACCCGAAGTGCGACGCATCGCCGAGCAAATGAAGCTCGCTACGGCCAAACGCAAGGATTCGCAAGGCATCTGTTTCGTCGGCAAGGTCGATCTGCCGGTCTTTCTTCAACAAAAGCTCAAAGCAAAAACCGGCAACGTCCACGAAATCAAAGCCGATTGGCCCAAATACGGACAAGCCGTCCCACTCGTCGGCAAAACGGAGGATGCAGGGATGGGCACGGCGGAACGAACGGCTTCGGATAAAAGTGCCACCCTACGCGGTATAAATCCGGCGAATACGGACTCGACAGAATGTCCGAACCCGGCGACAGCTCCGACGGCAACCGCCGCAAAGCGGTCCTCCACTCCGACGGATACCGAACTGGCTGCACTCGCTGCTCCCTACCGTTATACCGTGCGCGACGGCAAAAAAATCGGGCAGCATAACGGAGCCCACTTTTATACCATCGGCCAACGCAAAGGGCTGGGGATCGGCGGCCGCAAGGAGTCGCTTTTCGTACTGGCAACCGACGTGGAGCAGAACGTGATCTACGTCGGCGAGGGCGACAACCATCCGGGACTTTACCGCCGGGCCTTGCGGATCGCTCCCGGCGAGCTGCACTGGATCGACCCGCTCCGGGAATTGAAAACGGGCGAAAGCCGTCGTTTCGATGTCCGTATCCGCTACCGCCAGCCGCTGCAAGGAGCGGAACTCTTCATCCGTCCGGACGCGGCCTACCTGCTTTTCGACGAACCTCAGCGTGGAATCACGCCGGGACAGTTCGCAGCCTGGTACGATGGCGATGAGCTGGTCGGATCGGGCGTCATCGCCGAATAACCGGACTTTCCCCGATAGCGTCCAAGCGACCGCCGCAGAAGAAGAAGCTCATAAACACGGGCCATTTTACCGAAACCCCGGCAAAACAGGCGACAAACAGTCTTCACAACCCTCCGCTCCACGCTCAAAATACAGGCAGCCATCACGTACCGTACCGGCCGATTTCCGACAAGCATTTCCCTCCCAAGCCCCTTTCCACAAGGAGGCAAAAGAAAGGGACAGCCCAGAACACGCCCCCGGCGAACGATGACAAACAGCCTCGGGAAACAAGTCTGAAACCCGAACCCAATATAATCGCCATACTTGTTGCGGCAATCGGAATTATCCCGCCCGCTTCCTCGATCGTCCGCAAAAAGGGAGCGGGAAACGAAGAAATGCCATCCGACAAAAAACCCCCCTCGGCTATTGAGCCGAGGAGTGTCAATACAGACCGATTTCGGACTTAAGTCGAAAATATTGAAAATTCAACCTTCGAAAAGTCGCCGCATTCCGTACGACCAGTCGAAACGGCCCGCACCCTATTGCATCTCCACGATCAGCGAACTATAATCCAACCAGTTCTTCTGATATTCGGCTTTCGTCCCTTTCGGTACATATATTTTATAGGAAACCAGATCCCAACCGCCGGGTTTCGGGAAGACGCCTCTCGAACCGCTCTCCAACACCGGGAAAGAGCCGGACGCAATATCGTCGAACAAAACGGTAATCTTCTCCAGGGTCATCTGATCCCAGGAACTCCTCGTATTGAAGGCCTGATCGCCGATACGCTGAATACTCTTTCCGATAACGACCGTTTTCAATGCGGTGCATTCCGCAAACGCTTTCGCGGCAATCTCGGTAACTCCATCGCCGATATAAGCCTCCTGCAAACCCGTACAATAATTGAAGGCCCCTTCGCCGATATAGGTTACCTTGTCCGGAATGACGATACTTTTCAGGGCGCTGCAATCGTCGAACGCATTATACTCGATCTTTTCCAGGCTTTCCGGAAGCTCGATGGAAGACAGTGCCGAACATCCGTTGAAAGTATTCAGATTGATCTTGGACAGGTTGTCCCCCTCGAATACCACGCTGGTCAGGGCCGTGCAATTCTGAAAAGCACCTCCGCCGCCGGTTTCATTCCACAGATTGCGTCCCACCTCGACAACGCTCGCAGGAATAACGATTTCCTGCAGCCCCGCCTCTCCCGAAAAAGCGGCATCCGTAATATAGATCACGGTACCCGTATAAGCCCACCGCCCTTCACCGGTAGCGGAATCATACGTACTCTGTTCGTCGAGGAATTTACAATCTTCGCCCCAGAAACGCGGATTGACGGAACTCTTCTCCCAATCCAGTTGCCGGGTAGCCCTATAGTCGATATACTTCACCTGTTTGACGACCAATTTACGCATGACGGTCCTTTCGTCGTCCGAAGCGAACACCAGAATTTCGCTCTCGGGATCGGTGATCGCAGCCGGATCGTCCGGTGCGGAAACCGTGATCTTTTTAGCCGACTTGTCCACGGCAACCTCGTATCCGCTGTGCGAAATGCACTCGATGGCGACCTGCACGTTCAGAGGATTCGTCAATTCGTACTCCACCTCCGCCGTCGCACCCGGGCCGCAATATACCGACATCTCCTTTACCCGGTCAGAACCCGAAACAAACAAAAGGTCGAATTTGTCCTTGTAATACGGCAGCTTGATCGATGCTCCGGTTTCGGCCAGCGTCAAAACGAGATAATCCGGATCGGAAACATCTATGTCGCTGAACATCGAATCGCCGTCCTCACCGGGATCGCCCGTAGCCGGGCCCAATTTATTCCACGTTTGGCCGTTGTCGTAGGAAATATACCAATAACCGTCGTCGCGGACCTCCAGTTTCGGCGTGACGCCGTCATCGCCCTGATCGCCGGCACTGCCCTTGAGCGAGGCCAGCCACTCCTCCTCGGTCCCCTGATAACCGTTCTCCACCGCAAGCTCATAAGCCGACTTACCGTCGTCGCCATTGCTGCCGTTGAGCGAAGCCAGCCATTCGTCGAGCGTTCCCCGGTATCCTTTTTCCACGGCCAGTTCGTAGGCCGACTTACCGGCCATTCCCTGAGCCAGAATCTTGCTTCCTTCGTCGTCCGTGAGCCATTCGCCGTCGAGCGTCCAATAATAGAGTCCGTCGGTATCCTGTTCGACACCGATTACAGGGGTCGTACCGTTCTGCCCATTTTCTCCCTTTTTCCCGTGATAGATCGTCACCGGACCGCTTTTGCTGAAAGAGATCGTATAACCGACCGTTTCACCGTTTTCCACGACCGGGACCACTCCCGTCACATAGTCGTTGCCTTGCAGGGCCTCGACAATCTGTTGCAGCGAAACGATATTGGTATTCAGCTGGCTGCACAGTTCCTCCAGCGCTGCCAGCCGCGACCCCATATCTTCGTTTTTGTTCCACATGGCCACTTCGTCATACTCCGTACAGGAAACCAGCGACAACAGGCCCAAAATCATGCATGTTATTATCTTTCTCATAGTATTCTCCGATTAAAAATTGACACCTGCCCTCACGATGAAACTGCGGTTCCTGACATTCTTGTAGCCGACCATCTGGCTGTCGTTCCCGTACATCGTATCGGTTTTGTCGATGTTTATCAGGCCGATCTGGTAAGCGACCCCGATCCCGAACCGACCGAACGTAATATCGGCTCCGCACGAAAAGCCCATGTCGTGACGCGAAAACCCGCCTTTTTCTCCGAAAACCGGGATCTCCTCGGCGCCGACCTTGCGCTTCCCGCCGACACCGACCGCATAATAGAATCCGGCATGCGGAATCAGGGCAAAACGTTCGCCCAGGGCGACGGTATAATCGATACCCACAGGAATTTGCAGGTAGTTCATCGTGGTACGGCTATCGTCGAAGCCACGGACCTCGTACCCTTTGCTTATAAAGGTCAATCCCGTCCGCAGATAGAACGGAAATTGCCGGCCCAACCGAATCCGATCGCTGACACCCACCTCGTAACCCGGCCTCGTCGATGAGGTCAAGCCGTAAGAAGTGATCCACGAAGTACAATATCCCGCATGTACCCCGATCATATTCGCCGGATACGAGCGACGCGGCTTTGCAGGAACCGTCGCAGGGACCGTCGTTTCACAAGGCATCGACGCCGCGTCGGCAGGCACCCGAACCGGCTCCTGCTGCGGCACCCGCTCCTCTTCGGAGGGAACGACCGCAATCGGCTCCGGCTCCGTTTCGCTATCCTGCGTCACGATATGCAGATAGAGCACGGTGCTGACGCTGTTGCGAAGTTCGGGGAAAAAGTGCTCCAACATATAATTATACGGTTTTCCGCCCTGCAAATCCATCAGTTGCTTTTTCCGGCCATCGACAATCCGATTATCGTCGTCGTAAATCCACAGCGGCGTATGGTCGAGAATATCCAACACTTCGTCGCGTCCCGCCATATCGGAAGCCGCGACCTGTTCCCGCAGCATTCCCCACGCGATGCCTTCGGCGTGATATTCGATCAAAGATGCGGGTATGTTCCCCTCGCGGACCAGATAGGCCTTCAACTCTTCCGCCCGTCCGACCGACAGCCGTTCGTTGGCTTCTGCCGTTCCGTCCGGCGAAGCATACGAGCGGATAACGACCTTTTCGACCCGGTCGTTTTTCAGTGCCGCTTCCGTCAGATTCAAGAAACGCTCCATCTGCGCCCGATTGTCCCGAAACGACAGATCGACATTACGATACCCACGGCGATAAAAAATTTTCATGGAATCCGCCGCTTCCTGCGCCTCCACGCCTCCTGCGGCTAATACGGCAGCAAATAAAAAGAATAGGATTTTCTTCATTCGACATTCAATTATCATCGATTAAACACTATTAACCAACAATAAACCGGGACGTTATCCCAACGTCCATCCTATTTAATCGTTCCACTGAACACCACAAACGAATAATGCGGGGTATAAACCCACAGGGTGACAAACAGAGAAAATTATAATTATCTGGATTATAATATAATTGTAAATTGTTTTTGCAAAGTCGCCGGGATAATATATATTTGTGGCTATAAACCAACGATTTAACCAACGATTAACCGACAAATCGGGAAAGAGCGATCGAAACGGCTCCGGCGGTCTTCTGCAAAATCGGCGGAAACTCCGAACACAAATCGCCGGAATTCCCGCAAGTTGTTCAAACATCGGTCCGATTGCTTTTGAAACGGCTGATTCGAAGTCGTTCTTTTTTATCCAGCGCTTTTTGGACCGACAGGTATTTCACCCTGAATTTGGCAAACGTGTCCCGCGAAAGACCGAAATGCCTGCAAATATCGCCGATGGACTTTCCCCGGTCGAGCATTGCGATAACGGTTTGCCGATTTTCAATCAATACGTTCAGTTTGGTATAACTCCCGTAACGACGACCCAAGACCATCCCCTCGGCACGCCGCAGCGCCAGCGCCTCGCGCGTCCGCATCGAAATAAGATTGCGCTCGATCTCCGCGACGAGTCCGAAAGCAAAACACAGCACCTTGCTGTTGATCGTATTGTCGAACGAATAGCCCTCCTTGGTCGTATAAAGGTTGATTCCCCGTTCCAGGCATTTGCCCATAATCGCCATAATGTCCGTAAGCGTTCGGCTCAGGCGCGAAATCTCCGTAACGATCAACGTATCGTTTTTCTTAAGACGGCGCAACAGGCCGCCGAGCTTGCGGTCTCGCTCGCTCTTCTTACCGCTGACGACTTCCGTCACCCAATGGTCCACGACGAGATTCCTGCTTTCGGCGAAACGCCGGATCTCATCCTGCTGGTTGGCAAGATGCTGTTTTCCCATGCTGACACGTAAATAACCTATTATCATAATACAAATGATTTTAACCGAGGCAACGTCGCCTCGGTCGGTAAAGGTAAGCGTATGCTTCGGGAGCACCGGAATACAAAACCTTCCGGCATAAACAGTCCGGACCGGCCGCAAAGCCCGGAAAATAGATGGAATTATCATATTCGTTCGCACCGAATGATCCCCACAGCGGTTTTCTACCTCCGAATTTGGATTTTTGCCGGATTTTGCTTAATTTGGTGATATTGATCCTCTCGGACAAAGGCTACCTTCCATGACGAAACACACGATAATATTTATGACATTATTCATTTGTTCGAGTTGTCGTAGCTTGCAGGGCACGGTATTTTGCATCGATCGGCAATCGGACAATCTCAACAATCGGTTAAAATTATCGGACTACACCCTGGACCAAGCAGGCAATTCCATGATTACGGATCGGGATACGGTCTATCGGTTAGCGCTACTTTTAGGTAACGATACGACGGGATACGGAAATTGGAAACAATATTATCGAATTCCTTTCGACGGGAATCGTACCATGAGATTGGTCCTCGACGGAGGCGACGACCCGGGGCCGCGAGAATATTTAATATTGCACGACGAACACGGTAAAATTGTTCGCTATATCGAAGTTGCGGCGGAATATGGAGATGGTCCCCGCTCAAAAAAAATATATAGCGTGCTGACTAAAGACAGCCTGTATGTTTACACGGTTACTACGGAAGCATTTTTGACCGGCGACGATTTTATAGACGATACGAAACCTGCAACAGCGGATACGATGAAAAAAAGCTACCATATCGGCGACTTGACAGCGATTTACAGGTAAAACTTAGTTAAAGATTGTTCGGGCAAAGCTCAAAATTTCTCAGCAGCTCAAAATAATTCCGACATTTTACGGCATCGGATTTGGCATTATCGGAAATATTGCGTAATTTGGGTTGCAATTCGATACTCTTTGATGGCAAAAGCGACTGTACGAATTTTCAAAAATCACGGATTCAAACAAATCAACCGGAATATCGAAGAACTGAAATTTACCCTATTAAATTATAACACGGTCAGTTTCCTACGTAAAATCCGGCAGGAAAAACCGCAGCGGCAGCGAATATGAAACGAATAAGTTTTCTGGCGATATTCTTCGTCATCGCTTCTCTCGGTGCCATCCACGCCCAACAACGCACGGGTTTCGCCTATTACGACCTCGACCGCCTCTACGACACAATCCCGTCGCTCTTCTACGACGACACGGACTACACCCCCGAAGGACGGCTGTGCTGGACCGACGAGCGTTACCGCACCAAAGTCGAACGGGCAGGCGCCGTAATCGGCCGGATGGCAATGCCGCTCGCAGGAGTGTACGGAGTCGAAAACGAGGAGGTCGTCAAGGATTTGATTCGGGCATCGGACCTGCCGTACAGTTATGTGCACCGCACCCTCAATACGCTGGACGGGATGGATTTCGCCTTGCTTTACTATGCCGACCGGTTCTTCACGGAACGCATCGAAACGGGCTATGGCTATCTTTGCGTCGAGGGTACGCTGGACGGCAAGCCGACAGCCGTATTGCTGACACGCGGCGACCGGTATGCTGCCGAACTGCTGGAGGAGCTGCGCGAACGAACACCCGGCATCCGGATCCTCTGTGCAGGCAAGCTCCCGTCCGGAACTGCGGAAAAACTCTCGCTCAGGGATGCATTGGCTCCGGCCGAGCGCCGAGGGCGGGGCAATGCCTACGCACGGGGCGGCTGGTGGCTGCACGACCGAATCCTGACAGACACGGCGCTGACCGTCATCCGGGCCGATGTTTTCGCCCGGCGCGACCTGCTCGATCCCCGCAGCGGAACGCCCCTGCCGACCTATCGGCGACAACGCTATACGGGTGGCATCGGCCGATATTTTCCAATATTTTTATATATTAAATAAGTTTTTTGATTATCCGAAAAATCATCGTATCTTTGCCCCTCCGGAAAAGACGGTTTTTTCACCGTTGCCTTCCCAATGGAAGGCCTCGCCCGCAGCCCGGCGGAAACAACTCTGAAACAGCACATTTATTGGGAAAAACACTATTATAATCAACAACGACAAGTTATGGCAGACGTTAAACGAGTCTATACCTTCGGCAACAAGGAAGCGGAAGGTAACGGCAAAATGAGGGAACTGCTCGGCGGTAAGGGTGCGAACCTGGCCGAAATGAACCTGATCGGTATTCCGGTTCCCCCGGGATTCACCATCACCACCGAAGTATGCAGCGAATACTACGCACAAGGACGCGAGAAAGTCGTGGGGCTGCTTCGCCCCGAAGTGGAGAAGGCGATGAAGAACATCGAAAAACTGACCGGCATGAAGTTCGGCGACAAAGAGATGCCGCTGCTGGTATCGGTCCGTTCGGGTGCACGCGCTTCGATGCCGGGCATGATGGACACCATCCTCAACCTGGGTATGAACGACCAGGCCGTGGAAGCCGTAGCCAAGCGCACGGGCAATCCCCGTTTCGCATGGGACTCGTACCGCCGTTTCGTACAGATGTACGGCGACGTGGTGCTGGGCATGAAACCCGAATCGAAAGAAGACCACGATCCGTTCGAGGTAATCATCGAGGAGCAGAAACACAAACGCGGCGTGAAGAACGACACCGACCTGACGACCGACGACCTGAAGGAGCTGGTCAGGAACTTCAAGGCTGCCGTCAAGAAGCAGACCGGCGAGGACTTCCCGGCATGTCCCTGGGATCAGCTCTGGGGCGCCGTCTGCGCCGTATTCGGTTCGTGGATGAACGACCGTGCCATCCTCTACCGCAAGCTCAACAACATCCCCGCCGAGTGGGGAACGGCCGTGACCGTACAGGCCATGGTATTCGGCAACATGGGCAGCAACTCGGCGACGGGCGTAGCCTTCTCGCGCGACGCCGCGACGGGTGAAAACCTCTTCAACGGCGAATACCTCATCAATGCCCAGGGCGAGGACGTCGTGGCCGGCATCCGCACCCCGCAGCAGATCACCCTCGAAGGGTCGAAGCGCTGGGCGGCCGCACAGAACATCTCCGAGGAAGACCGCCGCACGAAATATCCCTCGCTCGAAGAGGTCATGCCGGTGGTTTACAAGGAACTCGATGAGATCCAGCACCACCTGGAGCAGTATTTCAAGGACATGCAGGACATCGAGTTCACAATCCAGGACGGCAAGTTGTGGATGCTCCAGTGCCGCAACGGCAAACGCACCGGCGCGGCCATGGTCAAGATCGCGATGGACATGCTCCGCGAAGGGCTGATCGACGAACGCACGGCCGTGCTTCGCTGCGAGCCCGCGAAGCTCGACGAGCTGCTCCACCCCGTATTCGACAAGAAGGCCATCACCAATGCACAGGTCATCACCAAGGGCCTTCCCGCATCGCCGGGCGCCGCGACGGGCCCCGTGGTATTCTTCGCCGAAGATGCCGAGAAAACCCTCGCCCAAACCGGTCAGAAAGCGATCCTCGTGCGCATCGAAACTTCGCCCGAAGACCTCAAGGGCATGCTCGACGCCGCCGGCATCCTCACCGCCCGCGGCGGTATGACCTCGCATGCGGCCGTCGTTGCCCCCGGCCTGGGGCAGTGGTGGGTAACGGG
>ENA-OPJL01000645-OPJL01000645.1-human-gut-metagenome-genome-assembly--contig:-NODE-645-length-10215-cov-2.840157_pt1 | contig 10215 bp, 9 predicted proteins | sample MGYA00241415_ERZ501659 | MGnify/ENA primary metagenome ERZ501659 (study PRJEB25962, sample SAMEA1965033) | human gut metagenome | biome: human gut; feature: human-associated habitat; material: faeces...
ATTATTTGATTTAGCCTTCTTTATTCAGGTTAGAATGAATATCCAAATCCTACATTCAGATAAATAGGATACATGGCAAAACTAATAGTATCGAAGTTTTTCTTAAAGATATCATTTAGTCCCCAAGTTAGATCAGCATAAACATTCAAATGCTTGAAAGCTTTCCATTCGCCACCGAATTGTATGCCCCATTGGAATCTGCGGAGATCATCGGAGAAATCGTAGGTTGCAACGCTTTCACCACTGAAGTCTACACGTGAACCTGTTTCATTGGGAGTACGGAGGTGACCTTCATAAACATGGCCAGAGAAATCACCTTCTAGTAAATACGAAAAATATGGTCCGGCTACGAGCTTCCAGCGTTTGCTGACTTTATAGTTAGCAAGGACGGGAACAGTAAGATAGGAGTTCTTTACTTTGGTTTTTACCCCTCCAGTCCATAGACCCTCTAGTTCACCACCATTGGTATTGATAATCTTCATACCATAGTTTTTTACGGTAGCTTCTGTCGTCATGTTCTTTGTTTCTAGACGCAAACCTAAAGTTAATCCCCATAATTTTTTCTCGTCGAGCCATTTGGTAGCATTTCCTTCAATCGAAATGGTCATGCTGGGTACATAGCTATCTATTTTACGGATTTCCTCGGGTAAGGGTAGAGGAGCGGTACCACCAATACTAAATCCTGCTTTCAAAGAATATTCCCATCCGCGAAGGTAGGATTGTGTGATGCTTTTTGTTCTGTCTTCCTGCGCTTTTACAGATGTACTCCCTACTACTGCCAGTAAGAATGCAATAAAAATAATATAATCTTTCTTCATAATCATTTTCGTTTTTAGTTCTCTTCACAAACTAATTCTACTTCGTCTATATAGAGTGTACTACCTACTGCACCTTTGAAGTGGTCACCTTCTACACTTGAAGAGAATATGATGCCAAGTTTATATTTCCCATTTTGAAGTTTTTGTTCATCAATGGACTTATTATTCTGACGTTCAAACGGTAAGCTAAATTCAGTCCATTGGTCGGTTTCCAGTGCTTCATCGGCTTTTATCTGTGCCAGATACACAAGTTTGTCGGAAGTCTTAGCATTAGTACCGTCCAGCATGAATGAGTTATCATCAGCTTCATACATGATGGCATAGATGTCAAATCTGTCTTTCAGACCACTTTGTGGTTGACCGTTTTCAGTATAAACAGGACCAGCTTTGTACTTATAGTATCCCTTTAAAGTTTTAGGATGTTTATAGAATTGAAAACCGAAGGTGGTAGCTTTAAGGGCGCCTTCTTGTCCTGCCAATGCTTTGCTTACATCAAAATTGCCGATAAACAGATTGCCGGCAGCAATATACATTTTTACCATTGCACCAAAACTACCAGTGTCTTTAGTTTCCAACTTAACACATTTCTTATTGAATCCGCTTTCTACTTGTACTGTAGGGTAATCGGTAGGGCTTTTTGCCATTCCAGTCAATGCAAAGCCTGGATTTCCACTAGACCACTGCAGAACTTTAGATATTCCTTGTGAAGTACTTGGAGCGAACTCGTAAAGGATGTGATATGGGGTATTTTCTGCAATCAACAAGTCCTCAAAGTGATAAACTGTTGGTAATTCTGTCGGTTTAATATTTATAGTATAAGTGGGTTTGAATTCACCATTTTCAGAGGTTACGGTAAATGAACGTGAATTGCCTGCTTCACTAAAATTGTAGAAGTTTCCGGTATCTCCGTCTCTGCTATTATTAGGTTTGATAGTTGCACCTTCTGGCAGAGTGAATTTCAACTCTTGTTTGGCAAGGTCTGCACCTTTATGTACATATACATCGACTATTTTTTCATTTGCATTAATATTGGCCAGCTGCACATCTGCACCCGTACAACCATCAATGGCCGCTTCAGAATTAAGCGCTTCGTCTTGTATACAAGAAGATATGGCAAATGCCAAAAAGAAACACGAGGTTAGCGTTTTAATCTTCATTTAATTCAGTTTTTGGTTATTAATAATGTAAAACTCGGGCGCAAAGTTAAGTTTCTTTTTTGAAATAGAAGACTTTGCGCACGTATTAAAAACATTTTTTCTAAATTTGTGTCCATTAAAATCAGTGAAATAATGATAACGGAAACGGAGAGAAAACGGATAATCGACCTGATACATCAGGAAGTGGTGCCGGCTATTGGGTGTACAGAGCCCATTGCTGTGGCATTGTGCGTAGCTAAAGCAACAGAAACACTGGGGACAAAGCCGGAAAAAATAAATGTGTTGCTAAGTGCTAATATTTTGAAAAACGCTATGGGAGTAGGCATTCCGGGTACCGGAATGATTGGCCTGCCCATTGCTATTGCGCTGGGGGCGCTGATCGGAAAATCGGAATATCAGTTGGAAGTGTTGAAAGACAGTACGCCTGATGTAGTGGAAGAGGGGAAACGTTTCATTGAGGAAAAGCGCATTCATATTTTGTTGAAAGAGAATATTGAAGAAAAATTATATATTGAAGTATGCTGTGAGGTCGGAGATGATAAAGCAACAGCTGTGATTGCCGGAGGACATACCACCTTTATATATATAGAACGTAACGGAGAAGTTCTATTTCAGAAACAACATACGGCAAGCTGTGAAAAAGAGGAAGAGTGCCTGGAGCTGACTTTACGTAAAGTTTATGATTTTGCTCTGAATACTCCACTGGATGAGATCAGCTTTATTCTGGAAACAGCCCGCTTGAATAAGGCGGCTGCCGAACGTTCTTTTGAAGGCAATTATGGCCATGGCCTGGGTAAGATGTTGCGTGGCACTTATGAACATAAAGTGATGGGAGATAGTGTCTTCTCACATATCTTGTCTTATACATCAGGTGCCTGTGATGCTCGTATGGCAGGGGCTATGATTCCGGTAATGAGTAATTCCGGTAGTGGAAATCAAGGTATATCTGCCACTTTGCCTGTCCTCGTCTTCGCTGAAGAAAATGATAAATCAGAAGAAGAACTGATACGTGCTCTGATGTTGAGTCATCTGACAGTAATCTATATTAAACAAAGTTTGGGACGTTTGTCTGCTTTATGCGGCTGTGTGGTTGCTGCTACAGGTTCCAGTTGTGGTATTACCTGGTTGATGGGAGGAACTTACGATCAGGTGGCTTATGCCGTTCAGAATATGATAGCCAACCTTACGGGTATGATTTGTGACGGTGCGAAGCCCAGCTGTGCGTTGAAAGTAACAACAGGTGTATCTACCGCTGTTCTTTCTGCCATCATGGCTATGGAAAACCGTTGTGTAACTTCTGTAGAAGGTATTATTGATGAAGACGTGGATCAAAGTATCCGTAATCTGACCAAGATAGGGTCGAAAGGAATGAATGAGACGGATAAATTGGTGCTGGAGATAATGACGGGGAAATAGTGATTAGTGGTGAGTGATTAGTGATTGGAAACTGTGCAGCATAATAGCACAGCATACTAATCACTAATCACTTACCGTTAATCACTATCTTAATGATTGCATCCGCATCCTTGGTGATCGTGATCGCCGCATCCGTCGCCGCATCCGTCACCGCAACCGTCACCACAGCTGTCGCAACCGCAACTGCATCCACCGCCGCTCATCATACGAGCGATTTCAGCTAATTCTTCATTGGTTGCCGGGCGGCTTTCTATTACTTCACCTACAAAGTTCAGGTCGCAACCTGCCAAGGGGTGGTTCATATCCATTACCACTACGTCTGCCTTAATTTCTTGTACGGTTCCGTTGATACGTTGACCTTCAGAGGTCATTAAAGGCACTACGTTACCGGCTACAATACGTTCGCTATCGAACTTACCATCTACTTCAAAGATTTGTTTCGGAAGGTCGATTACATGTTCTTCGTCGAAGTCACCGTAAGCATCTGCGCAAGCGATTGTGAAATCAAACTTGTCACCTGCTTTCAGATCTTTCACTTGATCTTCGAAAGACTCTAAAGTCAGACCCAGACCGGAAATGAATTGGAAAGGGTGTTCTGCGGTGGCTTCTTCGGTGAAATCTTTTTCACCATCTTCTATAGCGTATAATTTATAAGCTACGGTAATGTACTTGTTTTCTACTGTTTCCATTGATATATTCCTACTGTTTTAAGTTAGTAATTCCTGTTTTTTCTTTTTGGAAGGGACAAAGATACGAATAATTTAGTTGGCGAATGAGTAAGCTCTTGTAATTTTCAGATTATTAAATGCTTCGAACCCTCTTGAATAATTCCTGTTCATGGTAGCGAATTACTCAGATTTGCCTTGAATAAGTGATAAAATAAGATTTTAATGCGGGGTTTTCTTACGATTAATCATAATAATCTCATTTTTTTCTTCAAATTGTTTGGAGTTTATAAAAAAGCCCTTACCTTTGCAGCACGATTAACGAAAACAGTAAAGTAAATAAAGTTATGAACTTACATACATCTATTAACCTGGCAGTCCTGCATATTATTCGCGTCGTGGTCCTGGAATCAAGAGCGTGAGAAAGGTTGTGTATGTATTCGTACGTTAAGATATCAATTTAGGAGCCTTTCTCACCATATGTGAGGAAGGCTTTTTAATTAAAAGGAGATTTGAAGATGAAACACCAATTACGCAGTTCGTTCAGCACGCAAGGCCGCCGTATGGCAGGGGCTCGTGCGTTGTGGATGGCAAATGGCATGAAGAAAGAGCAATTAGGAAAACCTATTATCGCAATAGTCAACTCATTTACACAGTTTGTCCCGGGACATGTGCATCTGCACGAAATCGGACAACAGGTGAAAGCTGAGATTGAGAAGCTGGGATGCTTTGCTGCCGAATTCAACACGATTGCCATTGACGATGGTATTGCGATGGGACACGATGGAATGCTTTATTCGCTTCCTTCACGCGACATCATTGCCGACAGCGTAGAGTATATGGTGAATGCGCATAAAGCGGATGCGATGGTTTGTATCAGTAACTGCGACAAGATTACTCCGGGTATGTTGATGGCAGCAATGCGCCTTAATATCCCTACTGTATTCGTTTCAGGCGGACCGATGGAAGCCGGCGAATGGAACGGTCAGCATCTGGATCTGATTGATGCTATGATTAAGTCGGCTGATGAAAGTGTAAGTGATGCCGATGTGGCTCAGATAGAACAACATGCTTGTCCTTCTTGTGGTTGTTGTTCCGGTATGTTTACCGCTAACTCAATGAACTGTCTGAACGAAGCCATCGGACTGGCATTGCCGGGTAATGGTACGATTGTGGCTACTCATGCCAATCGCACGCAACTGTTCAAGGATGCTGCTAAACTGATTGTTGAAAATGCTTATAAATATTATGAAGATGGGGATGACAGTGTGCTCCCCCGTAGCATCGCTACCCGTCAGGCTTTTCTGAATGCTATGACGCTGGATATTGCGATGGGTGGTTCTACCAACACAGTGCTTCACCTCTTGGCTGTAGCACACGAGGCAGAGGCAGATTTCAGTATGGATGACATCGATGTGCTGTCACGTAAGACTCCCTGTCTGTGTAAGGTTGCCCCGAATACTCAGAAGTATCACATTCAAGACGTAAATCGTGCCGGAGGCATCATCGCTATCATGAGCGAGCTTGCCAAAGGCGGATTAGTCGATACGAACGTAAAGCGTGTAGACGGTATGACGCTGGCGGATGTAATCGACAAATACGGTATTACCAGCCCGAATGTTTGCGAAGAAGCTGTAAAGAAATATAAGAGTGCTGCTGCCGGAAAGTTCAATCTGGTACTGGGTTCGCAAGATGCCTATTATAAAGAATTGGATACTGACCGTGCCGGAGGTTGCATTCGCGATCTGGAACATGCTTATAGCAAAGACGGTGGTCTGGCAGTACTGAAAGGTAATATCGCTCAGGATGGCTGTGTAGTGAAAACGGCAGGTGTGGATGAAAGCATCTGGAAATTTACAGGTCCTGCTAAAGTGTTCGATTCACAAGACGCTGCTTGCGATGGTATCCTTGCCGGGAAAGTGATTAGCGGTGATGTTGTGGTCATTACACACGAAGGTCCGAAAGGCGGTCCCGGTATGCAAGAAATGCTCTATCCGACTTCTTATATCAAATCGCGCCATCTGGGCAAGGAATGTGCACTGATTACGGACGGTCGTTTCAGTGGCGGTACGTCAGGATTGAGTATCGGACATATTTCTCCCGAAGCGGCTGCCGGAGGTAATATCGGAAAAATTGTAGACGGAGATATTATCGAAATTGACATTCCCGCCCGGACGATTAACGTGCGACTAACAGATGAAGAACTGGTTGCACGCCCGATGACTCCCGTCACTCGCGACCGTTACGTGCCAAAGAGTCTGAAAGCATACGCCAGCATTTTAAGTTCCGCCGATAAGGGAGCAGTGAGAATCATCGACTGATATTCATCTTCAATATAAATAAAGAATGAGTAAAGACTTAATAACAGGTGCGGAAGCATTGATGCGTTCCTTGGAACATCAGGGAGTAAAGACCATTTTCGGATATCCGGGTGGCTCCATCATGCCGGTATTTGACGCTTTATACGACCATCGGAAGACATTGAATCACATCTTGGTTCGACACGAACAGGGTGCTACTCATGCCGCGCAGGGCTTTGCCCGCGTATCAGGCGAAGTCGGTGTTTGCCTGGTGACGAGTGGTCCCGGAGCGACGAATACGATAACAGGTATCGCAGATGCTATGATAGACAGTACCCCTTTGGTAGTAATTGCCGGTCAGGTAGGTACGGGATTCCTTGGGACGGATGCTTTCCAGGAAGTTGACTTGGTAGGTATTACGCAGCCTATCACGAAGTGGAGCTATCAGATTCGTAGTGCTGAAGATGTGCCTTGGGCTGTAGCCCGCGCTTTCTATGTTGCAAAAAGCGGTCGTCCCGGTCCTGTTGTATTGGACTTTGCCAAGAATGCACAAGTAGAGAAAAGTGAATATGCTCCTGCCAAGTTGGATTACATCCGTAGTTACCAGCCTGTTCCCGAAATGGATGAAGAGGCTGTGAGCCAGGCTGCTGAACTGATCAATAGCGCTGAACGTCCATTGGTATTGGTGGGACAGGGTGTTGAGTTAGGTGATGCACAACAGGAACTACGCGCTTTCATAGAAAAAGCCGGAATACCTGCCGGTTGTACACTGTTGGGACTTTCTGCTTTGCCTACTGCACATCCTTTAAATAAAGGTATGCTGGGGATGCACGGTAACTTGGGACCGAATATCAATACGAATAAGTGCGATGTACTTATCGCCGTAGGTATGCGCTTTGACGACCGTGTAACCGGAAAGTTGGATACGTATGCCAAACAGGCGAAAATCATTCATTTCGATATAGATCCTGCTGAGATAGACAAGAATGTGAAGACAGATATTGCCGTATTGGGCGATTGCAAGGAAACCCTTGCTGCCGTTACGGCACTTCTGAAACCTGCTACTCACCAAGAATGGTTGGATAGTTTCTTGCCTTACGAGAAAGTAGAGGAAGAAAAGGTGATCCGTCCTGAGTTGCATCCGGCAAGTAAATCTTTGAGTATGGGAGAAGTGATCCGTGCCGTAAGTGAGGCAACGAATCATGAAGCTGTATTGGTTACTGATGTTGGTCAGAATCAGATGATGTCTGCCCGTTACTTTAAGTATAGTAAGGAACGTAGCATTGTAACTTCCGGTGGGTTGGGTACAATGGGCTTCGGACTTCCCGCAGCAATCGGTGCAACTTTCGGACGTCCCGACCGCACTGTATGTGTATTTATGGGTGATGGTGGTCTGCAAATGAACATTCAGGAGATGGGAACCATTATGGAACAGAAGGCTCCCGTTAAGATGATCTTGCTGAATAATAACTTCCTGGGTAATGTACGCCAGTGGCAAGCGATGTTCTTCAATCGTCGCTATTCGTTCACTCCGATGCTGAATCCGGATTATATGAAGATAGCTTCTGCCTACGACATTCCTTCACGTCGTGTAATGACGCGTGAAGAACTGAAAGGTGCAATAGAGGAAATGCTTGCTACGGATGGTCCGTTCCTGTTGGAAGCCTGCGTTATGGAAGAAGGCAATGTGTTGCCGATGACACCTCCGGGTGGTTCGGTAAACCAGATGTTGTTGGAATGCTAATTTTATTCTTCGTTCTTAATTCTTAATTTAGTATGGATAAGACATTATATACGATAATCGTTCATTCGGAGAACTTCGCCGGTTTGCTGAACCAGGTAACCGCAGTGTTTACCCGTCGCCAGATCAATATCGAGAGTCTGAATGTTTCGGCTTCGTCCATCAAGGGTGTACATAAGTACACCATTACCGCATGGACGGATAAAGACACCATTGAGAAAGTGACCAAGCAAATCACCAAGAAGATAGATGTGCTTCAAGCACACTACTTCACGGATGATGAGATCTATCAGCACGAAATTGCATTGTATAAGATAACAACCCCGATACTGGAAGAAAAACCGGAGGTATCGAAAGTGATCCGCAAGTATAATGCACGTATCGTAGAGGTGAATGCTGTGTTTGCTATTGTAGAGAAGAATGGTATGGGTGAAGAAATCACCAATCTTTATGACGAGCTGCGTGCCCTTGATTGTGTACTTCAGTTTGTCCGTTCGGGACGTGTGGCTATCACCACAAGCTGCTTCGAGCGTGTGAACGAATACCTTGCCGACCGTGAAACGAAATATCGCTTGAAAAAAGAAAAGGAGCAAAACAATGAGTGAGAATAGTAGTAAGATAGGAAAATATCAGTTTGTAGCGGAGCCTTTCCATGTGGACTTTACCGGACGCCTTACCATGGGCGTGTTGGGAAACCATTTGCTGAATTGCGCTGGTTTCCATGCCAGTGACCGTGGGTTCGGTATAGCCACGCTGAATGAAGACAACTACACATGGGTACTCTCCCGCCTTGCCATCGAACTGGATGAAATGCCTTTTCAGTATGAAGACTTTACCATCTGGACTTGGGTGGAGAATGTGTACCGCCTTTTCACAGATCGTAACTTTGCCTTGTTGGACAAAGACGGAAAGAAGATTGGTTATGCGCGTTCCGTATGGGCTATGATTAACCTCAATACCCGCAAGCCTGCCGATTTGCTGGCATTGCACGGAGGTAGCATCGTAGATTATGTGTGCGATGAACCTTGCCCTATCGAGAAACCTTCACGCATCAAAGTGACTTCTACCGAACCGGTAGCTACATTGAAAGCTAAATACAGTGATATCGACATCAACGGACACGTGAACAGTATCCGCTACATCGAACATATCATGGACTTGTTTCCGATAGAGATGTATAAGGAAAAGCGTATCCGCCGTTTTGAAATGGCTTACGTAGCTGAGAGTTATTACGGTGATGAACTTACACTCTATAAAGATGAATTGGGTGACGGAGCTTTCGATATTGAAGTGAAAAAGAATGGCAGCGAGGTGGTTTGCCGTTCAAAAGTAATATTTACAGAGAAATAATTTTATTAATCATTAGCTGGCGCAAGCCACAAATAAAAAACTAAAAAAGAAAATGGCACAATTGAATTTTGGCGGTGTTACTGAGAATGTAATGACCCGCGAAGAGTTTCCTTTGGAAAAAGCACGTGAAGTTTTGAAAGATGAAACAATTGCAGTGATCGGTTATGGTGTACAAGGACCGGGACAGGCATGCAACCTGCGCGATAACGGTTTCAACGTAATCGTTGGACAGCGTCCGGGTAAGACTTATGAGAAAGCAATAGCTGACGGATGGGTACCGGGTGAAACACTGTTTGGCATTGAGGAGGCTTGTGAGAAAGGTACTATCATTATGTGCTTGTTGTCTGATGCAGCCGTAATGTCTGTATGGCCTACTATCAAACCTTACCTGACTCCGGGAAAAGCTCTTTACTTCTCTCATGGTTTCGCTATCACTTGGAGCGACCGTACAGGTGTAGTTCCTCAGAAAGATATCGACGTAATCATGGTAGCTCCTAAAGGTTCGGGTACTTCATTGCGTACTATGTTCCTCGAAGGTCGTGGTTTGAACTCTTCTTACGCTATCTATCAGGATGCTACGGGTAAAGCTATGGATCGTACCATTGCATTGGGTATCGGTATAGGTTCAGGATATTTGTTTGAAACTACTTTCCAACGTGAAGCTACTTCTGACCTGACAGGTGAGCGTGGTTCATTGATGGGAGCTATTCAGGGATTGCTGTTGGCTCAGTATGAAGTATTGCGTGAAAACGGTCATACTCCACCAGA
>ENA-OPJL01000659-OPJL01000659.1-human-gut-metagenome-genome-assembly--contig:-NODE-659-length-10073-cov-2.580156_pt1 | contig 10073 bp, 9 predicted proteins | sample MGYA00241415_ERZ501659 | MGnify/ENA primary metagenome ERZ501659 (study PRJEB25962, sample SAMEA1965033) | human gut metagenome | biome: human gut; feature: human-associated habitat; material: faeces...
GGCTTGGCGTGCGGGGGCTTGATTATGGTTCAGGTTTCGTCCGCTTCCGGCTGTTCCTCCAGCTCGTCCTGGGGCGATGCTTCTGTAACCGGTTCGGCGGCTTCGGCTTCTTCCAGCGCGCGGGTGATGATGTCAACTAAGAAGTCCTTCTTCTTGATGCCGCGCTCCTTGAGGTAGCGGTCAAGTCGGTCAAAGAGTTCTGCGGGGATCTGCGCGGCTAAGGTTCTCATTTCTCCGGTCATGATTTTTCCGTCCTTCCAGTCGTAATATTCCGTGATCATGGCTTCCACATACTCACCGAGGGTCATCCCTGCTTTTTCCTGCTCCTGCCGGATTCAGGTGTGGAGTGCGACGGGCAGCATGGCGCATAGGTTTTTTCTTGTTTCCATTGCAGTCTCCTTTCGATTTGGTACGCCAAGTATCGCAGGAAAAAGGAAAGAAAGCTATTCACCAGAGCCACCAAAGAACGCCGCACAAACGAAGCAAAGTCAACTAATCTGTAAACAAATCCGGTCGGGCTGCGACGGCAAAGCCTTCGCGCCCGGTCACGACCACGCCGTTTTGCCCGCCGGAGCAGTGGATGACGAGGAGATTGCCAACGCTGTCGTAGCCGCAGACGATCCCGACGTGACTGTCATCCGCGTAAAAGACGAGATCGCCGGGCAGCGCGTCTGACCATGAGATGTTGGTGCAGTAGCCATGCTGCGAGGCTGCGCCACCGCCGCGTCCGGGCAGGTATGCACCGCTCGTGGCGTTATAGAATGTCCAGTCTACGAAACCGGAGCAGTCCAGTCCGAACGGAAGCACCTTGCCGGTCGAGCCGCTGCCGGATGCAGTAACCGTCGTCGGCGTTCCCCATCGGCTGTCCCAGCCAAGGACGAGACTTTTGCCGCCCCAGAAATACGTCACCTTTCCGAGAAGCTGATACGCAGTCAGGACAATGGATTCTCGCAGCGGGTCAAGATCATCCGGCAGCGTGCCTTGAATGTCCGAAATGTCGACGGGGCCGATGGGCGTACCGCCCGGTTGATAATTACCGATCAGGGAAAGGAAAATGTCGTCGTAGTCCGGCTTCAGCAATTCTTCGAGCATTTCCCGCTGCTGGTCGATGAAGCCGTATTCATCTGCCATCTGCATGGCATCCTTAATTTGCAGTGAAATATGCAGGATCGTCTTTTGTGCGCCATCTACGATGCTGGTCGTCAGCTCGTACACTAGCTTGTTGGCGTCGAAGAAAACTTCCCGCAAAAGCTGGAGCTTTTCTTCATCCATCGTCATAACGTCCAGCCCATGTTCTTCGTCGGTTGAGACCTTGACCGCGTACACAGCCAGCACATTCCGCCAGTTCTGCAGCATGGCCGCTTCCATGCCCTCCTGCATATCCAGCTCGTCGTATGGATGATCCTCCATGATACGGTAGATTTCGTCGGTGAACTCGCCGTTCAGCGTCGCAACCGCGTCCGGGATTTTAATTTCCGTGCCGGTGTCCTCGCCTGCGAACAGGATTCCAAGCGGCGAAGCGAACAGCATCCCCACGAGCAGGATCACCACAACAACGGAAACTGCCGCCGCGCCGCCTGCGCCGATAGCTGCGGCCAGCTTTTCTGCCGCTGCCACGATTGCCCGCAGGACCTTCCTTCCGGCCTCTTTTGCTACTTTCGCCGTTTTGATCGCCGTATCCCGAAGCACCTGCCCTTTGCGGATGACAGTTGCGGCCTGCTTGGGAGCAGCCGCCGACGCTTTGCATGGCAAGGCTTTTCCCGCAGATGTGGCGGACTTGATTTTCGCTTTCGGGGCTGTTTTGATCTTTTGCTTTCTCACAACAGCCGGACGCACCTGCTTCTGAACACGCACAGGTTTTGCAGGAGCGGCATTTTTGCCCGTTGGCAGAGGGGCAGTTTCATTTGCAAACAGCGGTTTACATAATTTTATATCACCTTGAATCATTTCTCTCGCGGCCTGCTGTGGGTTTGCCTGCACAGGCGTTACCTGTGTCGGTTGCTGCGCTGCAATGTATTTCTGCTTGCTCTTGATGTCCGGAAGCGGTGGCTGTGGAACTTCCGGTTTCGTGGGTTCTATATCGGCGGGCATGGAAGCTGTCTGCGGCTGCCGCGTTCGGATCTGAGGCAGAGCTGGCTGCTCCTGCTCCGCACTATGGGAAACGTGGAGTTTCTGCTGTTCACGAACAGTTTCCCGTGTACGAATGACCGGCGAAAATGTTTCGGAATCTGCGGCTGCATTTCCGATACTGCTTGTTTCTTCCTTGACAAGATTCTGCTTTTTCCGTTTCTTTCGGATGTACTCTTTCGTTTTGATTTCAGGAAGCGCAAACTGTGTGGTATCCGGTTTTAGCGCAGCAGGAGGTTCTCGCAGAGAGGAAACAGGCGTTTTTTCTCTTGGCAGAGTCCGTGCTGATGGCTGCACCGTCGGAGCCGTCGCAGGCATGGCCGGTTTTTTGACCACAGGAGCATGTCCAAACGGTCGCTGTTCTGCCAGAGTAGACTTTGTGGCAGACAGTTGTGTCAGGTTGCAATTATTCCGCTCTTTTGCCTGACGCGCAGCCGTTCTCACTGCTTCTACTTGCTTTTTGGGCTGTTGGGCGTTTGCGGGAGGGAACGGCTTCTCCCTGATTGGAGAAGCCGATTCGCGCACAGGCGTGTTTACCTGTGACTGGCTTTGTGGTGGATAGTCCGGTTGCGGTTCGGATTTTGTTTTCGGCAGCTTGTGGACAGCTTTTTCTGCCAGATGACGGACTTCCCGCACGGCATGGTCGGCGGCATCCGTGATCTTGCCGCTCTCGTAGCGATCTTCCGGCTGACCGTCCTGCGCGGCCTCGCGCAGCTCCTGCCGAAGCTGCTGAAAGGAAGCATCCGCGCCGCGGCGGAACGCTGCCTGCGGCGCGGATTTGAGGGTTTTGACGGTTCGCTCTTTCAGCGGTGATTTTTCTTTGACCTCCCGCATTACGACGCCTGCTCCACCCGTTCAGACATCTTCGTCGTCATAAGCTGGTACAGCCTACCGTTTTTCGGGAAATGATCCACAAATGGCACGATGATGCTGCCGCACTTGAGAAGTCCATGCCCAAAATCTACGCCCGAAATGTAGGAAAGCTGGTTGTCCGAAATATTGAGCAGCCTCGCCAGCTCGATTCGGTCCGTACTCGCCTGATTGAGCATCAGAAGAAATTCGCTGTTTGCAAGCATTGTGCGGGCGGTATGGGATTGCAGCAGATCATCGACGTTCTGTGTCAGCCCCGTGCCGCAGGCACCGTATTTGCGCATCCGCTTCCAGAGCGTGAACAGGAAATTGGCGCTGTACTCGTGCTGAAACAGCAGGTAAATTTCGTCAATATATAACCATGTATTTTTACCGAGTTTTCGGTTGCGGATGATGCGGTTGAATACGCTGTCCAGCACAACCAGCATGCCGACCGGCAGGAGCTGCTTGCCGAGGTCGCGGATGTCGTAGCAAAGGATTCTGGAATTGGTGTCCACGTTCGTGTACTTGGCAAAGGTGTTGAGGCTGCCCTCTGTGAACAGCTCCAGAGATAGCGCAACGTCCCGCGCTTCGGGTTCCGGCTGCTCCAGGAGTGCGGCGTGGAAGTCTTGTAATGTCGGCACAACGCCGAGATAGCCGTTTCGGATAAACTCGCGGTAGACCTGTGCAGTGCATCGGTCAATGATGGATTTCTCCTTGGCAGACAACTTGCCGGCTCCCACGAGCTGCTCACAGAGAGACAATAAGAATTCGGATTTCAGCACAACTGGATTGTCACCGTCGTTGTATCCGGATTCCATATCGAGGGCGTTGATATGATTGGGCGAAGTCGCGGAGATTTCAATGACCTCGCCGCCCAAGCCTTCAACTAGAGGGCGGTACTCGGCTTCGGGGTCGATGATGATAATGTCGTCATTCGTGGACAGCGCGATCTCCGTGATCTCGCGCTTGGCGGCAAAGGATTTGCCGGAGCCGGAGACACCGAGAATGAAGCCATTGCCGTTCAAAAGCTCCTTGCGGTCGGCCAGAATAAGATTCTTGGAGATGGCGTTCTGCCCGTAGTAGATGCCGTGCCGGTGTCGAATTTCCTGCGCCTTGAACGGCATAAGCACAGCGAGGGCTTCCGTGGTCAGCGTCCGCAGCGCGTCAATGCGCCGCAAACCGAGCGGCAGCGCAGTAATTAACCCGTCCTGCTGCTGGAAGCTCAGTTTGGCAAGCTGGCACAGGTGCTTGCGCGCAATGGATTGGAGCGTTTCCGTGTCGCTGTCCAGTTCCTCTTTGCTGTCTGCCAGATGCACGAGCGTGACCACGGCAAACAGCATCCGCTGATCGCGGGTCGTGAGATCATCCAGCATCTCGCGGGTTTCCTTCCGCTGCTGTTCCAGATCATACGGCACAACGGCAGAGAAGTTCTGGTTGCTGTTCTGCCGCCGCTGCCAGTTGGTGACGTTCGTCTCCACGCCGAGCAGCTTGTTCTCCACCTCGCGCACCGCTTCGTCCGTCGGCACGGGGATCATGTCAATGGAGAGCATCATGCGCCGGTTGAGGTCGGTCAACTCCAGAATCATGCTGTCTTTGATGTAGCTGGCGTAGTCTTTAAGGAACAGCACACGGCCATATTGACTTCCCATCTTGAAATAATCCCGATGGAATTCCAGACTATCCGGGCAGATCGTGTCCTTGAGATTATGCCCACGCTTCATGGCGGATTGCAGGTCAAAGGGCAAGGATGACTCGTCCGGTCGGAAGAATCCGCGCAGCACATCCAGCCGTTCGGCGGCGTCCAGCTCGTTGGAGGACGAGTTGAGCCGCGAGAGTTTGGAGGACACTTCGCCTGTTACACGGGAGAAGAATGTACGCGCTTCATCCACGTTCTTTTTGTGAACGGAAACCGTGATAAACCGCTCCTGCTCCACGCTGGCGGAGCTGCCGGAGATTTTACCTTCCAGCATCCCGTTGAACTCGTCCACGAATCCGTCGAGGTTGTCTCCGCGCTGCGGAAGCAGAACGGTATCTTCAAACGCCTGCCGGTTGACCTGCTTGTTGCAGATCGTGAGTTTCGTGGTCGAGCCGCTGTCCAAAGCGTTCAGCAGTTCGCTGTAGCCGAGGAACATCGCCGTTTTGTCCTCCTTCGAGGCAATGGCATAGTTGATGTCCGAAAAACGCAGCGTTCTGGAATACTTCGTGTCGAACTGAAAAATCCCATCCACGAAGACTCGCTGGATGGGAATGACGTCCTGCACACTGCGCGGGATCTTATAGGCTGTTCGATCCTGCTTGATGGTGTTGTTGAGCGTTTTAATCAAGCGTCAGCACCTCCCGCATTGTACTGTTGTCCAATAAAAGCTCCGCGTACAGATTCTGCGGATGATATGAAAGTGTTTGCGGGCAGAGGATTTCCGAGCGAATGACCGCCAGTAGGAATCGCTCTGCGGGCATGCCGTTGTAGGTAAAAAAGCCGCACATGGCAAACGGGAACGCCGCCAGCATGCACACCCAACCGACCTCTGCCGCACCGATGAGCGGCTTCAGACTGAAGTACGCGCCAACCGCCACGCCGATGGCGAGCAGCGCAAACACCATCTGCCGCAAGGATAAGCCGAACAGAATGCTCTCCTGATACCGCTGGATTTCTTTGTTGATTTTCACTTCGATGATGAATCCCTCCAATTTTTCGGTTTTTCTTGGATTGACCCTTGAACTTTTCTTCGTTCCAAGCTAACATGGCACAAACTTTCTAAAGGAGGTCGTGCCATGTTGATGATCATATTTGGGGCGGGCTGTTTGCTTCTGTCCGTATTATTTCATGCCGCGTCGCTGCTGCACCTCGGTCTGCCGCTTTTGTATGCACTGATCGTGCCGACGCTGTTTTCCGGCTGGTATTACAGCCACTACGCGCTGGCGAATGGGATCTGGTATGCACTCATTGTCCTGGGGCTGATTTCGTGGATTGTGTCGCTGGCGCGGAAGATTGCAGGCAGGTAGTATAAAACCTATGCAAAAATCATTTGACACCATATATGACACCATGTTATAATAAGACTGAACAGAGAGGCAGAGGTGATGTTCCGTGTCAAAATGGGATAAACTATTGGCAAGAATCTGCGGATTATCGCGCGATCTTCGTTTTGACGAGCTGCGCAAGGTGCTGGAAAGCTACGGCTATGAAATGCGTCAGCCAAACGGCGGCAGCAGCCATTGCACGTTTCGCAAACCCGGCTGCGCGCCAATTACGATCCCTATGCACGAACCGATCAAGAAAGTCTACGTTATGATGGTAAAAGAAGTTGTAGAAAGCGAGGTGTCAAATCGTGAAGACGATTGAGTATTATATGAATCTTCCGTATCGTCTGGAGCTTGTTCCGGACACGGACGAAGGCGGTTTTGTAGCCTCGTATCCGGAGCTGCGCGGCTGCCTAACCAGCGGCGAGACGGCGGAAGCGGCGCTGAAAAACGCGCTGGACTGCAAACGCGAATGGCTGGCCGCCGCACTGGAAGATGGTTATGAAATTCCGGAGCCCGCGTCTAACGAGGAGTATTCCGGGCAGTTCAAGCTGCGGCTTCCGAAGTCGCTGCACCGCGCACTTGCGGAAAACTCCAAACGCGAGGGTATCAGCATGAACCAGTATTGTCTGTACCTGCTGACGAAAAACAACGCTGAATTTCGCCACGGTGCATAATAAATCATAAGATGCAGAACCCTCCATCCAACTACGGATGGAGGGTTCTTATCCAAGTCCCATCAGTTCTCGAATAATTCGGTCAGACATTTTGATGGAGCCGACGAGTAACGGGTGGTCGAACCATATAAATATGCGAGGTTGCCGCTATACAGCCCCGCCACTCACCTCCACGGTCTGTGTAGTTTGCCGAACACCTCCGTGGACAGTATAACAAACAATTTTCAACGGCGAAAGCACACCCCTCCGGTTTCATAACCCCGTCGGTGCCTTTCGTAGAAAGGCGGATTATAAATATGGAGCGATATGCTTGGAAAGCCGCTGTTCTGCCCGGGAAGATGGCAGAATACCGCAGGCGGCATGATGAGATCTGGCCGGAGATGCTGGAGATGTTCCGCCGCGCCGGGATCCGGAACTATTCGATCTGGCAGGCAGGCGATACGCTTTTCGGATATTACGAATGTGACGATCTGCAAACAGCGCTTGCCGTGCAGAAGGATGTGCCTGTCAGTGCACGCTGGCGCGCGTACATGCGCGACGTGATCCGTATGGAACAAGACCCGAAGAGCGGCGCACAGCCGCATCTGGAGCAGGTGTTCTTCTTTGGCGGCCGCTGAAAGTGCGTTTGCTATGCTGCCGTCACAATGCAGCGATCAATTCAAACGGGCGAAGGACGGCTGGCGTTATTGACGGGTAATTATGAAAGCGTATTGCTTCCGGGTTTGGATAAATTGCGGCGGCATTTTGCGATTTCTCGCTGAAATTGCATATCACCAGCAGGCGCTTTCCCTGATATGTACGGACGTATGCAAAAATATGCGGATCGTCGGCACAGAGCAATTCAAATGTGCCATATCGGATCAAAGGATTCCCTTTTCGGAAGGCCAATATATCCCGGTAGAAGTGCAGGACTGAATTTTCATCCTTCTCCTCCTGTTCGACATTGACCGCTCTCCAACTATACCCCAGGGATATCCATGGCGGCGCACTTGAAAAGCCGGCGCAAAAACGGGAATTCCACTGCATCGGCGTTCTTGCATTGTCCCGGCTTGTGTGCGCAAGGAGCGTCAGCATCATGCGTTTTTCAACAACCCCGGAATCCACGAAATCATGATAAGCACAAATGCTCTCAATATCCCGATACTGCTCAAGCGACGTGAAATGCGGGTTCGGCATTCCGATCTCCTCACCCTGATAAATGTATGGCGTACCCTGCATGAGATAGAGGCAGGCGCAGAGCATTTTCGCTGAAAGCACCCTGTATTCCGGCAGATCACAGCCGAATTTTGAAACCGCCCGCGGCTGGTCGTGATTTCCCCAAAACAGGCAGTTCCATGATGTTTCCCGCAGGCCGTTCTGCCAGCGGTTCAATACTTCCTTCAGCTTTACCAGATCTGTGCGGTCTGCGCTCCATTTTCCGTATTTTCCGTCTGTCAGACTGGTATGCTCAAACTGAAACACCATGTTCAGCTCGCCGGAGTCTGTTCCCGCGTATTTTTGGGCCTCCTGCACCGTAATGCCCGGACATTCGCCTACCGTCATAATATCGTACTTTGCCAATACCTTCTGCCGCATTTCCTTCAAATATGTATGCACCTGCGGGCCGTTGATGCAATACGGCGACAGATCCGAACCGGTATCCCGTGGAATCGGATCCGGCTTTGAAATCAAGCTGATCACGTCCATGCGGAAACCGTCGATCCCCTTATTCAGCCACCAGGACATCATACGATAAATTTCGTCACGCAGCGCCGGATTCTGCCAGTTCAGATCCGGCTGTTTTTTTGCAAAAATATGCAGATAGTGTGCGCCGACCTGTGTGTTGTATTCCCACGCAGAACCGCCGAACCAGCTTCCCCATCTGTTCGGCTTTTCTGTTTCCCAGATATAGTAATCCCGATAGGCAGGATTCTGCCCGCTCGTTCCCTCCTGAAACCACCGGTGCTGGTCAGATGTATGGTTGACGACCAGATCCATAATCACGCGGAGCCCGCGCTGATGTGCCTGCCGAAGCAGGCAATCAAAATCTTCCATTGTGCCAAGCTCCGGATGAATTGCGTAATAGTCGCTGATATCGTATCCGTTGTCGATCAGCGGCGACGCATAAATCGGACAGAGCCAGATCACGGTTGCGCCGAGGCTTCTGATATAGTCGAGCCGCTGTATAATTCCGCGCAGATCGCCAATCCCATCCCCGTTGCTGTCTTGAAAGCTCCGCGGATAGATCTGATATACGACAGCATCCTTCCACCATTCTGTTTGCATTGTTATGTACTCCTGTTCGTCTCAAAATATTTTCTGTAGCAGCTGCTGAAGTAATACGGGTTGGAATATCCGACGAGAGGGGCGGCTGCTTTTTCGCTCATTCCGTTTTCTTCGATCAGCTCTTTTGCCTTGTTCATCCGTATTTGCAGCAGATACTCGGTAAAGGTCAAACCAACCATGTCTTTAAATTTCCGGCTCAGATAAATATAGTTCAGATGGTACTTCTGTGAGAAATCAATCAGGCTGAGCTCCTCCATATACTGCGTCTGCACAGTCCGCAGGATCAGCTGGAGCGTCTGCCTGGTATTGGGCGTATGTCTGTCTGCGAGACAGGCCGCGACAGCCTGCAGCATATCCTGCAGGTACTGCGGAATTTCATCCTCCCATGCGATCTGGTTGATCTGGTCGATGTAGTTTCGCCCGAAAAGCTCTGAAATATCCACGCCATACCCGATTTTCTGGCAGCATTTCTCTACAGACATCGTAAAATCGATCAGAAGATGCCTGACCGCAGGCAGATACAGATACGCGCGGCTTTCGATCGTGCGCAGAAGCATTGTCATGCACTGCGCCGAAAAGTTGTCGGATGCCGACAGAAACGAGATCAGCTGCGATTCGTTAATGGGCGAAGGAAGCAGATAGGGCGTATAGGAGGACACACCCTTTTGATAGAGGATCCCAGGCTTGCGCCCGATGTACTGCAGCATGGAAGCAGCCTCATCGATCGCCGCCTTCACATCGGAAACGCCATATCCGAATCCGGAAAGGCCTGTGCGGAACGCAGTGCCCTCCGACACCTGTTCCATAAGCGTCTGCACGAATTCCAAGTATTTTCGTTCCGTTTGATGCGTACACGCCGTCCCGATCATCGACAGCATGCAGAAGACGGGCTCCGTTGTGCTGTATGGAAACAGTGCGGATGCAAACGGTGCCTGCTTGATTTTCTGAACGATCCGCTCCCTCCATGCATCAGCGTCGGATTTGCGGCGAAGGCGCATGCAGCAGGCGGCAAATGTTTTCCCCGCATACTGTTGCAGCATCCGCGCGTTTTTCGGATCACAGAGCGTACCGGTCATTGCCTTGTGAAACAGTGTATGCAGCGGCTCTTCCGCCCTCGCAGCCCGCGCGCCT
>ENA-OPJL01000665-OPJL01000665.1-human-gut-metagenome-genome-assembly--contig:-NODE-665-length-10009-cov-1.601266_pt1 | contig 10009 bp, 5 predicted proteins | sample MGYA00241415_ERZ501659 | MGnify/ENA primary metagenome ERZ501659 (study PRJEB25962, sample SAMEA1965033) | human gut metagenome | biome: human gut; feature: human-associated habitat; material: faeces...
CGCGCCCGTGCCATGGGCATGCCCGCCGTTTTGTCGGTCGTCAATGCGGTTGAAAAAATCTCGGACGGCGATATGATTATTGCAGACGGCTTCAAGGGAAAAGTATTTACCGACCCCACAGAGGAAGAGCTTGAAGAATACAAAACCAAGCAGGCGGCATATCTGAAGGAAAAAGAAAGCCTCAACGAATACTTCTCAAAAGAAACCGTTACAAAATCCGGCGTAAAAAAGCATGTGTACGGCAACATCGGCAAGGCTGAGGACGCACAGAACGTATTGCAAAACGGCGGCGAGGGCATAGGCCTCTTCAGAACGGAATTTCTGTTTATGGACAGAACCTCTCTTCCCACAGAGCAGGAGCAGTACGAAGCATATTCAACCGTCGCAAAGATAACGGACGGCAAGGAGGTTATCATTCGCACACTCGATATAGGCGGAGATAAAGCGATAGATTACCTTAAAATCGAAAAAGAGGACAACCCGTTTCTCGGACACCGCGCGATAAGATACTGCCTTGACAACCCTAAAATTTTCAAAATTCAGCTTCGTGCGATTCTCCGCGCAGCGGTTTTCGGAAACATAAAGGTTATGCTTCCGCTTGTAACGACACTTGACGAGGTTCGCAGAGCAAAAGCCCTTATCGAAGAATGCAAAGATGAGCTTAAAAATGAGGGTCTTAAATTCGCCGACATTCCCGTGGGCGTTATGATAGAAACTCCGTCGGCGGCAATAATTTCCGATTTGCTTGCAAAAGAGGTTGATTTCTTTTCCATCGGCACAAACGACCTGACGGGCTACACCATGGCTGTTGACAGAGGAAACGCCGCTGTTTCAAAGCTGTATGACCCGATTCAGCCTGCGGTTCTGCGCCTTATCGAAACGACGATCAAAAACGCCAAAAAGGCAGGCATCCCCGTCGGAATGTGCGGAGAAGCGGCAGCCGATACACGTCTTATTCCCTTGCTTTGCAAATGGGGGCTTGACGAATTTTCGGTAACGCCCTCTTCGATTTTGCACACAAGAAAAAGTATATGCGAATGCGAATAACGCTAAGTCTCCCGCATCTTATTTTATATAATCAAGCAGCAAAGCCCTCGTGAAGCACCTCAAAACAATATATTTTGATACAGAAACAGATTAACCCCTCGAATATGCGTCTGCATTATCCGAGGGGTTAAGTGCATTATTATATGAAAAACCGTTTATTTTAAGCAAAACCTACTCATAACGGGCTAATAATCAACATTATCTTGCTTTTTTGTATGCTATATGATATTATTGGTATACATACTAATAATATTATAAACAGGTGATATATTTGCGTAGAAACAGCAGTGAAACAAAAAGAAAAATCTTAACGGCGTGCGTTCGGTTGTTTTTGGAGGAGGGCTACAAAAGCACCTCCGTCAGTCGAATAGTCGAGGAAGCAGGCGTCGCAAGGGGCAGCTATTTAAATCTGTTTCCGACCAAGGACAAAATCTTGCTGGATTTGACCGAATCGATGTTCGGCGGTCAATTTGACGTGGCGAGGAGCATTGCGGACAAAAAGCTGCCGCCCGTATACGCCTATGCGGTGGAAACGTCTCTTCAGCTCACGCTAACGGAGCTTAACGAGAACCTGCGAGAAATCTACATTGAAGCCTATTCCCTGCCCGATACGTCGGAATATATTTACCTGCATACCACAGCAGAGCTGAAGCAGATTTTTGGTGAAAATTTCCCCGATGATACCGAGAGCGACTTTTACGAGATGGAAATTGGCACGGCAGGATTGATGCGCAGCTATATGGCGAGAAAATGTGATATTCATTTTCCATTGGAACGCAAGCTCAGCCGCTTTTTGACGGCATCTATGAGAGTATATCGTGTACCGGAAGAAGAACAGGCAAAGGTGCTTGCTTTTATCGGCTCGATTGATATTCGGGAGCTTGCCGTTACGGTTATGCATAAGCTGTTTGCCATGCTTGAAATGAAATACGACTTTAAGCTGTCTACGGACGGCGAAACGGAGGAAAGAAGATGAGAACAGGGAAAAAACTGCTCACAGGTATGCTTTTGGTGCTTTTCATTGTTTTTGTCGCCGGATGCGGCAAAACGGCAAAAACCAACGCCGCACTGCCGGAGGTGCGCAACAGCGGCACGGCGATCCAATGGAGATACCCCGCCGAAGAAGAATGGCGCGACCTTGTGGCGCTTACCGAGCTGCGAGGTGCCTCCGGAGAAAACGGCAAGGACGGAATTAACGGAGTTGACGGGAAAGACGGTAAGAACGGAACAAACGGCGAGAACGGAAAAGACGGCGTTAACGGCACCGACGGAAAGAACGGCATTGACGGAAAGAACGGTGCCGACGGTAAGGACGGTATAAACGGTACCGACGGAAAAAACGGTCTTGACGGCAAAGACGGCATTAACGGAATTGACGGTGCCGACGGTAAAGACGGTAAAGACGGTATAAACGGGAAGGACGGCATTAATGCCAAAAACATAGAGGTGCAGCGAACCGAAACCCACATACAGTGGCGTTACGAGGGTGACGAGTGGCAAAATCTTGTTGCGATAGCCGATATAGAGGGCCCCGCCGGACAGAACGGAACGGACGGTGCAAACGGAAAAACTCCGGAATTTCGCGTAAGCGAAAATATCCTGCAATGGCGTTATGTCGGCGACGAGATTTGGCTTAACCTGTACGACCTTACCGCATTAAAAGGTGCGGATGGCAGAGACGGCGCTGATGGCAAAGACGGAGCCGACGGTAAAGACGGAATAAACGGGCAAAACGGCTCTGACGGCAAAGACGGTAAAACACCTTTTATCGGTGAGAACGGCAACTGGTGGTTCGGAGAAATCGACACAGCCGTAAAAGCCGCAGGTGTTGACGGCACAGACGGTGTTGACGGCACAGACGGCGAAAAGGGAGAAAAGGGAGATAAAGGAGACATCGGTGAAAAAGGCGACAAGGGTGACAAAGGAGATAAAGGCGACAAGGGTGATGCAGGTCAGAACGGCAGCTGTTCGGGATATTTTTACGGAGAGGCAAACTCTCCGAGGACAGTACTGAATAACAGTCGTGTCAATATTTCTGTCTACGAAAAAATAAACAAGGGCGGCTTGATTTCATCCTACAGGAATAATATTACCCTCAAAAAAGGACATATTTACAATGTCTGCTTAAGCGGTTCTCTCGAAGTTGGTTCAAACGAATTTAACAACAGCGGCAATTACTCTATTCAGATGACAGACGGTTATGATGACGATCTGTGCAGGGAGCTTACACGAATAAAAAGGGACGGGACAAAAATACCGTATACCAATGATCAACATTCCTTTAATTTCAACAGAATGTATGATGCGTCAAATAAAGACATTACATTGCAGTTGTGGTTTGAAAATTCGGCATACAATACTTATCTCGGTGGCTTCAGAGGTACTATTACAATAACTGCTCTTGACTGAGCTGACATACACGAAAACGGAGGTAATAGAATATGAAAAAACGAATACTTAGTATCCTGCTCGCCTTTTGTATGATGATGAGCTTTGTACCGATGATGGCAAGCGCAATTGAGATTTATATTGACTTGACCATTGTCGGTCAGGCAAACTTATCGCTCGAGGTTGTGTCGGGCGACAGCATTGACGTGGTCAAGGAGAAAATTCGGGATAAAACGGGTTTTTCTCCCGATGCGCAAAGACTGTTTTTGGGCGAAAAAGAGCTTGAGAACGGGCGCACGCTGGCAGATTACAATATTCACAAGGAAAGCACACTGAGCTTGCGTTTGCAAAAGACGATACAGCTCGGCACAGACGCACTGAATAAAACTGTAAACACAGCGAGCGCACCGACCGTGTATTTCGGGCAAAACCAAGAAAATAAGCCTGCCGCATGGCGTGTTATCGGTTATGACGGAAACGGTGTTACAAGCGCACAAGGGGATATTACCCTGCTTGCGGCAAATAACATGGGGTTGTCAAAGTTCGGTGCGAGCAACGCTTATGCGGACAGCGCGTTGAAAGAGGCAATAGACGCGCTTGCAGCAAAGCTGACGACAGAAGAAAATGCTGCCGTAAAGAAACGGACGCTTGAAAGCGGAAGCTATGATAGGGCAAATACCGATTGTGTGGCGGGTTCTGCGGTAAGCAATGCTGTTTTTTGGCCGCTTTCCACAGCGGAAGCGTATGCGGTAAATCAGGATTTGCGTGTCGTGGATTCCGAACATCCAAAATGGGCGTCAAACTTTTGGTGGCTGCGCTCCCCGGGTGCAAAGGATCTCGATGTTGCCTCTGTGGATGGTTATGGTAATATCGACCGCGATGGGATAGATATCAGCAATATATGGGGTGTTCGTCCCGCTTTTAACTTAAATTCGAGCTCTGTACTATTTGCCTCTGCTGCTGTGGGCGGAAAGCCCGACGGATTCAAAGCAGTTCCTGAGTACACCGGCAATGAATGGAAGTTGACAATCAAGGACAGCAGCCGCAAAATATATGCTTCTGCCGCTAAAACAAATTTGAAGGCGGGTGAAAGCCTGTCCGTCGAATACTTCGGCGCAATAAATATCGGCGAAAACGAATATATCTCCGCCATGATTGCGGACAGCGCCGGCAATATCCTCTATTACGGACACGTCGCACATAATAACCAAAGTCAAAGCGGCACGGCAAACATCACCGTTCCGTCCGACCTTGCAGACGGCAGCTATACCCTGAAACTGTTCAGCGAACAGTGTAACGGAGACTATAAAACCGACTATGCCGGCGAATTCCGGAATATTTCGTTTACGGTAAAAAATAAAGTAAACGAGCAGTTCACTCTCACCGCCGGCGACAGATACTACTTTGACTTGTCGTCGCTGGGTATTCCCGGCACGGCAAACGATGTTCTGCCGGACAAAACAATGCACTATGTGCCGTTCACCTATGTAGGCACAGTGGATGCCTATGCACTGAAAGATGAAACCGACACAGATACCACATCCTACGAGCACAGCCTTTTTATTGCGGACTATAACGTGAAATGTTCTTTGCAGCGGGAGACGTTGGCAGAAATGAACCTGATTTATGGCCAGACCTATACAGCGAGTAACGTGAACTATACGCTCCGCGCCCCATCTGTTGGAGACCATCACCGTAATGAAGGAGAAGGCTCTGGTCTTGCACCAATTGACAATGAATGGGATACGATCTATCAGAAGTCAGCCGATTATATCAAAAACTGGTATAAAATGCGCTCTTTCGGCCAGGATATAGGTACTGGGAATGTCGAGGGAATGTATCTATCTCGTGGTGGACACTTCGCTGCACAGGCTACATTTTGGGCAAGGCCAACCCTTCCGGAGCGGGACATTGGTTTCCGCCCCGTCCTTGAACTGCCGACAGATCTTGCCGCCGACAGCCTGAAGGCGGTTGCGTTGATCATGGCCGGTTATATGCCCGGCGAGCAGCAGAACTGGATCAATATCATCGTGAAAAAGGGCGAGAGCTTCAAAGCGCCCGCTGCCGAGGGTCTGCCCCGCCCGGACAGCATTTCGGCAGATGCACAACTGTGGTGGGTAGACGAAAATTCAAACTTCTACAAGCCCGGCGATACCGTTCCCGCAGATGTTTCGGCACTTACCGCTTTATGGGGCGGCTTCGGTCTGTTTTTGGATCGCGGCGACGGCGAGGTCGAGGTCACACCGGACAATTAGACCGATATTTTCGGCGACGGGACTGCCTCCTTTGTTCTGCCTAAGGGCAAGAACTTTAGTACACTTAGGGATTCAGTGAATCTGACAGGCAAGGATATTTTGGAAATTTATTCGACCGGCAGGCTTGAAAGATACGGTTGTGTTTTCCCGAATCTGAAGCTCAAGAATGCCGACCTGACCTCTGTGCGCTTGAGCGAAAAGTATATCGGAAAGAGCAACCCGCTCTTTATCACGGCGGACGGAAAGAATACCATCGAAAGTCTGAACGGAATTAGCAAGAGCATGAACACCCTTTCCATTCTCGGCAACGGCTCGCTGACGCTGAACGGCGCACTGACGCTCAGCCAATACACCCAGTATGGCGGTGGCAGCGTCACCATGACGGACGGGCTCGCGGCGTACTATCTTACCGTAGACAGCGGCTCGCTTACCGTAACGGGCGATCCGCAGGCCATTACGCTGCGGGATCAAGATTTAGGCTATCTGCAAATGGGCGACAGTGTGCGGCTGTTCACGGGCTCTTCGGCGCAGGATGCCGCAGAAGCTGTTATTACGCAGCTTTCCGCTGAAATGCAAGAACTGTATCAGCGCTATCTGGCGGATGACAACACGCTGACAAATGAAGAGTTTGCCGCGCTGTACAACGCACTCAGAGAGCGGTTCAACGCTATCTTCCGGCAGCTTTCCGACAAGACCTATGTGCGTATCACGGGCGCTTGGGATGTGACCTATCAGCCCGGCACAAACGGCTCGGGCAATGCGGTCACAGATATTAAGTTCTATAACGATGCTCTCACGCTGCGAGGCGCTTTGTTCACTCGCACGGGGTACACGCAAGTAGGCTGGGCGACCGTTGACGGCGGCGAAAAGGTCTATGCTTTTGGCGGCGGCTATACCACCAATGCGGCGCTGACCCTCTATCCCGTGTGGAACACGAATAAATATACAATTACCTTTGATACGGCAGGCGGCAGCGAAATCGCACCCATCACGCAGGATTACGGCACACCAATTACCGCACCTGCCGACCCGACAAGAGAGGGCTACACCTTCACGGGGTGGGACACGGAAATTCCCACGACCATGCCTGCCGAAAATATAACGCTTAAAGCACGGTGGAAAGACATCGAAAAGCCCACGGGCGAAATTATCATAGGCACAAATAAATGGCGCGAATTCTTAAACAAGCTGACCTTCGGTCTGTTCTTTAAGGACACGCAGGAGGTAACGATAAACGCTTCCGATAACAGCGGAACCGTGTTTGTCTCTTATCTGGTGACCGATCGGGATCTTTCCGAAGAGGAACTAGGCTCTCTTGTGTACCGTGCGTATGATGAGCCGTTTTTAATAGAGCCTAACGGAGAATATATTGTTTATGCAATGCTCGTTGATGAGAGCCTGAACATCACATATCTTCGCTCCGACCGCATAACGCTCGATAATATCCGGCCTGTAATCGGCGGCATTGAAAACGGCAAGACCTACTGCGAGGCACAGACAGTTACAATTGACGAGAAGTATATAGATACAGTTACCGTAAACGGCACAAAGGTCACGCTTGATGAAAACAGCGGCTTTACTCTCTCTCCTGCGGACGGCGAACAGAAAATCATTGTCACCGATAAGGCAGGCAACACCGCCGAGATGACCGTGACGATAAACGACGGGCACACCTTCGGTGAATGGACATCAAACGGCGACGGCACGCATAGCCGTAAATGCACCGTGGACGGCTGCAAGGGTGTTGAAACAATGGCTTGCTCGGGCGGAAATGCAACCTGCGCCGAAAAAGCGGTATGCGAATACTGCGGCAAGGCTTACGGAAAGCCTGATTCAAACAATCACACCGACTTAAAGCACATCGATGCAAAGGCGGCAACTAAGACTGCCGAGGGCAATATCGAGTATTGGTACTGCGGCGGCTGTGATAAGTATTACAGCGACAAAGACGGTATAAACGAAATTAAAAAAGCTGACACCGTAACGGCTAAGCTGCCGGGCAATCCGAAGTCTCCCCGAACCGGCAATGCAAGCGACCTCGCTTTATGGATTTCCCTGCTTCTTGTCAGCGGCGGCGTAACAGGCGTCACGGCGGGCCTGCGCAAAAAGAAAAAACACAAAGTATAATTTTTTTCGTTTCCCTTTTCTGCTTTTACGGCAGTAAAAAGCCTCCGTTATTAAGACGGAGGCTTTCGTTTATTGCGACTTATGCATATTCTCGATTTTTTTAATGTATTCGGTGCTGTTCTCAAGAAATTTCCGAGTATCGAAGGACTCGTTTTTAAGGCTGTTTTGAATAATAATACCATCGGAAACCATCAAAATAAGCCAAGTGAAATAGTCGGCCGAAACAACGTCTGTTCTCTCGGCGATTTTTGCCGAAATGAGCTTTTGGAATTCATCATAGCGATGAATCAGCTTAGCTCTGATTTCCTCGTCGCCGAGCAATGCCGCGTCAAAGAGGTGAAGCCTGAGCCCGGCATAGGCTATATTTCTCTCGATTACATAATTTACAAGACGGTGCGGCGAGGTATCCTTTTCCTTGTTTTCCGTCCATTGTATCAGCTCGTTCCATTGGCGCGAAAGATAGCGGTCGGTAACGGCAAAAAGTATTTCGTTTTTGCTTTTATAATAGTAATACAGCGTGCCCTTCGAAATATTCGCCTTTTCGGCTATTTTCGCAAGAGTCACCTCCGAAAAGGAATTTACCTTTAAAAGCTCCTCAGCAGTATCAAGTATGATTTCGTTTATATTTTCGGGTCTTTGAGCTGCCATAATACCCTCCTGCAAAATTTCTTAAAGTATAACACGAACAATCGGCAATGTCTACAAAACAATATTCACAAAAAAAATACATAAGAGCGATTTTTTTAGTTAAAAGTATTGACAAATGCTTTTTGCGGAATTATACTTTGCTTATGAGTCGGTCAGTTAACCGACATATTTTTTATGCACAGTCGGGCGCGTGACCGACTGCAAGGCTGATTAAAAGAGGCTTGAAGTTATGAACATATCATCAATTAACAAAAAATTGAAAAAGACTTTCGGCGGAAAATTCAGTGCTTCAAAGGAGAACGGCTCGATTTTTGTTCGAGGCAAAAGCTCCGATTGGGGCGAAATCGTCGCGGCTTGCCAAGCGGCGGCAAAAAAATTCAGCACAACGCATATTGTCAACGATATTGTTTACACGGGCGAGCAGCCCGCTCCGACGCGTCTGCCGTCTCTCAAGGATGATTTCCTCGAGGGCAGAACACCCGATGTGCTTGTTATCGGCGGCGGCATTTCAGGTGCTTCGATAGCAAGAGAGCTGACCAAGTGGAAGCTTGACGTTTTACTTGTAGACAAGGAGGCGGACCTTGCACTTCAGGCGTCGGGACGCAACGACGGCGAGGTGCACCCCGGAATCGACCTCGGCAAAGGCTCGCTCAAGCACAAGTACATTCGCCGCGCAAACCATATGTATGCAGACGTTTGCCGCGAGCTTGACGTTCCGTTTAAGCAGGTAGGTCAATATGTGCTTTTCCGCAACGCCGCGCTGAAGCCGCTTATCGGTCTGTATGCTTTTTGGCGGAAGCATCACGACGGCATAGAGGACACCGAGATAATCTCGGGCAAGGAGCTTATGCGCCGCGAGCCAAACCTCACACCGGAGACAAAATTCGCAATGTATAATCCGAGCGCAGGCTGTGTTTGCCCGTACGGACTCACCATAGCCTATGCCGAAAACGCCGTTCAAAACGGCGCGCAGGTAAGCCTTAACACCGCCGTGCTTTCCATGGAGGTGTCGGAGCATAACATCATAAGCGTTACCACCAACAGAGGCGTTATTCATCCGAAAATCGTTATCAACGCCGCAGGCGTTTTTGCCGAGGATATTGCCGCCATGGCGGATGACAGATTTTTCTCGATTCATCCGCGCCGAGGAACCAACTCGATTCTTGACCAAAAAGCAGGCGCATATATGCACTCGGTAGCCTCCGTAAAGGACATAAGCGTTCACGGTAAAACCCATTCAAAGGGCGGCGGCATATTGCACACCGTCCACGATAATCTTCTCGTAGGACCCGACGCCGTAGAAACGGTTGAAAAGGAAAACACGGAAACACGTGCCGAGAGCATTAAAACCGTCTTCGACAAGCAGACTCAAACAATGCCGGCGCTGTCAAAACGTGATATAATCACTTATTTCACGGGCGTTCGCGCTCCTACCTTTGAGGAGGATTTTATACTTGAACCCGGCAGAAGAACAAGGAATTTGATTCACGTAGCCGGTATTCAATCCCCCGGACTTACAACCGCTCCCGCGGTTGCCGTCGATA
>ENA-OPJL01000712-OPJL01000712.1-human-gut-metagenome-genome-assembly--contig:-NODE-712-length-9572-cov-1.923610_pt1 | contig 9572 bp, 10 predicted proteins | sample MGYA00241415_ERZ501659 | MGnify/ENA primary metagenome ERZ501659 (study PRJEB25962, sample SAMEA1965033) | human gut metagenome | biome: human gut; feature: human-associated habitat; material: faeces...
CGACTCTGTCGGCCCTGAAAACATTGCGAATTTTCCATAGTTTTCTGTAAAAGCAGTGCATTCTGCGGGCGGACAGAGTCGTCCGCCCCTGCACGGAACGTGCAGATTGACTTACACCGTTACAGCGAAGAACTCCTTCAGCGCGGGATAGAGCTTTTTGAAGCTCTGGTAGCGGGCTTCGTATTTTGCCGTCAGCGCCGCATCCGGCTCGGTCGTGGACGCGGTCTCGACGAGCTTGTCCGCCGCTTCCTGCACGGAGGCAAACTTGCCGCAGCCGACCATGGCGAGCATTGCCGCGCCGTAGCCCGGCCCCTGCTCGGTCTTGACCATGTCGAGGGGGATGCCGAGGACGTTTGCGAAAATTTTGCGCCACAGCGGGCTCTTCGCGCCGCCGCCGCAGATGTTCGAGCGCGGGATCTCGATTCCGAGCGACTTCGCGACCTCAAACGAATCCCGGATGGCGAACGCCACGCCCTCGAGGACAGCCTGCACGAGATCCGACCGGCTCGTGTCCATCGTCATGCCGGTGAAGGTGCCTCTTGCGTTCGTGTCGTTGATGGGGCTTCTTTCGCCCATGAGGTACGGCAGGAAATAAACGTGGTTTTCACCGAGCTTTTCGTCGGTAATGTCCGTCTGTTCGCCCGCGAAGTCGGACGTTTTCAGAATTTCCTCGCACAGCCACTTGTTGCAGCTGGCAGCAGAGAGCATACAGCCCATCAGATGATAGCCGCCGTCTGCGTGCGCAAAGGCATGAAGCGCATTGTTCGGGTCGACGCCAAATTTGTCGGACGAAATGAAGATCGTCCCGGACGTGCCGAGCGAGAGATTGCACCCGCCTGCGCCGACCGTACCCGTGCCGACCGCCGCCGCAGCGTTGTCGCCTGCACCGGCCACGACCTTGACCGATTCCGGAAGGCCAAGTGTCTGTGCCGCCTCTTTTGTCAGCGTGCCGACGACCTCGAAGCTCTCAAACAGCTTCGGCATCTGCGATTCGGAAACGCCGCAAATCTCCAGCATTTCCTGCGACCAGCGCTTGTGCTGCACGTCGAGCAGCAGCATACCGGAAGCGTCGGAATAATCGCAGGCGTGAACGCCGGTGAGCTTGTACGTCAGATAGTCCTTCGGGAGCATGATCTTCGCGATTTTTTCGAAATTTTCCGGCTCGTTTTCGCGCATCCAAAGGAGCTTCGGCGCCGTAAAGCCCGCAAAAGCGATGTTTGCCGTCAGCTCTGACAGCCTGTCCTTGCCAACGACGTTGTTGAGATAATCCACCTCTTTGAACGTTCTGCCGTCGTTCCAGAGAATGGCCGGGCGGATGACGTGATCGTGTTCATCCAGCGCGACAAGCCCGTGCATCTGCCCGCCGGAGCCGATGCCCGCAACGTCATTCGCATCAAAGCCGCGCAGCAGCTCCGGAACGCCGGTCACGACCGCGTCCCACCAGTCCTCCGGCCTCTGCTCTGCCCAGCCGGGGTGCGGGAAGCTGAGGGGATATTCCTTTGTGACTTCGTTTTGAATCGTACCGTCCTCCCCGACAAGCAGCAGCTTGCAGGCAGACGTGCCGAGATCAATGCCGATAAATAACATAGACTGCACACGGCTCCTTTCCCAGTCATGAAGGTTCTGATAGTTTGATTTTATACTAGTTTTTTGCAAAATTCAATCTCATTTTTCGGGGATGGGGAACACGGGCGCACCCAAACGCCTTCCCCGCATAGCTTCATAAAATCTTAAGGCGTTTCCCGCTTGTTTGTTCATAGGATTTTGGATATGATGATAGCACAGAGAAGAAAACGGAGGGAAATCTGTTATGCAGCATATTCTGGTCTGTGACGATGAGAAGGATATCGTCGCGGCTTTGAAAATTCATCTGGAATCCGACGGCTACTGCGTTCACACGGCCTGCAGCGGCGAGGAAGCGCTGCGGGTCGCGAAGACGGAGCCGGTGCAGCTGGCGCTGATGGATATCATGATGCCCGGCATGGACGGCATTACGGCCATGGCGAAGCTGCGCGAGTTCTCCAATATTCCCGTGATTTTGCTCACGGCAAAATCCGAGGATTCGGACAAGATTCTGGGCCTCAGCGTGGGCGCGGACGATTATATCACAAAGCCCTTTAACCCCGTGGAGGTGCTGGCGCGAGTCAAATCGCAGCTGCGAAGGTTCCTGCAGCTGGGCGCGGCGGTGAAAGCGCCGTCGGAGCTGACGGTCGGCGGCATCTGCCTTGACCATGACGCGAAGCGCGTCACGCTCGACGGTGAGGAGATCGCGCTCACGCCGAAGGAATATGACATCCTGTATTATCTCATGCAGCACCCCGGCAAGGTCTTCACGCCTGCGGAGCTTTACAGCGCCGTGTGGAACGAAGCGCCGGTCGGGATCGACAATACGGTGGCGGTACACATCCGCCATCTGCGGGAAAAGCTGGAGATCAACCCGTCCGAGCCGCGGTATTTAAAGGTCGTCTGGGGCAAGGGCTACAAGCTGGAAGGAGACAGACCATGAAACAGCTATACGGAAAGCTTTGGGTCAAGTGTACGGCCATCGCGCTGCTGATCGTGTTTGCGGTATTATTGGCAGCCTCGGCATTGGGCATCGCGTATCTGATTAATTATGGCGCCTACGCGGACGGCGGTGAGCAGGTACGCCAGATAGCGGAAAATAATCTATTACAGCAGACGAACGGCGACGGCTGGGCGGCGCTGCACGCCTGGGCCGAGGACGATACGGTCTCGCGCAATCTTCTCCGTGATCGCTATGACCCGCTCACCTCCAACATCTACTTCAAACTCACGGACAAAGCCACCGGCGAGATCCTGTTCAGCACCGGCGCACTGAATAAAGACGATTATTCCGGCAAGGCTTCCGCCTATTACCAGCAGGACATGAGCACTTCGCTGAGCGACGGCAGCGACGTCACAGTGGTCTATCAGGCGTATCTCAAAAGCCCGCTTGCTCCGCGCGATTCCGCGCTGTACGTTATGACATGGGTTGAGCGGCTGATCAGCGCACGGTATCTTCTGATCGTGCTGACCATTCTGCTTCTTGCAGTCTGCCTGTTCCTGTTTATCTTCCTGCTGTGCGCCATGGGGCACAAGGAGGGCGTGGACGGCATTTACCAGTGCTGGCTCAATAAAATTCCGCTCGATCTGTTTCTCGCGCTGCTTGCCCTGCTGTTCTTCGCGTGGGCATCCTTCCTTGGTAATATCTGGTATATTGATTTCTGGTATTATATTCTTCTCGCCTTCGGTACTGCGGCTCTGGCGCTGACGCTCCTTCTGAGCGTTGCGGGCCGGGCAAAAGCACCAGGATTCTTTAAAAACACGCTGATCTACAAGGTTTTTGCGTGGATCTTTCGGGGGCTGGGCCGCATTCCGATGGTCTGGCGGACGGCGCTCGTCTGGGGCGCACTGTGCCTTGCGGAGCTGTTCTTCACGTTCATGCTTGGGTGGAATGAGGAGCAGTATGCAGTTTTGTGGCTGCTCTCGCGCGGAGTGCTGACCATTGTGATCTTATATCTGGCCTCCAGTCTGAGGCTTTTGCAGAAGGAAGGACAGGCCATCGCCGACGGCCAGACCGATTACAAGGGCAAGCCCATCCCCCGCTGGCTGCCTGCACTTAAAAAGCACGAAGAGAATCTGCAAAGCATCCAGTCCGGCATCCAGAAGGCCGTCGATGAGCAGACGCGGGCCGAGCGCATGAAAACGGAGCTCATCACAAACGTCTCCCACGATATCAAAACGCCGCTGACGTCCATCGTCAACTACGTCGATCTGCTCGAAAAAGAGGATATCCAGCCGGAGAAGGCGAAAGAATACGTGGACGTTCTGAACCGGCAGTCCGCCCGGCTCAAGAAGCTGACAGAGGATCTGGTCGAAGCGTCAAAGGCGTCCTCCGGCAGTCTTCCGGTGCATCTGGCGCCGACGGACGTGAACGTGCTGCTGAGCCAGCTGGCGGGCGATTACATGGAGAAGCTGGAAGGCGCACAGCTGGAGCCGATCTTCCGCCCCGCGCCGTCCCAGCCGGTCATTCAGGCCGACGGACAGCTGCTGTCCCGCGTGCTGGGCAATCTGTTCTCGAATATCTGCAAATATGCCATGCCCGGCACACGCGTGTATTTTGAAAGCGCTGCGGATGAGAACACCGTCTCGCTCACGTTCAAGAATATCTCGAAATACGAGCTGAACATCCCGGCAGAGGAGCTCATGGCCCGCTTCGTGCGCGGCGACCGCTCGCGCCATACAGAGGGCAGCGGTCTGGGATTGTCCATCGCGCAGAGCCTGACCGAGCTGCAGGGCGGCACGTTCCGCCTTGAGATCGACGGCGATCTGTTCAAGGCTGTCGTGACCTTCCCGCGTGAGCAAACGGAGCTGGTTCAGGCATGAAACGTCGGAAACTGCTGACGGCGCTTTTCCTGCTGCTGGCCGTCTGTGCGCTGGCGCTCGGCATTGCCGCCGTCCGGCGTGCGCAGCGCCTGCCGTCAAGCGCCGGGGTCCGGGTCCCCGTTCTCATGTACCACGCCGTCGGCGACGACTGCTGGGGCGAGGAAAGTCTGTTCGTAAAGCCGGAGGAGCTGGAAAAGCAGCTGCAATACCTGTCCGAAAACGGCTATGAGACGATCTTTTTCGAGGATCTTTCCCACATCGAGCAATATGAAAAGCCGGTGCTCCTGACCTTTGACGACGGATACGACGACAATGCCGAAACACTCCTGCCGCTTCTGCAGAAGTACGGCATGAAGGCGACGATCTTTCTGATCGCGGGCGACGTCGGCAAGCCGCACAAGCTGACGCGGGCGCAGCTCGCGGAGCTGGTGCAGTCTGGGCTGGTCAGCATCCAGAGCCACGGCTGGAGCCACCGGAACATGGCCGCGCTGTCCCCGCTGGCGCTGCTGTGGGAGCTGGTGCGCAGCCAGAGCGCGATCTTCACGCTCACCGGGCGCTTCCCCGTCGCGCTTTCCTATCCGAACGGGAACAGCAGCGCCCGCACCAGAAAAATTGCCAGCTGGTTTTACACCTACGGCGTCCGCACCTGCGCAGGCGTCTATGAAACCGGCAGCGACCCGCTGCTGATCGAACGCATCACCGTCAGCCGCGACACCACGCTGGACGAATTCAAACGCGAACTTGAGATCCCGTAATAGCCGGAGCCGGTGTTCCAGACAGATTGGAACACCGGCTCTGCGTTTATTTTTGCACCTCAATGCTTCCGCCGTCGGCAAGCGTCTTGCCCTCCAGCAGCATGAGCTTTTCCGCAAACAGGTTCGTGAAGCCGCTTAAGATCGCGGCGGAGACGATCATCTCCGGCGTGTCGCGGACGTTCAGCTCCGTCGTGACCTCGCGGTCGAACATGGCGGCGGCCGTCAGACGGACCTGCTCGATGAAGTATTTCGCGCACCGCTGGTGGCGCAGGGCAAACGCGGCGTAGGCCTTTTTGACGTCCTCCTCCGCAAGATCGCCCGGCAGGAGCGTCTGCAGCATCGACAGCCGCAGGCTCTGCTTGAGCGTACAGATCATGATGAGATACGCGATATGGATGCGGTAATAGCGCTTTTTGCGCGGCTCCGGCAGGAGCTTCGTGCGCACGTAGTTGTTGATGGCCGCCGCTGTGATGGGCTCCGTCTGCCTGAGCTCGGGCGGCAGATAGTCGAGATACTGCTTTAAAAGCTGCACGACCTGCTCCATGTAGAGGCCAAAGTCCGGAATGGCGTCCCATTCCGGCAGCCGGTAGGCCGCGAGAAACTTTTCCCAACGCCGGAGCTTTCCGACAACCAGATCATTGTCAAAATTCATTGCTGCACACACCTTTCCGGGTCAAGTATATCACATCCGGTAAAAAATGCAAGAGATAATCGCGTTTGAAAGATGAATTGACATTGCGTGTAAAATGTGATAATCTAATATAGAAGATTATATCAAGAAAGAAGCGACGTCATGTTCAGAATCGTTACCGATACATCCGCAAATCTTCCGACCGACTATCTGCACGCTGAGCAGATCACGGTCATCCCCTACACCTTCCAGAGCGGAAAGGGCGAGCAGTCCTGCATGGATCTGACGACCTTTGACGCGAAGGATTTTTACGCGCAGATGCGCAGCGGCGTGAAGGTCACGACCTCCCAGATCCCGCCGCAGCGCTACATCGACGTACTGACGCCGCTGCTGGAAGCGGGCGAGGACATTCTGTTTGTCAGTATGTCCTCCGGCATCAGCGGCTCGTATGCCTCCGGCCAGATCGCCGCGCGGCAGCTGCGCGAGGAGTTCCCGGACAGGAAGCTCCTTCTGGTCGACACCTACAGCGCATCGCTGGGCGAGGGCCTGCTTGTCATGCGCGCGGCGGACTGCCGCCGCGAAGGGCTGAGCATTGACGAAACCTATAAGACGCTCCGCGCGCTGCGCCACCGCATGGCGCAGATCTTTACCGTCGACGATCTGCGCTATCTGCGCCGGACGGGCCGCCTGTCCAATCTGGAAGCCGCCGTCGGGACGGTCCTGCAGATCAAGCCGCTTCTGAAGGGCGACCCGCAGGGAAAGATCGTCTGTTTCGCCAAGCTTCGCGGACGGCAGCGTGCCGTCGAGGCCATTGCCAGGCGCTATGAAGAGCTTGTCGTGGACGCACAGGAGCAGACCGTCGGCATCGCCCACGCCGACTGCGCGCCCGACGCGCAGATCCTCGCGTCCCTCCTGCGCCGCAGCAGCAAGCCGCCCAAAAAAATCCTGACGGTCGATTACGAGCCTGTGACCGGCTCCCATGTCGGCCCCGGCGCACTGGCGCTGTTCTTCCTGTCGGACGAGAACGTCAGAAACATCTAAATTTGCCTTCAAGCGCCCGGCAGCGGAGTTTTCCGCCGCCGGGTTTTTATAAGGCAGCATGAAGCCCCGGACAAGCGTGCTTGTCCGGGGCAGTGTCAACCTTGCGCGCTATTCATCCCCGAGATTTAAGTCCTGGCATTTTTGGATGGCAAGATCATGGTTCTGCTCCGCAGCTTTCTTATACCAGTGCTTTGCCTTTTCCATATTAACAGGCGTCCCAATCCCTTCTTCATAGAAATATGCGAGATTGAATTGGCCGTCACGATCACCATGCTCTGCGGCACGCTGCGTCCAATAAAACGCCTTATCCGCGTCCTTCTCCACACCGATCCCGTCATAGAAAAAGTAGCCCACTTGACATTCGGCAAGGGGATAGCCCTTCTCAGCAAGTTCCATGTGTCCTTCAAAGCACTTCTCAAACTGCTTTGTGTTCCAGTATTTCTCGATCAGTTCATTGCAACGGTCAAACTCCGAACATGGTTTATAATAAGTTTCTGCCATCTTCAGTACCTCAATCAAATCATTTCATTCCGCTATGCATGGGTTCGTTTTTTGTCAAGTCAAAAAGAGTCTCATAAATACATATCCATCCTCAATCGTATCGGAAAGACAAAAGCCCTGCTTTATCCAGAACTCCTGCGCAGCAATATGTTCCATCTTTACCGGAGCAGAGATTCTGCAGGCAGAGAATTCCCTTTGCAAATACTCAATACAGAGCTTTACCGCCTTTGATCCATATCCCTTCCTCTGAAATGCATCGTCAATTAAGAAGTTGATGATTTGATAATTGTCTTCTCCCACATACATGGAAACAAACCCAACTATCGTGTCATCGCTGTATATGGCAAACGGCCTTGTGTCTTGATAGTAAACCCATGCTTCCGCCAGTGAATAGGTCACAGGATCGACAAAATCCTCATTCTCTACACTTGCTCTCAAAAGCAGGCATTCTCTGAAGTTATCTTCACTGATGGCTCGCAGCTCAATCATCGGATTATCCGCGATCGTTTGCAGGCAGTCGAGCAGCGCCTTCTCGCTTGTGACTGTGCAGCTGGGGCAAATGTCCCCCGGCGCTTCTCCGCGGCGGTTCATCCAGATCGTCTGCCAGCCGCAGGCGGCGGCTCCGGCGATATCCTGCGTGCACGAATCGCCCACGAACAGGCACGGGCCGCCTCCGGCAGCCTTCTGCGCCATGCGAAAAATTTCCGGCGCGGGCTTCATCACGCCGACTGCATCGGAAATGAAGACCAGCTGCGCAGGCACCCAGCGCTCCATGCCAAGGCTTTTCAGCTTCCCGGTCTGCGAGCCAACGCTTCCGTTCGTGATCACGCCGACGGCGGCGAAGCGCTCCCTGCACAGGTCCAGCACGCAGCGCATGGTATCGCTCAGCGTGATGTGCCGCTGCTGCTCGGCGTAGAGTGCCTGAAAGCGCAGCGCCTCGTCCGGCGTAATAGAGATACCGGCGTCTGCCAGACCGGTCTGATGGCGGTAGATATGCATGGCCTCCATGCTGATTTTTCCGGTGTGCGCGTCTGTAAACACCTCGTAGCCGCGGTGAATGACCGCGTCAAACGCCTGCGGCAGCTTTTCCGCGTATCTTCCGCCGAAAAACTGCGAAAACGCTCTTTCATAGGGAATGCTGCGGTCGTAGAGCGTGTCGTCAAGGTCAAAAAAGATCGTAAGCCTGTCCATGCTGCGCCTGCCTTTCTGTTTTCTTCCAGTATACCGGCAGAGTGCGCCATCCGTCAAGCGCAGTTTTAGTTGACGCGGCGGGAAAGCTGCACTATACTGGTCAGAGAATCAAACCAGAACAGGAGAGCGAACGATATGGAGCTTTACGAACAGATCGAACTGCAGGAGTGCCCCGTCTGCGGCGGTGCGGGACTGATGGAGGAGGAAAACGGCTGGTGCTTCTACGCGGCCTGTCTCGACTGCGGCGCGCACACGGCAGAGATCCGCTACGAGCGCGACGCGGAGCGGCTGGATGCGGCCCAGCGGGCGGCGCACCTGTGGAACATCGGCAAGGTCCTGACCGATACGCCGAATGACTGAGCCGCAGCGCGTCACGATCTATTCCGCTGCCTATGACCGCAGCCCCGGCGCGTCGCACCGGCTGCTGCGGCAGGCGACGCAGCTGTATGCGCCCGGACTGGCAGAGCCGGCGCTTGCGTCCGGCGCACACGGGAAGCCGTATTTTCCGGACGCGCCGCAGCTGCAGTTCAGCATTTCCCACAGCGGGGCATACTGGCTGTGCGCGTTTTCCGCCGCGCCGGTCGGCCTCGACGTGCAGCAGCACCGCGATTGCCAAAAGCAGGCGCTTGCGCGCCGCTTTTTTTCTCCGGCAGAGCAGGCTTTTCTGGAACGGACTTCCCATGCGCCCTTTTTTGACCTCTGGTGCGCAAAGGAGAGCTATCTCAAATTCACCGGCGAGGGCCTTTCCGGCCTGGAGGCAGTCTGCACCGTCTCGCCTGAGGGCGGCTTCCCGTCTGTTCCGGGCGTAAACCTGCAGCTTCTGCCGCTGTTTGCAGGCTATTCCGCCTGCCTCTGCACCGCCTCCCCGGCGGAGATACGCGTGCAGTTCCTGTAGGGGCGGACGACTCTGTCCGCCCGCTGAACGCGGCTCTTTTTCTCAGAAATCCACGGCGAATCCGTATGCACATACTTGCTTGATTGTAGGGGCCGATGCCTACATCGGCCCGTTGGGAAGCTGCGAATTCGCCGAAGATTCCCGTAAATCGGTGCATTCTGCCGGGCCGATG